>Ga0181526_10000940_pt1 | contig 29331 bp, 16 predicted proteins | sample PEATcosm2014_Bin_35_FD_119750 | JGI IMG/M metagenome (GOLD analysis project Ga0181526, IMG submission 119750) | Peatland microbial communities from MTU Mesocosm Facility, Houghton, MI, USA - PEATcosm2014_Bin06_30_metaG | ecosystem: Environmental > Terrestrial > Soil > Wetlands > Peat | place...
CAGACTGAGGAAGGCCGAGAGTAACGGCTGGTAGGTGATTTACGCGGCTGAAAGTGGCAAGGCGGAGAATTTGCCGCTCAGCCCATGCGGCCGACCGCAGAAAGAACAAAAAGACCTGGCCAAGGCCGAACCCTCCAAATCGAATTAATTCATGTTGGGGACTAGAACTTGCAATCGAGTCCCGCCACACGCTGAGAGGTAAACAGGACGCTCTATTCACGTTCGACAGAGGTAGATGTTGTAACTTGTGCTGTAATAATTGAGTCATCACTCAGATTCTTATTAACTCGCGGTTTTGTATTACATGTTTCAACTACCCGATAGGCACCGGACCAACCGGAGCATCTTGCTGCCAACGCATTTGAAGAGTGACGAAGTGGATTGCGAATGCGAGCTGGCCGTGGTGATCGGCCGAGCCGGCTAAAATATTTCGCACCGGAACGCACTCGATCATGTGCTCAGCTACACTTGTTGCAACGACGTCAGTGTGCGCGACTGGAAACTCAAACGCGGCGGCGGCCAATGGTCACGCGGCAAGACGTTCGACACGTTCAGTCCGCTCGGACCAGCGCTCGTGACGTGCGATGAAATCGCCAACCCCAACGAACTCAACATTCGCACCGTCCTCAATGGGGAAGCCGAACTGGCCAAGCTGGGCATTGCCATCTCGGATTCCACCGTCCGCAAATACCGACCTAATCATCGGCGTTCCCTCTCGACTCAGACTTGGAAGGCCTTTCTTCACAACCATGCCAAAGAGTTGGTCGCGATCGATTTCTTTACCGTCCCGACGGCCATGTGTCGGGTGCTGTATGTCTTCCTGGTCGTGGCTCATGAGCGCCGCAAAGTCCTTCACTTCAACATCACCGACGCTCCCTCGGCCTTCTGGACGGCCCAACAAATGGTCGAGGCTTTCCCATTTACCACCCCGCCCCGCTATCTGCTCCGGGATCGAGATGCCATCTATGGCGCCGATTTCGTCCACCGAGTCAAGAGTTTGGGCTTGGAACAAAAGCTCATTGCCCCGCGGTCTCGTTGGCAGAATCCCGTGGCCGAACGCCTGATCGGTTCCCTCCGTCGGGAATGCTTGGACCACGTCATCGTTTTGAACGAAAAACATCTACGCGGCATTCTCACGGACTACTTGGGCTATTATCATTGTCACCGCCCGCACAGGTTTCTGGCGCAGGACTGCCCGGCACCGCGCGCGATTGAATTGCCCAACCAGGGCGAAATCATCGAACTGCCGTTCCTGGGCGGACTGCATCATCGTTACACTCGGCAAGCCGCCTAAAGTGCTTTCCCCCGCTATGCACCCGAAGCGTTGGTCAGGCGCCACTCCTCTGTCTGATGATCCTTAGCCAGCCGCACGATGGCGGGCCGTGCGTCTTTCCGGGAAGAGATCCACTTTTCGTCACACCGATGGCTCTGCAAATTCGCGCACTTGATTCAATCGCGCGATGATGGAGTTTTCGCTACCCACAGGTATCGGATGAAGCGTCATGAAACCGCATTTGGTCAAGACCTTGATTGCATTGTATCCGCCCAAGTGGCGTGCGAGGTATGGCGACGAGTGCGCGGCCATGCTGGTGTAGTGTAACAGCAACGGCTTTACAACGGCGGACTTTGGCCAGGATTTCTTTGGCGGTTTTGGTCCAGAGGAAAGGTTTAGGGTCTTTATTGTTCATCGCAATGTAACCGTCAATGACTTGGATCAACTCGGCTACGCTCGAAAAACTGCCTCGCCGAATCTGTTTGCGCGTAATTTCCGCGAACCAGCGCTCCACTAAATTAAGCCAGGAAGACCCCGTGGGGGTAAAATGAAGATGAAATCGGGGGTGCTTGGTTATCCACTGCCTGACATTCTCATGGGTGTGCGTTCCGTAGTTATCGACGATCAAATGCAAATCCAGTCCGGGTGGTGTTCGCCGGTCAATCATCCGTAGGAAGTTCAAAAACTCCTCGTGACGGTGCCGAGGATAACAGCCCCCGATGACTTTCCCATCCAGCACGTTCAACGCGGCGAACAAGCTGGTCGTGCCGTGGCGTTCATAGTCGTGTGTCATCGTGCCGCAGCGGCCCTTTTTCATCGGCAATCCGGGCTGAGTCCGGTCCAAAGCCTGGATCTGTGATTTTTCATCAACACACAAGACCAGCGCCTTGTCGGGTGGATTGAGGTAAAGCCCAACGACGTCGTTGAGCTTTTGCACAAAGCGTTTGTCACGGGAGAGCTTGAAGGTTCGGACTCGGTGGGGTTGCAATCCATGGGCGTCCCAAGTGCGAGCTATGGTCATGTGACTGACTTTGAGTTCTCGGGCCAAAGTGCGCGTGCTCCAGTGCGTGGCACCCTTGGGTTTGGTCCGAAGCGTGGTCTCGATGATTTTCTGAGTTAATTGGGCTGCGATACGCCCCGCGCTTGCGCCTCGGCGAGCATCCTCAGCCACTCCCGCCAACCCCTGCCGCTCAAACTGTCCGCGCCAGAGGATGACCGTTGGACGCGACAGGCCAAGCTCGCGTGCGATGGACGAATTGGATTTTCCTTCCATGGCGCTTAAACAGATGAGCGCACGGGTGACCAGCTTCTGGGGCGCTTGGGGAGACTGGACCCAAGCCAGCAGCGTTCGGCGATCTTCGGAAGTGACATGCAAAGCGCAGGGAATGTTGAACACGATCCGAGCTTGTGCAATCCTTCTTTTGTTGTCAAGCTTTAACTGTTACACAACACTAGAGAAGAATCCAACAACTCTCCGAGGAGTGTTCAGCTGATCAAGCCATCCGAACGACGCACTATTCCAAGGTTCCCCACACCTCCACCTCTGCCACCGCCGCAGGTCGCCCTGTCGGCGGGCCGGTGAATTTCACCCGCAGAAAACGCCCGCGCGCACCAGGATGCGCCGGGTCGTTCCGAACTTTTTCAGTGTCCACACTCCAGGTCTGGTCTGCGACCAGTTTCCAATTACTGCCGCCATCATCAGAGATTTCAATCCGGTAGCGCCAATTGCCTCCCGTTGGAAATGTAATCTTGGTGTTGCTGACCGTCACGATGCGCTCCAAGTCCACCTGCAACCATGCGTTCGTATCGCCTTCCGCTGCCTGCCAGAAAGTTCCCGCGCTTCCGTCGTTGGCCATGGGTCCGCCATGCCCGGGCGCCGCGCTGCTCACGCGGACGGGACTGTTCAAGCCATAGCGGGTGGCGGAATGATTGACAGGCAGTCCGGTGAAAGGCACATAAGGGCGCGGCTTTACCGGTGCGGTTTTGCCGGCGATAAACTTTGGTTCACCCAGCGACACGATTTTAATTGTTGCATCTTTTAATCCAGGTGAGGTGGCGCGGATGACGCTTTCCCCGGCGTAATACGAACGGAACTCCATCGCCGCCTGACCGTCGCGGATGGTGATGTCCGAATTGGGGTCAAATGTGATGGAAGGGCCGGTTGGAAATTCTCCCGGGCCGGAGACGATCGTCAGCGTCAAGGGCGGACAGTCATTGACCGCCTTGCCGTTCTTGTCCACGACGGTGACGATGACTTGTGCATCGTCCGTACCGTCCACGCTTTTCAAAATCGTCTTGTCGGAGGTCAATTGTAGTCCGGCGGGGACGCCATGGTCCGGCCATTCCGGGGGCGGGAGTTTTTTGTATTCATTGCGATACCAGAAATATTGCCGCTTCGGCAGGCGGAAATAGTCAATCATCCCCATCGCGCCAAAATTGCGTCCGGCGATGCTGCCGTGATCAAACCCGCACCAGAGCGCCTGACCACTACGCCATGCAAATTGCTCCTGTTGAAGATCGCCCCAGCCCGGTTCATACGGGCCGGGCCGGTCGGCCATCGTCGATCCATATTCCGTCACCACACTGGGAATGCCCGGATTCAGATAAATCCGCGCGCCATCGCCGTTATAACCCGCCACATCACCGAGTTTATCAATCTCGCCACGCTGGCAGCCGCCAATCGCCGCCGGGCGCGTGGGATCCAGTTCGCGCGCGAGCGCGACGGTTTCCTTGAGCAACTCGCGCACCTTGGGCAGCGTCGATGCTTCGGTGAAAAAGACCTCGTTGTCCATGCTCCAGACGATGATACTCGGGTGATTGCGATTAATGCGGATCATGTCGCGCAAGCTGTCTTTGACGCTCTGGTCAAAGGCCGACTGGTCTTCCGCGTTGGGCGGATAGGCGCTCGCGCCCCACGGATTATCGAATGAAGCCGTGCCCCAAAAACAATTCTCCGACCAGAACAAAACACCCAATTTGTCGCATGCCGCCGCGAATGCCGGCGCGTGCGGATAATGCGAACCGCGGATGAAATCGAAACCCGCGTCTTTGACTAAATTGACATCACGATAAAATCCACTGTCTGCCACCGCATCACCCCAGCCGGCGTGATCCTGATGAGCGTTCACACCTTTGAAATAATAATGCTCCCCGTTCAGGAAAAACCCCTGGTCCGCCGTAAATTTAAACCAGCGGAAACCGAGCGGCGACGCAAAATTATCCACTACCCTGCCGGCATCGAGCACCGTCGTCTTGACAGAATAGAGATAAGGATGATCGGGATGCCAGAGCTTTGGATTCGCGATGGCCTGGCTGGTCTGGTCAAAAATCGAAGTCGAATTCGGCACGACGGTGCGGGTGGATTCCATTTCCGCCACCTGCTTTCCCTCCGCGTCAAGAATGCTGGTGACGACAGTGGCGGATTTGGATCTGCCCGAGCTGTTCACAATCTCCGTCTTCACATTCACCATTCCGTCTTCCCTGGACACCTGGGGTGTGCTGACGAATGTGCCAAACCATGCCACGTGCAATGGCGCGGTGACAACCAGGTGCATATCCCGGTATATGCCGCCGGAAAACGTATGTTCGCCCGCGCGCGGCGCGAGCCGAGCATTCCAAAGATTGTTCACGCGCACCGCCACAACATTATCTCCAACCCTTGCCGCATCGGTGATGTCAAAGGTAAAGCCGGCATAGCCGCCCTCGTGCCTGCCAACGCGCCGTCCGTTCACAAATACCTCGGCGACTTGAAACACGCCGTCGAATTCAAGATTCGTTCGTTTGCCGCGCCATTTTTTCGGCATCGAAAAATGCTTCCGATACCAACCGTAACCGATGTAAAATTTCGGCGAGGCGAAATACGGCTCGCTGAAGGAATGCGGTAGGCCCACTGCATCCCACTCTGAGTCGTCAAACGCGGGCATTGCAGCATTCGTGTTGTCACCGAGCCGGAATTTCCAGTCGCGGTTGAAGTTAATATTCTGGCGCAGACTGGGACCGGGAAAAACTTCGGAGCCGGATGAGCTGGCTGGTTGGGCGTTTAGTTTTTCGATTCCACCGGCCGCCAAAAACAGCACCATAATCGCGAAATTTGCCCCGGCAAGTTTCATGGAAAACGCGCCGCCATTGCGGACTGGTAATGCATGGCCCCGACCTCTTTCATCACTGTCCATTCCATACGAATTCTTCACCTGACTTCAAATTTAAGGCGCGCGTCGCATCTCCGTAACGAAGAGTAACGGGAGATACTTGACTGGATTTGACCGTGGCGCTGACAAGTCGTCCCTCTTTCCAGTTCAGGCTAACCTCGAAGCCGCCTCTGGCCCGCAGACCTTTAATGGTTCCGATTGGCCAGGCTTTCGGCAATGCGGGGAGCAAATCGATCTCTCCATTGCCGCTTTGCATTAACATCTCGGCGATGCCTGCCGCACCGCCGAAATTGCCATCAATCTGAAATGGCGGGCACGAGTCAAACATATCGGGGTAGGTGCGTTCCGGACTTATCAGGGTTTTCAATATTTCAAACGCGTGATCGCCTTCGCCCAGGTGCGCCCACAGGCAGATTCGCCACGCCGTCCCCCAGCCGGTGGCCATGTCCCCTCGGATCTCGAGCGATTTCTTCACCGCCTTGGCGAGTTCCACCGTGCCGCGCAAGGTGATATCGTGGCCTGGATAAAGTCCATAGAGATGTGAAACGTGGCGGTGATGAATCTCCGGCGCCTGAAGGTCCCAATCTTCCAACCATTCCTGCAATTGGCCGGCGTGCCCAATCTGGTTTGGCGCCAACCGCGCTCGGGTCACGGCCAGTTGCTCGCGAAATTCCGGGTCCACGCCGAGAATTTCGCCCGATTTGATTGTGTTCGTAAACAAGTCGCGGAGAATTTGCATGTCCATTGTCGGCCCGGCGCACACGGCTGCGCCAAAAAGGTGCTGATTTTCCGGCGACAGCGACGGGTTGGTGACGAGCCATCCGCGCTTCGGTTCCTCAACGAGCGTGTCAACAAAGAATTGCGCCGCACCCTTCATCACTGGATATATCTCTTTCAAAACTTTCCTTTCCCCGGTGAACTGGTAATGCTCCCAGAGATTCAAGCAAAGCCACGCGCCGCCCATCGGCCAGATGCCCCAGCTCGGCCCGTCAATCGGAGCGGTTGCGCGCCAGAGATCGGTGTTGTGGTGGGTCACCCAGCCCCGGGCGTTGTATTGCGATTTGGCCGTGCGCGCGCCGGTTTCGGAAAGGTCTTTTACCATCGCGATAAGGGGTTCGACGCATTCCGCAAGATTCCCGGTTTCGGCGGGCCAGTAATTCATTTCCGTATTGATATTGATCGTGTATTTGCCGCCCCATGGCGGACTGGGGCTGTCGTTCCAGAGACCCTGCAAATTCGCCGGTTGGCCGCCGGGACGCGAACTACTGATCAAAAGATACCGCCCAAACTGATAATAAAGCGCCGCCAATTGAGGATCATTGCCCTCAGCAAAATGGCTGATGCGCTCATCGGTGGGAAAGTTCATCAACTCGCTCCGGCCCAAGTCGAGAGAGACGCGGCGGAACAAATGCTGATGATCGGACATTTGGGCCTTATGCAGCTTGTTAAACGACTTCTTGACTGCGCGGGAAATCTGCCGTTTTATGATGGCCCCAGCGTCTCCGCTAATATCGTCGTATTCTTTAAAGCTGGTGGCTGCAGCAATGAAAATCGTCGCCTGGTCGGCATTGGTGACCGATACAGCGGCGTTGGCCGCTGACGTATTGCCGCCGGAGGTGACCACCGTGACACGCGCCTGATACTTGAGCGCACCTGGAATTCCTTCCGCATCACCGCCGCTTCCCCGCATTACCAAGGAATTCTTCCCGTCACTCTCGATCATCGCGGACATTGGGGTCTTCATGCCCGCGACAAAGGAAATCTTTCCCGGCTGGTCTGCTGTCAGTCGCACCACAATAACCTGATCCGGGGCGCTGGCAAAGACCTCGCGCGTGTACCGGACTCCGTCGCAGGAATAGCTCACCGTGGCGGTGGCGGTATCGAGATTCAACTCGCGACGATAATTTTCGACCGTTTTCGCTTCAGGAAACGTGAGCAGCAAATCACCGACGGTTTGATATGGCATTTGTTTCAACGGCCGGGCCATGACTTTTTTGCTGATCAAATCCGCGGCTGCAACGTAGTTGCTGTTAAATATGAGCTTTCTCACCTGAGGCAAGGCGGCCAGAGCCTCGGGACTGTCTGGATCATAGGGACCGCCGCCCCAAAGCGTATCTTCATTGAGTTGCAATCGTTCTTCACTAATTCCGCCAAAAACCATCGCGCCGAGCCGCCCATTGCCGATGGGCAACGCCGAGACCCAATCCGTTGCGGGCTTCCGATACCAAAGGCTCAGTGGTTCTGAGGGAGGCGGGGTTTCACCGATGAATTCAATCGCGTAAGAATTTCGGGGCTGACATAATATAATCGCCACTAACAGTATCGCGAAAACGAAATGCTTGCGGACAGGTCCGCTAACTTTGAATGCATTGCTCATCGTGATGATATTATTGGCGGTGGAAGTAAATCGCAAGCTGCGAACTTTTTCGAAAGGCGCAACAATTCATATTGACTCTCGAGCCTGGGCCCGCCTGCTGGCGCGTTCTCCGGCAACCATGTTACGGAAAGCCGTTTACTTGACACCAGTCTCGACGCCCGCCGGCGGGGGGCCGCTTTTGGTCGGGATGACGGTATTGATGCGGCCGTTTGCGTCAAAGGTCAATTCGTCAATGCAAACCGAGCGGCGGAATGCGTTCCCATTCGAGAGGTCGCTGGTATGATAAAGAATATACCATTTGCCCTTGAACTGAACGACCGAGCCATGTTGCGTCACGGAGGCGGCGTGCTCCATCACCTTGCCGGCATATCTGAATGGCCCCATCGGATGATCGCCGATGGCATAGACCTGCGTAGCGGTGGCAGCCCAGCCATCGGAATAAACAAAATAGTATTTCCCGGCGCGTTTGAAAACGAACGGGGCTTCGCCGTAACCCGCGGGCAATACGGGATCCTGGCCCTGCGCCGCCAATGGAGTGGGCTTCCCTTGCGCATCGTAGAGCGAAATGGTTTGCAAGCTGCCATCCAGTTCGACGAGGGAAGGACGAACCTTCACAACTTCCGGTTTGCGGCAGCCGGAATAAAGATAAGTTTGGCCGTCGTCGTCCTGAAGCACCGCGGGATCAATTGGCTCGGCGCCAGCGTCGGGCAAAACCGCGTTGTCAATGAGCGGCTTTCCAATGGCATCCTTGAACGGACCCTCTGGAGCCTCCCCAACCGCCACGCCAATCTTCGTGCGGTTCACGGGCAGGAAAAGGTAATACTTTCCCTTTGATTCGACGCAGTCCGGCGCCCATGCCCAGCGGGTCGCCCAGGCAAAGTCTTTTACGTGAAAAATCGAACCGTGATCTTTCCACGTCACCAGGTCCGCGGTCGAGAGCAGGCGCCAATCCACCATGTCCCAATAGGTGGCATCTGGCAGATCATGCGAGGTGTAAACATACAGACGCCCGTTGAACACCCGCCCGGACGGATCAGCAGTAAAAATGTTTGTGACCAGCGGGTTTTCACCCAATGCAACCGATGAGACGAGGCAGCCGCCCGCCAGCAACGCGAGGAAGAATTGGACATGCTTCATAAAATAATGGGTCGAGGATAACCATGGATAAGAACTAGCGCAACTGCGGTCCGCGCGGATAGTCATCAGGCACCGGAAAATTGCAGATGCAACCATGCCTTTGCCGGCGCTCCGCTGCTCGCCGCCGGGGCACCTTCTTTAGCGGGGATTGTCTGTTCGCCCGGGACTGGCCACAGTGGCGCGGTGCGAATCGCGACGGCAAGACTGGCGCGTTCGCCGTTCCTTCAACCTGGCCGACCAACCTCACGCAACTATGGAAAGTCAGTGTGGGCAAAGGCGACGCCACTCCTACGCTTGTCGGTACGAAGCTTTATGTCTTTGCCCGGCAGGAATCCAATGAGGTATTGCTGTGCCTTGATGCCGTTACCGGCAAAACGCAATGGCAGTCAGAGTATCCGGCCAACTTTTTGGTGAGCGGCCCGACTTCCGGACATCCAGGTCCAAGAAGTTCGCCCGTGGTCGCGGACGGCAAGGTCTGCACCTTGGGGATTGGCGGCATCCTCTCCTGCTTTGACGCCACCAAGGGTGTGCTTCTCTGGCGCAAGCAGTCCACCAATGATTACCTCGGCATTCCTTACAAGTCTGACTCTTCCATGTCCCCCATTGTGGAGGGAGGGTGCTGCATCGTGCATGTCGGCATGAAGACCAACGGAGCGATGATATCTTTCGACCTGGCCGGCGGCGGGCCAAAGTGGAAATGGGATGGGGATGGCCCGGCGAATTCCTCCCCTATAGTCATGACGGTCGAGGGCAAAAAGCAACTGGTCACGTTGACTGCGAAAAGGCTGGTGGGTCTCGACCTTGCACAGGGCAAGCTTCTGTGCCAGGTGCCCTTTGAAGCGTCCCAAGGGAACAACACCACTCCCGTTGTCAATGGAACGACCGTGATCTGCACGGGCCAGGGCAAAGGGGTGTTGGCCGTGAAGATCGAGCCGCATGGTGGTGGTTTCACCGCGCCGCCGCTGTGGACCAACACGCAGTACGGCGCGCGCTTCACGACACCGGTTCTCACGGCTGGCTTGCTTTACGGTTACAGCGGCCGCCTCTTCTGTCTCGATGCCCAGACGGGTGTGACGCTCTGGGACGAAGCTGCGAACCCGGGTCAAGGCGCGTCGCTGGTTGACGCGGGGTCGGTTGTATTCATACTCGGCAGTCGCGGCGAGTTGCTCGCTTTCAAGCCCGGATCCAAATACACTCAGATGGCGCGAATCAAGGTGGCTGATTCCGAAACATGGGCGCATCCCGTCGTCGCGGGAAACAGGATTTTCATCAAGGACAGTGAGGCGGTGGCTTTGTGGAAAGTCGAGTAGTTCCCGTCCGGTCCAAGCGCAAAAGCTCAACATTCTGTTTGACAACTCCGGCAGCCGTGTGTTTCCTGGCTTGATTTGCCCATGAACAAACTTGCATATCGGATGATCTCGAAATCAGCGCGACTTAACCTCGCTCTTCTCGCCACTGGCGCGGTGCTGGGTCTTATCCAGACAATGCCTGCTTTTAGGTGATGGCGATTGGGCATTGCAAACATGGCATGCTTTCCATCAAGATTTTAAGCATGAAAATCAGGCAGTACATTCGCCGTTCCCTCCTAATTAATTTCATTTGCCTTTGTCAGGCGATGCCGGTCAGAGCGGCGTCACCAATCCAGGTTGAGACCCCGAGCCTCCTGGTTTATGTCGATGCAGCGAGCTGCCGATGGTCTGCCGAAGTCAAAGGGACGCCGATGCAGTTAAACGATGTTCACTTTCTTCCCGGTGACGATGCCACGGGCTGGTCTGTGGCCGGCTCCGTCAACAACGACGACTCCAACAATTTCGGGTCATTCGTCACTGTGACATTGCACGGGACCAAGCCCGGCCAATTGGATTTCGACTACCGGATCTCAGCCAGCAAGTCGGGGAATGACATTCTCGTCGGACTCAGCCGCTCCAACAACACCGGAAAAGCGGTTGATATCGGCGACATGGATTATTTTGTGTCAAGTGATGCCCGATTGGGCGGCACAGTTGACAAATGGGTCTCCTTGGGGACACAGTCCCGCAACCGTGACTATTACGAGCTCTGGTCGGTGGTCAATTTGATCACGCCCAAAACCTACGCGGTCAATCATGTGGTCAAGGACAAGGACACAGGCAACAGCCTTCTGATGGGTCATGTGACGACCATGAAAGGCGCGTCAAGGTTTGACGTCGCGTCGGGCTGGCAGGGAAACGGTCCCGACAGGATGCAGGTGCGGGGATATTGCGGCTATAAAGTCACGATGCCTCCAGGAAAGAGCTTCCCGGGAGAAAAGCTGCTGATTGATTTCAATCAGGACCCGATCCGCGCCATGGAGCACCAAGCGGACCTGATCGCAATAGCCAACGACATTCGCCTCAAACAACGGCGTCCGATCAATCTTGATGACAAGGAACTGGTCGCCAATAATTACAGCCGATTTCACGGTTGGATGTCGGGCGGCAGCGACGCCAACGCAAGACGTTTCTTTCAGATCAATGGCTTGGTTGATTTCTACTGGGGAATGGGGGGGCCCGGAAAGCAGGGAACCTTTGGTTTCTATGGTTCCGGCGGAGGGACGCAGGGCCGTCCTTCCCGGGTCAATTATCCCGCCGACTGCTATCTTCCCGTTCACACCGTGAGATACGATGGGGAACGGGTCATTGATTTTTCCAATCCCAAGGCCATCCAGCTTGAGCACGATCGTGCGTTCGCGTGGGTTGCCGGCCATGAAGGTGAAACGGGGCGCGCGGAAATGGATTTTGCCGATTGGTGGGACAAGTGGCCCGGCCAGTTCGATCCCTATATGAGCGCATTGGAGACCTATCACGCCGGCGGCATGCCGTGGCGCGAGGTGATTGATCAGAAGGCCCCACGGAGGGTTATCCGCTCCAACATGCAGCCGGTCGATCATTCCTACGGAATTGTTGATATCTGCCGGATTTCCGAGGATGCCGATCACGGCTACGAAATGGGTGACTCGACGCTGGCGCCGACGGATATCCAGGGGCAGGTGAAATTCACGGGGTTGTTCACCGAAGCAGTGATCGGCGCCGCCAACCGCGCCTTTTACAATGGCAGGGTGTTCTGGAACGACTGCGACGGCTTCCATATCTACAAGTTCAATTCATCTGACGGACAGACCTTCACCTACAATCAGGCAAAGGTGGATGCCAGCTTCCATGCCATGGCCGGTAACACGCTCTTCGTGTCCGAAGCTTTCGATGTGCCTTATCCTGCGGACCGGATTGAACTGATGAAACGCATCAGTCCGCCGACCATGGATGTGTCCTATCCTGTGGATTTATTCGATCGGAAGCCGGCCCGCGTCTGGAACATGCCGGTGGAGCGGCCTTTCGGAAAATGGAACATTCTTGCGGTTTTCAATTACACCGGCAAGGGCGATCGCAAGTTCACCACCTCGCTGGACGTCGCCAAGGACCTCCGCCTGGACCCTGCCAAAGAGTACATCGCCTATGAATTCTGGAGCCGGCAACTCATCGGCACGTTCAAGGACAAATTCGACACACGTCCGCTGAGTCCATACGATTGCGACATCTACAGCATCGTCGAGAAACAGGACCATCCGGTGCTGATCTCGACCAGCCGCCACGTTCGGCAGATGGTCTTTGACATCAAAGATCTCACTTACCATAGCCATGACCGCGTTCTTCGAGGCACCTCCCGCGCAGTTGCCGGCGATCCGTATCAATTGCGCGTGTACGTCCCAGACGGTTTCACCGCCGCGCGCGTTGAGTTGGGCGACGGCCTCGCGTGTACAACGAAACTCGATGGCCATCTCCTCATGGTGAACTTCACGGCGTCAACCGGTAAGGACATCGAGTGGCGGGTTTTTTTCTGAGACGACAAAACTTCCGTGTCCCGCCGCCGCCCCCCACCTATTGTACTGCGAACACGCGAAACGAATGCGCTGAAACGGGCACCTCGAACAAATTGCCGCCGTTCCCGGCAATCCCGCCACCCCGCCGGACATGGGCGGATTCGCCGGCGCCAACCCCGCTGTTTGGCAATGGGGCAAGCGTCTTGTCATTGAGAAGATCGAGCAAGGCCATTGCGCCCACCACTGAGACCCTCGTTTTGACCGGTTGCGATTGGAAGTTCTGAACGATAAACGTGCCATTGTCATAGGCGAACAGACTCACATGATCCGGGGCATCGAGACTCACGAACAGATTCCGGCCGAGAAGGTTGCGAATCTGATTTAGGACACTTTGCGGCAGGCGGTAAATGTCTCCAAAATCATCAGGAACCGCCAGCGCATAAAAGGTGCCATTGCCATAGGAGGCCCGGACAACCATCGGGTAGCCGGATTCGGAGGTATCGAAGTTGATGGCGGCCCAGGTATCGTTTTCAAAATGCCGCATTTGCGGGAGGAGAATGTTCAGCTCTGCTTGTGCCGGCCCGCCGGCGGGATCTTCCCCGTGACCGCCGCCAAAGCGCTTGGCGAGCACCCGATGGCCAGTCACTTCAATCTCGGCGATATCTTGAAAACCCTTGTCGCCTAGAGCTTCCATTAATCCCGTCGTGACGATGACTTGACCGCCTCTCTGCACAAATTCTTTTGTCCTGGCCACCAAATTGGTGTCGTATTTGGAGGCAGCCGTCAGAAGGATGCTGGAAGCATTGCCTGGAAAATCCGGAACCAAATTGATCGGGACACCGATCATGCCGAGGTAATCCGGCAGATAGGCTTCTCCAACGGAGTTGCAGGGTTTATAAGCGGGAACGCCGATGGGCTGGCCAAGCCTGCCAAGAAAGCGATCGAGGATTTCCGCGGAATAGCCCGCGGTGCGGGCCACCATGTTTGGGGTGAAGGCCGCTCCATCGGCCTGGGGAATTGGCGCCATTAGATTGGCGAGGATGGAATTGGTGTCCAGATTGCTTTCCGCGTTGCCATGCCTCCCGCCCAACTCGCCAGTGACTTGGAACGAGTTGAAGAGCACGATTTCCGGCACCCTGGCAAAAAAGGTGTCCCAGAACATTTCCGCATAGCGTGCATCGCCACGGCCATCGATCCAGCCGCCCTGGTTGCCACCAGGCTTGATGTTGTTGAAATACTCCGCTTGGAGGTAACTCTGGCAGGATTGCAGCCGCTGGCCGGCAGATGCGCTGCGCGTTTCCGTGCCGGTGTAGATCGCGTCAAAAAGCTTCGGCTCGACTGCCAGGTCGTAACCCAGTCCCTGGAAGCTCTCGTACCAGTTGGGAAACTTGATAATCACACGGACTTTTGGATTGACGGCCCTGGCCGGGGCGATGATCAAGCTTTTCGAGACGTCGTCCATCAACCCGGCGCGGAATTGTGTCCAAGTTTTGTCGCCCCTCGCAGCAATGGCATCATCCCCCTTGTCGTTTGAGAAAAAAAAGTCATCCAGAATGATCTCGTCGAAGTGTCTGGCCGTGAATTCGGACATTGACTTGATCTTATCGCGATCAGACTGCGAGTTGTAGTCGTACGATTGGTAGCCATTGCCTTCCTGGACGGTCAGACCCATGCCGCCCGACGTCTTGATTCCGCGTTCATTAAAGAATTTCTTCATCGTTTCGACATCGGAGTCGCTGGCGAGTTCCGCGTTGCGGGTGGTTTCCAGAAACACCTTGTCCACCTTCAACTGTTTTTCGACATCGGCCCACTGGTTGGAAAAACGCACTAGGTCGCCCGGGATGGAATGGACCTCCTGATAGCGGAAATAGACGCACACGCTCAGGTTGGTATAACCCCTTGCACGAGCCGGCAAAACGAATACCAAGGTGGCAAGCAGGATAAAGCCGCCAGCTAATTTTCCCATAAATCCAGGCTGGAAGAGGTGGTTTTGGAGCGGGAAGGCCCCAACGTTTTGATGACGAGAATCAACCATGTTTTGAAAAGAGCGTAATGCTGGTTTGCCCGGACAAAGGAATATTTGCGCATTTTATCTTGCTGATGAATCAATAGGTGCCCAGGGTGACGCGAAGAGTTTGCGGAGCGGAGCCAAAATTCAGGCCCCAATCTGTCTCGTCCCCGTTCCAAAACCGCAAAACGCGAAACGCGGAAGGCGCCGGTTCGCCATTCCCCTTTCTCGACGAGTCGGGCATCCATTCCACAGGCGCTGCTTCCTCGACCCGGACAAAGTCGCGTTGTCCTCCGGACGCGGCCTTAAAATCGATTTTGCAATAGGCACCAGTGACCAAAAATTGATTCTCCGCAAATTGTGCAACCAGGGCGCGGCCGATTGGGGTGGCGTTTCCCGGCGCATTTCCAGGCTTCCCCCGCCCCGATGCTCCAAATCCAATGACCGCCTTCCATGCGCCAAAATCCAGTGTTTCGATCCCGCGACCTGTTTCCTCTTCAACCGCTTGGACTTTGCCTTCAAAACTGAGCCGCGCCACTTCACGCATAATCGGTTCAAGCATTCTGTAGTTCAGCCCGACTGGCGCGAGCGCCTCCTCGGTCAGCCGTGTGTAGTCGAGGCCAAACGGCGACCACCCAACGGCTCCGCGCCCCAAAGCGGCAAAACACATCCGGGAACTGTTACTGGCGCCAATGGTCTCCGGCACAAAAAGGGTGTTGTCGGGCCGTCCATAATGTTCCAGCACTGCGCGATACTTGGCGCTGTCATTCTGATAAATGTCCGGGGCAAGAATATCGATGGCCGGAGCCGCCGCCTTCCATATATCAAGCACATTATCTGTCGCGCCACCGCTTTCATAGGTGCCAGCCGGGCCTGGCGTCAAAGGATCGCGCAACGCGGCGTTGACGTACATCGGCAATGGGTACTGAGCTTTTCCGGCGGCTGCAACCTGGCCGATGAAACGGGCCACCGACCAGGCGTGAAAAAATTCGTCCGCATTGGTGCCGAAAATGAATTGCCAATTCCCGCCCGTGCTGTTGTTGGCGCCAAGCGCCTTCAAGAGTTCTTCCGGCACCGGCGCGGCGAACGCCTTTTCCGCCTCCGGGGAATAGTCCCGGACGCTGCCGCCCCATGTTCCCGGCTCGTTTTCGACCTGCACCATTATAACGGTATGAACCGGGTCTGCGGACTTGAGATGACGCATCAGGGCGCTGAATGCGCGCATGTCGGACTGCAGGGCGACCGGCGCAAAAGGCGAGGGCGAATCGACCCGTCGCTGGCCGTCCCTGGCAATCATGCGTGGGAAAAGGTCCGGCCGGCTTTTCGCCCAAAGGGGCAGATAGTGCGAACTGCCGTTTTTCCACGTGCCAAACCACAGGAGAACCAGCCGCACGTTGTGTTGCCGGGCCTCTTTCAGGATCAAGTCAACGATCGAGGTGTCGAATTTTCCCTGTTCCGGCTCGAATTGCTCCCAATAAATGGGGATTTCCAGCGTGTTGGCATGAAGATAGTCAATGGCCGGCCAGACTTTGGGGAGCAAACCCGGCCAGGCGCTGGAATTGTGGCATTGCGCGCCGAGTATAAGATAGGGCGCGCCATCCACGATCAGTGCGTGATGCCCGGCTTCATTCACCAAATAAGGAAGCGGATTGTTGCCAGCCTGCCCTATCGTGGCGTGCATCAATAACAGGAGGACAACAAAGATAAAGGCTTTAAGCGGACGGAGTAAAAATTTAATGCAGTTCTGGTTCATAATCCGCACTGGGGATCGGTTCTTTGATGGGGCACACGGGAAAAACGCATCTTTCCCAACAGGCGGTTGGGCAACACACTCGATGATGCAGTTCATGTCGAAAATCAGATTCAGAAACAAGGCGGGCGTCAATGACAAATATCGACCAGAGTGCAATGAGAACTGATGATTGCGGGCCAGGAGGCTTTCTTCCTAACATCCTGCCTGTGAAAGACAATATTATACGCCGGGTCTTGCTGGTTGCAGCCACGATTACCGTATTGAGTTCTTGTCAGACCCCTCACGACCAGGTCCCGATGGCGGCGGCGGAAAATGTCTATGCGCCGCCCGCGTCGCCGCGCGCGGTTTACAACTTCAATCCCGGCTGGAAGTTCGTCAAAGGCGACGTTATTGGGGCGGAGAAACCGGATTTTGACGATTCGGCCTGGTTTTCTGTCAGCACGCCGCACACCTATAATGACGTGGACTCGTTTCAAGTGATCATCAGCCACAGTGCCGGGGACCGGGGCGCCTACGCGGGGATCGCGTGGTACCGCAAGCATTTCAAGCTGCCATCGAAAGCGAAGGGAGGGAAGGTTTTCCTGGAATTCGAGGGCCTGAAACAAGCGGGCCGTTTTTGGGTGAATGGAAAATCCGCAGGCAAATTTGAGAACGGCATTACCGCCTGCGGCCTTGACTTGACGGACCTGGTGAATTTTGACAGTGAAAACATCATTGCGGTCAAAGTGGACAACAGCAATGATTACAAAGAGGAAGCCACGGGCGTGGGCTACCAATGGATGGGGAGGGACTTTAATCCAAATTACGGCGGGTTAAACCATGACATTTGGCTGCATTTGACTGGCAAGATTTATCAAACGCTGCCGCTTTACGAGAATCTCAAGACGACAGGTGTTTACATTTATCCGTCGCACTTTTCCATTGCCACCAGGAGTTGCGACGTGACGGTGGAAGCGCAGATGCGAAATGAATCCGGGGACGGGCAGGCTGTCACTTTATCGGCGGTGGTGGTGGATGCGAGCGGGATGGTGCGCGCGAAGCTGGCGAGTTGCGTTTCACATCTGGTGGCTGGCGAAACGGGAATTATCAAGGCGACCGGCCCGCTGGCGGCGGCGCGATTCTGGGACGTGCAGGATCCATATCTTTATGATGTTTATTCCATATTGACCATAAATGGGAAGGCGGTGGACGTAAACAAAACCCGCACGGGCTTTCGCCGGGTCGAATTCAAAGGCGGGGCGGGCACAGGAGGCGTCTGGCTCAACGGCCATTTTGTATATTTGACGGGCTTCGCGCAGCGGTCTGTGGACGAGTGGGCCGGCCTGGGCCAGGCGTATCCAGATTGGATGCACGACTTCAACGCGGAGTTGATGCGCAGCACCCACGCCAATTACATTCGGTGGATGCACATCTCGCCGCAGCGGGTGGATGTCACGGCGTGCGACAAGGCCGGGATCATTGAGATTTGTCCGGCGGGTGACAAGGAGAAGGATGTGCAGGGCCGGCAATGGGAACAGCGCATGGAAGTGATGCGGGACTCGATGATTTTTTATCGCAACAGTCCGAGCATTCTTTTCTGGGAGGCGGGCAACACGGTTGTCACCGCCGACCAGATGCGGCAGATGGTGGCGTTGCGCAAAGAATTGGATCCGGAGGGCGGGCGGGCCATGGGAACACGCGGCGACAGCAACAACAAGATGAACAGCGAACTGACCCCGGTTTCGGAGTACTACGGGGTGATGATGCCGCAGGACGGGCGCCTCGACCAGGTGACCAATCCCACGGCCATGTTCCGCGGCTACAGCCTGGAACGGCGCGACTGGGCGCCGGTGATTGAGGCGGAGGATTTTCGCGAGGAGGCCGCCCGGAGATTCTGGGACAATTACTCGCCGCCGCATTTCGGTTTCAAGAAAGGCCCGAATGACACCTGGAACTTGAATTCGGAATCGTTTTGCCTCGCGGCGGCCAGACGCTACCGCGATTATTCCATCAACTGTATCACGAACGCTGACCCGCCTCATGCCCGATGGTCGGGCTACGCTTCGATTTACTGGTCGGACGAGAATGCCGACGGCCGCCAGGACAGCAGCGAAGTTTGCCGGGTGAGCGGCAAGGTGGATGCGGTGCGCCTTCCCAAGGAAGCTTACTACGTTTACCGCGTGATGCAAAACCCCGCGCCCGACATTCACATCATCGGCCACTGGACCTATCCGACCGGCACTGTCAAGACCATGTATGTCGCGGCCAATCATTGCCAGTCCGTGGAGTTGTTCGTAAACGGAAAATCGCAGGGCGTTGTCGCCATGCCAACCAACGGTTACATTTTTGCCTTCCCGGAAATCGCCTTTGAACCCGGCGTCATTAAAGCGGCCGCCATGGCGGAGGGGAAAACCGTTGCCCGGGACGAAATTCAGACCGCCGGCGAGACCAGGGCGCTCAAGTTGACCGCCCACACCGGGCCGAAAGGTTTGCAGGCGGACGGCTCCGATGCCGCATTTTTCGATGTCGAGGTTGTGGACGCGCAGGGGCGCCGCTGTCCGACAGACGAGGGCCGGGTTGATTTCAAAGTTGCCGGTCCGGCGATCTGGCGCGGCGGTTACAACAGCGGCCTGACCAACTCTGTCAACAATCTTTATCTTGAAACCGAATGCGGCGTCAACCGCGTGGCCATTCGTTCGACGCTGAGAGCAGGCGCCATCACCCTCACGGCCACACGGGAGGGGCTTGAGCCGGCCGCCATTGAAATCCAGTCCAAGCCGGTGAACATCAAGGACGGGTTGATTGAAATAGTTCCATAAACCCTTGAAGCATCCGGGACTCGGAGACTTTTGCGTAAAGGGGGTGGCCTGCCGTGGCCGCTGATGTCCGGCCGTATGCCCCTCATTCCCGTCCGTCCGCCGTCGTCCGCGTGATCACGGGTTCGCCCTCTTTGACTTCAAGATGCAGGCCGGAATAATCAACGTTCGTCACGTTTTCCGCCCTCAAGCCGCGTCGCGCGGTCAGGTGGCAGTTCTCGAAGGTCAGGCCCCGGATCGGGCTGTCCCGCAACCCGTGGATGATGCCTGCGGAATTGACCGTGCCGAAAACATTAATCATCCGGACATTGCGGACTACGGGCAACACCTTCGCGGGCGGCGCCAGCGGCGGGACCATGCGCCATTCCAGGTTGAACTCGAATGCATGCCGCGTGCCGCGCAATTCCAGATTGCGATACGTGATGTTCTCCACCACCCCGCCGCGGCTGGGCTGCGATTTGAATCGGATCGGCGCCAGGTTCCCGGCTTCCGCCACGCAGTCATGCACCTCCACGTTCCGAATCCCGCCGGAAGTTTCGCTGCCCATGGCCGCGCCGCCGTGCCCATAAGCGAACCGGGTCTTTTCGATCACAATCTCTTCGCAAGGCCGGTTCACCCGCAATCCATCCTCATCCTTTCCCGACTTCAAGGAAATACAATCATCGTTGCAGTCAATGTCGCAACCCGTCACCCGCACCTGGCGGCACGAATCAATGTCGATGCCGTCCGAACTGGGAATCGTATGCTCCGCGCGGACGGTGAGGTTTTCAGCCAGCGCATCTTCGCAGTAAATGAACACCACACACCAGGAAGCCTCGTTTTTGAAATGCAGGCCCGAAACCCGCACAGCGCGGCAGTTCTGGAAGACCAGGGTGCGCGGACGGCCAAGGCCTCGCCCGGGCAGCGCCACTCCGGCTGCATTGACCATCGGGAGGGTTCCGGGCGCGGGCGCAAAACTCAGCTTCGCCGTCGTCGGTGGCAACGCGGTTGGAAAAATCGCCCTTGCTCCCGGGGCGGGTTCCATTGCTGCGACCGTGGTCGAATTGGACTCCGCGCCGCGGCGGAATCGATTCGGCCAGGCTTCTCCCGAACCGTCGATCATGCCTTCACCGCTGACTTCAACGTTTGTCATGCTGACAAAGTTCAACAAAGCCGAAGTCCAATAGCGCTCAATGCCCTCCCAACGCGTGTAAATTGGCGGGTAGTCCGCCTGATTGGTAGTCCCTTTGAGTACGCCGTGCTGTTCGACCCGCAAATTGACACCGGGTTTGAAAAACAGCGCGCCCGTCAGGAATACACCCCGGGGCACGACGACCAAGCCGCCACCGGTCGCCGCGCACCGGTCAATGGCGCTTTGAATGGCCTTCGTGTTAAGTGTTGCGCCATCGCCGACCGCGTTGCAGTCCGTGATGAGATGCCGGTCTTGCCCTTGCGTTGGCGACTCCAAAACGCAGCCCATCAGCGCCATTACGTAGGGGAAAATAAATTTGCTTCGCCAGTTCATAAATTTGGAAGGCTCCTGTCAAAAGAGTGCGGATGATGTTCATCCTTTCAAGCACCGGTTACTGCGCCAGCACCCGCACTGGGCCGAGCAGTCCCGATGTGGCGACCGGAGCGGTTGATCCACCCGGGCTCGATCCGCCCGGGGGGCCGCCCGGAACGCCGGTTGGGGCGGATCCCTGGGACGCACCGGGTTCTGTGGTCGAAGCCCCGGCTCCGCCACGGCGACTGCGTGCGCCACCTGCGCCAAACGCGCCACGCCGTTCGCCGGCCGGCGCCTTTTGCACCTCAACCTCAAGGGTGTTGGCGCCGCTCTTGATCGATTGGGTCACGTCCCACAGATACGGCGGCCAGGGGTGCGCATCGAGTTGCGTTCCGTTCAGTTGCACGCGGGCGGTCTCATGCGCGTTGCCGAGATCGAGATAAACGCGTTTGTTGTGTGGCAACGCTGCCGCGACGGTGAATTCCTGCTTGTAAACCGCTGTGCCGGCAAACGTTCCGGCATCCATCTCCTCCCAGGATTTAAGCGGGGTGCTCAATTGTTTTTCTCCGAGCGTGACGGACCAGGGGCCGCCCAAGTCGGCGACGGTCTGGCTGGTGGAGACCGTCGGCACCGGCTCGCGGGCGCCGACCGGGAGCGCTCCGATGACGATGAAGCGCGATTCGTGCGGCGCGAGCGTCAACGGCACGGCCACGCTGCCCGCGGCTTGCGCCACGCCAGCGAGCGGATGGATTGTCCCGCTGGTCGGGTCCCAGACCTGAACTTGACCAATGCCGGCAAGCGTCGCGGTGCATGACCGGGTCTGGTTGGTTTCGTTGAAGAAGAAATACACTTCACCGTCCTGCAGCGTGCGGTGGATATATTTGACCGGCGGGCAGGCGGCTTCGAGTTTGACGTCCGGCGGCGGCAGCGCAGCGACGACGCGGGCGGTGATTTCCGGGGCCGGTTCAAGTGTGGCGAAGCTCAAGTCGGGCGCGCCATCCTCGGGGTGCATGAAAGTTTGGCCCCCCACCATCGTCGGGGTGCGGCCGATGAAGAGAACCTTGCCTCCGCCGGCGGCGAAGGCCCTCAGCCGGTCCAGCACGCCCTTTTGGATCACTGTGGAGGTTGGGACGATGACGGTCCGATAAACTTGCCCGCTCAGATTCTTCAACCCGCCCTGGTCGAGGATGCAGACAGTGGCCAACTCATCCGCATCGATGTGATCGAAGTCGATTTGATGTTCCATTAGCTGGGTCACCAGGCTGAGCGTGACGTCGTCGGCTTCCTTGTCGTTCATCCACATGCTGTCCGTCGGGTGAAGCAGCGCGACCTGCGCCGCCGACCGGCCCATCGCCAGCAGGTGTTGGGCGCGAGTGACGTACCAACCGATGCCCGCGCCGCCGGCCGAGTTTAGGCCGCGGATATTCATATAGTTGATGCCGCGGACGAGTTGGTAATCAACGACGAATTTCCCGTTTTGACCCGTCCCGCCACCCTCTTCGTCCCAGACCAGTGGACGGCCGGTGACATGGGCCGCGGACCCGGCCAGCTTGGGGAAATCGGCCACGATGCCCGGCAGGATTTGGTTGAGGTTATCGACTCCAGGCACGCCGACATAGCGCATGTCGCGGAAGAAGGAACCTTCGTTGCGGATCATATCTCCGCCCCCGCCCATCATCAGTTCTTCGTGATTCAGGTGGACCATGAATTCCATGTTGCGGGCGTTGCACCAGTTTTCCAGGAGCTTGTAGAAATTGTCGCGGAACATGCCGCTCCACACGTCCCAGTAATCCGCCTTGGCGCGTTGCGCCTCTGGCGTCAACCTGCCGGCGAAGAACTGGACGATCCAGGGTTTCAAGTCGTAGCCCTTTTCCTTTTGAAATGTTTCCAGAAGCTTCGGCGTCCAGGGCATGAAGCCGGTGAAGTCAGTCTCGTCGCCGCGGAAGCCGAGGATGGTTTTGCCGAACTCGTCGCCGACGATCTTCTCGTAAGTTTCGTAAATGAGTTTAAGATAGGTGCGGGTCGCCTCGGGATCGAGATAGTCGATCAGCGAATAGAGGCTGTCCTTGTCATTGGTGTTGTCTTCACGATTAACGAAGCGGGTGGGCGAACTGCGATAGACGTGTCGCACAAAAGTAAGCTCCCATGTCCCCGTGCCGGGTGCCGACCATTTGAGTTGTCCGTCAGCAGGCAGCGGCAGCACCGTGCCCGGTTGCGCGCCGCCACCGCGTCCGCGTCCTCCACGCCCGCGCCCACCCCCGCTGGAATTGACCATGATGCCTCGCGTACCCGACTGCAGCGGAATGGTGAGCGTCTGTCCGGCGACCACGCTGTAGCGCACGTCCGCGCCAGGCCCTTGAATAATCACCTCCGACGCCCCCCGCGCCGTCCATTTGAACATGCCGTCCGCTGGCAGCGGCACCGCTGTGCCCGTCGGCGCGGGCGCCTCCGCACCCGTTGCCGCCGCCTCGGCACGCTGATTGGCCACAATGCCCAGTGTATCAGGGGGCAGCGGGATATTGAGCGTCTGGCCGCCAGCCACTGTGATGTGTGCGTCGGCAACAATGCCCTGCATGCCCAACCGCGGATAATCCCTGCTGATCATGCCGCCGGCGAATCCGTCGGGATAACCGGCGTCGCCTTCGATCCAGACTTTCATGCCGCGTTTCCTGCACTCATCGACGGTGAATTTTACCAGGTCGAGGTACTCGGGCGTGAAGTATTTGGGCCGCAAGCCGCGCGAGTTGTTGATCATATAGACGCCGCCGCCATTGGCGCAGATCTGTTCGATGTCCGCCTGGATGCGCTCCTTGGTTACCAGCCCGCCCCAGATCGCCCAGTGAATGGCGCTGTATTCGCTCGGGGGTTTGGGGAAGGCGGCGGCGGCCTCGGCGAGAGTCGGCACGGTGATCTCCCGCCATGGCTGGGCGGCGGGGAGCTGTAGCGACAAACAAGCCAGCAGGGCGAATCGCGATAGAGTTTTCATTGAGCGAAACGAGGATTTGCGCAGGGATTTCATGGGACTAATGGCATTTGATGGGCCGGGTTTGTTTTTGCCGGCGGGAAATCACCTATTGACGCAGGGGCGCGACAAAGACGTGCTTTTGCCGGTTCATGCCGGGAATTTGCCCGCGGCCATTTTCCATGTCAACTTGAATTCTCCCATGGTCAAGCCGAGACCGGGAACTGCCGTTGATTCCGGTCAATCCCGCTGAAATACCGTGTATCGATAGATCCCGAAGGATCGCATATCCTGCCAGCGCATGTTGTTGCGAGTTTCGTCCCCGTTCAACCGGCGACCGGGCACCCAGCGGCCATCCACGTTCATGCTCTCGTCAAAGCTTCCCAGCAGCACTCTGCCCGGCCCGGGTATGTTCGGCGCGAAGGTGACGCTCATGGGTCCGCCCACAAATACATACTCGCCGGGGCCTGAATTAATGACCAGGCGGGCGGGCGATGTGTTGGTAAAAACAGAACGTCCGCCGAATTCCCCGAAGCCGCCACCGCCATCAAGGCGGCCAGCGCCCTGGCCACCGGCGCCGAAACTGATCTTTAAAGTGTAATCACCCAGCTTCAATTCCTGCGGCGGAGCGTTGGTGTCATCCATCGGCTGCAGGAAGGCAATCGTGCCCTTGCCTTGATTGTCGAGAATCACTGGCGCCAGGTAATCCAGGATGGCGTAAGTCTGGGCGAGGGGGTCCGGCGCCGGCGGCTCATTGGTCCCCTGCGTCCGCCCCCGGCCACCGCTCCTGCTCTCGATTCCAAACGGTGAAAAGCCAATGGCATTGAACTTCAAATAAGCGATGAGGGCATTTCCCGAAGCTGGCCCGCGGCCGTTGGCTTCGGGAATAAACAGCGGATTGCCGTTCCGGGTAAAGCGTTCGCACGTCTCGGCGAACTGCGGCAGGTAGAGGTCCGGCGCCAGGATGTCGATGCTCGGGGCGCCAAACCGCCATACGTCATGCACTTGGGCCTCCGGGCAGCCACTGGGATACTCCCCCGGCCGCGGGCAGCCGGGCTGCTGCAGCCAGGTGTTGACATACATCGGGATGTCGTATTCCGCCTTGCCTGCGGCGGCCACCTTGTTGACGTACCTCGAGTAGCGCCAGGCCATGAAGATTTCGTCCACCGGCCAGCTTAACTGCCGCCACAGGATGTCGCGTTCCTCTGGCGTCAAGTCGTCGAATCGTTTGGCCGAATCCGGCTTGCCCGGACCAAACACTTCCTCCCAGGTACCCGAGGTCTTGAAGCCGTTGCTGGCCCACAGATCGCGCAGTTCCGGCGCCAGGGTGTCCTTGTGCTGCGCGAGACAGCGCATCAAATCCTTGGGCACCGGCTTGGCGAAGGCTTCGTTGGCAGCGGCAATGTGGTCCCGCGAATCGCCGAGGACACCGACCTCGTTCTCCACCTGCATCATGAGGACCGTGTGCTCCTTGCCATCCACCTCGCGAATGTGGCGCATCAAGGCGGCGTAAGCCCGCGCGTCGGCATCACCAGTGGCGTCGCCAAAGGTGGAGAGAATGTTCAAGGTCTTGCCGGCGCGGTCTTTCACCCACGGGAAGCGCTGCGGGTTGGCCTTCACCCAGCAAGGCTGGTAGGACGATTCGCCGTTCTTCCAGCTTCCGAACCAAAGGAAAACCAAGCGCAGGTGATTTTGCCGGGCGTCTTGGATGCAATCGTCAACGGAAGTGAAATCGAAACGGCCTTCTTGCGGCTCGATGAGTTCCCAGGTAACGACCGCGAGGACGGTGTTGAGATTCCTTTGCGCGAGCTGGGGCCAGATCGCCTTCATATATTCACGGCTCGATGAACTGGAATTGTGCAGTTCGCCGGCCAAAACCAGGAATGGTTTGCCATCCACCACCAGTTGGCGCGCTCCGTGCCGGGTTTCCAAGTGCGGCCGGGAGAGGTCGGCCGCCGCTTGCGCCCTCACTGGGGACGCCAAGTGCGCGGCGGCCAGGGCAATGCAGATTGCGAGGAGGTTTGTTTTCAGTGTCATATCATTGTATGGCATTTTCATTTGTGGACTAAAATTGGGTCGCAGACGCGGGGAAATCGCGCCGGCCTGCTCTTTCCAATGTGGAACTCAGGGTTCGATCGGACATCATCACTTGGAGTTATCCATTAATCTTGCTTTTCCCAAGAATACAAAGATGAATTCATTGCTTTTGCAAGAAGTTTGATTTTGCATCTTCCATGCTTTGTGGAATTGACTGATGGCCCTGATGGATTAGAATATCCGGCATCAAACGAATGCGCGAGTCAGTCGTCCGCCCAACCCGCAACGGGAGAAGAACACAATGAATTCCAATTGCAGCCGCCGCCAATTTCTTAAACGCACCTTTGCCGCCGGCGCTTTGGCGCTGGCTCCGGCTGGGATCCTGCACGGCCAGACCGCCGCCAAACGCACGGCCGTAGATGAAGTAACTCTCGGCCAGACCGGCATCAAACTCAGTCGCCTCGGCATGGGCACCGGCAGCAGCGGCGGCCATGTGCAAACGGCCCTCGGCCGGCATGGGTTCACCAAACTGGTCCATTATGCCTACGATCAAGGCATCCGTTACTTCGACTGTGCGGAAGCCTATGCCACCTTTCCCTGGATTGCCGATGCCATCAAAGGACTCCCGCGCGAAAAACTCTTCCTGCAATCCAAAATTGGTCGCCAGCCCGACGACGTGCTTGCCGCCATTGATCGCCATCGCAAGACCTTTAACACCGATTATGTTGACAGCATGCTGGTCCATTGCATGGTGCAACACAATTGGACCGACGATTGGAAGCGGGTCATGGAAGGGTTTGACCAAGCCAGGGAGAGGAAGTGGATCCGGGCCAAAGGCGTCTCCTGCCACAGTTTGCCCGCCTTGCGCGCCTCCATCACCACTAACTGGACGGAGGTCCACCTGGTGCGTGTCAACCCTCAGGGCCGCCGCGTGGACGGCATGGAGGAAACAGGTTGGGACAACCACGATCCGGGCCATGATATCGCACCCGTGCTGGCCGAACTAAAAAATATGCGCGCCCAAGGCCGTGGCGTCATCGGAATGAAAATTATCGGCGACGGCCAGTTCATCCATCCGGAAGACCGTGAAAAATCCGTCCGCTTCGCCATGTCCCGTCCAGAACTTGACGCCGTCGTCATTGGTTTCAAGAGCACCGACGAGGTTGACGAAGCGATTCAACGCATGAACTCGGCGCTGGCGACGCCGGCGTGAGGTCTTCTCTTGTCGCAGAAGCCTGCCCCAGCGTGCAGGGCCTCACGGTTGGAATGTGACGGGAACGGAGAGATCGAGACCGGCCCCCTTTAACTCGTCGGCATTTTCGATCAATGCGCCATTGATCTTGACGTGTTTGAAAAGGATGGGGGCGGCTTGCCGTCCCATGATCAGTCCGGGTTTGCTCGGTTTGCAAAAAGTGCAGTTCTCAAAAGCGAAGTTTGTCAAAGGCATGTCGCCGCCATCGATGTAAACATGCCCTCCATCGTTCTCGAAGGTACAGTTGACGAAGCGAAAATCATCCAGGGGGGCATTTTTACTGAATTTGGCGCCCGGGGCATACCCCCGCCCCGTAAAATAGGCGGGCGTCATTTGGATCCAGATGGCGAACTTGTTGTGGTTGGCCACGAAGTTCACGTTCTCCAGGCGCAGATGTTTCACAGCCGCGGCGCCGCCATAACCGATGGCCAGAGAACAGGTATAACTATAATTGACAAATCCCTTCACGACAAAATCCTCGATTCCCTGGCCCCCGCCTCCGTAGAGAGCCCAAGTATCGTCCATGGTCATGGCGAATCCGTTTTCGATCAAGATGTGGCGGGTGCTGCTGAAGTCATAGGCATCGTCATGGTACTGTTGCTTGCGGTTGACAATCTTGATGTTGTGGGTGGAGAAATTCTCGCAGCCGCTGACGGTGACGGTCCAATAGGCGGATCGAAGGAGCAACAGATCTTGGAAGGAAATGTTGCGGCTATTGTTGACCACGTAGCCCCTGACTCCATTGCCATGAGGATCGAGCACTTTTCCGTCCGCGTCTCTGGCGTGCCCGTCCGGGGTGTCGGGTTGGAAGTCGTGCCACAACCTTGGGTAGCCATCCATGTCAATGGCGCCCCGCCCCATCAATCCGGCATTCTCGACCTGGTCAAAGACAATCAGTGCCCGGCGCGGCTTTTTCCCGGAAGGCGCAGGCGGGGAGATGTAATCCGCATTCCTGGTGGAACCCCTGATTACGGCCCCCGCGTCCACGTAAAGCTTGACGTTGCTCTTCATCAACAAGGTGCCCGTTAGATAAACTCCCTTGGGGAAAAAGAGCACGCCACCGCCGGGCATGACAGAGACATCGCTGATGGCCTGGTTGATTTTCGCCGTTGCGAGGGTTTGACCCGTGATGTCAACTTTGTAGTCCTGAATGTTGATCACGTTGGAATCACCGAGTTGGACTGGATTCTGCTCAGGCGGTTCGGCAAACAATATCAATCCGGGATTGTTGAAGGCTGGCTCGTCGTTAAAAAACAACACCAAATATTGCGGCCGATCAAGATCGAAACTGACCATATTGCCATTGATCTGCGGCTGAATGTCGTAGGCGAGCGGCCTCACATTGCAGGTGACCACCTTTCTCTCGCTGACGAGCAGGGTGATTGTGACGTGGACCTTTCCAGTCATGCCGAAACTGGCATAGTCCATCCAATTGAACTGGTCGTAAGTCAGAAAATTATGCACAAATACTGGCTGGCCATTCACTGTCACCTGATAAGCAGTGCTCGGCTTTGCGTCTGGATAAGGAGGATAAGGGGTCACCCCGGCGAAAATTGGTTCCGAGCAAAGCATCAAAAACCCTGAAAGGAAGCGTGCTAACCATTTGGATTTCATATTGGCTTGAGATAGAATCAGTCACCAAGCTCTAATCTGCGACTCCATTTGTTGCAATACTTTTCCAGGTTTGGCCGGATTCCAATCATTTTTCCCGGTCGTTTTTTCTGAAGCCATGGAGTCTTCGTTGCGTCCCCGCTCCCTTTTCGAATCAGGTGGGCTTGCCACGATAAAACGGACACAGAATTTGTGTAGCTCATTAGTTAATTGTTTTGGGTTTCGAAGTCAATGGGCGAACGATAGCCGAGCGAACTGTGCAGGCGCTGTCGGTTGTAAAACACTTCAATGAAATCGAAGATGGCATGGCGTGCTTCGTCTCGGGTTTTGAAGTGGCGGCGGTAGATGAGTTCCTGCTTGAGGGTGCTTCAGAAGGATTCCATGGCGGCATTATCGTAGCAGTTGCCTTTGCGGCTCATGGAGGCGATGGCCTGTGCGTTCTCCAGGGCTTGGCGGTAGTCGTAACTGGCGTATTGGACGCCGCGGTCGGAATGAAAGAGCAGGCCGGCGGGGGGCTGACGATGAGTCAGAGCCATACCCCAGACTGAGGAAGGCCGAGAGTAACGGCTGGTAGGTGATTTACGCGGCTGAAAGTGGCAAGGCGGAGAATTTGCCGCTCAGCCCATGCGGCCGACCGCAGAAAGAACAAAAAGACCTGGC
>Ga0181526_10000944_pt1 | contig 29276 bp, 26 predicted proteins | sample PEATcosm2014_Bin_35_FD_119750 | JGI IMG/M metagenome (GOLD analysis project Ga0181526, IMG submission 119750) | Peatland microbial communities from MTU Mesocosm Facility, Houghton, MI, USA - PEATcosm2014_Bin06_30_metaG | ecosystem: Environmental > Terrestrial > Soil > Wetlands > Peat | place...
CACATTAGTGATGGTAAGGTGCACGAGGTCAACATCCTCGACCAACTGCGGCCCGAGCCGGGCGCTTTCTACATCCTGGATCGTGGCTTCCTCGACTTCGCACGCCTCTATCGCTTCCACGAGACCGGCAGCTTCTTCGTGACCCGTGGCAGGTCGAACCTCAAGGTCCAACGGCGCTACTCGCATCCGGTCGATCACGAGACCGGGTTGATCTGCGACCAGAGTGCTGCTCGCTAACCTGAGCGGAGCTATTCGTGCCGCAACGTTTCCATAGGATCGATGCGCGCGGCGCGGTGAGCAGGCACGTAGCTGGCGAACAGTGTGACGGCGATCAGAAGAAGTGAGACTAACGTGAGGGTCAGGGCGTCGTGAGGTTCCACGCCGTACAGGTACACGGTAAGGAAGGGCGTGGCAGGAAAGGAAGCGGCAATCCCGATCAGTACGCCGACCAAGGACAGAATCATCGCCTGGCGCAACACCAATGCAAGAACCTGGCTGGGTTGCGCTCCCAAGGCCATGCGTAGTCCGATTTCGTGGCTTCGCTGGCTGACGGAATAGGACATGACGCCGTAAATTCCGATGGCTGCGAGAAGCAAGGCCAGTCCCGCGAAGAGTCCCAGCAGTCGCGACAGGAAACGCCAATCCTGCGCGGCGTCGGAAACCGTTTGCTGGACCGTGGTGACGCCGAAGACCGCGGAATCGGGCGCTAGCTCTGAAATGGTTTTGCGGACGCTCTCGAGCATCTCCTTGGAGGCAAAGCGGGTGCGAATGACCAGGCTTTTGTGAACCCGCGCTTCGGTCCAGCGGGAAATGGTGCGAGCCGGAAGTTGCGTGTATGCAACGAAAGCTCGAGGTTGCGATTCGCGCTCAACTGCGTATTCCTTTACGTTTCGAACAATGCCGATGACTTGGCGGGGCCGTTCGTCTGGGGAGCTATCAAAAGTGATGACCTGGCCGAGCGGGTCCTGGTTTGGCCAAAACTGACGGGCCATGGGTTCGTTGATTACTACCACCCAGGGCGCGCTTTCGCTGTCTTGCTCCGTGATGCCGCGGCCACGCAATATGGGAATGCCCATCACGCGAAAATAGTCCGGACTGATGGAGTCCAAGGAAATGGCTGGTGTTTCTCCGGGCAAGCTTGGCGCCTGACCCGCAATGCGGAAGCCGGGGTGGGCGCGCGAAGTTAAATCTAAAAGCGGCAGCCAGTCGACAAAAGCGGCAGCTTCTACACCGGGCAGAGCTTGGAGCCGCTCTAAAACCTGCCGGTAAAAAAGGGCCACCGGTGGGTGAATCAAATTGAGGTCAAGATTTCCGGGGTCGCTCGAGTCAATGTACTTGTCTCCTGCAAGGCGAACCTGCGCGGTGAGAAGATGATCGGGATTGAAGCCGAAATTAGTGTGCAAGATGCGCGCCAGTGTGTTGATCATGAGCCCGGCGCAGATGAGCAGCACGAGCGCGACGGCAACTTCGGCGATTACCAGGAGGTTTCGCGTGCGATGACGGGACACGGAACCGGTCGTGCGTCCTTCGCCGCGCAATGTTTCATTCACATCGTTCTTCGAAGCATGGAAGGCAGGCGCCAAGCCGAACACGATGCCAGTCAGAATGCAGATGCCGAACGTGAACAGCAAAATCCGCGCGTCCATCGGGACGTTAGCGGTGCGCGGAATCTCAATTGGGGACAGCAGATCGAACAACCTAATGCCCCCAATGGACAGGAGCAGTCCGCCCAAACCGCCGGCAAAGGAAAGCACGATGCTTTCGGTAAGCAGTTGGCGAACTAAACGAATCCGGCTGGCGCCTAAGGCCACGCGAACGCCAATCTCTTTGCGGCGAGAGTCGGCTCGAACGAGCAGAAGATTGGCGACATTTGCGCAGGCGATCAGCGAGACAAAGCCCACAACCGCAAGCAGAAGGTACAAAAAGTCGGAAGACCAGCCGAAGAGGCCTTGCTGCAACGGCTCAACTCGGACACCCAGGCCTTTGTACGCTTCGGGAAACTCTTGGACCAGATGCTGCTGGACAACATCCATGGCCGCCTGCGCCTGTTGGATCGAGACGCCGCGCTTCAGCTTGGCAATCGCGATCACCCAGCGCGGGTCCTTTCCTCCAGATTCGGCGGGATTCGGAATCCCGCTAGGTTCGAATATGTCTGCAGGGCCAGTTCTGAAAAGATCAAACCCCGGTTCCATAACGGCGATGACCGGTGCGGAATACGTGTCAACAAAAATGGTATGACCAAGAACCTTAGGATCGCCGGCAAAATGGCGTTGCCAAAATTCGTAGCTGAGCGCGACGCCAGGGGTCCCCTCGGTCTCGGTCTTATCATCCACGGGAACCGAGCCAAGAAATGGTTTGAGACCTAGCAGAGGAAGCATGCGCACGCTGCAATGCTGCACGCCCGCGCGTTCGCCCGAACCTGCGCTGGACATGGCGACCATGTCGGGCCTCGAAGTAGCCTCGATCCGCTCGAACACCTGATTCGCCGCCGCCCAATGCGCCACATCTGTCCATGAAACGTCTCCGCGGTATCGCGGATATTTGGAATCGTAATTGGACACCATTACTAGGCGGTCGTGGTCGGGATAAGGAAGCGGGCGGAGCAGAAGAGCATTGATGGCGTGGAAAATTGTGGTGTTGGCGCCGATTCCGATGGCCAAGGTGAGGATGGCCACTACGGTGAATGCGGGAGTTCTGCGCAACCCGCGCAGCGCAAAGCGGATGTCTTGCACAAACTGCTCAAGCCAGACCGCAGTCCACACTTCTCTTGCGTCTTCCTTGACCCGCGTCACGTTACCGAACTTTAGCAGCGCAGCATGACGAGCTTCTTCAGGCGTCATCCCGCGAGTCATGTTTTCCTGGGTAGCCAGTTCAATATGCTCGCGCATCTCTCGATCCAGATCATTCAGCAGACGTTTGGCGCCCCGCTTCATTCGCGCTCCTCCGTCGGCCGCAGAATGCGCGCGATGGCTCCCGCGAACTTTTCCCACTTGCTGGTCTCCGCCGTCAATTGCTTCCGGCCTTTTGCCGTCAAGCGGTAGAACTTGGCGCGCCGGTTGTTTTCCGAGGTACCATCTGCCACGGAAATCCATCCCCGCTTGATTAGCCGGTGCAGTGCGGGGTAGAGCGATCCCTGCTCTACCTGCAGCACTTCGTCGGAATTGAATTCGATCGCTTTGGCGATAGCGTGCCCGTGCGCTGGCCCCAAAAGTATCGTGCGTAGAATCAACAGATCCAAGGTGCCTTGCAACAGCTCGATGCGTTCTTTTTCTTCTCTAGTAGACATTCTAGGCGCATGCTATGCCCTCTCCAGTAGAATGTCAAGGTGAGGGAAGCTGTTCCGGTGGTTTGTGGGGATGGAGATGGACGAAGCGGTATGGAATCACGCGGTGTACAGTAAGAATCGGGAGCGTTTGCTGAACGAAGAGATCGCGGAGTGGTCCCGATTTGTCATTTAACAGGATTTGAGAGTCTTTAAAACTCGCAATTGTTCTCTCTACAATTGGGTTTAATTCCAGGAACACATGGCGAATTCACGACTTTCCCGCGTGTTCGCCATATTCCCAGTCGTAGGGCACGTCGGTAGCGCCAAGGATAAACCTGACAAGCTCGGGGAAACCTGCCTCCGAGCGAACATCGTTCGAGAGGATTACCACGCAACGCTGAGTGGCCTCGATGCAGACAACGCTGTTAGCGGTCTGCCCGTCGTGGCCACCCTTGTAGAAGCCGCGGCCTTGCGGGCCGTCGAAGACAACAACGCCCAGGGCTGCGTACAAATCCTTGCGCTGCTCGCTCACTGGCAAATCGGGTAGGAACATTGGAAACTGGTTAGCAGTGGTGAGATGCAGCATCGGCCTAGTCATCTCGGCGCGTGCGGAGGCACTCAGCCCATCGCCACGCACCAACGCGGCGGCAAATTTCGGCAGGTCGGAAATTGTAGTGTCCATGGAACCAGCTACGCGCACCTTGCTGCGGCGGTTATGCTCTTGCGGCTGGCCCTGATCGTTCCAGCCATCGGCGAAATTGCCCGCAAAAGAGTCACGCCATACCAGGCTTGTGCGGGTCATGCCCAGACGGACGAAAGTGGCATCGGTGAGTTCGCCGACGTCAAGTCCCAAGCCCTGCACCTTGCGGCCGTGCTCGATGACGAATTGCAGCAGGATGAAACCCTCCCCCGAATAGCTGTAGCGAGTCCCGGGTTCGAAATGGATATGTAGCTTCTGGTCGGGCTCGATGAACCAAAAGTTGTTGAATCCGGTGGAATGGGTGAGACACATGCGCGGGGTGATTTTTTGCCATCGAGGATCGCCGTCCAGGTCCTTATACGGTCCGTGTTTGTCTGGGAAAACCGGATCGGGACCATAGCTCGGGAGCGGATTGTCGAGATCGTCCATGAGTGGTGTGTCGAGATTGAGCTTACCCTGATCGACCAGCTGCATGACCGTGTAGGCAAATACCGTCTTGGTGAGCGACGCGCCGTACATGACGGTGTCTTTGGTGAGCGGATCACCCTTGGCGTTACGGACGCCGTAAGCCTGGGAATAGCCCACATTGCCATGATCGACGACGGCAACCGCTAAGCCGTTCGCGTGAGTGCGCGACATGATCTTGCCCACTTCGGCGTCGATCGCTGTGGCGTTGGGTATCGTTTGTGGAAAAGCCGCGACGGGGAGACAGAAGATAGCAAGAAGTGGAGCAAATAGGGGAACAACTCTTTTCAGAGTTCTCAAAGTGAGTCCTTTCAGAACTGGATACCAGCTGATGATCTTCGGACGAAGCCAGATGCTTCGAAGCCTGATTAGAGTTACGCACAGGGCTCCTAGAAAGTCCGTCCATTTTTGGACACTCGCAACCCTGAGGGGCGACAAGGCCCCTAAGTCCCAATTTGTAGCATCACCGGGTAGGTAGCTCCCAGTACCTGACGTTACCGAACCCACGTCCAAAGCTTGGGACCCTACGGATCCGCGTCCCGTCAACCGAATAACAACATCCCCGCTCGCTTGAGCTCGCGCGCCAATCCTTGTTTTCCACCGCATCGGGCAAGTTAAGGGCAAAACATCGTAAATCGGCTTAAGTGGAAATTTCCGTTCAAGTTGGGCAAGTTAAGGGCAAAGAATGAGCGAATTTTACCCGTTTCGAGACATCAGCGCGATTGAATCGACGGGACTTAGCATGCGACCAGAATCCTCATAACCCGAAGGTCGTCAGTTCAAATCTGATCCCCGCAACCAATTATTTGATTTAGCAACAAGGGCTTACGGGAGATGAAACCGTAAGCCCTTTTGCTGTTTTTGAGCACTTGTATACGAATTTGTATACGCGAAAAAGACCAATAAGCTGTCTGCCAGCTTATACCCGTAAATTTGCCGCACCGTGCGCAGAGCCATTTGAAAATAAAGCCCGCCGCAGATCGCTACCCTGTCTGTTTTGAGATGGCCTGTCGCGAAAAATAATCGTCCTCATCGCGGTTCGTCCGCTTCGGCATGGGTCCAATTCCTAGGCCTTATCGTGGTGCCCTTTTGCTTCGCTATTTGCGGCTGCTTCCTTTCTCCGTTTTTCCTCGCGCTCCACATCAGCCAATCCCAAACGAAGCTCGTCCAGCTTATGTTTAAACTCTTCAAGTTCATGGTCTCTTTCACCGCTGACGACGGAAAACTGTGGCCCACTCAGTGATGACAGAGGCAAACCCCCGGCCCTCCAAGCCGGGTCATTAGCGGTAGCAGGTAAAAGGGTCTGTGCCCCTCGCATGCTCGACACCTGCGCAGAAACATCCTCGACAACGCCCTGGACCTCACGGACCCCACGCATGAGCGCTTCCATTGCCTTCATTGTGTTATTGGCGCCGAAACGACTCAGTTCTAACACCTCACTGATCATCTCGTCCGCAGAGCGATGCGCTACGGCTGTCATCTTCGCCGGGATCGACTCCTGTCGCTTCTCCATTTGCGGCCACAGGCCGTCGAACACGGTGACTTTTTCAACCAGCAGTGCAAGAAGGCAGTAATTCATGCTGGAGTAGCGCCAACTGTGGCCGGGCTTGAAATCTCCCCGAGGCTTGGATTCTGACCTATACGGGGAGACCAACGAAAAAGACTAATGGGGACCGCATTCCCTCTGGCCGACCCTTAGATTTCAGGGCAACTCCCGGGAAGCATCACCGGAAATCAGGTCCCTCATAGTACCCGCCTGCTCTACAGGAGTAGCCGCAACGCAATTATTTTTGGCGGGTTTGTTTGCCGGTCATCACAAGAGCGTAGGGCTGACCGCCCATGGCCATTTCGAAACTGAAATTGGCAACATCGTCGGAGACGCGTTTCAGGGTGAAGTGCCCCTTAATCTGCTGCCCGTTGACGGTGAATTCATTGTTCCAGTTCCAGGTGTCGCCGTCGACGGAACCGTGGTAGTAGGAAAGTTCGCCCCAGTTATTGGTTTCGAAATAGATGTAAGACTTCTCCTGCGTGTTGTAGCTCATGATGCTGGTGCCGTGCATTTCACCACCCATCATGGTTCCGTCCTCTTTGCAGAGAATGGCGAATTTGCCTTGGAGCCACTCGCAAGTTTCTGTAGCGGTGTATTTCCCACCGGGTCCAAAGGCGCTGGGTTTGATTTCACCTTCCTCGGTCCATTTGCCCACGTAATAACCCATTTTTTCGTGCTCGGGACCTGGTTTGGGAGCAGCAGCAGGCTCCTGTGCGTAGATGGCGGCAACAATCAACAGCATGAGACCGACGGCGAGGCAGGATGCGGCGAGATTTTTCATTGCCATCCTCCAGTTTGACAAGTTAAGTGAAATTCGAATAGCCGGGATAAGTAACCCTCACAAATCCGCGACTTGGTCTAGACTTTAAATCGACTCCGGGTGGCAGCGCAATATCCTCTAATCCTTCACCACCCTCTTCACCTGCATGGGGATGCCCCGAAGAAGCAGCGAGAGCTTACTTGCCTTCGTAGCCTGCATTGCTGCCCAGTCCTGTGCAGAAATCGTAGCCCCGAACCGCGAGAAAGCCTCCGTAGGGACCGCAGTTGTCGCGAGTTATATCGCGGAATGCGTCAGCGTTGAAAAGGTTTTGATACATGACGCTGAGTTCCGCAGCGGAGGATTTGTGGAAACGTCCAGCCGCATTGATGATGCCAGTGGTGGCTTGGACAGAGACGCTGGTGCCGCCCACGATGAACCATCCGCCGGGCTGCCCCTCATAGAGATTCGTATCGAGCACCCAAACGCCGGTAATCGGGTTTGCGTCGAGCGAGACATCCGGCACCACACGCGACGGACCAGCAAGACTCTCGATGATATTTTGGTAGCTCGGACGTGGCTCGTAGGGACTGGGTCCTCCACCGGTTAAGCTCCAAGCGCCTTCGTACAGAAGGTCCCCCGTATACGGATTCCGGTTCGTGCTCGTGCCGCCCACTCCGACGACATTGGGGGACACGCTGGGATATTCGGTTCCGGGCCCATCGCCGGTCGATGCCAGGTAAACCACTCCCGGCACAGTAAACACAAAATCAAGAGACGTCTCAGACGCGAATTCGCTCCCGCCCCAACTGTTACTCACTTCGCCGCCTCCCGCTTCGGATACCAGATGCCCGGCGATGAGTTCGGAAGTCAACAAATCACTAAAGCTATTCGAGTTGGCTTCCACGAGGATGATTCTGGCGTTTGGAGCCATTGCGTGCGCCCACTCGATGTCAAGTGATTCTTCGAGTTCCCAGCCGCCCGTGGGATCGAGCGTGGGTGGAACGCCACCTTCGTACTTGACGGAAAAGTCGGCCGGTGGCAGGCCAAACTGAGCAGAGAAATTGGCCAGGTCGCTCGCGGCATTGGGGTCGTCATAGGCGTCAACGATGGCAATCACCCGACTTCCGCCCGTTGGATTCTGCGTTACTACGTTCGGATTGCAGGCTTGCCCCTCGCGACTAACAAGCTGGTAGAGGCAGGCGAAGGAAGCCGGAGTTTCGTAGGCGTATCCAGAAAACGGGGGGCCCACCTGACCAGGCGAAGCCTTTCCTGCTGCCTTGGCGAAGCCAGGGCCAAGGACCAGAAGGTGTGTATGTGCACGCAGGCCTGCATCCGCCGGCAGCTCTTCGCTCGATTTGGGGACGCCGACCCTTTGATTTACGCTAGCCCTGTTGTCTTGAGCTGCGACGATCTTCAAGGTACCGGAAACGCTGAGAGAGAGCATGACCGCTGCCAGAACTATGCCGATGCGATGCCACACAACTTGCCTCCTTGATCGGTTGCTACCCGGAATGCCCGATTTGAATCTCAGGTCTTGCACATCCTACGCTTCCGCTGCCCTCGACTCAAGGAATTTGCCACAGGAATTTGCCACCAGAGGTCGGGCCACATCGAATGATTCCAAAAGCTAGTCCTGGTTCAAACGCCGTAATCGGAGAAGTAGGCGGCGCAAGTTTCACTATTTCGACTTGGGCGCATGTTTTTCATCGAAGAGTTTCCGTAAATGTTTCTTATCCTGAGAATCGTTGAGGTCTCGCCTCCCCCGGCCAAGCCAAGTGAGCATTTTTTTCAGGTTGACGTGAAAAATCTTGGGATCATCACGCACTTCAACGAGAAACTCCTCCGTCTTACACGCCATCTCTTCGGTTTCCGCCGAACATTCAATCCTTGCCCACGCACGGCAAGCCGCCTCGTAGACACTCGTGGCTCGCACCTCCGTTGAGTGCTTGATTCCTCCTCGATTACGGAAAGAAACGGCGCATGCACAAACTCGGCCCATGGTGTTTTCCTTGAAATTAGGTCTGAAGCGGTGAGAAAAAGAGAACCGACTTATAGATGCTCGTTTTCTTTTGCAGACGATCCCCTCCAAATCTCGAGCACAAATCTCTTCGAAGAACGCGATGCCTTCCTTCGGCAGAGAAGCCAGGACGTTTGCCTCCACGCCTCGACTTTGATTGTCTGATTCGGCTGCGGACGCAATCGCAGGCGACTCGGCTAACTGAATCTGCTGCTCAGTTTGCATGTTCGCCACTTTCCAATACTTGTACACACTCACGGACAGTCAACGCAACATCAATATTTTCAGTGCATTGCCGTGGAACGTCGGGTAGATAGGCAGATGCGCTCGGCACTACGCGGTAACACTTTGTAGTCGCCTGATCCTCGCCGCGAGCAAAAACGCAATCGTGGGCGCGATGCTCAACTTGATTGTGCGGCCAAAGCGAGAGGATCAGCCGAGACTCAAAAACGAGTAGCTCCGGGGCAAGTACTGGTAGATCTGCTCTTCTACGGCTGGTACTCACGGGATGCGCGTTCTCTTCCCTCGGATGACATGGCGCTGCCAGTATCGGTGCATAGGCCACCAAATCGCGGGGGAGGTGATACTCGATGAAAAGAACATGGCCGACACCAAGGCGCCGATATATGTCTTCGCTGACGTTGGGTCCAGAAATGTTTATCGGGCTGCCATTACTGTTTTTGCTGTTTGTCGTCATTCTGTTCTGGTGGTTATGGAATCTTAAATAGTCGGAAAAGGGCCGACGGACAAAGTAGCGGACATAGGCCCTGGCAACGGGTGAAGCCCGGGCTATGGTACGTCCGCTCGATGTGTTCGAGAAGAATGGGCCTATTTGGTTGGGTGCTGAAAGGATCGCTAAGGCTATTGACCTGGTCCTCAACGCTGGCCCTGGTTCTTATTTCGTGTTCTCGCACCAGACGCAACAAAAGAGCTTTTTCGATGTAAGCTCGGATGGAGCCGTTTCTCCGATTTCCGACCCCGAGTGCCAACTAAATTGTCTGTGCGAATGTCCGTGAACCAGGTGCAAAACCATCCAACGCAAACCGACAACAGTTCCCTGCCCTTCTTGATTTCTTAGGCTGTTATCGGCTCTCGTCTGTTGCTGTGCTCTCAACTTTCTGTCTCATAACCCAAAGGTCGTCAGTTCAAATCTGACCCCCGCAACCAATCTTACCGATTCACAAGGGCTTGTTGGACTCCACCAGCAAGCCCTTCTTCTTTTTGGGAAGGATTTGGGAAAGAAATCAATTTTCCCTTCTCAATCTCAGGCCATCCCGTCCCGACTGGCTGGGGCATTTTCAAATCGCTGCGGAATATTCGGCTCGGGCTTTTACCGTTAGATTCGGATTCGTTGCTAATGGTAGTGGCAAGCCGGACAGTACACGGTGGTATGCGGTTTCTCTTCTGAAAATACTTTTCACTTACCAGATTAGGGTACTAAAACCAGCTTTATCCGTCGCCTAATTCGGTAGCGCAGCGCGCCGGTCTTCGCAGTGCGTTAGGCCTCGGTCAGTGCAGTCCTGCCCGAAAACGTCAACGGGATTGTCCATTGTTGCGGACAGAAGTTTCCCGTCCTTTGCGACTCTGAGCTCTACATCGAAAGTCTCTTTGCCGACCTCTGCGGAAAATTTACCATCACCGCTTTTCTCGACTTCCACCCAGTTGTTCGGAGTATCGGCGACTTGCGCTTTCATCCATTCGGCGGGGAGTTTTATTTGCGGTTGGGCGGGAGGGACGTGACGTACCACAATAGTGGCAATGCCCTGAGCAGTCTTGCCGGCAAAAACGAAATCGAAATCGATGGAGTCTTCCCCCGTTAGCACGTAATTGCCATCGGCCCATGAATTCGGAATGCCGTGGGGGATGTAAAAGCGGTCACCAACGTTCTGTAGTTGGTTCGATTTATTCGCGAGCCACAGGTCGATGTAGAACGTGAGCAAGTCTGTTATCGGCCCGACCAGTTGAAGCACTTTACTGAGGTCCGGGACTGTGGGCATGATAGCAGGTTCGAGCGAGAGCGCCTGGCGAAAGTTTTTCGCGGCCGCAGAAAGTTCTATCCGGCTGTTGTCTACAATGAGATTGGTCCAGCTACATTCCTCAACGAATGTCCCCCTCGCATCTCTCTTCACGACGCAGTCCACATCCGCTTGATATTTAATCGTTTTGTAACGCCCCTCGTTTGTAGCTTCCATGTGATAGCCGAGCTTTTCACCGTCCCGATACTGCCGACTAAAAACCGGTGGTGTCCGTTGATAGCCCGCGTCGTCGGTCGTCTGCGCCAGGGACTTGGGAGATAATGCAGCATTTTTCGATGTGGTCGCAGCTTCTACCTTGTAAACCTCAATCGAGAGAGGATACATGTCCATGTGGCCATATCGGCCTTCAGTCTTGAATTTTCCGATGAACACAACGTTGAGAGGGACACGCCACTTCGGTTCCGAGACAGTAATCCACACGCTGCACGTCGTCCGAGATTCCCAATGACCATCAAACGTAACCCATGTCATCGGAAGCAGTGTTGGGCACGATGGCGACGTAATCACGGATTTTTCAAAATCCGTTTCGTAAATGGCCTGCACCCAAACCATTTGATTTTTGAATTTCTCTGAATGCCCCAGAAGGTCGCAATAAGCGCCGGTCGGTGCGCTTGAAACAGTTTGATTCGTAGCTGCTTCAGTTGCTGTGCTCTGGGACTGAATGTTTCCCGCCACAAGAAAGGTGAGCGTCAACGCGGGGAGCAGGTAGCGGAAGGGGCGCATCGCACACAATCATAGCATTCGGGAACGAATCGGCGGGCTAAGTCCCCAAATCGGAAGCATAGGTAATCGGGACCCGGCAGAGCTGTATAGTGATGAAATGAACCGACCTTGGTTGCTCTTGCTTTGTGTAATTGTTCTGGCGCTCTGCGGGGTTGTCTATCTTGCTTGTATATCCTGGGGAAAGCTGTGATCCAGGAGACGAATTGCGAGTCTTTTGCTCCTTGCGCCAGATCTTCTGATCGTTGTGTGCATCGTCGTGTCAGCGTCGTGCGGTCATCCTCCTCAGGGATCGCGTTGTTTCAATACACAGTTTCGTGGAGTTTTCTCGCCTATCGAAGGCAGTGGTGATCGGTTCAACGGCAATACTCGCCGCTTTTGCCGCTCTACTTTATTTGCGTACGAAGTTTGAAATTACCAGTTCCAACTCAAATAAAACAGCAGTCGCATCCGGCCCCGCATGCGGAGAACGAGTGCTTGGAACCCGACATGAATGTGGTCACTCACCGAACATTTTCTTGCGGGAGAGTTTGTAATCGTGCGAAAAGTTGCCGACCTCCCAATAGGAATGCGAAGCCTATATCCGATGGCCGACCCCGGAGAACGATTCGAGGCAACGGACGTAATTATGGACAGAACGTTGCCCGATGTATCATTCAACATCTAGCCCGCATACGTCACGTTCACCGTGCGAGGAATTATCGGGACCGAGGAGCGGACCTTCCGAGATTGGGTTCACCCACAAGTACACGAAATCCCATGGCAGATTGGCAAATGCGAACAAAGCGGCCGCTCCGAGGACCGATGCGCGAGGAAGCGGGGCCGACACTCAAAAACTACATCACGCCCGCCGGGTTGCAGCGGCTGAAAGACGAGCATCTGTTCCTACTAAGTCGCGAGCGGCCCGCGGTGGTGGAGGTCGTGGCGTGGGCTGCAAGTAACGGGGACCGCAGTGAAAACGCCGACTACCTCTACGGCAAGCGACGGTTAGGCCAGATCGACTCGCGGATACGCTTTCTCACGAAACGCATTGACGCGGCCGTGGTCGTCGATCCCACCGCTCCGCGGCCAGGGTCAGCCGCTACGCGCGTCTTCTTCGGCGCAACCGTGACCTACAAGGACGCTGCCGGCCTCGAACACGTCGTCTCGATCGTAGGCATCGACGAGGTGGACCTCGACCGCGGCTACATCAGCTGGCGCTCGCCTCTGGCCAATGCGCTGATGAAGGCGAGCCCCGGCGATCGCGTTAACCTGCGCGCACCAGCAAAGACGGATCATCTCGAGATCATCGAGGTCGAGTATGCACCGATTCCGATGGATCCTTTCCGCGAACCGCTAGGAGCTCAGTCGGCGCCCAAGATCAAACGCTCCTAGACCAAGCCGGCCGAAGTTCTTCGTTCAATGCACTTTGAAAAGAACCCACTTCCCACGGACCAAAAGGATGATCGTTCGCGGAATATCGTAGAAATCGACGTACTCGAAGGGGGGCATCTGCGTTCCGGCGGTACTGTACTCCCACTTCTGTGGCAACCCCAGTAGAACGTTTCCCACGCACTTGAATCGGGACCGCCGTGTTGATTGGTAGTCTTGGTCACTCTTTGGTGCTATTTTGAGCGGATGTTCGACAACTTCTCAGCGCGGGCAAGACAGCTAGTGTTTGCTGCACGCTTCAAAGCAGGGGAACGCGGCGCAGCGGTGGTCGACACAGATGACTTCCTCGTAGGATTGGTCCTCGAAGATCAAGGGTTATTACTGAAAAACCTGTTTCCTGACGTTGAGGAAAATGCGCTCGTGGGGAAGGGGCAGCCCCATGTCCCGTTCTTCTCTCATAACCTAGCTGAGGACCTGCTAGCCAAATTAGAGAAGAGTTTTCCGCGGTCTCAACCTGTTTCCGAAACTACGGAGATACCTCTGTCCTCTTCCCTCAAACGTGTGTTTGATTTGGCGAAAGAACTACAACCGCAGTTTCGACATAGCGACGTAGAGCCTTTGCACTTTTTGGCCGCCATCTTGAAGGAAGATTCCAGCGAAGGCGCGAAACTCCTGCAACGGTCTGGAGTTACTCTGGAGAATGTTTTGTCGGAACTCAGCCGAGCCGGAGAGGACTAAGCAAATTTTTCGGAGGCTCGGTAACGTTTTACCAGGCAGAAAGCACATCGACAGTGAGGGACAGATGAATGTGAGCGAAATTCGTCAGTGAGTGGTTATGGAGTTCAGCGCCGAATGAATTGCTTGCTCAAGGCCATCACGGTCGAAACCATCAAGGCCGACGATTTCTAGTTCGCTGGGCCTGATGTTGAACGCCTTTGGCGGTGCACTGTTTTCCGTCATGGCTCTCGTGCAACTGGCCGTTGAATACTCGGCAAATGGCGACAAAGTCCCGTCGCAATTTGTAGCCATCTGGTTGGGGCTGGACGTAGCTTGGGATGCCTTCATCGGTATCGGAACCGTGTGCTTCGCACTGGCGATGTTTCGCCACCCGCGTTTTGGCGCAATCTTCACTGTTCTTGGAATCGGCATCGGGACCGGTCTATTGGCGCTCCATCTTTATACATTTCCGACCCCGCCACAGAATGCGGGTCTTATCGACCTCGGCCCTGCGTTGGGCCTTTGGTACTCGGTCGTTACCATTCAAATGTGGCGCTCACTCCGTTGGGCAAGGCAACATACACCTACAGCCTAAACGCTAAAGTTCATTGTGATGTTCTTGCCTCTGAATCTAGGTCCCGGTAAGTCTTAGGGTTGTATCGGAAGCGCCGCATGCACGAGGACGGTGTGTTCGCGCGCTTTCGATAGAGCGTTGTTACCCCAACCTCGGTGAAAAATCCGTCAGCGTCAAAAATGTCGAGTCAATCTTCTCCACCAATTTCCCATTCTCTTCCGATTTCGCCTTCACGCTCTTCCACTCCGGATTGTCCTGGAAGGCTTTCCAGTTCGCTGCCGCCGCTTCCCGGCTCGGATGCTCCAGGATGTAGAAAAAGGTGCAGCTTTTCACTGGCTCCTCCAGCGCAGTCCAATACGCAACACTCTTGATTCCATGGTCCGCAAAAAGTTTCATAGTGTAGTCCCGGAAACGGGCTACCAGGTTCTCTATCTTTCCCGGGACCACGTGATAGATCCGCAGTTCATACACCACAGTTGATCCTCCCATCGCGCCACCTTGCTTTCTCTCTTGCCAAACTCTCATGCGCAACTAAAACGAACGACGATTTCATCGCTTCTGCTATCTCGCAGGGCGCCAGCACCGCCATCGGCGCCGCCATCAGCAATGTTCGTCTCTTCATTCCGCGAATTCTATCAGATCCCTAGAAACGACTCATCTACCCACATGTACGATTATGCCGTTACAAGGGACTTAAGGTTTCCATAACCGTATTTTTTGAACTTATCGCTAGGGATGCTTGCCTGGAAACTGCCACCCCCGTTGTGTTCGCACTGGAAAATAGCGGCCTTATCATGGCTTGTATGTCCGACCAGAAACTCAATGGCGCGAAACCTTGGCTGAAAAACCGGCGCAGCCAGAGGATTGAATTAAACGTTCCACTAGTCGTTTATAGAGCCGCAGGGGAAGGCCCGCAGTTCTACGAAAGCACGCACACACTTGTCGTCAGTGCCCATGGTGCGCTGATAGCCTTAACGGACATGGTGGTGCCTAGGCAAAGGCTCCAAGTGCAAAACCCAAACAGCGGGCAACATTTGGAGTGTCGCGTGGTCTCCGTGAAGAAGGGCCCGATTGGACCTCCGCAGGTTGCGGTGGAATTTACCCAACCCATACCGAGCTTCTGGCACATAGCGTTTCCGCCGGCCGATTGGAATCCCGGTGTCTAGAGCAGCTATCTGCCAGCGCCAAATTTAAGTCGCCGCGACAGCCCACCCTATATGGACGAGTCCTGCTGCTAGACTTCCCTTGCACTCTACGTCGCAATTAAGCCTCCGAGGGAGACCGAAACATGGACCGAAGACGCTATTTCATTCTCATGTTCGCAGTAGTCGGCGTGGTCCTGGTCTTCGTTCAAATGCTTGTCTCTCATCTCCTCGTGCCCTACGAAAAGGTCGGAGGGGTTCTTCGACCCACCTTCTCAGCTACCCTCCCTCGAATCTATGCAGCCAATCTTGTCGGCCCCGCTCTTTATCTTGCCGCCATCGCCGCTGGCCTATGGCTCGCGCTGGGAACTCCCGTGCAGCAATGGACTCGCAAGCGGTGGCCCTGGGTCATCGTCGTCTACTATCTTCTTGATGCCCCTCTCGCGTTCCTCATCCCCTTCCCGCGGTGGGGATTCCTTACGTACTATGGCTTGAGCTTCTTAGGGCTCGCTTCAGCGCTGTGGATACTTTCGGGCAGGCTGCACCTCGTTCTCCCTTTAATCGTTCTCATCCCGGTGGCTTTCCAGTATGCCTATTGGCACCTGCCCCATTCGATTCGCTTCGTGTTCTCACCCTTGGTGACTGTACTTCTTCTAACTCTGGCTGGCTGGTGGCTCTGTGATGCCGCGGGTCGCTTCGACCCAGCTGCTGCACGATCACCCGCTCCGGGTGCCACGAATCCAAGTTGAAGGGGCGCTCCGGCCCTGCGGAGGAGCGGGAAAGGGGGGAACGGGCAAGTCCACACCTAAAGATTTCACTTGATTTCCGATTACGCAGTTTGAACCCATTCCGATTTGACCGCACAGAAACGCGCAACCCCCGTCGATTCGATGACCCTGTACAAGCGTGCAACGTAAGATTTGCGGCAGCATGCACAAAAGCATTAAGGGTGTCCCGCAACAAAATGATCGGCGGGAAAATCGGTGCTCACCAACACAGTGCCTTTCTCCCTCATCAGCCGCAGGACATCGTCGGAGAGATAGAAGCCATGCTCGATGGAATCCACCCCACCCAGGATCACATTCTTAGCTGGTTCGTCGTTGAAGACGTGTACGGAAACGGCAATCCCCGCGCCATGAGCTACCTCGACAGCGGTTCGAATTTCCTCCAACGAATAAAAACTCCTGCTCTTGTCGGCCACGAGTTTGATCAGGTCCACGCATAAAATATGTTTTCTCTCACTGCGCGGCGAATCTGCTCGGGTCCGTCAGCGTCGAGATACTCGATCCGTCAAAAGGGACCCATTTCGTACGAAACGTATGATTCTTGCCCGCCGAAAGGGGCGATGATTTTTCCCGACGTGAGTATCGTCGGACCAGGGAACAATCCCTGATCAATTGCTTTCCTAAAACTGACCCAGGACTCAGGTTGGTGGCTGAGAGGGACTTCGCCGTGTTTTCCTGCAGTAAAATTGATAGCGCGGGAGAAAGCTGAATTCTACGAACCCTCGCGATGCTTTGCGGGTGGTGAAGGGCTGGTCTCTGGGTATAAGCGTTCAAACTCCGGGTCGCCGTGGAGAGGGGCGAGGTCGGGGTCGCGACGTGTCCAGACAGGGTCTCGGGAACCCGCTTCCCAGGCTTTGCGCAAGGTCTCCATGGCTTCTACGTTTTTTTTCAAGCCGCAGTAGACGCAAGCGGCGTTGTAAAGAATCGAGGATTCATTTGCACGTAAGGTGACGGCCAGGTTGAGTTCGCGCAAGGCGTCTTCCTCGCGATCCAATCTGGCGTAGTTGGCGCCCAGTAGAACGCGCGCGCGGGCATCCTCGGGCACATGGATCAAGTGATTCTCGAGGGCGACACTGAATCTCCGGGTCATATTGAGTTTGCCTTCTTCTTGCTCCATGGCGCCCAGAGAGTTCAGGATGGGCACATACACGTTGTAATCCTCGCCACTGGCCTCGATGGCGGATTCCGCAATGTCCGCAACTTCCTGATAGCGCCCCGCAGCGAAGAGGGCGCGGAAGAGCAAGTAGTAGGCGCCCTCGCAGTCGCGCTTGCGTTCGATAGCCTTCTTGACCATGCGGACGGCTTCGTCATACAGTCCCGCTGCATAGAGTACCCAAGCCTGACTGACTTGCACTTCGGGCAGATCCCAGCGCAGGGCCACGGCTTTGCCTGAAGCCTCCCTCGCGCGATCGATCCAGATTTGATCGCGGCTAAAGATGGAGTAGTACATGGCGCATGCGTTGGCACACGCCGAATAGGCAAGTGCGAAGCTGGGGTCCAGGACCACCGCGTTTTCAAACATTTGCAAGGCGAATTCGACATCCTGGCGAGTCTGCCGCCGGGCGTAGCGCTTACCGCGCAGGTACAGGTCGTAGGCTTGCGCGTTTTCCGTGGGCTTGTCGGCCAGGGCTTCCAGCTCCTGTGGGGAGAGCCTCACACGCAGGGCCTCGGCAATTTTGCGGGCCATTTCGTCCTGCACTTCGAAAACGTCTTTCATTTCTCGGTCGAAGCGTTCCGACCAAAGCGGAAAATCAGTGTGCGTGTCTATCAACTGCGCGCTGATGCGCAGGCGAGCGCCAGCGCGGCGCACGGTGCCCGTGAGGACATAAGCCGCGCCCAGTTGCTGGCCAATCTGCGCTGGGGTCACCGGCTTGTCGCGGAAGGCCAGAACGGTGGGGCGAGAAAAAGTATTTAATCCCTGGATTTTGGAGAGCTCTGTGATAGCGTCGTCCGTGATGCCGTCGCGCAGGTATTCGTCCTCCTTGAGGCCACTTTGATTTTCGAAATAGAGCACGGCCACCGACTTCTTCGCGGGGGCGGCCACCGGCGCACGCGTACTCGAGGCCTCGATTTTTGCAGTTGTCGGCCGGCGGTCCGAATCCAGATCACGTTTCAGGCGCTTCATGTCGGCGCGAAGTTCCGCGGCGGTCTGATAACGCAAGTCCATGTCTTTTTCTAGTGCCTTGGCGAAAATGTTTTCAAGGGCGAGAGGCAATTGGGGATTTAACTTCGTCACCGGGGCAGCCTCGGAATGCAGGATGCCGTCGAAAATCAATGCAACTGTCGTGCCGCAGAAAGGAACCACGCCCGTGGACATCTCATACAACACCACGCCAAGCGAAAACAAATCCGACCGTAGATCTAACTCTTCGCCCCGCGCCTGCTCCGGCGACATGTAGGCCACCGTGCCTATCGAGCTGCCTGGGCTTGTGAGAAGCGCACCGTCCGCTAAGTGTGTCTGTGTGCGCAATGATGATTCGCCCAAGACATCCGCCCCGCGCTGCCGCCGCGTTGTCAGCTTCGCCAGGCCAAAGTCCAGTATCTTCGCTGGCCCTCTGTCGACGAGGAAAATGTTAGCGGGCTTGATGTCGCGATGAACAATACCTTTTGTGTGGGCAGCTTCAAGGCCGTCGGCAATTTGGATCCCAACGTCCAGAAGTTCGGATATCGCGATCGACTTCCCGGAAATGCGATTCTTCAGCGTTTGGCCCTCCAGCAGCTCCATGGCGATAAAGGGACGACCTTCGAATTCGCCAATATCGTAAATTGTGCAGATGTTCGGATGATTGAGAGAGGATGCAGCGCGTGCTTCGCGGCGGAATCGCTCGATCGCCTGGGAGTCTTGGGAAATGTCGTCGGGCAGGAATTTCAGCGCAACACTGCGGCCGAGGCGCGTGTCCTTGGCTTTGTAAACCACGCCCATACCGCCACCGCCGAGTTTTTCCAGGACGCTGTAGTGGGAGATGGTACGGCCAATAATCGAGGCAGTTTCCGTCATCGGCCACGAAGTTTACCTCAGCGACTAAAAGCAAGCAAATGCGTCAGATGCTACTTGGGCACGCGGCCAACTCCTAATTTGTCGCGAGACCGGAGAAGTCAAGTTTTCTAGAACCTTATGTGGGAGAGTACGCCGTCAGGACCTAGCCTCGAATTGGGTCCGACCAGTGACAGACTGTTCGTTACTCGAGAAATGGGTTTCTCAACGGTGGAATCTCAGCGGTCGGCTGTCGGGCGAATCGCGCGATCTGCTTCGTGGCGCTTGGGTTTTTCGGAGCAAGCATGGGCAGCAAATTCCTTGTCCCGCTGTGGTTTGCACTTCCTCATCATTTCGCCGTGTGTATTGCCGACGAACGGGCCAGCAGAGTCAAACACCCAGATGCACTCGAAGCAACCGAACACCTGAAAATTCTTGCTCTTTATCTGCACCAGCTTGCGTGACATTTGGAGTCCATTTCACCCCGGTGCGTTGTTAGTCTCGCGCACCCAAAATTGATGTACCACGCGTTCGGCGACCCCTCAGCATTCGTCGATACAAAGCAACAAAGCTGTTATTAATAAAGTATCAGTTAGCTGACACCTGTCCTTTGCAGTGTGACTGCCGATACATCCTCATCATCCCCATGGGCATACCGTATAAGTGCGGGGCTCCTTGCAGAGAGGACAGCATCAGCATCGCCTTGTATAAGACCTCCAATACATTTCCGGGAACCCTGTACTAAGGAAAGGGCCATGCAATTTAAGCACTGTGTGGACACAGCCTCGGAACCGTTAAACGATTGTCACTCGGCAAGAATCCCCGTTTGGTTCCGGAGTCCGGAAATTGATTCTGGGGCCGAAGAATGTTCGACGGAAACCGTCTGCATTTCGAGCAAATGCTTTGTGATGACAAGTCCAAAACGCTTAAGGATCGGAAGTTTGTTGTCTTTGAGATTGCGCGTTCCCGTAGAAATATCAGGAAGTGCTCGCCGTGAATTGCGCGCCTCGGGTCGAGTCGAGTCCGAGCAGCAGCTTGAGGATGGTAGTATCGGCTACAAAGTTACCATTGATCCGACAGTTCGCCGCGTCTGACTGCCACGATCCGCTGCGCCCGTCAAGCTCCCAGAGGCGAGCTTCCAACAGGAGATTCCCGTTCTCCATCAATAAGCTAAGTCAGGAATTTTAGGCTCAATATCCGCGGACCTCATCTTGACTGCCGCTGCCCCATCGATTTCAGGGGAGGCCGGTGCCGCCTCTCCTCGCATCACTTGGGCATCAGGCACTCGCTTGTTGCGGGGTGTTCAATTTTGAACAGTTTTTGGGGGACCCTGTGTAATAGTCTGATACGTATTATAGTACGCCCCGAACTGCCTTGAAGAAACGGTTTGGCAAGGGATGCTGTTTCTCCTCATGGTGAGTTCATAGCCCCGGCGGTATAGCGGCCCCTTTCCTTCCCAGAAAACAGAGGTGAAGCTATGCCAATCATCAAGATTCTTCTGGTTGATGACAACGACGCCGTGCGCGAAATGACGCAAGAAATGCTAGAAAGCAAGGGATTTGAAGTAGTGGCGGTAGAGAGCGTGAACGAGGCGCTGCAGCAGATTGTGATCCAACAGTTCGATGTACTTGTTACGGACCTTCACATGCCGTCGCCCGGAGATGGTTTCGCGGTGGTGACCGCCATGCGCCATGCTCAACCCAAGGCGCTAACCGTCGTGATGAGCGGCTATCCGGACACGGAAGGAGCAATGGCGGCGATTGCTTTGCAGGCCGATCAGATTATGGCCAAGCCTGTAAAGTTCAATGACCTCTCTGATCTCATTCATCAAAAGCTCGCAGGCCCCAGATCGGCTGCACAGCCAATCAAGCGCCAGACGGTCGCGACAATTTTGGAGCGAGAAACGTTAGGCACTATCCAACGATGGTTGTCGCGAGTAGAGAAGATAGGTGAATTAACTGCCATTCCGCTGAGTGTAGCCGAACGAATCAGCCATCTTCCGGAGATATTGAGAAACATCATTAACCGGCTGCGCGCAACCCGCGATATGGAAGCGCCGGCCAAACCATCTCCGGAGGCGGTGGAACATGGAGCATTACGCTATTTTCAAGGCTATTCTGCCCCGCTGATCGTGCAGGAGTCACGCCTCTTGCAGGTGTGTGTCTTCGAGACGATCCAACGGAATCTGGTCAACGTGGACTTTAGTTCCGTACTGCCGGATGTAATGTTGATTGCGGACGAGGTGGACGCGCAATTAACGCAGTGCATTGATAGTTTCTTGAAAACGGAGGGAAGAAGACTGGCGAAAGAGGCATGAGCTTGCAGAAATTCTCCGGGAGATGGCTCTTGGCACATGATCCATTAATGAAGGTTATGACAGAGCAGAAAGCATCACGGATACGTTTGACTACGCGCGAATTTGAAGTACTCCGTCTTTTATCCGTGGGCAGGAGCAGCAAGCAAATTGGGGATAGTCTGCAGATCAGTTGCAGGACTGTGGAAACGCACCGCGCAAATGTGATGCGCAAATTCAATGTGCATAGTGTTACAGAGTTACTTCACTTTGCATTCGCGAATGAGTTCATGCAGGTCGAAAACAGCACTTCGGATTTGAGCCTTACAACAACATTCAGCATTGGCGCGGGGAGCTTTCCCGGTCAGACCTAGCCCGACCGCCCGGCTCTTCGGAAGGCTTGGGATTAATGTCCGAGTCGTAGGACACATCGGCGATAGATAACCTCGAAGACTCCTCCCTTGACTTTTGTGGCGGCGTTGGCAGCCTGATTGAGCAAGCGGCTCATGTGACGATTGCCTTTCGGCGACCGCTGGCTTTAGTTCACACCAGCGCTCTCTTCGTCGCCGGGGCAGGCACCGACCCACGAAGAGAGGCATTTCTCAGAGGGCAACGTCTCTGCGGTAGAGACTCATCTCGCCATTTGTTATGAATCCGAAATGGGGAAAACAAACAAGCAGTGGCTGCTTTTCAAAGATGTCGATGGCGAATTTACGCCTCTGTCGTAGCCCCTCAGTACGAGGCAACTCGTGGAGAAAACTCAGTTGAAGTATCCAGAAAGCGAACGCAAGAAAATCGGTGTCGGGGTAGTTCGACTCGAGGAGTAAATGAAAGCCGCCCGCCTTCTTTTACCTGCGGAATTATTCATTGCTCTTTCGCATTCATTTTTTGCCTGGTTTACCCTATTACGTAGCACTATCGCACTGGAGCCTCCGATAACCGTAGATGGCAAGCGCTAATCGAGAGACCTGCCATCGACGCAACTGGGGCAAATTCCATAGTTTAGATTCCCCACCGCGTTGATCGCGCGAGAATTTCACCTTCAGAGACCGTACGTAATAAACGGTATATCCAGACAGATGGATCTACACGACGATGATGCCGGATTGCTATGCCGAACACCGATTCCGATAAAGGACATCTCCTTATTTGCAAAGTTCCTCGCCGCCAGCCGGAGCGGCTCCATGGTCACGCTGGCGGGTATGCTGTGTTATCCAGACCAATAAAGGAAACAAAGGAGTCAGAGGACATGGCAGAACTCTTACCTCTGATGTCAGCCCAATCTGAAAATCAGAATGAACCTAGCAAAAGAGAACTCGAGATACTGGCCTTGCTTACGGACGGAAAGTGCAGCAGCACAGAAATAGCATCTCTGTTTAGAGGCCAGTGTGATGACGATTGAGACGCAATGAGCCCCTATCATGAAACGATTCGGCCTACTTAAACACACAACCACTGTCAAACCAGCCGAGAAGGAAGATCTCAGCGAACTACAAGCAGCTGCACTTGAAGCTGCCGCGAACGCTATCGTTATAACCAGGCGAGACGGCACGATAATCTGGGTCAATTGTGCGTTCGAGAAGCTCTCCGGCTATACGAGGGCCGAAGCTCTATTCCAGAACGCGCGCCTGGTCAGGTCGGGACAACAACCCGTTTCCTTCTACAAAGAGATGTGGGAAACGATTCTGAGAGGAGAAATGTGGCAGGGAGAATTGGTCAATCGGCGTAAGAATGGCAGTCTTTACTACGAGGAGATGACCATAACTCCAGTGAAAAGTGGTACTGGAAAAATCACCCACTTCATTGCGATCAAGCTGGATATTTCCGGCCACAAGCATTCCGAAGAGCGAATCTCCCCCCTGGCTCAAGTCGTCGAGAACAGTACAGAAATGATCGCCATCGGCGACCCTGACGGTCGCATAACTTTTGTCAATCAGGCTCTGCTTAAGTCCACCGGCTTCAGTGAGAGCGAGATTATTGGGCATTTCTTTGGAACCGCCCTCCTCTCAGGGAATAATCCGCCGAATCTCAGCAAAGAGATTCGACTTCAGACAGCGTCTGGTGGTGGATGGAAGGGCGAATGCCATGGCGTACGCAAGGACGGCACCGATTTCCCCGTCTCCCTGAGCACCGGCCAAATCAAGAATAGCCAGGGATTTCTGATTGGGACTTTTGGAATCGCGCAGGACATCACCGAGCGCAAGCGCCAAGTGGAACTCCACAACTCCCTGTTCAGTATTGCGGCGGCGGCGGACCAAGCGCAATCGCTGGACGGTCTTTACCGGAGTGTCCACCAAATCATCTGCACCGTTGTTCCTGCGGACAGTTTCTATATAGCTCTTTATGATGAACAGAACGACGAGCTGCAATTCCCTTACTATATTGACAGCGCAGATCTCCCATTGACTCGCCGTAAGTCCGGGAAAGGCCGTACTGAATACGTATTACGTTCTGGCAAACCTTTGCTGCTTGACCGATCATCGGAACGCGCGTTGCAGAAGCGCGGATCTATCGAACCCACTGGCAGGGCTACAGCAGTCTGGCTGGGAGTTCCACTTAAGGTTGACAAGAAAACCGTTGGTGTTATGGCTGTCCAACACTATACGGATCCGGCGGCGTACGACGAGACGCACCTGCAAATTCTGGAAAACATCTCCTCACACGTTGCGAAAGTCATAGCGCGTAAACGCGCCGAGGAGGAACTTCGCGCCAGCGAGGAATACTACCGATTGATCTTAGGATGTGATTTCGACAGCATCACTGTAGCGGATCCACAAGGTCGCTTCGAGTTCGTCAACCCAGCGGCCTGCCGGATGTTCGGATGCACGCGTGAAGAACTCCTGACCATGAAGGTTGCCGACATCCTTGTGGATGAGGAGATTCCGCGCCTGCTGCAGGTCGCGAGGAGCCTGACCTCAGGTGTTGTGTCAAATAGCGAATGGCGTACCCGCCGCAAGGACGGAAGTACGTTTCTCGCCGAAGTTGGTGTGAGCCTCATGCCCAACGGCCGCCTGTTGGGCATCGGACGTGATATAACTCAGCGTAAACTGACCGAGGAGACGAACAGAGCTCAGGCCGCTTTGCTTGACTCTGCCCACGACGCCATCCTCGTGCGGAACGCCAACAACGAGATCGTATTTTGGAATGAGGGTGCCGCGAAGACCTACGGTTGGACGCGAGAGGAGGCCATCGGACGGGTTCCACTAGACCTGCTGCAAACAACTTTCCCAAAACCGTTGCCAGAGATTGAGGCGGAACTAGTCGAAAATGGAGTTTGGGAGGGTGAACTGACGCACTTATGCAAATGCGGAGCAAAAATCGTTGTTGACAGCCGATGGGTGGCTCACCGAGATATCACCCGCCGTTTAACCGGCACACTTGAGATTAATCGTGATATTACCGACCGCAAGAAGGTGGAAGAGGCGCTGCGCCTAAATGAGGAGCACCTTCGGTTGGCCCAACTTGGGGCAAGTATGGGCATATTTGACGTCGAATTGCCGTCGGGCAAGCAGACCTGGTCCCGCCCGGTGTTTGAGATTTTTGGCATTCCGCCCGGGACTCCTCAGCCTTCCTTTGAAGATATGTTGCGCTACACTCACCCCGACGATCAGCCGCTGGTCAAAGAACAGTCCGCTCTGCTGTTCTCCGGAAAGCCAGTTCATTTCGATCACCGCATCATCCGTCCAGGAGGAGAGACTCGTTGGGTTGAAGTTTCCGGCAAAGCAGTGTTCGACAATGCGGAACGGCCAGTTCGATATCTCGGCCTCTGTCGGGATGTGACCGAGCGCAAGTTGCTGGAGGCACAGTTTCGCCAAGCTCAAAAGATAGAGGCCGTCGGCAGTTTGGCAGCCGGTGTAGCACACGACTTTAACAACGTGCTTGGGGTAATCCTTGGGAATCTGGAACTATTAGTTGAACGAATTCCCCCCGACGAGATTTGCCAAAGGTACCTAGGCAGAGTGCGAACGGCTGTGAATAGTGCTACCGCCGTTACGCGCCAGTTGCTTGCCTTTAGCCGCCAGCAGATCCTGCAACCAGCAATCCTGGACTTGAATGCCGCCGTTCATGAGCTGAACAAAATGACTCAGCGTTTAATTGGTGAGAACATTCGAGTCGTTTTGTCGCTCGAACCTGACCTGGGTTCGGTGAAGGCAGACCCAGGCCAGATTGAGCAAGTACTGATGAATCTCGTAGTCAACGCCCGAGACGCAATGCCCAATGGAGGCAAACTTTTTATCCAGACTGCGAATGTCTGCCTCGATCAGACGTTCGTCAAAGACCATATTGGCTCAACGCTCGGCGAGTTCATTAAACTCTCCGTCGCAGACACTGGTTTCGGAATGGACAAGAATGTCCTCGCCCACGTGTTTGAGCCCTTTTTCACAACTAAGGAAGCTGGCAAGGGCACAGGACTAGGATTGGCGACAGTATACGGTATCGTGAAGCAGAGCGAAGGCTATATCTGGGTCGAGAGCGAACTGGGAGCTGGCACCATATTCGAGATTTTCCTGCCTCGCGTGGAATGCGAGCCCATGACGGTACCACCCCCAAGTTCTTCTTCCCTATCGTGGGGTTCGGAAACTATCTTATTGGTTGAGGACGAACCGTCATTGCGGGAAGTTACGCGGGTACAACTCGAAAAACTCGGTTACCGCGTGCATGAGGCCGAGGACGCCGAGAAGGCAATGGACTTATTTCATGCCTACGCCGGAGAAATCTCGCTCCTCCTCACTGACGTTATCATGCCGGGGATGAATGGGCGTGTTCTTGCCGAGAGACTCATAGAGCAAAAGGCGGAACTGCGCGTACTTTACATGTCTGGTTACACAGATGATGAAATCGTTCGGCAAGGTGCTTCCGAATCAAATCAAGCTATCATGATCAAGCCATTTGCCTATGAAACTCTAGCCTTGCAAGTTCGCGAAGCCTTGGATAGTACGCTTCAGGGTCCTAAGGACTGAATAGCCGCAGAAAGTTCCCAAGCCACCGTTCTGGAACTCCGAGTTCATCCGAGAGATGGGGAACAAGTGATCGGGCGGCAGGGCCGCGGCGTGAATGTAATTCGTACGCTTTTGGGCTCGTCTGGAAGACAAAACGCTTTCACACTCTGTCCGCTACGCGCCTGCTCGGATACCAGCCTTCGCCACTTCATCCAGGCCTTCTTTGAGCGCTTGGTCATGTCGCAACATTGCAATGCGATGCGAATCTTTACAAGATGGGGTTCGCTTGGCGCTCACTGAAACTCCGCAATAGATTCATCTTTGAAGTATTGGAAGATTGAACGTTGCTGTGTATCGACCACTCCTGAGCGGTAGCTGAACGCGTGATACATCAATTTTGGGTGCGCGAGACAAACTACGTACCGGGGGTGAAATGGTCTCCTGATGTCACGCAAGTGGGTGCAGATAAAGAGCGATGATTTTCAGCTGCTTTGCTCTCAGGAAACTGACGTACGTCCTTAATCCCCTTTACCGCTTTAGATATTTGAATCTCGGATATTCTCAGCCGCGATTCGTAAACCAACATCCACAGATTTCGGGCAAGGCGTCGAGACTCCGCCGTAACGTGCTGAATGGCTTGCAGTAAGATCGCTATTCAGGGATAACGGGATGCCCGCAACCCGATGGCGGTCGTGCCGCGCTAATCTCCGACCCGCGAACCGTGGAACAAAAAACAGCCGATAATGATTAGCAAGGATGCCGCACCGATCATTTCGTTTCCGATGAAAAATCCCACCATCGGAACAGTGAATACAGCCTGAATCAATACAGCGAAGCCGCAGATCAGGGCGATAGGCCTGCCCAATCGTGCTTCCCTGAACGTGATGACCAGCACAATGAGTGCAAGGACGATCCAACTCCACGCCATCGAGAGAAAGGCAACCTCGAAAACAGATTGCAGAGCAATCGGCAGATTCGATGCATGCACCGCCAGGGCGGAGAACTTTAGATATGCGAGGCAATGCACGGCAGCAGCCACAAGCAGCACAACGCAACCCAACGTTACCAATATGCGTGACACTGTACGGCGAGTAATCATCTGATTCGGTATTTCATGGTCAGGGAGAATGCATTCGTAGTTGCAGAACAAGTGGAGGATGCCTTAAGAGCGCGACTGCGTCAATAGTGGCCACGGCAAGTGGACGATAAACGTCGAATTTGGTACTGGGACGTACCTTGTGGAGTCGTCTGTTGATGACGCTCTACGCCATCGGAGCACGTTGCGCTGAATAGACCCACTTGAAAGTCAGCGACATCGATAGCAAGTGCATGGTAATTCGCATCCAAGCCGCATTCGAAACCTCGGCTTTCTGGCCAACTGCAAACGCGCAGGGCCTTGCCACTTTGATTATGCGCGAGTCCTCGTATGAAATAGCAGGAGGAACACATGTCACATCACTTTGGCACCAAACTCGCAAAATGAAGATCCAAGTCTCAATGTGTGTGATCTTTATCTGAAGGATCTCCAGGCACGGAGGGACCGTGATGGTTATGACGGTAAATCCTGATATGGGTTGTCTGCGCCAGACACTCTTCATGTCGAGGGACTGTATGCGTTTCGTTTCGACCTAAATGCTGATGCACGCGAAGAGGTTTCGTTTAAGTTCAGATTCGGTGAACCACGCCGTGCTGAAGGCAACGAATGCGGTTCAATTTATTGCGGATTCGCACCCCAATGGACCTTCTATAAGAAGAGCCGTCTTGCTGCGAAGATGAAATGACGCGTCGATCCTTTATTCGGGCTGTACCTGTATTGATCGCGGATTCGGACCCCAATTAAGATCTTGCTCAACGAAACCGAGATTCGCGATTACAGGCCTGGAGCATACTCTTACTGAACTTCATTTATAAACTCATATAAAAACGCATTGCTTTAATGTATCAATACGAGCTAAAGTGTCGGCCGGCGTTAGCTTCCATTTCTAATGGGTCCCGGAGTGACTACTTTGCAATTTTCTCGTTTGCTTTTTAAGAAAGATGATTCATCTGACGGCTCGCAGATCCTCTTCCGGTACGCGAGGCGCTGGAAAACTTTGACGCGCGCAGGCTACGTTACAATGGCTGCCTCACTTCTGCTGGCCCAACTTTTCCCGCTGCTTTTGTGGCTTGCGATGGGGACGTCCCCGGCGTGGGCCCAAACGGGAGCGACCCTTTCCGGCTTGGTGACGGACCAAACCGGCGCAGCCCTTCCCGATGTCGCGGTGACAATCAAGAACGTCGACACAGATGAAACGCGCACGATCCCAACCAACGGCGCGGGGCACTTTCAGGCGTACGGCCTGCCTCCGGGGCGCTTCGCGATTCGAGCGGCAAAGCACGGGTTCGCCGATGAAACGCGCACGGGAATCACCTTGGCCGTTGGCCAGGACACCACGGTCGACATTAGGATGCATCAGGGCGCCCCCGACCCTTGCACGAGCGGCCACGAGTTCGCCACCACCGATTGCACACTGACCTGGCACGGCATCACGCTGTACGGTGCATATGACGTTGGCGTCGGCTGGGTCAGCCACGGCTTACCGGAAAACGGCTATAACTATGAAGGCGCATCTCTGGTGAACCGAAACGGTTATCAACATCGATTCCTCGTCGCACCGAACAACCTGCAGCAGACGGGACTGGGAGTCAGGGGCAAGGAAGAGTTCCACCCTGGCTGGGCCGTTGTGTTCAACCTTTCAACTGGCATCAATCCGCAGTCCGGACTGCTCGCCAACGCGTCGGCCACCCAGACCATCAACAACGGCCTTCCCAGGAGAAGCTATTCGTACACCATCGACGGGGCGCGCGCGGGCCAACCCTTCAATGACGAATATTATGCCGGTGTATCGTCCGCGCATTTCGGCATGCTGACCTTCGGTCGTCAGCGCGCGCTCGGTACCGATCTGGTGCTCGCCTACGATCCGGCCAA
>Ga0181526_10000946_pt1 | contig 29268 bp, 21 predicted proteins | sample PEATcosm2014_Bin_35_FD_119750 | JGI IMG/M metagenome (GOLD analysis project Ga0181526, IMG submission 119750) | Peatland microbial communities from MTU Mesocosm Facility, Houghton, MI, USA - PEATcosm2014_Bin06_30_metaG | ecosystem: Environmental > Terrestrial > Soil > Wetlands > Peat | place...
CGCCAGTGTGTTGACGGCCTTAGCTTGCCGAATCCAATTCCATCATCGCAAACCTGTCAAGTGGAGCCCGGTTTCTGGCGCCAGAGAGGTTCCCGAAGGGACCGCCAGTGCTCTTGCCGACACCCACACAGGCTAAAAGCCTGTGGCCGGCGGCGCGCCGTCCCGATGCAAATCCAGCGCAAAAATAGCCGGCGCGGGCTCCTCCTCGAATCGCAGCTCCGCCCCCGCCGACTTGGCCAATATGTGCGCCCACCAGCGCGCCCCGGCCGCCACAACCGCCAACAAAGCCGCCATTCCGGCGAAACTCGCCGCATCCCCGAGAGCGCGCCGCTCGAACTTCGCGCCCTCGATCATAGCGCAGAGCAATATGACAAACGCCAGAAAAGCCATGTTCGCCCGCGATTTCCCCGGCAGGTACGAACACGTGAACGGAACCTTATGAAAGCCGGCCAAACACAGTTCCGTGGCCGCGATTCCCACCAACCCGAGCACCGCCAGATGACCCACCGCCGGCCGCCAGGGCCAACCCCACAAAAACACACACGCCGAAGCTGACCACGCCGGAACCAATCCCAATACGTAAAACGCTCTGCGGACCGCCGCCGCCGTCTGCGCCCCGCCCTGGACAGGCGTAATCCGGAAAACCCAGTTGGCGCGCAATTCCAGAGGCATCGACGCCACCACGCGAACTGCCAGGATCGCGGCGCCCAGCACGAACCCGCTGGCCACCAGCAGAGGCACGCTGGGCTGATGCCATATGTCCTCGCGCGTTTCCCCGCCGCCATTCTTCAACAGCAAAACCACCAGCGCGCACGCGACGCCCCAGTAGAATGCCAGCATCATGCGATGCTGGCGGCTGCGCGCGAGCGTCCGGATGCTGAATTGCGCCAGCGCGGTGGTCAAAGGTTTTCCGAATCGCGGCAGCCAATGCACATGGCGTGAAGTGGGCACGATGTCCGGCTCTTCGACGATCCGGCGCAGGGTTCGCCAGTACGAAAGCACGTATGCGCCGGCGGTCCCTGCAACGCAAATTGCCAGGCCCCACCAGGCTCGGTGTGCCTGCGGCGCCAACGCGGGCGATCCACTCAGTTGCTGGAACAGGCCCAGGAACCAATACGCCGGCGACCAATAAAACGGCCCGTGATAGTGCGCGGCCAGGATCGCCGCCGTATCGACCACCATCGGCTCCAGCATGTAACCGGACACGAGCGCGCAAAACGCCGCTAGTTGCAGGAAGGACGATGCCCGTAGAAACCACCGCCGGGGCAACAGTTGTGCCGCGAGGCCCTGCACGCCCAGGACGAAACAGAAAACGAACGCCCCGGCAGCGAACATCGTCGTCCAATACACGGCGAAGCAGCGAACCAGGCCGAGGAATCCGCCGCTCGCGGGAATCGCAACGCTGTCGAGCGACACAGCCGGCTCGCCGAACACCCTGGCGCGGATATGATCGCTCAGCAGTTCCTCCAAGCCGGGCGCGCCCTCATAACGATTCACCAGAACGACGGCGGCGTAGTCGCCCCTCGGATCGAAAAACGCCCAACTGGAGTAGCCTTCGGTGCGGCCTCCATGAAAGTAGGTCCCGTTGTCGGCGCGGTACAGCCACGCCAACCCGATCCATATTCCATGGCCGACCTCTGCCCGCGAAAGATGCGATTGGGCGATCGCTTCAGGCAGCGCGCCGGCCGCGATCTTCTCCGGGTGCAGTTGCGCTTCCAGATACGTGAGCATATCGCCTGCCGTGGAGCGAATGCCGCCGGAGCCGGGAACCGGGTCGATGTCTCTTGGATGAACGGGCTGCTGGTGCCTGTCGTAGCCCTGAATCAAGCGGCTGCGCTGTTCCGCCGAGAGCGCCGCAACGGTATCCCTTAAACCTAACGGGCCCGCGATTTCCCGGCTCAGCAAATCCCGATACCTCGTCCCCGCGCGATTCGCCAGTGCTTCCCCGAGCACGCAAAAGCCGAAGTTGCTGTAGGCGAATGAGGTATTGGGGGGCCGCGCGACTCCCAGTTTCGCCAGCGCGGCGTAAAGATCGGCTGGGCCGTAACCCGCGGTGGAATTCGCGGGTGTGTCCGGCTCCTTGGGCCAGGGCGGCAGACCGGAGTGATGCGTTGCCAGATCCAGCAGGCTGATTTCTCTTCCTAATGGCTTCGCCACGGTTCCAGGCGGCAGCAGGCTGCGCACTGGATCGCCCAAATCCACTTTCCCTTCCACGGCCATTTTCGCCAACAAAAGCGCCGTGAACGTCTTGCCGATCGAGCCGATTTCAAAGATCGCAGCCGGCCTGGCCACGCCGTAGGCAAAGATACGGCGCTCGCCGTGGCGCAGCACTCCGGCTACGGCGCCCACGCCTGTCTCCGGCGCCAACGCACCACCCGGCGAGCGCGCATGCGCCAGGTCGCGGTCGAGGACTGCGCCGAGGTCGCGCAAATCGACGGGCGGCAACGCGGCATCATAGGTGAGTGCAGGCGTCGTTTGCGCTACCGTCTGTTCCTGCAGCACGATGGGCCATACCATTCCTGCGATCAAGTGCAGCGCAAACACGGTCAGGCTGAGGGCCGTGCCCACGGCGGCTATCTTCGCTAGGAATAGCGTGCGGGCGCGCAGAGGCAACGGGGCCAGCACAAATACGTCGCGCCGGTTGGGAAACGTGGAGTCCCAACTCAACACCGCAAACAGGCCCACCACCAACATCGTGGTGACGATCATGAAGTGCTCCGCGGTCAGGTTGATCCCCAGGCGGATCTGCGCCGGCACGCCGCTCACGCTGCCCGCGGACAGCGCGGGAATCGAGAACATCACGCTCACGAAAATCAACAGCGCGGCCAACTGGCCTAACAATTGGCGCATATCGCCCTGCCGCGCGAGCAACTCCAGATCCACCATGCGGAATAGAAACTCGCGATACAGCACGCGGAATTGTAATTTGGCCGCGTCGCGCATATCAAGCCAGGATCAGGTCCGCGATCGCGCGCGAAACCGCCACGGTATCCTGGTCCACCGCGAGTTGCGCGAAGATTTCTTCCAGCGTGGGCAGCGCCATCAGCGTGCGCAGCCGCGCAATGGAATCGTCGGCTACGACCTTGGCGCGGTGCAGAATCACCACGTGCGTGCACACGCGCTCCACGGTTTCGAGCTCGTGCGAGCTGAACAGCACCACTTTCCCGCGCCCCGCGAGCTCCCGCATCAAGCTGCGCATCACCAGCGTGGATGCCACATCCAGTCCCGAAAAAGGCTCGTCCAGCAGGATCAAATCCGGGTTGTGCAGCAACGCCGCCGAGAGCAGCACTTTTTGCCGCATGCCTTTTGAATAAGACGAGATCGGCACGTGCCGGTCGCCGTGCAGGGCGAACAGGCGCAGCAGACCGTCGATGCGTTCGGTGGTGGGTTGAGCGGGCAGACCGCGCAACTGGCCAATCATGGTCAGGTATTCGAGGCCAGTCAGATGCGCATAGATTTGCGGCTCTTCGGGCACGTATCCCATGCGGCGCTTGTAGGCCATCGGATCGTGCTGGATGCGCTGGCCCTCGAACAGGATTTCCCCGTCGGTCGCCTCCATGAGTCCCGTAATCATCTTCATGGTGGTCGACTTGCCTGAGCCGTTCGGCCCCAGGTAGCCGGTCACTTCGCCGGCGCGGGCCTGAAAGCTGACGCCGTCCACCGCGGCGATGCCCAGGAAGCGTTTGGTCACGTGGCGGAGTTCCAGCATGCACCCTATGTAGCATACTACTATCACACTGGCAAGTAGCATGCTACATAGGTATAATGATCCGCATGGCAGGCGAGACCAAACTCTCCCATACCGCCGCGATGATCCTGCAGGCCCTCGGCGCCGGCCATGTTTATGGCCTCAGTGTGATGGAAATGACGGGTCTGCCCAGCGGCACCGTTTATCCGGCGATGCGGCGCCTCGAGCGCGACGGCCTGATCCGCTCGCAGTGGGAATCCCAGTCGATCGCCGACGCCGGAAAGCGGCCGGCCAGAAAATACTACCGGCTCACGCGCGCCGGCAAAGCCACCCTGGAGGCCTCCCAGAAGCGCTACCCACTGCTCGCCAAGTTGGCGCCGGTCGCGGAGACCGGCCAGTGATGAAGATCCTGCGTCACGCGATGTTGCGCGCCGCGGCCCGCCTGGTCCCCAGCCAGGAACGCGCCGAATGGCTGGAAGAGTGGAGCGCGGAGCTATGGTACGCGCAACAGTCGGGCGTTGTGGATGCCGACCGGTTCTGTCTGGGCGCTTTCCAGGATGCGCTTTGGCTACGGCGCCACGCGTCCCAGCGGGCACCGCGCACGGCCTCGTGGCTGGCTTCTCCATCGCGCTGCCTGCTATTCCTAGCCGGGTTGGACGCGGCGGCCTTACTGGCGATCCTCCCGGTTCCCCGGCCCTCCGCGCCAATTCCGCTGCGCGCCATCTTTCTGCTCATGGGTATGGCTTGCCTGATCCTGCTGGCGACGACGCGGTTATCCCTGGGCGACTACCCGGCGAGCCGTTCCGCTCCATCGCTGGCCACCAGAATGCGGCGGTGGATTTTCCTGGCGGCGAAAATGGCTTTGATCCTGGCGGGTATGTATGCGGGCTTGCTCCTGGCGGCATCTCTCGGTGAGAAAACGCGGACGGCGGCCGTCCTGGTCGACGCCCTGTTGTGCGGTTCCGTCCTGGCGTTTCGCTGGGCTCTGCACGATCAGCGGCGGCGCTGTCCCGTGTGCCTGCGCCTGTTGACCAACCCTGTAACAGTCGGGCAGCGTGCCAGTTGGTTCCTGGAGTGGAACTGCATCGAACTGGTCTGCCTGCGCGGACACGGTATGCTGTACATCCCGGAAAATCCGACCAGTTGGTTCGGTGCGCAGCGTTGGCAGTACCTGGATTCTTCCTGGAGCGGCCTTTGAAACAATGGAAAGCTATTGCGTACGCGCCCGTAACACGGCGCCCGATTCCGAGAATCGGATTCATGACGACCAGACTGCCGCGGCCTATGGCTTCCGCGCCGGCCTGGTGCCGGGTGTCACCGTGTACGGGTATCTTACCGTTCCCGTGATTGACCGGTTCGGCGAAGATTGGCTGGCGCGGGGCGGGATCCGCGCGCGGTTCCTGCAACCGGTTTATGACGGCGAAGAAGTCGTCGTGGAGTTAACCGGAAATAACGTCACCGCCGCCCGGGCCGACGGAACCGTGTGCGCGACGGGCGAGGTCTTCTGGCCCGAGGACGCGCCACCGTCCCTGGCGCTCTATCCGCAAGAACCGTTGCCCGCCGTGCGTCCGCCCGCATCCGCCGAGTCGCTCACGCCGGGCCGCGTGCTCGGCACACTGTACGCCAACCTGCCGTCGCCAGACCCCGCGGCGCTGCTCACGCTCTCCAATCACGTGCTGATGCAGAACGTGCAGCTCGGGCCTTGGATTCACGTCTCCAGCGAAGTCCGCCATTTCAGCCTGGCGCGCGCTGGGGATCGGCTGGCGGTTCGCGGCCGCGTGGCGGAGCGATTCGAGCGCAAAAGCCATCAGTTCGTGGTGGTGGACATCATCGTGGTTGCCGGCGGCGAGCGGCTCGTCCAGCAAGTACGCCACACGGCGATTTACGAACTTCGCAATCGCGCCAGCGGATAGAATCGAAGCATAAACATGAAACTGGCGGTGACGATTATGGCCCTGTGCGCAGCTTTACCGGTGCAGGCGCGGACCGTGCGCGTGGCGGTCTGCCAGATTCTCTCGATCGATGGCGACCGCGAAGGCAACTTCCGCCGCGTGGAATACGCTCTGGAGGAGGCGCGCGCCGCACACGCCGATATCGCGGCGTTTCCCGAATCGGTCATCCTGGGCTGGGAGAATCCGGACGCGCACCGCATGGCCGCGCCGATTCCCGGCGTCGATAGCGACCGGGTCGCCGCGCTGGCCCGGAAGTACGGGCTGATGATTTCCATCGGCCTCGATGAGAAGGACGGCGGCAAGCTGTACGACTCCGCCATCCTGGTAGACAAAACCGGCAAGCTGTTATGGAAGCATCGCAAGCTCAACGTGCTGGCCTGGTTGATGGATCCGCCGTATTCCGAGGGCAGGCCGGAAGACATCGGCGTGATCGAGACGGAGTTCGGACGCGTCGGCCTGGTGATCTGCGCGGACACTTTCGGCGACCACATCGCCAAGCGCATCGGACAACTGGCGCCGGACCTGATGCTGGTGCCTTATGGCTGGGCCGCGCCGGTGGATAAATGGCCGGAACACGCGAAGGAACTGGAGCAACTGGTCGCGAAGCGCGCGGCCCAATGGAAGTGCCCCGTAGTGGGGACGGATGTGATCGGCGAGATGACGCACGGTCCGTGGAAAGGACAGACCTACGGCGGCGCGAGCGTGGTGGTGAACGGGTCGGGCAAGGTGCTGCACGTGCTCCGCGACCGCGACGTGGAGGTCCGGACCGTGGCGCTGGAAATTGGTCGTGGATAAGCGGGGCCTGGAGACTGGCTATTTCAGTTGGATAGCCCTCGTGGCGCACGCTCTCAGCGTGCCGTGTCGGCACTCTGCCGACACAGGCGAGCGAAGCTTGCCTACAAGCGGGGCCTGGAGGCCCCGCGCAGACCTGGAGGTCTGCCCCACTTAAGCCAGCCAGCCGCGCTTTTCTTTCCAGCGTCCGCGCGTGAAGTCGGGGAACTTTACCGGCGCGCTGCCTTGCGCCACCGATGCTTCGCTCAGCGGACCGGGCGCGCTCCACGCGGCGGCATCGTACACGTCCAGATCCGGCGCCAGGCCTTTGTGCATGCACTCGATCAGCCGGTAAACCATCAGGAAATCCATGCCGCCGTGCCCGCCCAGCTTGCGCGCCAGCTCACCCTCGTGCTTCCACAGCGGATGCTCGTACTCGGCTTTGAATCGGTCGATGGGCGTGTATTCCTCCGCCTTCGGATCGTCGAAGTAGATCCGCGGCGGATAGTCGCGGAAAATCCCCTTCACGCCGGCAATCAAATTAATCCGGTCGTAAGGATGCGGATTCACCACATCGTGCTGCAGGGTGATCATCAGGCCGTTGGCGGTCTTGATGAGCGACGAATTCAGGTCGCCGCAGATATACTTTTCCTTCCACTTGGGACTGTCCTTGGGCACGTGCGCGGCGCGCCAGGCGTCCAGGCCGCGCTGCGGAGTACTCATCGACACCAGATAGTCGAAGCGGTCGCCGCGGTTGATGCCCATGTAATTGGCCACCGGACCCAATCCGTGCGTGGGATAGAGATTCCCGTTGCGCTCGGTGTGGGGGAGGCGGCGCCACAGGCCTTCGCTGCGGTCTTCATTGAGAATGCCGCGCAGGTCGTGCAGGTATGCGCCCTCGCCGTATAGCAGATCGCCGAACAGCCCAGCGCGGATCATGTTCAGCACTAGCAGCTCGTTGTAGCCGTAGCAGCAGTTCTCCATCATGATGCAATGCCGGCGGGTCTTCTCCGATGTATCGACCAGCTTCCAGCAATCCTCGATGGTGGCGGCCGCCGGCACCTCCACGAACGCGTGCTTGCCGCTGTGCATGGCCGCCAGGGCCATGGGGACGTGCCATTCCCAGGGCGTGGGAATGTAGGCGAAATCCACGTCGTCGCGCCGCAGCAGGTTCTCGAAATCGCGCTCGCCCGAGGCGTAAACCGCGGGCGGATGCTGGCCGGCGCGCTCGACGGTGGCCTGGGCGTGCAAGGCGGCATCCTTGACGACGTCGCAAACGGCGGTGACGGCCAATCCTTCCACGCCGAGGAATTCCGTCAGCATGCTGGAGCCGCGCTCGCCACAACCGATCAGCCCCATACGGACGTTCGGGCGCGGCTCAAACGGCATGCCGATAACAGACGTGTGGCCGTCCTGCGCCGCCGCGCTCTGGCTCAGGAGGACGGCGCCCGTACCGCGCAGCAGGTCCCGCCGGGAAAACGGAGACGATTCCATGCTCCTATCTTAATGCTGCGCAAAGCTGAAAGCTGATGGCTGAAAGCCAGGACGAGCTGCGCTCGCCTGTGCCGGCAGGAGTGCCGACACAGCACGCCGAGGGCGTGCGCCACGAGCTCTAAAATATAAAGCTCAGCCCGCCCCGGAACATCCGCGGATTTTCCATCAGCACCAGGCGGGACCCGTCCACCGTCGACAGCGGCAGATAGCCTTGTTGCAGGAGATTGCGGAGATCGGCGGTAAGTTCCATGCGCCACGGAAGTCCGGTGAGGACCGGAATGGCCTGGCGCACGTAAATGTTCAGGCCAGGCTGGGGCCGCACGCTGCCGGTGGAGTATATAGGCTCGGGCACGCTAAAGCGGCCGTCGGCCACCTGATAGCTGGCCACCACGTGCGTGCCGGTGTGCGGGCTCGCGGCCATCACCCGCATGGTCATGGACTGCTGCCGCCCGGAATGCAGCATGGACCGCAGCTCGCCGGGATTGCCGCTTACCGGATCGCTGTGGTCGGCGGTCAGTGCCCCCGTGGCCCCATAGATCACCGTGGCGCTCACGTTATCGCCCACATTCTGGGTGGCCGACGCGATATAGCCCATGCTCGAAAAATTGCCGGCGTTAAACATCGCCGTACCGGAGAAAAGGTCCGGCAGGATATCTCCCACCGGCAGGAATCCATCGGGTGCGGAGATGGTCAACGCCAGATTGCTCACCGACTCGTGATAGGCGCTGACGCTGAACTTGCGGGAGCCGACGGTGCGTGAGTACCCGGCCTCCAGATCTTCGCCGCGTTGCACCGCGGCGCGCGCGGACCGCAAGGATACCAGCGGAAACAGCGCCAGCGTGCCGATCTCGCGTTGCAAGGGATCGTCCGCGCCGTTGGGAGCCGCCAAATCCGGGCGGGCGTTGCCCGAAGTGTAGGCGAGTTCGATGGCGCCGACGTCGCCCAGCGAATAATTGAACCTGACGTAGGGGCTGAAGTAATTCAGATGGTCGTTAAAGGAAACCGAGTCGAAGGCCATCCCGTATTGCGCCGATAGATTATCGCCGATGCGGGCATGATCGTCGAGATTGACCGAAATGCTACGCAGCATGGGCACCCCGCCTTCCGGACCGAAGATGGCGAGTCCCATTTGTTCGGGCAGGAACAATTCGCGCATGGTGATGGACACCTGCGGGCTATCCTGGCCTACGGTTCGGCTGTATGTGGTCCGGAATGCGGCCGAAGGAATGCCCGACTGCGCGCCGGAGCCTACGTTCCCGGCAAACTCAAACTGGTTGCTGCCGAACAGCGAGGTGGCCAGCGCGAACGCCGTGCCCATATCGGCGTCGCTGCCGAAGCCCGCTACAGGAGACCCGTCGCCGGCTGAAAACATCAGGAGGCCGCGGGTATCGGAGAAAACATGCCGCTTTTCCGCATCGTCGGACCGCGCGACCGCCTCGCCCGAGGGCAGCAGGCGCATCACCGGCCGCGTCGAAGCGGCAGTGCGCAAAACCCATTTCCAGTCGTCGGTCATGAAGGCCGGATGCTCGGGAGGGTAGACCAAATGGATGGAACTGAACAGGGCCGCCAAGCTCACATTCAGCACGCTGCGCATGCCCGGCTGGACCATTATGTTGTGCTTGATGGCCGGCACGAAGCTGGCCAGCGTCACCCGGATGGAATAGATGTCGGGAAGCAGACCCGCAAAGACGAAGCTCCCCTTCTCGTCGGTGAAGGCCTTCTGGGAAAGCCCATCCTGCTGGTTAAAAAGCATCACCAGGGCGCCCATCTGCGGGACGCCTTCCGCATTGGTGACTGAGCCGGCAATGGCTCCGGAGAGGCTCACGGACACGGCGCCGCAAGCCGGGCCGGCCGCCGCCAGGCAGGCCAACCCAAGTACGGCGCTGCATACCGAAATGTGCGTCCTCGTACTCATCATGCGGTGACGCTTAGCATATCACGGGGCGTTGGGTTTGGAGGGCGGGCAATTCTGCCCGCAGCCGGCTTTCAGCCGGCTGGCTCTGGCCGCCTAAAAGGCGGCTGCGGCCAAGATTGGCCGCCCTCCAAGTCCAAACTAGCCCACTACCGAACTGGCAGGCGAAACCGCCTGCCCCACCCACTACCCACTAGGTTACCGAAAACTGGGCGCTGGGTGTCAGGGTCTGGTTCCGGTTCCTGTCGACGATCTTCAGCTTCAGAGTATATTGCCCGATCTGCAGGTTCTGCAGCGGCAGCAGCTTTTCCACGGTCACCTGCGACGCGGATGCGCCCGGCAGGCTGGAAATGTCTTCTGTAAAGTCGTAGATGGTTTCGTTGCTGCCGTTCTTTACGATCTGGTATTGGATCTGCCCGTTGGGCTTCTGGGTCTTCTCATCCGGCCCGAAATTGTACAGCTTCAAGAAAATGCCCATCTTCTCGTCGCGGCTGAAACTCTCCGTCACGCGCGGCCGCACCTTGCTGGTGCCGATCACGAATTGGCCTACGCCGATCGAGCGCGTGGGCACTTTTTCGATCAGGTCGGCCAAGACGATGGTGCTGGCCATCAGCTTTTCATCGTCCATATGCGGCACGCTAAGAGCCGTTTCGTAATTGTTCATGTTGCCGCCCACGATGTCTTTCACCACCACGTTGAGGCGGTACGTGCCGGGCGGCAGCGGAATCGATTTCTGGTAAATCGAGGAACGCTGCGCGTAGGCCTGCAGCATCTCGGTGGGGCAGTCCACTTCCACCGTATCTTCGAAGGTCTGCACGATGCGCCGGGTCATGGTGGTGACCCGCCCGAACACGTTCACCGAAGCCTTCTGCACGCCCGACTTGGCCTGGAACTGCATGTCTTTGTTATCGAACTGCAGCGTGATGTACGTGAGTACCGATGCTTCGGTCAGCGGAAAGAAATCGGCGCGCACCTTCATGGGCAGGATATTGAAGGTGATCTTGCTGGTGACGGCTTCTTCGAGATCCTTGAACTTGACGGCGGGCGGTTTTTGCAGTTTGGCGAACTGCTCCAGGCGGCTGAACTCCATCATGCTCTCCGGCGTGCCGCCGAACGCCTGGCCCAAGTGCGTGCCGTCGGTATTCTGGAAGCGCTGCGTCTTGGTGGACATGCCCATCTGTTCCATCAGGGTGAGACCGGCGCCCGGGACATACAGCAATGCGTCCTTTTCAGACGGGTCCATGGTCATGTGGAACTCGCCCGACATGGTGGGGTCCACGAACTCGATGATGATGTTGGTGCCGATGCCTTCGATGTAGCGGTAGCGCCATTGCTCGAACGGATAAGTGGACGTTTCGCCGCCGCCTTCCGCCATGGGCCGCTCGTAACTGCCGCCGGCCGGATGCGACTCGATTTCGTCCGCCGGGCCGTAAATAATATAAATGCGTCCGCGATCCGTTTTCCAGCCGGGGATGCCCGAGGCGTAGTGGTCGTTGGCGTACGCGATGCGCCGGTAATGCTCTTCCTTGAATTCGTTCTCTTCGGTATCCGGGGTGGGGTCGCGCCGCAGCCAGAACTGTTCGATGAACTGTTCGCGTTCTTCGTCGGTGGCCAGGCGTTTGAAGGCGGTCTTCTCTTCATCCGTGATGATGTAGACCACGTCCTCGTTCAACCACTTCTTATAGGGGGTTTCGAGTTCCTTGCGCAGCTTTTCGTCGCGCTTTTTCTTCTGTTTGTCGGTGAGGGGCTTAGCGATTGTTTCGCGCGCGGGGGGAGCCGGTGTCTGATCCTGGCAAACCGCGTGCCCGGCCAGCATCAAACCGAGGGAAACACAGGGCAACAGACTGCATTTTGAGACCATACGCACCTCTTCCCGGAACAGGGCCTATCGTTGAATCAATTGTACGGTTTCATTTTAGCACCGTCAAGTTGGGCTGTGGCGGCACAGTGGGCGCACGGTTCACGCCTGAAAGCCCGTAGCGGGCCTACGAGGCCCGCGCAGGCTACGAGCCTGGCCCACTGTCGTCGCTGAACTCTTCCACGGGGATGCCGTTTTCGGCGCGGTAGAGGACTTCGCGCTGGCCATCGCCTTTCACCCAGGTGAGCTGGTACCTGGCGGGCGGGGTTTCATCCTTTTCTTTCTTCACGTTCTTTTCGTTCTTTTCGTTCGTTTCGTTCTTTTCGTTCTTTTCGTTCTTTTCGTTGAGTGGTGGTTCGGGCGGTTTCGGGCGGGCGGCTTGGAGGCGTGCGAGTGCGTCGCAAGCCTTTGTGTATGAGCGGTCCAGGCGACCACTGACTTGCATCATACGGTCGAAGATGGAGATGCGGGTGGGGAGGTCGAGACCTTCTATTTCGGCTTCGCGCTGGTAGCGGTCGGCGCGCAATTGCATCCACTGGGCGATAGCGGCTTGGTCGACGAGGTGCCGCTCGTGGGGAGTTTGGGGCTGATATTGGTTTTCGAGATCGGCGTGGAGTTGGTCAAAATCCTCCTGGTTTTCGTCTGGCAGGAGGAGGGTTTTGGCGCGCAGGCCATGGCGGAGTGCGTTCCTGGCAGAGGCGGCCTTTCCGGCGTCGGTTTTGGGACCCGCGGAGCGGCGTCCATTGCGGCGGCTGGCCGCGGATTTCTTCTTTGATGTCATATGGTTACCTCGTTTGTTGCAAACGAACCTACGGGAGAACACGGCGATGGGGCGACACGGGGCGGGTTCTTTCTGGCTTCAGATTAGCATCGTGGTGGGTTGGAAATGGGCGGGGCGCGATGGGGTGGTGCTTGCAGGTGATTGGAAGATTGGGAGAAAAGAGCGCCCGGAGATTTTTGGCGGAGGTGTGACCGGCGATTCCTGGCGCCAGGCGAAAGCTTGCTCAAGTTTAGTTAGCCGGCTTTCAGCCGGCTTTGGCGGCGCATGGCGCCGCCCCACGATTCTTCCGCCGCGATTGCGCTATTTTAGAAAGAGCAATCTTCAACGATGCCATTTCGTATTCAGCCCGTTCATGAGTTCCTGGTTCGCCCCGCCCTCCCGGAACAACTGTCCCGGATGCCGGAGTTGGCCTTCAACATCCTGTGGGCCTGGGAACCGCTGATCCGCGCCCTGTTCCGCCGGCTGGACGCGAATCTCTGGCGGGAGTGCAACTACAATCCCGTGCTGATGCTGGGCCGCGTTTCGCGCGCCATCCTGCATCGCTCCGCCGCCGACCCGCGCTATCTGTCCCTCTACAACATGGCGTGCCAGCGCTACGATGCCCACGTGCAGGGCGGCAAGCCGCGCACCGACGGAAAATTGATCGCCTACTTCTCGGCCGAGTACGGTCTCTCCGAATGCCTCCCGATTTACTCCGGCGGCCTGGGCGTGCTCTCCGGCGATCATCTGAAATCGTCCAGCGACTACGACCTGCCCCTCGTGGGCGTCGGACTGCTTTACCAGCAGGGTTATTTCCGCCAGGTGCTGAACCCCGACGGCTGGCAGCAGGAGCGCTATCCCACCAACGATTTCTATACCCTGCCGGCCATCCCGGTGCGCGACGCGCTAGGCGAGAACCTGAAAGTGTTCGTCCGGTTGCCCACCGGCAAGGTCATGATTCAGGTCTGGAAGATGGCCGTCGGGCGGGTCACGCTGTACCTTCTGGACACCAACATCGCGGACAACCAGTTGCCGCAGGATCGCAGCATCACCGACTCGCTCTACGGCGGCGATACCGACACGCGCATGCGGCAGGAGTTCGTGCTGGGCGTGGGCGGGCTGCGCGCGCTCAAGGCCGTGGGCCTGGAACCCACCGTCTATCACATGAACGAAGGGCACTCCGCGTTCCTGGCGCTCGAGCGCGTGCGCGTGCTTAAGCGCGAACACGGATTGAATTTCGAAGAAGCCCTGCAAGCCACCCGCGCCAGCAATATCTTTACCACCCACACACCCGTCCCGGCCGGCATCGACCTGTTCGATCCGGGCCTGATGTATCACTATTTCAATGCCTATTGCACCGACATCGGCATCGATTTCGACCAGTTGATGGCGCTCGGCCGCCGCAATCCGGCCAATCGCGAGGAGCGCTTTTCCATGGCGATCCTGGCGCTGAAGACGTCCGCGCACCGCAATGCCGTCAGCAAGCTGCACCGCGAAGTCTCGCAGGAAATGTGGCACGACCTGTGGCCGCAACTGCCCGTTTGGGAAGTGCCGGTCAGTTCGGTGACCAACGGCGTGCACTTGACCAGTTGGCTCAACGGCGATCTGGCGGCGCTCTACGATCAGTATCTGCAGCCGGACTGGCGCGAGCGGTTCGCCGACCCCGGCATTTGGGAGCAGGTGAAGGAGATCCCGGACGAAGAGTTGCTCGAAGTCCATCGCCGCCGCAAGCGCCGCCTGGTGAATTTCGTGCGCGAGCGGCAGCGTTCGTCGGCATTGCGGCGGCAGGCTTCCGCGGCCGAGATGCGCCACACCGAGGAAGTGCTGGATCCCAACGCGCTGACCATTGGTTTTGCCCGCCGGTTCGCCACTTACAAGCGCGCCACGCTGCTGTTCCGCGATGTGGACCGCATCAAGCGCATCCTCTGCAACAAGGATATGCCGGTGCAGATCGTCATTGCGGGCAAGGCCCACCCGCGCGATAACGAAGGCAAGAATTTCATCCGCGACATCGTGCAGCTTTCGCGCGACCGCGATCTGTGGAAGCACGTGGTCTTCATCGAAGACTACGACATGAAGGTCGCGCGCGAAATGGTGCAGGGCGTGGATCTGTGGCTGAACACTCCAAAGCGCGGCCAGGAAGCCTGCGGCACCAGCGGCATGAAGGCGGGCATGAACGGCGTGCTGAACCTGAGCATCCTGGACGGCTGGTTCGACGAAGCGTACGAGGTGTCCGGCGGCTGGGCCATTGGCGACCGCGAACAGTACTCCGACGAGCAGGATGGGCTGCACGCCAGTGAAATTTACTACCTGCTGGAGAACGAGATCGTGCCGCTGTTCTACGAGCGGCGCGACCAGATTCCGCGCGATTGGCTGAAGCGCGTGAAGCAGTCGCTGATGGGGCTGACGCCCCTGTTCGATTCGCGGCGCATGGTGGCGGAATACGCGCGCGAGTTCTACGATCCGGCGCACGCCGACGCCGTGCGGTTGAGCGCCAACGATTACCAGGAGGCCCGCGCCGAGGCGGCCTGGAGCCAACGCGTCAAGCAGGTGTGGGACAGAGTGCGCTTCGTGGAGACCGGCACCGCCCCGGTGGGTACCATCATGAGCGAACACGCGGTACCCGTGCGTGCGGCCATCGATCTGGCCGGCTTACAGCCCTCGGAAGTGCGCGTGGAAGTGGTGATGGGACGCGTGGCCGCGGATGGCGGGCTGGAGGATACGGAAGTGATGGTGCTGCCGCCCACCGGGCAAGACGGCGGGCTGTCGATCTTCGAGAAGGAGATCGTGCCGGAGCGCACGGGGCGCTTGGGCTACGCGTTGCGGGTTAGCCCCAACCATTGCGACGATCCCCTGACGCGGCCCTGCACCAGCCTGCTGAAGTGGAGCGGCATGTAGGGCGGCGCCGTGCGCCGCCGCGGGGCTTTTAGCCCCGCCGCCGGCGGCCTACGAGGCCGCCGCAGGCTGCGAGCCTGCCCCACCAAAAGGCCAAAGTCGAGCGGCGCGCGCCATGAGGGCCGATCCACTGGAAAAAATGGCCAAAGTCCGGCGACGGCCCCGCGGCAGCGCATGGCGCTGCCCCACCGATTCCGGCGCAAGAATCGCACCAGCAGCTTGACTTTCGGATAAATCTAATCCTATCATGTGGTTGAACACTAAGCGGGGAAATCTCTCCTGCGATCTCCGGGAGGCCCATTTTGATCAAGCTGGATATCATCAACGAAGTTGTGAACAAAACCGGCATTACCAAGACCAAGGCCGAGATGGCCGTAGAAACAGTCTTCGAGTCCATGAAGAAAGCCTTGGAACAGGGAGATCGTATCGAACTGCGGGGCTTCGGAGTCTTCAACGTCAAGCCGCGCAAGACCGGCATCGGACGCAATCCGCGGACCGGCGCCGAAGTGTCGATTCCCCCCGGCAAAGCGGTGCGCTTCAAGCCCGGTAAAGAGCTGCAGACGCTGCAGTAGGGCGCGCACAAGATAATCGAAATTGTGTCCCCTCAGGATTATTCGGCGGCCGCTTACCCCGCCTACGCGGATAACGGAAATGGCCGCGGGTTCCCGCGTGCGCTGCCGCGCCTCCACGAGCGTTACTGGCTGCACGCGCTGTTGTTCCTGCTGACGCTGCTCTCCACCACGCTGGTAGGCTCCAGCTTGCAGGAGGATTTCAACCGCAATCTGCCGTTCGACGTGGAGCACTATCTGTATGCGTTCGTGAACGTCTGGAGCCATCCCGGCCTGATCTGGCAGGGGCTGCCGTTTTCACTGACGCTGCTCACCATCCTGCTGGCCCACGAATCCGGGCATTACCTGGCTTGCTTGTTTTACGGGGTGGATGCCAGCTTGCCGTACTTCCTCCCGGCGCCCACGCTGATGGGGACGTTCGGCGCGTTCATCCGCATCCGCTCGGCGATTTATTCCAAGCGCGTGCTCTTCGACATCGGCGTGGCGGGACCGCTGGCCGGCTTCGTATTCCTGATGCCCGCGCTGGCCGTGGGGGTGGCATTCTCCAAGGTGATTCCCGGCATCGCGCATCAGAGCAGTATCCAGTTCGGAACTCCAGGGCTGCTGTGGATCTTGCAGAAGGCCATCTTTCCGGGAGTGCCCGCCGCGGATATTTATCTGCATCCGGTGGCGCGCGCGGCCTGGATCGGGATTCTGGCGACCGCGCTGAACCTGTTGCCGATCGGCCAGCTCGATGGCGGCCACATCCTCTACGCGCTGGTGGGGGACAGGCACAAGCTGCTGTCGATGATCTTCATTGTGGCGCTCGTCCCGCTCGGCATCCTGAGCGGCTGGTGGCCGTGGTGCCTGTGGGCCGTCGCGCTGTTTTTTCTGGCGCGGCGCCACCCGGTGATCGTGGACCCTTCCGGCATCTCCACTGGCCGGAAGTGGCTGGCCCTGGCAGCCCTGATCGTTTTCCTGCTGTGCTTCACGGTGGCTCCCGTGCTGGAGGGCGGGCCCTGAGGAACGATGCCGCCGGCGGCCTACGAGGCCGCCGCAGGCTGCGAGCCTGCCCCCCTTGAATGCATGAAGATCACCGCCACGATCATCACTTTGAACGAAGAACGTCACATCGCCCGCGCCATCGAGAGCCTGCGCTGCTGCGATGAGATCCTGGTGCTGGACAGCGGCTCCATCGACCGCACCATGGAACTCGCCGAAAAGCTGGGAGCGCGCGTGCTGGAGAGCCAGTGGCGCGGCTATGCCGGCCAAAAGAACTGGGCGGCAGAGCAAGCCACTCACGACTGGATTCTGTCGCTCGACGCGGACGAGGCGCTGAGCGAAGCGCTCGAAGGAGAAATCTGGAACCTGAAGAAGAACGGTCCGAAATTCGACGCTTATACGATGCCCCGCATGGCGCAGTATCTGGGCCGTTGGATTCTGCACAGCGGCTGGTATCCGGACCGCAAGGTGCGGCTGTACAATCGCCAGAAAGCCAAGTGGGTGGGCGACTTCGTGCATGAAAGCGTGCAGGCGCGCGGGCGGGTGGGACATTTCAAATCGAATCTGCTGCATTTCACTTGCGATTCGCTTTCCGAACATTTGCGGACCATGGATCGCTACACTACGCTGGCGGCCGAAGAACTGGTGTTCCGCAGGAGTCCACTGGGGTGGAGCCACCTGATCCTGGACCCCACCTGGACGTTCCTGAAGACCTATTTCGTGCAGGCCGGGTTCTTGGACGGCGTGGAAGGATTGACCATCGCCTACATGGCGGCGCTCTATACTTTTTTAAAATACGCCAAAGCGCGTAACATGACTGGAGGGCGGGCTTGAGCGGAATCCGGAAACGCGTGCGGGGCTAAAGCCCCGCGCGGGATAAATCCCGCCCCCCAAGGCTTTTGGTTTTCGCGGGGTATGAGAATCTTACATCTCGATTCCGGGAGGGAAATGCGCGGCGGGCAGTGGCAGGCACTCCGGCTGGTGGAAGGGCTGCGCCGGCGGAACATCGAGTGCACACTGCTGTCGCCGCGGGGTTCGCCGCTTTGGGACCGGGCGCGCGCGCTCGATCTGGATGTGCGGCCGCTGGGGATATGGGCGGTACACCGGCTCTCGCGGCAGGCGGATCTGGTGCACGCGCACGATGCCCGCACGCACACGTTGGCGGCCGCCATGCACGGCGCGCCGCTGGTGGTCGCGCGGCGCGTCGCATTTCCGATTCGCTCGCGGTGGAAATACCGGCGTGCCAACCGCTATGCGGCCGTGTCACAATTCGTCAAGGGCATTCTGATGGCAGGCGGCGTGCCTGAGGAGAGGATATCCGTGGTCTACGACGGCGTGCCCCTGGGCGAACCCGCGGCCGGTGGCGAGATCGTGGTGGCGCCCGCCAGCGGCGATCCCCGCAAAGGAACGCCGCTGGCTCTGGAAGCCACTCGCCGCGCCGGTGTGGACCTGCTGCTTTCGCGCGACCTGGAAGCGGACCTCGGGGAGGCCGGTCTGTTTCTGTACCTGACGCACTCCGAAGGGCTGGGCTCCGCCATCCTGATGGCCATGGCGGCGGGCGTGCCGGTAATCGCCAGTAACGTTGGCGGAATCCCCGAGATCGTGCGTCACGGCGAAAACGGCTGGCTGGCGGAAAACCAGCCGGAGCCCATCGCCGTGGCCATCCGGGGGCTGCTCTCGGATCGCGCGCTGGCACGCAGGCTGGCGGCGCGCGCACGCCAAACCGTGGCGGAGAAATTTACACTCGATCAAATGATACACTCGACCATCGAACTCTACCGGCAGGTGCTCTCTTGTTAGAATCCCACCTGCTGGAAGCCTCTCTGGCGCTGCTATTCGGGCTACTGATCGGCAGCTTCCTCAACGTCTGCGTTTACCGTTTGCCGGAGGATCTTTCGGTGGTGCGGCCGCGGTCGTACTGCCCGGCCTGCAAACATCCGATTGCCTGGTACGACAATATCCCGCTGCTGAGCTATGCGCTGCTGGGCGGCCGCTGCCGGCATTGCAAGGCGGCGATTTCCCTGCGCTATCCGGTAGTCGAACTGCTGACGGGAGTACTGTTTTTCGTCTTCGTGTGGCGGCTCGGCCCGTCTCTGGCGGCGGTCAAGTACTGCGTGTTGAGCGCGTTGCTGGTGGGGCTGACGTTTGCGGACCTGGAGGCGCGCATCCTGCCCGACGAATTCACGTTGGGCGGCATCGCGGCCGGGCTGATCTTCGCTTGGTTTGTACCGCTCAACGACATGTTTTCGATGCTTTTCCTGCGCTTGAATCCGCACTGGTCGTGGGTGGGGGAGGCCGTGCTGGGAGCGCTGGTGCCCGCATTTTTCCTGTGGCTCGGCGGCTGGCTTTACTTCAAGCTGCGCCACCGGGAAGGCTTGGGCCTGGGCGACGTAAAGCTGGTGGCCATGGTGGGCGCGTTTCTGGGCTTGCACGGCGCGCTGCTGATGCTGATTGCGGGATCGCTGGCCGGGTCGCTGATCGGCTACGCCTATATCAAGATCACGCACCAGGACCCGGCCACATATGAACTGCCCTTCGGCACGTTTCTGGGTCTGGCGGGGATGGCGGTGGCTTTGGCCTTGGCGATGTGACGCGCCTGCCATGCCGCTTCCCGCCGCGAGATGGAGCCGCGTTGCGGCTTCCGAGCGGAGTACCAAGCAGCGGCATGTTCCTATGATTTGCAGGCGCACGGCGTGCGCGGAGGTCAGACCGTGTTTCGACAAGCGTTCCCTTGGTTCGTTCTCCTAAGTGCGGCGTCCGCGGCGGGGATTCTCTGGTCATGCGCTTCAATGCCCAAGGCAGTGGTGATATTCTCGCAAGACCTAGGACAGCGTCACGCCATGCTCCGCCGGTATGAACTCCGCGCTCGCCTTGCTCGATCCGAGCGGCAGTCTCTTGCAGGCGACCTATATCCCCTCTACGAAGGTGGGGTTCGCCGTCGGCTTGCAAGCAATCAGCGATCAGCCGGACCACACAGGTTCAAGCTGAAGGCCGATTGCTGAAAGCTGAGAGCTGAGAGCTGATTGCTGAAAGCTATCTCCCTTCCTGCCGCAGCCATTCCTTGAACGCGTCGCGGTACAGGACGATGCCTTTGCGCGAGTAGCGCAGGTAGCCCTGCCGGCGGAACTGGTTCATGTAGTGTGTGACGATCTCGCGCGAGGTGCCCACATATTGTGAAAGCAATTCGTGCGTGAACGGCGCCAGCCGCACGGAACCATCCTGTTCGGCCGTACCCAGCCGATCGCTGAAGCGGATCAAGGAACGCGCCAGCCGGCGGGCGATATTATCCACCGAGAAGCTTTCGATGCGGTGCCCGAACTCCAAGGTCCGCTGCACCAGAATCTGCAACAGGGCCACCGCCAGCCGCGGCCGTTTACCGACGATGTCCTCGATCTCCGTGTTGGTCCAGGTCATCAACCGGGTGTTTTCCATGGCGGTGGCCTGTTCGGAGCGTTGCGGCAGATTCAGAAGGGCCGACTCGCCGAAGAACTCGTCGGTTTGGTAGATGTCCAAGATCACCTGGTGGCCGTCGTCGGCCATACGGGAGACTTTGACCTTGCCCTCGATCACCAGGTAAATGCTGGTAGAGGGTTGATCCTGACTGTAAATGCTCTGGCCCTTCTTGTATTCCAGGATGCTGGAACACGGCAGGTGGGCCAAGGGATCTTCCAACGTGCGTTGCGGTGCAATCACTCTCGCGGTACTTGCCATCATACTCATTCCTCCAAGCGCTTTTTGATTTGGTGTCATTATGGCTGCCCCTCCGATGCCGGAGCGCAGGTTTGCGAAACGGTTTCCACACTCTCGACGGTCATAATGGGGAGAGGTTCCTCCTTCGAAAGCACTCCCCTTACGGTGACTTTTTGCCCCATGTGCCTGGCGAAATTATCTTCAGGCGACCCAGCCGCCGGCTTAAGGCGAGCGGTGGGTTGGAGATTCGTGTCGTTGGTCAGCACGTACTGACCGTCGCGCTCATCGATGCAACCGGATAACGAAGACTTGGCGGCGGGCCGGGCCTTGCCAGCCTGCGGCGCGGCGGCTGCCACGCCAACCGCAAGCACCAGGACCGCCATCAGGTTCCGCATCCGTTCCACTCCGCGCCTTAATGCACTTGGCGTGCCAGATCGCACAATCGTTACCTTGTGACGTAACGTACTATGAAATCTTATTCATCGTCTAGTTTCGCACGAAAACGACCGGGTGGCGGCGTGCAAACCTTGCGTTAGTACGGTAATTTCTGCCGGGGGCTGACGGGGCTTTATGATGTAAGAACGCATCATGCGCTATCTGCTGCTTTTTCTTGCCGTCCCCGTCTGCGCGGCTGAATATTCGGCTCCCGCCGGTATCCGTCCCGCCTTGCGCCGCCCCGGAGCGGCCAGTATTCTGCCTGGCGGCCGCATCATTTCGCCTCTGGGCCATCAGTACGTGACCGGTCCCGGACCGTTCGGGCTGGCCATCAGCGCCAGCGGCAAGACGCTGGTATCCGCCAATAGCGGACCGGACCGCTTCTCGCTGACGGTGCTCGAGCAGCAGAAAGACGGCGCCTGGCAGGTCCGCCAACTGGTGGCGCCCGCCATTAAGAAGCTGACGAAGGCGAAGCCGGGCGAGCGCGAGAGCGACGAGAAAGGGGACGAGCAGTGGCACAGCGTCTTCATGGGTCTGGCCTTCGCCACCGAGCACACCGTATATGCGTCGGAGGGCAATACAGGCCGCGTACGGCTGGTCGACCTGGCCACCGGCGGGGCGCGGAAGATCTATGATTTGAATCGCGACGGCTTCGCGGACAGCTTCACGGGCGACCTGGCGTTCGACGCCGGCCGCGGCCTGGTGTACGTGCTGGATCAGGCCAACTTCCGCCTGGTAGCGATCGATACGCGCAAGCAGCGCGTCCTATCGTCCGTGCGGCTGGGACGGCTGCCTTTCGCGCTGGCGCTTTCGCCGGACAAGCGCAAAGCTTATGTCACGAACGTGGGCATGTTCGAGTATCAGGCGGTGCCGGGCGTGGATGTCCACAACCTGCGCGAAACCGGCCTGCCGTTTCCGGCGTTCGGATTCCCTTCCGGCGAATCGCGCGACGGCGCGCGACGCGAAACGGGTAAAGGTCCGGTGGACGTGCCCGGTCTGGGCGATCCCAACGTGCGGGAAGCCAATTCGCTGGCCGTGGTCGATCTGGCCGATCCCGCCGCGCCCAAGGTCGAGGCATTCATCCATACGGGCATCCGGTTCGGCGAAGGGACCGATGGCGGCAGCAGCCCTTCCGGTGTGGTCTCGACCGTGGACCGCGTGTTCGTTTCCAATGCGCATAACGATTCCATTACAGTGATCGATGCCAAGACCAACAGTGTTACGGGGCAGATCGACATTCGCGTTCCGGGCCTCGAAAACCTGCGCGGCGTGCTGCCGATCGGCATGGCTTTCGACCAGGCGTCCGGCTGGCTGCTGGTGGCGGAGGCGGGCATCAACGCGGTGGGCGTGATCGATACGCGGCAATCGCCGCAAGGGAAAGTCCTCGGACATCTGCCCGCCGCGTGGTTTCCCAGCCGCGTGCTTGTCGATCGGGATACGGTGTACACGACCAGCGTGAATGGGCAGGGCACCGGTCCGAACGTCTGGCAATCCGCGTTCACTTCCAGCGAGGCGTTCATCGCTTCGTTCCGCCGTGGCAGCATTACATCCTTTCCGCTGCCCGATGCCGCGGGAGTAGCTGCCGGAACCCAGACCGTGATGGACAACAACGGCCTGAGCCCGCACGACGCGCCGTCGGGCCCGGAGGCCGTGCCACTGCCCAGCGGCGTGAAATACGTGGTGATGATCGTCAAAGAAAACCGCACCTTCGACGAAGTCTTCGGCGATATCCAACGTCTGGCGAACGGATCGACAGTCATGGGCGCGCCGGCCGTCGCGCGCTTCGGGCAGGTGGGCCATGCGGCGGGCAAGGGCAATCGCCTCAGCGTGCAACGCGTCAACGTGACGCCCAACCATCACGCGCTGGCGCTGGGCTGGTCGTTCAGCGACAATTTCTACGCCGATTCGGAAGTCAGCGTGGACGGGCACCACTGGCTGGTGGGCGCGTATCCCGACGCGTGGACCGAGACGTCTTTCCGCGCCTCCTACGCCGATGGCCGCGATTTCCGTTTTCCGACGACCGCGCCGGGGCGGTTCAGCATCGCGGAAGGCAACTCTTCGGTGCATCCCGAGGAGCAGCCCGAGGGCGGCACCATCTGGCATCACCTGGCGCGCCATGGCGTCTCGTTTCGCAATTACGGCGAGGGCTTCGAACTCGCGGGCGTGGACGAAGGGCAAGGCTACAAGCCCACCGGCGGCCGCTTCGCGATTAACGTGCCCATGCCGGCGCCGCTCTATCGCAACACCTCGCGCGACTATCCGGTGTTCAACATGAACATCCCGGACCAATTCCGCGCCACGCAGTTCATCCACGAGATGGAGGAGAAGTATGTGAAAGGCGGCGAGGCGTTTCCGCAATTCATTTATATCCACCTGCCGAACGATCATATGACCGAGCCGCGCCCGCTGGACGGCTATCCTTACGAGGCCTCCTATGTGGCCGACAACGACTACGCGCTGGGGCGCATCGTGGAGTTTCTGTCGCACACGCCGCAGTGGCGCGAGATGGCGATTTTCGTGACCGAGGACGACGCGCAGGGCGGGCGCGACCACATCGACGCGCATCGCACGGTGCTCATGGGGATTGGGCCGTACTTCAAGCGGGGCTATGTCTCGCATGTGAACACCAGCTTTCCGGGGATGCTGAAAACCATCTTCCGGCTGCTGGGATTGCCGCCGCTGAACCTGTTCGATGCGATCGCCAGCGATTTGAGCGATTGCTTCACGAATACGCCCGATTACGAGGGCTACCACGTGCGGAAGGAGGATCCGCGGATATTCGATCCGGCGGCGGCGCGGGAGCCGCTGGACCCGCGGCCGAGCGTGAAGATGGACGATCCGGCGGAGGTGGTGCGGTAGGACAGGCATCCTTGCCGGTCCGTGATCGCTGCTGAGCGGGCGAGGGGGCGAGGGGGCGATCCGAGAGTGGACACTTGGCGCCGGTGGTTGGGTGGTCGGACCGTGCGGTTCTTGTTGTGCATATTTGTGCGCTTGAGCGGGCTTGGCAAAATGGGCCAGACGAACCCAAATTGCTGTTAACCTCATATCGGTCAATGGCCCTAGGACGATTTCGGACGGGAGGATTGCGCCGGCACGCATGGAAGTTTTCAAAGAACTGGCAGGCTCTCCGTTGCAGAACACCTTTGGCGAGTGCATGCAGCCTGGATTTAGGGCGTCTGTTGGTCCACCCGACATCACAATAGCACGACCGCTGGCGGCTGGCTGGTTAGTGCGGGACCTCGATACTTTGTTTTCAGTCGATTGGGTGGGATCTGTAGGATGTGGTCGGTCGAGGTCGGGATCGCGTTCGGGGAACCACTCCGCGAAGGCACCCGGCTGGTATCGGGCCCGCACGGGCGCGCTGGAAGAGGGAACGTTATTGGTCAATATCGCTAGCATGACGACCTTACCTTGGTCCGCCGGGGACAGCAAGCGTTGTCTTCCGGAAACCACTGCGACTCTTCTCCCACCCCCCCGGAAGGCGACACCGTTCACTATATGTCGGTCAACGGGAATATGCTCAGCTACCTCCACGCTTCCGCCGGTTTGGCGCTGAGGCTCTCCGAAGGAGAGCGGGAGAAGTTTCTGGCGAAGTCACAAAACGAAGCTGTGCGAGGCGTATGGAGTCGTTCAGAGGGAATATGCGGCCGTGCCCGACGCTCTGCTGGCTAAGACCGCTGAATTCAAACCGTACTTCAAGATCAGCTACGATCACGCCAAGAGCCTAAAGCCCAAGCCGACGAAGAAAAAATGTCAGAAATCGTCGATCATCCAGACGTTCGACGCTGTAGTCCACCGCAGGAACGCAAGATGTTTTCCGTCGCGCGACGGTATTCCCCACGTATCCAGCCCATCCAAGGCTTGTTCAAAAAGCACCTCCGACTCACCCCCCGGATTCACATGCAACAGGTACGCCCCATTGCCTGGCGTGGTGCTTGAGACATACCATCCCTTGCCGCCGGCCGCCCAGAAGAGAACGGTCAATTCCTTGCGGCTCGGCACCTCGACTTCCGCGGCACTGCCGCCATTGAGCGGGATACGCCGGATCCGATTGCCGATCCCCTTGGGATCGACCGCGGCGATCTCCGATCCATCCGGCGAAAGGTCGAAGCTGGGGGACAAGCGCGAGTCGAATTCCATGTGGCCGATTTCGCCGCCTTGTCCTTTGGCATGGTCGAAGCGGTAGAACGTCAGTACCTTGCCCCGAAGCCGGGCGAGCACGCATACATCGGGCCGCTCGGCGGCGCAACCGATATCGATACCCGCGTCCCGGATCACATCGCTCGATGCCCCTCCGTCCATCGGTATGCGGCGCAGAGGCAAGGGCTGGTTCCAGGACAGGGTTTCGCCGGCCGGTACTGAGCGGAAGTAAATCCACGGGCCACCGAACCGGGGAAACATTGCATCCTGGGAATCCATGCTGAGCAATTCCGGGACGCTCCGGTCGAGGCGCTGGCGGAAAACCTGGAACTTTCCGTTGCGGTTGGAGGAAAAAACCACCGCCTGGCCGTCGGGTGTCCAGAACGCCGGGAAGTCGTCGCTCTCGTCCAGAGTCAAACGGCGGGTATTTGCCAGTTCGGTCCCGCCAGCCCGCAGGTCCCCCACGTACACATCCGCCTGCCACCTTCCGTTTAACAAGGCGACCTGTTTGCCGTCCGCGGTGGCCGAAATTCCCGAAATGCTAAAATTCGTCCAGTTGGTCAGCTTGCGGGGCGGGCCTACGGGCTTCCCCAGGACCGGGTCTACCGGCAGTTCCCAAAGGTTTGTGAAGTTCTGGGGACCTTCCGCCGCTGCGTAGATCAGTCTTCCCGGCGGCAACAGCCGGAAAGCCGTGGCGCTAGCCTCCGGCAACACGACGGTCCGGCCGGCGCCCTGTCTATCGCATGTTTCGAGTGTAATGCTCTGCTGCTCCTTTTCCCAGTGCACGCGCACGAACCACACTCTTCCGCCGTCGGGCGACCAGGACATCGGGTACAGCTTGTCCGGCGCCGTGGCGGTCAGGATTCGCCGTGGATTCTCGCCGTTCCCGTCCATCAGCCAAAGGTCGCGGATGCTTCCGTCCGTATACACCACTCGGGCGCCGTCCGGCGAAACTGCCGCGTTCATGGCATTCTCGCGCAGAGGAGTCAGCTTTCCGCTCAGGATGGAAAGCAGGGAAAGGCGGTGCAGATCGTTTACTCTCTCGCCGACTATCAGGCGGGTTGCATCGGGATACCAGATCACCCTGGCCGGATCCACGCCGGATCCTAGTGGAATGGAACGGGTCTCGCCCGGCGGCAAAGCCTGTATGGTGATGGATTGCGCGTCGGTATACGCGAGATATTTGCCATTCGGCGAAATGGCAAAGGTGCGCACCGGGTTTTCGACGGCATTGGCCGTCACCCGATGTGGCAGGGGAGTTGGTTTGCGTCGCAGCCGGATGGCGCCGCCGGGGAGAACGAGCAGCGCCGCAATGGCGGATGCGCCCACTACCGCGCCCATGATGAACCATCGGCTGCGCCAGGGTTTCGGATGCGTCAGCTTGTCTGAAATCTCCGCCGCACCCGGACCCGGTGGCGGGATGGCGATGCGTTCGACTTGCGCCGCAAACCGGTAACCGCGCCCGGGAACCGTGACGATGAGTTTATTCTCGGCCGGCGCCTGCTCCGACAGAGCTTTTCGCAGCAGGAAAACACTCTGGGTCAGGTTGCTTTCCTCGACGATCGTGTCGCCCCAGACCGCCTTCATCAGCTCCTCTTTCGTGAGCAGCCGCTGCGTGTTGCGGGCCATGTAGAGGAGCAGGTCGAAAGCTCTCGAGGGTATTGCGATGGTCTTGCCGCCAAGCGCGAAGACGCGATTCGCAGGGTCCAACTCAAACCCCTCGAACCGGTACAAAGTGTTGGTTTCAAGACCCATATGGCTCCTTGAGAACTAATTGAGAACCAATTGAGCAGGCGCTTGAGGACGCACAGGCGAGGGACGTGGTCTTATGGACCGGTAGCGGGCGCGATTGTGTACGAGGACACGCCAACTGTCAATTGTACCGAAGCCGTGGCGGCGGGCGATTCGGAGCGCACGATTCGAACCCCGAAAAAGGAGCTTACCAAAATGAAATTCAAAACGAACGCTTTCGCACACAGGGCCACGCGCGCGGTCCATTTAGCAACCGGGGCCGGTCTGCTGGCCGCGCTGGCCATGGCGTGTATGCCGCAAACGATGCGGGCACAGGAAGGATCGGATCCTTGGGTGCTCGACGATTTTTCGACCGGAGCCGGCAAGCTCGAAGCCACTTCGGGCGAGCATACCCTCAACCAGACCGGCGCGGACATCATCGGCGGCACGCGATCCATTACCATCCTGTACGGCAAAAAGGACAAGAGCGCATTCGGGCAGGAGTCGGTATTGCAAGTCCGGCCGAGCACAAGCGAGAACGCGCCCTCCGCGTTGATCTGGTCCAACGGCTTCGACGCAACTCCGGAGTTTGTCGTGGAATATCCAAGCAATGACACGCCGCTGAACCTCAACGTGACCAGTTACGACCGGTTCCGTCTCAGTTTCGAGGGGCTCTCAACCGGCGTCGAGCTCCTGTTCGAGGTGTGGTATGGAGGCAGTTTTCAATATTTCGGACCGCTGTCCTGCCCCCTGACGGCGTCCAACAGCTCGTTCACCGTAGACCTTCCTTTCTCGGCATTCACTCCAGGACTGGTTCCGATCACCTGGAACTCTCTCGACCAACTCACCCTGCAGTTTTCAGAGGGCACCAGCCCCTTGAATTCGCCGAATCTGGCGATCACCGGGTTTTCCGCCCTCATGTCCACGGACCCGGCCGGCACGGTCACGTGCCCTACGACTTAGTGTCTCGTGGGGCGGTCCCCCTGGACCGCGGCCGACGCCCTCGTCGGCCTTTCGCGATGGTCCATAGTCTTGCAAGAGCGGGTCCAGGGGGCCCGTCCCCACACTTCAAGTTCAGACTCACAGAACAGAGGAGACCCATATGAAAGGATATAAGGTATTTTCTCTCTTGGTCATTTGCCTGTCGCTGGTCCAAGCGGCCTTGGCACAGACGTCCATTGCCAACGCGTCCGCCCTGCCGCGGCTGGTCCGCTTGGGCGGCACCGTGAAGGGCCCCGACGGCAGTCCATTGCCCGGCGTCGCCGGCATTACGTTTGCGCTCTTTTCCGAGCAAACTGGCGGCGCGCCGCTCTGGCTGGAGACGCAGAACGTCACTGCCGACAGCAACGGCCGCTATACGGCTCTGCTGGGCGCGACCAAGCCCGAGGGGCTGCCGGCCGAGCTGTTCACCAGTGAGCAGGCGCACTGGGTGGGCGTGCAGGTTCAGGGACAGCCCGAGCAGCCGCGGGTGCTGCTGGTCAGCGCGCCGTATGCTTTGAAGGCCGGCGATGCGGAGACCATAGGCGGGCTGCCGCCGTCGGCCTTTGTGCTGGCTGCGCCGTCCGCGGCTCCGGCTGCTCCTGGGTCAACCGCCTCGCCCGCATCGGCCGCGGCATCGGCCGCATCGGCTGCCGACGATCCCGCTGCCGTGACGGGCTCCGGCAAAGCTGATTACGTCCCGCTCTGGTCGACCGCCACCAAGCTGGGCAGTTCCGTGCTGTTCCAGTCTGGGACGGGCGCCACTGCCAAGGTCGGCATCAACACGGCCACACCAGCATCCACGCTGGACGTCAACGGCGCCACCACGCTGGGCGGCGCGACGACCCTGCCGAGTACGGGCACGGCCACGGCCACTGCGGGCGATAACTCCCAACCGCTGGTTCTGGCGGCTTCGGTATTCAATAGCAACACCAGCACGGCGGTGCCGCAGACGTTTCAGTTGCAAGCCGAACCGGTGGGCAATGACACTGCGGCGGCCAGCGGCGCTTTGAGCCTGCTCTACGGATCGGGCACCAGCACGCCCGCAGAGACCGGACTGAAAATCGCCACCAACGGCCAGATCAGCTTCGCCACGGGGCAGGCGTTTCCGGGCGTGCCGCAGTTGAATGCCGCCAACGTCTTCACCGGCAATCAGACCGTGAACGGCAACGTGAGCGCGTCGGGCCAGTTTGTTTCCACGGCGGCGACCGGCACGGCGCCCTTGCAGGTGGCTTCGACCACGCTGGTACCCAATCTGAACGCTAGCTATCTGGGCGGACTGGGTGTCTCCAGCTTCCAGCCCGCCGGCAGTTATGCCACGCTGCTGGGCGCGAACACCTTCAGCGGCAATCAGAGCATCACGGGCACCCTGACCGCCACCGGATCGGTCACCGCCGGGTCGGACTCCACCTTC
>Ga0181526_10000947_pt1 | contig 29261 bp, 28 predicted proteins | sample PEATcosm2014_Bin_35_FD_119750 | JGI IMG/M metagenome (GOLD analysis project Ga0181526, IMG submission 119750) | Peatland microbial communities from MTU Mesocosm Facility, Houghton, MI, USA - PEATcosm2014_Bin06_30_metaG | ecosystem: Environmental > Terrestrial > Soil > Wetlands > Peat | place...
CCATGTCGGCCCAATCCCGCACCTCGAGAAAGGCCTCGGTGGTGCCGGAAATGGTATTGGGCACCCAGTTACGGTTGCCATAGACGACCTGGGTGCGCGCCCGCACGACCGGCGCCGCCGCCGCCACTGACGGACATTCGTTCAGGATCCCCTCCGCGTCCACCGGGGTCAGCGTCATGATGCTTCCGGTGCCCTGGCTGATGCCGCCGGCGAAGGAATTGCCGGGAAAAACCATCAGATTGTTGGCGCCGAGCGTGGCAATGGTGTGCTGAATCTGGAGGGAGGAACCGTTGCCGATCTCCATCATGGCGATGACCGCGGCCACGCCAATAATAATGCCGAGCGTGGTCAGCGCCGCGCGCATCATGTTCCGGCGCAAGGCGCGCATGGCCGTTTGAAATGTCCGGTAAAATCTCATGGTTGTTTCTCCTCTTTTTTTGGCTCCGCCCCCCCCTCGATCAACCCGTCGCGGATGTGGATAATTCGTCTGGCATGCTGAGCCACTTGCGGGTCGTGCGTCACGAGCACAATCGTCAGCCCTTCCGATTGGTTGAGCTTGCAGAACATCTGCAAAAGTTCTTCGCTGGTGCGCGAATCCAGATTGCCCGTCGGTTCATCGGCCAACAGCAGCCGCGGCCGGTTGATCAGCGACCGCGCAATGGCCACCCGCTGCTGCTGTCCGCCTGAGAGTTGAGAAGGCTGGTGATGCATGCGATCGTCGAGGCCGACTTTGCGGAGCAACTCGGCGGCCCGCTCCTTCATCTCCCGATCGTGAATGTATTGCGCGCCATAAGCCAGCGGCATGCAAACGTTGTCCAAGGCCGTCGTGCGCGCGAGCAGGTTAAAACTCTGAAAAACAAAGCCGATCAGCCGGTTGCGCAGCCTGGCCCGTTCATTGGACGAAGCCTTGGAAATCTCCTGTCCGTCCAGCCAATACTCCCCGCTGGTGGGGTGATCCAGACAGCCGAGAATATTCATCAGCGTGCTTTTGCCCGAACCGCTGACGCCCATCAGCGCCACCAGTTCACCCTTGGCAATGGACAGAGTAATGCCTTTGAGCACCGGCAAATCCATTTCGCCCAGGTGATACGTCTTGTAAACCTCGCGCAATTCAAGCAATTCCATAACGATTCCTGGCCGTCATGGGTTGGTGCCCCGTCTTTGACCGCCGCCTGCGCCGGGTTCTCTGGTTCCGCCTGGAGCGGCTGGCCCGGCTTGAGTCCCTTGCGCGGGGCGCCGGCCAAACTGCGGAATGAAGGGACTCGCGCCAGGAGCTGCATCCGCCGCCATTTCCGGGGTCTGCACGCCGAGCACAACCGTCAGGCCATCGCTCAACCCTTCGCCTTGCACTTCCGTCCAGGTCCCGTCGGAAAGGCCCAGGTTAACGTGAATCGGACGGACAAAGGCTCCTTCGGGCACCCACAAGGTGCCGGTTTGTTGGACGGGCGGGTTGTCGTCACCGCCGCCGCGCCGCCCTCTGCGCGGGCTGGTTTCGGGCGCTCCGCCGGAGCGTTCCTCCGCCTTGCCGGATGCCGGGGCAACCAGGTCTGGCGCGGGATGAAAACGCAGGGCCGAGTTCAAAGCCAGAAACGCATCGTGAACTTCTCCGGTCAGGAATAAAACATTCGCTGTCAAGTATGGCAAAAGCCTGCCATCCGTGTTGTCCGTGGTGACCTCCACAGTGTAAGTCACCACATTTTGCGTCATGGTCGCGTTGAGCCGCACTTTGTTCACCTTTCCGTGAAAGGTGCGGTTTGGAAAAGCGTCCACGGTGAAGGTCACCGCCTGGTTGGTTTGAATTTTTCCGATGTCCGCCTCATTGACCGAAACCCAAACCTGGATCCTGGTCAGGTCCTTGGCAATCAGGAACAAACTGGGCGTGTTCAGGCTCGAGACCACCGTTTCACCAATATTCACCCGCCGGTCAATGATCACGCCCTTGACCGGCGAATAAATGGTGCAGTAATCGAGCGTCTCCCGGGCTTTGTCCCGGGCGGCTTCCGCCTGCACTGTTGCCGCCTTGGACTGGGCCAGGGCTGCAATGTCCAAATCCACATTGGCCCTGGCAATTTCATAATTGGCTTTGTAGGAATCATACGTTGTCGGCGCCAGCGCTTCCGACGGGCCGAGCTTCTGCGCCCGTTTCCAATCCGCTTCGGCTTGCGCCTCCCTGGCCTTCATCTGCTCCAGATTGGCCGCGGCCTGCAGTTCCCCGGCCTTGTCGGAATCCACCGCCGCCTTTGCCAGCGCCAAATCCGCCGCGTAGAGACGGGCGTCAATCCTGGCGAGGAGTGTGTTTGACTCCACCTTGGATCCGTAATCAATGGTCTTGCCATCCTTGTCCCTGCCAAACTCGAGCAACTGTCCGGCCACTTGCGCCCCCACGTCCACCACCTCTTCCGGTTCCACCGTGCCCGTCGCCGTAATGGTGGCCCTGAGGTCTCCTTTTCGCACCGTGCCTGTGCGCCACGAAGGCCTGCTGGCATGACGCGCGTGCCAGACCCAAACGCCCGCCGCGCATACGAGCACCAGCGCCAGCGCCACGATAATTGGGACTCTTAATGATTTTCGCATAAAGTTAACTCCTCGGGGCGAGCCTTATTCATCCGGCCAAAAGTGTCACTGTCAAGTGAGATTGGGGCCTGCCTTAAAGCCCCTGTTTTTGCAGCTCGGTTTGCAGGGCAATTTGAAAATCCTGCAAATCGGCGGGGGACGGTTTGTATCCCTTCTCGGCTGGGACAAGGCCCAAGCGCCCCGCTTGATCCAAGATCCATTCCGCCGATTTTCCATCGCTGAATTTGACTTTGCCGCTGACCAATGCGCCCGCACGCGTCAACCGGTCCACGCTGATGCTCACTTTGCCGGCGGGGGCGTCCGACGGTGAGAGGCTGAGTTTCGAGTCCGCCGCCGCGGACGGGGCAGGTTTGGGCGGCGGGGCGGGGTCCTTGGGTTTGAGCTTCAGATCGTCCACCATCAGCCGAAGATCCAAATAGGTCACGCGCAGGCCGCACTCGGTTTCCAACCGTTTCTGAATATCGGAAAGCTTCAAGCCCTCATTGATCCAGGCAGCCACTTTTTTCTGTTGTGTCTCATCCAAATTCATATCGAAGGATAATAGCATGATGGGCGCCGTCCGGCGCGAGTCAATTGTGGGGTGAATTTTTGCGCCGGAAAACTTTAGCCTTTAATCCCCGGTCCGCACACCTTATAAATTGGGCATGCCTCATTTTTTGGCGGAGGGGGGGTTGATGATTTGGGTGATTGTGGCGGCGAGCGCGCTGGCGCTGACGGTCTTTTTCGAGCGGCTTTTGCTTTACCACAGCGAACAAATCAATTCGACCGAGTTTCTCAACGGCGTGCGCAACGTTCTCAAGCGGGACAATGTGGTGGAAGCCATCGCGATCTGCGACGCCACTCCCGGGCCGGTGGCGCGCCTGGTCAAGGTCGCCATCCTCAATCGCGAACGGGGCCGCGAGGCGGTGCGGGAGGCGCTGGAAGACGCCGGAGCGTGGGAAGTGCCGCGCCTGGAACAGAAACTCAACCTGCTCGCCACCATCGCGCAGATCGCGCCGTTGCTGGGGTTGCTCGGCACGGTTCTCGGCTTCATGGACGTTTTCAAGGCCGTCGAGGACAGCGGACTCAACGCCCATGTCGGCCAGCTTTCGGGCGGGGTCTGGCAGGCGCTGATCTGCACGGCGGCGGGCCTGGGGGTGGCCATCCCCAGCTACGCGGGCTATAATTATCTGGTCGGCAGAGTCAATACTATTGTTCTGGACATGGAGCAGGTTTCGAGCGAAATCCTGAACATCGTCGCGGCGCCCCCGGAGGCCGCGCCCCGCCCGACATGAGATTTGCGCGCCAGGCGACGATTTTTCGGGGGCCGCTGGACGCGGGGCCGGTGGTGGGAGTGCTCTTTTTGCTCGTCATCTTCATGCTGCTGGGTTCGCTGCTTTATACGCCGGGCGTGTTGGTCAAGTTCGAGGGATCCGCCGCCCCCGACGCCCAAACCCTCACCATCACCAGCGGGGGCGACATCATTTTCGCGGGGAAGACCAACCGGGCGGCGGAATTGGAGCAACTCCGCGCCGGAGAATTGAAGAAAGCGCCGGGGAATCAACCGTTCCGAATTCAGGCCGAGCCGGGCGCGGACCCGAGGCTGGTCGAACAAGTTCGCGGCCTTTTTCAAGTGCAACTCCCCACCAATGACATCCTGAATTTGACGGGGACAGACAATCCAACCGTCATTGTCGCGGTCAATTTTCGCGGGCAATGCTTTTTCGAGAACAGGCCGGTGCAAGAGCAGGAATTGAAGGATGAGTTGCGCCGCCGTTTGCAGGAGGCTTCCCGCGCCTCGAAAAAACTGACGATGGTCCTGTGGGCCGACAAGGCGGCGGAAAACGAAGTGGTGATGCGCTTGTACCGGCTGGCCCGGGATGTTGGCATCACGGAATTCCTGCTGGCGGAACGGCCCAGTGTTTTTGCCGCGCCTGCCGGGCGCCTGCGGCCATGAATAGCCCGCCGATGGAACGTTCCGGGTGGACGCGGGGTCGTTTTTGGCGCGTTGCCGGCGTCTTGTGCGTTGTGCAGGCGGGGCTGATACTGCTGTTTGCCGAGCGAGAGGAAAGACCTTCCCGCATGGTTCCCGCGCCCGGCCATTTCTGTCTGCTGGGAAAGCCGCTGACTGCGGATCAATTGTTCAAAACGTTCTTTGCCATCGACCCGACTGTGTTTCCGCTGCCGAGTCTGCACGGCTTTTCTGAGCGCGCCTGGCTGCGTCTGCCAGCGCGACAATTTGAAGCGCCCAGCGAAACGGAAGCGCCGGCGTGGCTGACGCTCGATGCGGCCCGGCTCGGAAGGGATTTTCCACCGTTGAACCGGGGCAAATCCGCCCTCCCATTCGGCTTGGCGGACCAACGCGCCCCGGAACTGGAACCCTGGCCGGTCTTTTTGACGCCGGAACCGGCCAGAACCCAATCCGTCTTTGAGATGCAAGGCGAACTGGCCGGACGCCTGCTCAACGCGCCCGCCGACATGCGAGCGTGGCCCAGCGCCCAGTTGTTGGCCAAATCCGTCGTGCAGATTGCGGTTGATTCGGCGGGACAGGTCATTGCCGCCCGGTTGCTGGCGCCACGATCCGGATCGGCGGAGACGGATAGCAACGCCTTGGACAAGGCGTGGCGGCTGCGTTTCCGGCCCGTGCCCTCGCCAACGCCGGTTTGGGGCAAAGCTGTGTTTGAATGGCAAACCGTCGAACCGACCCATGCCGGCCCGGCCGGCGCGCCGTGAAAACAATGGCGAAGGATTTTTAGCATGTCGTGCCAAGCCCTTATTTTCGCTTATGTTGTTTCTTTGCTTGCCGGTCTTTCCGTCCTGGCCGTATATTCTGAAATACGCAGCCGGCGCTTTGGCCCGGCGCGGAAAGAGGACCGCATTTTCCGGTGCGAACGGTGCGGTTCGATCTATACGGACGACGCGGATGAGGACCGTTCGCGTTGCTCGCAGTGCGGAACGCTCAATGAACCGTTCCAGTTTTGAATCATTTGAATTTGACCTATGGGAATGTGGATCGGACGAAATCGAAAAGCGCGCGTCACCTACGGTTTTGACGAGATCGCCCTTGTGCCCGGCGATGTGACGATCAATCCCAACGAGGTGGACACCTCGTTCAAAATCCCGCGCAAAGACGGCAGCGCCATCGAATTGAAAATCCCCATCATCGCCAGCGCCATGGACGGCGTGACCGATGTGCGGTTCTGCATCGCCATGGGCAAGCTCGGCGGGTTGGGCGTCATCAATCTGGAAGGTGTGCAAACGCGCTACGAAAATCCGTCGGAAGTGCTGGGCCAGATTGTCAAGGCCGGCAAGGAAGAGGTCACGGCTTTGATTCAGAAGTTTTACACCGAACCCGTCAAGGAGGAGTTGATTGCCCGGCGGGTGGAGGAATTGAAAAAAGCCGGCGTGCTCGCCGCGGTCAGCTCCATCCCGCAAAAAGCGGAGCGTTTCGGCTGCATCGCCCAGGAAGCCGGCGCCGACCTTTTCGTCGTCCAATCCACCGTCTCGACGGTCAAACATCTTTCGACCGAGTATAAATCCCTGGAGCTGGCCGATTTTTGCCGGAAGATGCACATCCCGGTCATCATCGGCAACGCAGTCACTTATAAAGTCACATTGGAATTGATGGGATGCGGCGTGGCGGGAGTGTTGATCGGCGTCGGACCCGGCGCGGCCTGCACCAGCCGGGGAGTCCTCGGCTTGGGCGTCCCGCAAGTCACGGCCACGGTGGATTGCGCCGCGGCGCGCGATTATCATCACAAAATGACCGGCAAATATGTGCCGATCATCACCGACGGTGGCATGAGCAAAGGGGGCGACGTTTGCAAAGCCCTGGCCTGCGGGTCGGACGCGGTCATGGTCGGCAGCGCTTTCGCACGCGCCCAGGAAGCGCCGGGGAAGGGGAACCATTGGGGCATGGCCACCCCGCACGCCAACCTGCCGCGCGGCACCCGCATCAAGGTCGGCGTCACCGGCTCCCTCAAACAGATTCTTTACGGTCCTGCCACGGTTGATGACGGCTCGCAAAACCTGGTGGGGGCGATCACGACCTGCATGGGCAACGTTGGCGCGGCGAGCATCCGGCAATTTCAAGAGACCGAAATCATCATTGCCCCGAGCATCAAGACCGAAGGCAAACTTTTCCAAACCGTGCAAAGCGTCGGCATGGGAACCAGTTAGCCGGCCCGAAAGGCTAAAGGCTGAAGGCTGAAGGCTAAAGTTGAAAGCATTGGCATGGGGACCAGCTAAAGCGCTCCAATCGCTGTTTATTACGTTGTTCGCAGCCGGGAAGCGTCGTTTTTTATGTAAGATGCTCATGATGAACTATTTGTGTATGTATTATCAGATGTTAATTTAGTTTAACATGGCCTCATATCGGTTTGACTGGGTTTGACTGACCTTGACTGGGATTGCTCAGAACCGGGCCTATTTGTCTCTCTCTTTTCGGCCAAAACCGAAGCCCATCCAGCGTCATTTTGTCCCTTTGCAAACATCCGACCCTTTGCCCAAAGGAACGGCCGCCAAAAAGCACAAAGTCGCAAAAGGGGATTTCATTTCTTGAGCCTTTTGTGCTTTATGGCGGCCATCATTTGCATTGGATTCTGCCGCCCCCGGCAGGTCCTGAACCCGGTTCATAATTTCGTTCTTCATGCTTTTTCCATTTCTTCCGCGGCCCATCCGCCATTCATTAAACGAACTATACAGTTAACATATCATATCGTCAAGAGATTTTTGAAAGAATTTTAAAGAAAATTGTGATTTTTGATGAAAACAGCGTTTAATGACTTGGGCGGCAAAGCTTTACGATGTTCCACGCGCCGCCGAACGCGTAAAAACACCTCATTCCCAACCGGGTGACCGAAACCAAGCTGCGAGGGGCGGGTTAAATTATTCACGGAGCGGTTGGCGAAGGGCAATTCGTGAACAAAATCGTATTCATATAAACCCGCCTTTTGCCATGTTCACGCCGCGCTGGAAAGGAACGCAGTTATGAAAAACAAAATCACCCGCACAAGCGGGTTCACACTGGTCGAAATCATGATCGTGGTGGCCATCATCGGTCTCCTGGCGGCAATGGCCATTCCAAACTTCGTGCATGCGAATCAGGTGGCCCGGACAAACACATGCATCAACAACCTGCGCTACATTGATTCTGCCAAGCAGCAATGGGCACTCGAACAACGCAGGCAGGACACAGACACCCCGGCGGGCAGCGATCTTCAGCCCTACCTGGGCCGTAGCGCTGCCGGGAGTTTGCCATCGTGTCCGGTGGACGCGGCGCAGAGCTTCGCCACGAGCTATGCACCCCAGAGCGTGGCAGCGAAGCCGGTGTGCCTGATCCTCCCCACAGCGCACGTCCTGCCATAACCGGTATGGCCAGTCGATGAGGACAAACGGCCCGTTAAAAAGCTCCGTGGTTTTTTAACGGGCTTGTTGAAACCCTGCCCGCTTCTTCTTTTTGATATTGTGGGCGATAATGCCGGGTGAACGCCAAAAAAGGCATTTTCTTTGTAAGAAAGGACGTGGTTCGGTCACTATTTAACTGAATGCAGAAACATTCAATGACCGCTCAACAACAGGAAGCGATATTCAGGCGATGGCTGGATACGCATCTGGGACTGATGTTGAAAGTAGTTCGAGGCTGCGCGAAGGCGCCGCAGGATCAAGAGGACTTGTTCCAGGATGTTCTTTTGCATATCTGGTCATCCATTCCCGCTTTTCGCGGTGAGGCCAAAGAGACAACCTGGATTTATCGCGTGGCTTTCAATACCGCGCTGGCTTGGGGCCGCGGGGAGCGCAGGCGGCGGGAAGGCCATGAGATGTTTTTGAAGTTGGAGGGGCCGCCCCAGGTGCAGCCGAGCCATGTGGATTCGCTGGCGGAACTGGAGATTGTTAATCGGCTCTACGCCGCCATCCGTCAACTGCCCAAGGTGGACGCCTCGCTGGCGTTGATGCACCTCGATGGCTTGAGTTATCAGGAGATGGCCGAGGTGCTGGGTATTTCAGAAAATTATATCGGCGTGAAGCTGAATCGCATCCGCAAACAACTGGAGGAGCAACTGAAAGGAGTAACCGATGAACTTTGAAGATTTGCAAAAGGCGTGGCAATCCCACGCGGCCGGCGCGAAAGTGCTGATTAACGCCGACGTGCTGTTGAAAGAAGTCCGGCGCAACCAACGGCATTTCCGGGCGAGGATATTCTGGCGCGATGTGCGGGAAGTGGGCCTGTGTGGTTTGATGGCGTGGGTGTTCTTGCATTGGGCCATGCGTGACCGGGCATGGCCCTTGTATCTGATGGTCTTTGCCTGTATCGCCGTTGGCGCATTCATGGTCGTGGATCGCCTGATTCAACGCAAAAAACAACCGGCCGCAAATGACGCCATCAAGGCGTGCATTGAAGGTTCATTGTTGCAGGTCAATCATCAGATTTGGCTGCTGAGGAATGTTTTTTGGTGGTATTTGCTGCCGCTTGCCATGGGGCTGGCGATTGTCACTGGTGTCTCCGTCTGGCACTCACGCCACGTGGCTTTGGTAGTGGCGGGTGGCTGCGTTTATATGCTTTTAGTCGTCCTGCTTTATTGGGGTATTTATCGGTTGAACCAGTGGGCCGTGCGAAAGAGCCTGGAACCGCGCCAGCAAGAGCTGGAAGCATTGCTGGCCAGCCTTAAATGATGATTCACAATTGGCTGGCAAAATGATCATTTCTCGGACTTGATACACCGATGAAAGTACCGCAAATCCGTTTTTCCGGCGGCGGGCCGGCCGCTTCGCGCATCGCGCTCGGAATGTGGCGGCTGGCCGATGCCCGGTTGTCCCGTGACGACATCCGCGCCCTGATCCACGAGGCGGTCGAGGCCGGGATCACCACCATTGATCACGCGGACATTTATGGGGGGCACACCTGCCAGGGGCTTTTTGGCGAGGCCGTCGCGGGGGACGCCGCGCTGCGCGACAAGTTGCAGATTGTCACCAAATGCGGCATCAAATTGATCCCGCCCGGGTCCGCGCAACGAGTCAAGTACTACGACACCAGCCGCGCCCACATCATGGCGTCGGTGGACGAATCGCTGAAAGCGTTGCGCACGGACCGGGTCGAGGTGCTGTTGATTCACCGTTCCGATCCGTTGCTGGACCCGGACGAGGTGGCGGCGGCGTTTGTGGCACTGAAGAAGGCGGGCAAGGTGCTGCACTTTGGCGTTTCCAATTTCACGACGGATCAATTTGATCTGCTGGCCTCGCGCCTGCCGTTCGCGATGGTGACGAACCAGTTGGAATTTTCTGTTTTACACACAGGCCCGCTCTACGACGGCACGTTTGACCAGTGCCTGCGCCTGCGCCTTTCGCCGATGGCGTGGTCGCCGCTGGCCGGCGGCCAGTTGCTGAAAGCAGAGGACGAACGCGCGCGCCGGGTGCGGCGGGCACTGGGGGAAGTCGGAAAGGATTTGGGCGGGGCGACGGTCGAACAAATCGCCCTGGCCTGGATACTGGCGCATCCGGCGCGAATCATACCGGTGGTGGGAACGACCAATCGTGAACGAATGCGGAGCAGCGCCGCCGCCGCCGGCCTGACGCTTTCACGCGATCAATGGTTCTTTATTCTTGAGGCGTCGGCGGGGGAGCCTGCGCCTTGAACAATAGGAACCCAATTGGTTAGCAACCCGTCTATCATGTAGGAGACGACGTAAGGAGTCTCAAATCTGGTCAAAAACACTGCTTTAATTCAGAGACTCCTTACGTCGTCTCCTACGGGAATGAGTTGTTTTTAAATGGCCCGTCAGGTTAGATTCGCGCGATGGACCATTTGACGCGAACTCAAGCTGATTCGCCGCCGGCTTCCGGCGAGGGCGGAATGTCGCGCCAGCCTGAGTTTGCCGTAACCCATTGGTCGGTGGTGCTGGCGGCGGGACACAGCGATACCACGCACGCGCACGCGGCTTTGGAGCAACTTTGCCGGGTCTATTGGTATCCGCTTTACGCCTATGTGCGGCGGCGCGGACATTCGCCGGAAGATGCCCAGGATTTGACCCAGGAATTTTTCGCGCGCCTGCTGGAACACAATTGGGTGGCCCGCGCCGACCGGCAACGGGGGCGGTTTCGGTCTTTCCTGTTGTCCACCATGAGCCATTTTCTCTCCGATGAATGGGACAAGGCGCGGGCGCAAAAACGCGGCGGCGGCGCGAGGCCAGTGCCGCTGCAATTCGACACGGCCGAAACACGCTACGGCCATGAACCGGCCGACAACGTCACGCCGGAACAAACCTACGAGCGGCGCTGGGCGCTGGCATTGCTCGAAGAAGTCCTGCGCAAGCTTCGCCTGGCGTACGAAGGGGAAGGCCGGATGGAGCTTTTTACCGCGCTGCATCCGTGCCTTGTGGGCGAGCGAACTGCCCTGCCTTACAAGGAGCTGGCCGCAAAGCTCGGCGTCAGCGAAGGCACGGTGAAGTCCGCGGTGCACCGGCTGCGCCAGCGCTACCGCCAGTTGTTGCGCGACGAAATTGCCCAGACCGTGGCTGAACCGGGCGAAGTGGATGAGGAATTGCGGCACTTGTTTGCTGTTGTGGGAAACATATAACGGTTTTTTGCGCAACCTTTTACGCTGGTTTCCCAAGTAAAGGATGGAAGAACTTACGAATATGGAAACGATTAGAATATGTCCAAATTGCCGGAAGCCCCTGCCACCGGACATGCCACTGGGATTGTGTCCGGAGTGTCTCCTCAAAGCGGGCCTCCCCAGCGGCAACGAGCCGGGCGCGGCTGGCGAAGCTGCCGGGGGGCGATTCGTGCCGCCGCCGGTTGAGGAAATCACCCAACTTTTTCCGCAGCTTGAGATTCTCGGCTTCATCGGCAAGGGCGGCATGGGAGCGGTCTATAAGGCCCGACAACCGGCGCTGGATCGCTTTGTGGCGTTGAAAATACTGCCACCCGCGGTGGCGGGCGACCCTGGTTTCGCCGAACGGTTCAACCGCGAGGCGCGGGCCCTGGCGCGTTTGAACCATCCAAACATCGTGGCAGTGTATGACTTCGGCAAGGCGGGCGCGCTGCATTACCTGCTGATGGAATTCGTGGACGGATCCAATCTGCGCGAAGTGGAACAGGCCGGAAGGTTGTTGCCGGAACAGGCGGTGGCCATCGTTCCACAAATCTGCGAAGCGCTTCAATTTGCGCACAATGAGGGCGTCGTTCACCGCGACATCAAACCGGAGAACATCCTGTTGGACAAAAAAGGCCGGGTGAAAATCGCCGATTTCGGCATCGCAAAAATGGTCGGAGTGCCAGCCGGCCAGATTTCGCTGACTGGCGTGAGGGATGTGATGGGCACGCCCCATTACATGGCGCCGGAGCAAATTGAGAAACCGCAGACGGTGGATCATCGCGCGGACATTTATTCGCTGGGCGTCGTCTTTTATGAAATGCTCACCGGCGAACTGCCGCTGGGCAAATTCGCGCCGCCGTCGAAGAAAGTGCAGATGGATGTGCGGCTGGACGAAGTGGTGTTGCACACTCTGGAGAAGGAACCGGAGCGGCGTTATCAGCAGGCGAGCCAGGTGAAGACGGATGTGGAGACCATTATCAGGGCGCCAGCCGGAGCGACGCCTGGCGCCGCGCCGCCGCCGGTTCCCTCCGCCACGGCAACGGGCGGGGCAACAAGCGACAAAATAATCCTTCCGGCATTTCTACTGGCTTTCTTTTTCGGAGTGTTCGGCGCGCACCGGTTCTACGTTGGAAAAATCTCGACCGCGTTCCTGCAACTGGCCGCTCTGGGTGGATGTGTGATTTTGACCATTGCCTGCGCCACTTCGAACGGGGCCGGGCAAGAAGCATTGGGAATCTTGCTGGCAGCCTTCATATGCGGATGTGGCATCTGGGCCACGATTGACTGGATTTTGATCCTGTGCAAGGTATTCACGGATGGCCAGGGCAGAAGAATGACCAACTGGCTTCACCCCAATGCCAACGGGCCGGCCCCCAATGTCACAACCGGTGGCAGCGGGCCGTCAAGCCCGCCGGTGGCGCATGGCATGACGTTCGGCAACAGGAGCGGCATGATTATAGCGCCTGCTGTGGGCCTTATGGTCGCCGGGATATGGAAGCTGCTTTCAGCGCTGACAGCCTTTGGGTGGCTCGGAGGGATTTTTGGGAATTTCGGGATCCATCTGCCTTTTCATTTGGGTGGTCTGATTGGTTTCAGCGTTGTGGCGTTCAAGATAATTCCCGCCGTGTTGATACTGATCGGCGGCATTCAAATGATGGAAATCCGAAGTTATGCCTGGGCCGTTGCCGCGGCGATTCTGGCAATCGTGGCCTGCAGTCTGATTGGATTTCCCGTCGGGATATGGGCGTTGATCGTTTTGATGCGCGCCGATGTGAGGGAAACTTTTGCGAATCGTTCAAACCTGCCATTGTCAACAACATCCATATGGCCATGGGTGGTGGGTGCGGTTGGGGTGGCGACTCTCCTGCTCCTCTTTGCGCTGAGTCTCTTCCATCACCATGCGTTCAAGAGCAGAAGTGAAACTGATGAACCGAATCTGTCGAGTCTCTCAAATCTGTCAAAGCTTTCGGAGTTGTCGAAGCTTTCGAGGCTGTCCGAGGCGTTCACAGGTGGGGATCAAACTGATCAACCGGCGCAGCCCACGCGCAATACATCCAACAGCGCGCCCCCGCAAAACATGGCCGAGACCAATCCTGGACCGGCAAAGGGTTCCCCAGCGGGCAGGAACGTAATCAATCAGGTAATTGACGTTGGTGAGGAGGCGAGTTTTTCGAAGTCCTTGTCCGTTGAACCGGTTGGAAAGCTGACGATGAATGTGGATCGGGGCGACGTTCATGTCACCGGTTCTGATCAAAACATCGTTGCAGTTCAAGTGGAGCGCCAAGTGACACGCGCCGGCGATTCCGAAGCGGCCAGAATTCTGAAAGAAGAGCGCCTGCTTCTGAAACAGACCGGGAATGAAATTTCCATCACCGCCCACGAGCCTCCGAGTTTTCACAATCATTCATTTTGGGGCTGGTTGAGCGGACCCAATCTGAGTGTGCATTATGAAATAACTGTGCCGCGAAAATTTGACGTGCGGTTGGAGACTTCCGGGGGACACATCAAGGTTGCCAGTCTGCAGGGCAACGCGGATGTCAAGACCGAGGGTGGCGGCCTGGATTTTAACGACATTGAAGGAAGGGTGAGCGGGCAAACAGAGGGCGGCGGCATTCGCGCTGTGTCGTGCAAGAACGAATTGCTGATCCAAACTCAAGGCGGAGGCATCACGGTTGAACGATTCACAGGCTCACGCGTTCGAGCGACCACCGAGGGCGGATCAATCTCCGCCGACTTTGCCGCGGCGCCGAAGGCGGATAGCGAACTCCGCACCGAAGGCGGCAGTGTCACCGCCCGGCTTCCACAGGGCGCCGCAGTCACGCTTGACGCCCATACTGAAGGAGGCTCGGTCAGAACGGATTTGCCGGTTCAAGTCGAAGGCCGGTTCCATAACAGCACGTTAAAGGGAACGATCAATGGCGGCGGGCCGTTGCTGAAACTGGAAACCGAAGGCGGCAATATTGAGGTGTTAAAACAGTAGCCGTCAATAACCCCCAAGGGCAACCGGGGGCAAAGCCCAAGACGCGGCCCCCCACTGACGGAAACTGAACCAACTGTTACGCCTTCAGTCTCTTGCGCAACAGACGGAGCGTGGTTGCGGCAAAAGGCGGCAGCAGCAACGCCATCGTCGCAGGCTCCGGAACCTGGTGGAATGACTGTTGAATCTGCGACACACTAACGGATCCTGTATATAGACCTGGGAATCCAGGAATGGGAGTAAGGTCTTCAACAGAGAATCCAATATTCTTCGTCACATCGAGCACTGGCTGAGGCGGATTGATAAAGGGCTGACTGCTATTAAGACTAACAGGAACATCACTGAAGTTCGGCTCATATGTCCAGGTGCCATTCAAATAAGTCGAGCCGACTACTGCGCCATTGCCGCCGGGTGTCATGGCAGTTTCAGCAATTCCGACCGTAGCGGAGCCACTCGCCACGGTCCCGGTATAGTTCTGGTCAATCTCATTGATCGTGTTCCCGCCCGTTGCAGTCACGATGTAGTTGAGCTGAAGATCGGCTGTGGCAGTAGCGCCGAAGGCACCGAGCGAGGCAAGGCTGATATTCCCGGCCCACGTCAGGTAATCCACATTGCCGACCGCAGTGGCCGAGACCATGATATTAGCGGGATTAAAGCTTGTCAGACCCGAATCGGTATAGCTGAAGCCGCTGAAGATCTTGTCGCCAACGGTAAGAGTTCCGCCGCTGGCAAGGTCCGCCAGCGTTTCCTGAGCCTGAGCTGTCCGGCAGAGCAAGCCGGTCAGCAAGACCGCTCCGGAAGCCAGGGCAACGATGATTATGCCACGTATTCTCATAATTATTTTTACTAGTCCTAATAAGCTTTTCTGTTGCACAAGCAGTGGGTTCACACCCGGCGATTCCAAGTTTTTCTCTTGCACAACAAGCCAGTATACACCCAACGATTCGATTTTGCAAGAACAAATCACTGCCATGCAGTGTGAGAAACGGCCTCAGTTGGAAGTAACTGATTGTGAGTGACTTGCACTAGAGAATTCGGTTCCTCGCAGTATTCAATGGAATAGAGATTCAATCTGCGGCCTTGACTCGCGCCGAAGGAGCAAAGGAATTTAGCCAGACACGAAGTGTCTGGTATCGTCCGATAAAACCCCATCCGCCCCCTGAGGACGATGGAAACAGTCACGCAACAATCCGATTAGGGAATGTCCATCGTCCTTTCAGGACGAATTCTCATAAGACCCGGAACTTCTGTTGTTGGGACCAATTCCCAGCCATGCCGTTCGCTCAAATCACTTACTGCGAGAGTTTGGCCGACAACGAAGTCGGTCCGCGCTTGCGTCAAGACCAAGAAGAGTGGATCGAAAAGGCAGGAGCAGCAAGACACCGGCAAGCAGGGTGATGGTGGCCGTTGAATCAGGGACACGAGGAATGGGAACCGGCTGACCAGCGGGGATTGAAGCCCACGGAGATGGCGGATTTGCGTCCATCGCATTTGCATCACCCGGCGTTGGCGGCAGATAGGATTCAAACGACAACGGCCCACTTTTCTCGCCTGCCGCGACGGGGCTCAAAAACCATTTCAGCCCGGTACCGTTGTCCTGCTGATAAATGCCGCCAGTCTGGCTGCCCGACAGATAAGCGCCCGGAAACGTGGTGTCGAAGCCAAGCGAGTAACTGTCAACGATTTCAGGCGTTGAAGTCGGCTGGCCTTCATTATTCAGAAGAACATCCCCAGCGGGATTGTTGACAGTATAGGAATAGGTGTAAATGTCCAAGGCATTCTCCACAACCGACCACGAAACAGTGATCGCTTCGGGCGCACTCTCGGAGTGATATGAATCGGCCAGGATTGATGTGCCGGACTCATTCAGCAATGTGGCCGGATTTGTCTGGCCCGGGACGGCGGAGAGTAAAATCGCTCCAGAAACCAGGACAACTATGGCTTTTGTGTTTACTTTCATATTCCTTTATAACATATTCTTATATTAGTTTCCATGGTTCGGTTGCACAATCAGTCAACATACACCTGACAAATCAATTTGCAATTAACTCGTCCTGCATGCTGATGACTCTACAGAGCATCCCAACGTCTTGCTCTATATTAATTAGCATCTTTCATGCCTTTTCCATGATGAACGCAGTCGGCGCGAGACAGGCTTCGTTTCAGGGCCTGTGCGTCTATATGTACTATGCTGACAGTAAGCACTTTACGACATGCCGCGTATTCTGAATGACAGGGAATGGCTTTCGAATGACACCCTTATCAATGCAGGGTTCCCCTGATAATAAGTGTAAAGTTGTCGGTTTTTCTTACACTTTTGGCTTTTTTGTGGCACAGAAGGATGCCACCACCGCCAACGCGTCAGGTGAACCAACTATTACGCCCTCAGTCTCTTGCGCAGCACAGGGAGTGTGGCCGCACCAAACGGCAGCAGCAACGCAATTGTCGTGGGCTCGGGAATTTGCTCGAACGACTGTTGAATCTGCGACAGACTAACACTGGCGACATAATATCCAGGGAATCCAGGAATGGGCTGCGCGTTGAAAGTACCGAGTGTAATATTATTCATCACATCAAGGGTTGATTGAGAAGGACTGATAAAGGGTTCACTGCCATTAAGACTTAGAGGAACATTACTCAGATTCGGCTCATATGTCCAGGTGCCATTCAAGTAAGCCGAGGCGACAATAGCGCCACCGCCGCCGGGTGTCGAGACAGTTTCAGCAATTCCGATCGTAGCGGCACCCGCCGCCACAGTTCCAGTATAGCCCTGGTCAATCTCATTGATCGTGTTCCCGCCCGTTGCGGTCACGACGTAGTTGATCAGAAGATCGCCTGTGGCAGTAGTGCCGAAGGAACCGAGCGATCCAAGGCTGATATTCCCGGCCCAGGTCAGGTAATCCACGTCGCCAGTCGCACTGGCCGTGACCACGATATTAGCGGCATCAAAGCTGGTCAGACCCGATTCGGTATAGCTGAAGCCGCTGAAGATCTTGTCGCCCACGGCAAGAGTTCCGCCGCCGGCAAGTTCCGCCAGCGTTTCTTGGGCATAAGCTGTCTGGCAGAGCAAGACGGGTATTAAAATCGCTCCGGAAGCCAGGGCAGCCATTGGTTTTGCGTGTATTCTCATATTATTCTATATTTTCTATTTATCCATCGGCAATATGGCGCGTTTGCCTAAGTCCGTATATGGGGTGTACAACTATTAGGTGAACACCCCAGAGTCCCTGCGTTTCGGCTTTCAACTTTCAACTTCCAATGTTTGGCCTTTGGTGTTTGCATTGATTTTAAGATGCAAATGGATCGATTGACGATTAAGGCGCAGGAAGCGTTGAAAGAAGCGCAGGAGGTGGCGCGGCGCAATTCCAATCAGGCGGTGGACGCGGAACATCTGCTGGCGGCGTTGCTGGCACAGGGCGAAAGCCTGGTTCCATCGGTCTTGCAAAAGCTGGGGGTTCCGGCGGCCGCATTGGCCGCCGCGGTCCAGCAGGAAATCGAGCGCAAAGCAAAGGTGCATGGAGAGGCTTCGTCCGAACTTTATTCCAGCCCGGCGTTGAAGAAGGTTTTCGACGCGGCGGAGTCCGAGGCCGGCAAACTGCGCGATGAATATATCAGCGCGGAACATTTGTTTCTGGGCCTGCTGGACCAGGGTGGGGCGGCCTTGAAGAAGATTTTTCAAAGCAACGGCCTGAACCGCGAAGCGGTGTTGAAGGCGCTGGCCGGCTTGCGCGGCAACCAGCGCGTGACCGATCCGAACCCGGAAGACAAATTTCAGGCGCTGGACAAATATGGGCGCGATCTGACGGCGCTGGCCCGCGCTGGGAAAATCGATCCGGTCATCGGGCGCAACGAGGAAATTCGCCGGGTGATGCAGGTGTTGACCCGCCGCACCAAAAACAACCCGGTGCTCATTGGCGAACCGGGCACGGGCAAGACGGCCATTGTGGAAGGATTGGCCCGGCGCATTGTCAGCGGAGACGTGCCGGAGTCGCTCAAGAACAAGCGTTTGGTGGCGATGGACCTCGGGGCCATGATTGCCGGGGCCAAGTATCGCGGCGAATTTGAGGACCGGCTCAAGGCATTCCTCAAAGAGGTGACGGCCAGCGAAGGACGCGTTCTATTGTTCATTGACGAATTGCACACCATTGTGGGCGCGGGCGCGGCGGAGGGGGCCAATGACGCTTCCAACATGCTCAAACCGCCGCTGGCCCGCGGCGAGTTGCGCTGCATTGGCGCCACCACGCTGGATGAGTATCGCAAGTATATCGAAAAAGACCCGGCCCTGGAACGGCGCTTCCAGCCGGTCCACATTGACGAACCCAGCGTCGAGGAAACCATCGCCATCCTGCGCGGCCTCAAGGAACGCTACGAAGTCCACCACGGCATCCGCATTCAGGACGCCGCCCTGGTGGCCGCAGCCACCCTGTCGCATCGCTACATCACCGACCGCTTTTTGCCCGACAAGGCGGTTGATTTGATGGACGAAGCGGCGTCGCGGCTGCGCATGGAACTGGATTCGATGCCGGCGGAGATCGATCAATTGGAACGCCAGATCATGCAACTGGAAATCGAGCAGACCGCCTTGCGCAAGGAAAAAGATGAAGCTTCGCGCGCGCGCCTGAAAAAAATTGAGCGGGACCTGGCCAACCTCAAGGAGCAGGCCACCCAACTCAAGGCCCAATGGCAGAACGAAAAAGCCGCCATCAATGCCGTCTCCATTGTCAGCAGCCAGCTTGAAGAAGCCCGCCAGCAACAGGAGGCGGCGCAACGGGCCGGCGACCTGAATCTGGCCGCGCAAATCCAATACGGCCGCGTGCCCGAGTTGCAGCGAAAACTGGCCGCCCTGCAGAAGGAAATGGCCCAACGCCAGGGCAAACACCTCTTGAACCAGGAAGTGACCGAGGAAGACATCGCCCGGGTGGTGGCGGCCTGGACGGGCATTCCGGTCAACCGCATGCTCGAAGGCGAACGCGAAAAACTGATCAAGATGGAAGAGCGCCTGCAGCAGCGCGTGGTGGGCCAGAAGGAAGCCATCACCGCCGTGGCCAATGCCGTGCGGCGCGCCCGCAGCGGTTTGCAGGACCCCAATCACCCCGTCGGCTCCTTCATTTTCCTGGGGCCGACCGGCGTGGGCAAAACGGAACTGGCCCGTGCCCTGGCAGAATTTCTATTTGACGATGAAAACGCCATGGTCCGCATTGACATGAGCGAGTACATGGAGCGGCACAGCGTGGCCCGCCTCATCGGCGCGCCGCCGGGGTATGTCGGTTACGAGGAAGGCGGCCAGTTGAGCGAAACGGTGCGGCGGCGGCCCTACAGCGTCGTCCTCTTCGACGAAATCGAGAAGGCGCACCATGACGTTTTCAATGTGCTGTTGCAAGTGCTGGACGACGGCCGGCTTACTGACGGGCAGGGCCGCACCGTCGATTTCAAGAACACGGTCATCATCATGACCAGCAACATCGGCTCGGCCATCATCCAGGAATTTTACAACCGTGCGGGAGCGGGGTCGGGCAAAGACTACGCGAAGGTTGAGGAACTGGTCCGGGCGGAACTGAAGAAACATTTCCGGCCCGAGTTCCTGAACCGGATTGACGACATCATCATTTTTCACAGCCTGGACGAGAAACAACTTGAGGCGGTGGTCGGCATTCAATTGCAGCGCCTGGAGCAACGGCTGGCCCAGCAGCAACTGGCCATTGAGGTTGACGCCGCGGCCCGGAAATATCTGGCCAGGGAAGGGTATGACCCGCAATTCGGCGCGCGCCCGCTGAAACGCGCCATCCAGGAATTTTTGCTTGACCCACTGGCCATGAAACTGCTCGACGGCGAATTCAAAACCGGCGACCGCATCAAAGTGACGGCGGAAGACAGCCAATTGAAATTCCAGCGGCAGAAATGAAGTTTGTGGCCGGGTGACCGGGAAACACCGAGTCGAATTTGTGCTTATTGCCAGCCGCGCATAATTTTGCTACAAAGACGACATGAAAGCGTCATGGGAAATTGCTGATCAAAATGGAGGAATACCAATTTCCGAGGACGACTCATTCACGGATAGGTTTCCTATGGTGTATCATGTCCGAACTGTAAGGCCGGTTGTTACAATGGCAGCACTAAGACAAGTTGAGCATCTGGACAAGCTAATGCGGGAGTTGCTCGTAAAGGTAAAGTGGTCAACGTGAAAAGACGAAAACTTGGACTTCCGGAATTACCGTACAGCCCTGATGGATTTTCTTGTGCTTCCATTTTTGCCAGGGAATCTCTCGAACATTTGCATGATCATCGTGGGCAAAACGGCGGAAATAACCCCACTTTGACCGGTGCTGATCGCTTGCCCTTCGTAAAGCTTCTTGATTTTGCCTTCCACGAATGAAGCCCTGTCCACCATGTCAATCTTTAGGAAACGCGAATATTCAACATGGGATTGAACGTCTGTACCAACGACGCCGTATGTCGGAGTGTAGATGGTGTTTGCTGAATATGTAGCGGTGTTGCCGTAAGCTTGCACATTGCCGGAAGTTGAGCTCGAAGCTACGCCTGTTTGGCCGTAAATCGGACTCGAGGAAACTACTTGGCGTCCATTGTCTATGCCGTACGACATAAAAACTGCCAAATCGGCCTTTTCCATTGGCATTTCTCGAAAGCCATTCGTGTTCAGCTGTTGCCGAAGGACTTGCTCATACGATTGGTACTCGAGACTACCCTCTTGATCTTTGAGCGGCACGATGGCGTAACTCGTTCCAGAGAAGCTTGGTGGGAATTGGTGAAAGACTGTAATCCGCGATTGAACATGCATGCACCCCGGTAAAAAGGTCACACACATAAGGAGGACAACTAACCGTTTCAAAATTGTCATAGTTGACATGTAATTACGCAGGTTGCACCTGCAAAGCGGCTCCGTCTCAGGCGCAGAATTAAATTGACTTTATGAAGGCGCAAGGCAGTTGGTCAAACGAAAAATTTCCCTTGTAGGGGTCGCCTAAAAGCTTCGCGGGGCATACGTCCGTGGACTTTTGAATCTGTCGGTTTTTGGAATAAATCTGTGAAGCCTCTTGTGCTCTGGAAGATCATAAGCATCCACTCTGCAGCGGTGAGGCTCGCCAGTCTTGTAGTCTAGTGCCTCTCCAGCCTTGCCCAAGCGAATCCGACTCTGGCACCTGCTGCAATTCGTCTTTGTCATACAACACCTACTTTCACAGTCGCCAATCGCTCCTCACGCACTTCGCGCAGATACGCTTCTGCTTGCTGTGGTGTCAGCCGTCCCTCCTCTTGCAATCGTCGCAACGCCTCGCGTGGGGTCAATTGCTCCTTCACCGCCGTTTGGCTCGTCTGGGCGGGCCGCAATTCCACGACCCCGCTTCCCTTGCGGATTTGGATTTGCTCGCCCGCCAGCGCCAGTTCCACCAAGCGGCCCAAGCCTGGAGTGGCTTCTTCCACCGTCAACCTCTTCATATCAGGAAATTTACACCAGTCGCGGGTCTTCGCCAAGAATTCATTATCCAACAAATAGGGCATTGCAGTCCCTGCCTGCAAGATGCTATCTTTCCTGACATGAGCGTTACTGCCACAGTTGAACAGGGAAAGATTGTGCTTCCGGCAAATGTCCACTGGCCGTCGGGCACGGTGGTTCGCATTGAACCTGTGGGGGATCAGCCTCCCACTCTTTGGGAAACGCTGAAGGATTTTGACGGCATAGCCAATGATCTGCCCACCGACTTGGCAGCGAATCTGGACCACTACGTTCACGGTCATGCGCGCCCATGAGCGTTGTCTTTGCCGATGCCTTTTATTTTGTGGCGCGGCTCAATGGGCGTGATCAGCACCATGACCGTGTGTTGGCTTTCTCTCGCGACTTCCGCGCCTCCATCCTCACCACCGACTGGGTCTTGATGGAAGTGGCCGATGCCTTGGCGAAATCGGAGTGCCGCCCGCGGGTGCGCGAGTTCGTGCTCCATCTTCGACAGGCGGCGGCTTGCGAAATTGTCCCCGCCTCCCGTGAATTGTTCGATCGCGCCCTGGAACTATATCACCAGCATGCGGACAAAGAATGGACGCTGACGGATTGCAGTTCGGTTCTGGTCATGCGCGAACGCAGCCTGACCGATGTCCTGACGGCTGACCGTCATTTCGAGCAGGCGGGTTTCAACGTGCTGCTCAAATGAATGACTGTGATTGCAGGGGTCAAAACCGGCGACCGTATCAAAGTGACCGCGGAAGACGGCCAGTTAAAATTTCAGCGGCAGAAGTAAGAGCAGTGTGATGTCATCGCGAACCAGTTGGCTGCGGTTGAATGCGGTGGGCGTAGTTGGAGGCGTGCGTGCGGCCGGCGACGCAGTCGCGGGCATAATTGATGAGATGGTGGGCGACCATGGCGATCTGGAAGATGTTCTCGATACTCCCCTGGCGCAATTGGGTCCAGAACATGGACCAAAACTCGGCGCGGTAATCGGCCTGAAGCCCGGCGCGATGGATCAGCCGGGTGAAAATTGAGCACGCCCGGAGGAGGTTGCGCGGCGCGGCTTGGAGGAGCGGGTGCCTGGGGCGACGACGGTGGGGGTAGGTTTTTTCGGCCTGTGTGGCGTAACGTTGGTAAAGGGCCTTGGGCTCGTAAGCCTCGGCGATAACCCGCCGCCAGTTGGCCACCACTTGCTCGTACGGTTGAAGGAATTGGATGTTCGAGTCGCGGTCGTCGTCGCAAACGATCCGCCCTGCCTCCTGCAGGCGCTCATGAAGCGGGGTCTTGGGCAGCGCATAGAGGATGTTGACGGTATGGATGGGCGCTTGGGAGGCGCGGATGAAGTCGGCGATGGCCCGTGGGGTTTGCTCAGTGTCGGTGTCGAAACCCATGATGAGACCCGCGGCCACTTCGATCCCGTAGCTGTTGAGCGTGTCGATGACATCCAGAATCGGCTTTTGAAGGTTGACGGTTTTCTTGATGGCGCGCAGGGCGCCGGATTCGGGCGTCTCGATGCCGCAAAACACGTTGGTGAAAAAGGCGTCCCTCATCTTTCCCAAAATATCCGGGTGCTTCGCCAAGCCCAGGGTCGCCTCACAGGACAGGCGCACGCGGCAGTCCCATTTATCCTGCCAGGCCACCAGGGGTTCGAGTAATTCGCGGGTGGCCTGGGGGTCGCCGATGAAATTGTCGTCCACAAAATAAATCGAAACCGTGCCGGCGGCGGCCAGAAAATCCAGTTCGCGAATGATTTGCGCCGGGTTTTTATGGCGGGGGCGGCGCCCGTAGAGAGCGGGGATGTCACAGTAGTCGCAGGTAAGGGGGCAACCACTGGAGAACTGCACCGTGCATAGAAGGTAGTTGCGGACATTGATCAGGTGATAGGCGGGCATCGGCCACTCGGTCATCGGCAGGCGTTCAACGGTGCGGAGGATGATCTGTTGCGGACAGCGCCCTGGGTCGCGGTCGATGAGTTCGAACAGCCGACGTGTGGCGTCACCCACTTCTCCGCAATGAATAATGTCGGCTTCGGGATACCATTCCGGCGCGGCGGAGGCCGACGGGCCTCCCAGCACGACAGATCTGCCAGCCAGGTGCGCGCGGGCGATGACGTTTTGAATTTGTTCCCGCTGAATGTGCATGCCGGTGGTGAAGACAGCGTCGGCCCAGCGCAGATCGTCCTCCGTGGCGGGCCGGACGTTCTCGTCAATAAATCTGATTTCCCAGCCGGCTGGCGCCAGTGCGGCGATGAGCAGGATGCCCTGCGGAGGCATGAACGCCTTGACCGATCCCATCAGTGGGAAAGCGTAGTTGAACGTGCCAAACGACCAGGCGTACTCCGGGAAGAGGCACAGGATGCGGCGCGCATGCCGGGCTGTGAATTGAGGAGTTGAATCCGGCGGCGTCATTTCACTCTGGTTGTTGCTGAGCCGTATCATAAACGGGTCATAAACCGGTTCCGGGCATATCCATATTTTGATGATTTGGATTCATGGAAACCTACGGTTCGATTAACGATAAGCATGTCCGAAAAGTGTATCAAGTTGTCCCGGCAGTGGATAGACTTTATCGACAGATTTTGTAAACTTCCTGGCGTCGAAAATCCAAAAAAATGAAAACAATTAGACAAATAATGGTTTTGGCCGCAGCGAGCCTGCTGACCGGCCTCTGTCTTCCATCTCAAAGCCGGGCTGATGTTGTCTATCCCGGGTATGATCTTTTCACCACGGTGGAAGGTGGCACCATGTTTGAGGGGATCAACTTCCAAGGTGTCCCCTTGAACACATTCAATTTTGGCGGCTCGATTGGGACGCTAGGCGTGGGCAACACCGACACAATCGTACAACGCCTGGCGCCAGCGGTCACTGTTCCCGGAACCTTCTCCTTGCAAATGGACGCACTGCAACTTGAGAGCGTCGTGCCGATGTTTCCGGGAAACACGTATGGATTTATCACCCTCGATAGCAGCCAAGCCAGCACCGGCACGATGGACATCAATGCCGGCACATTCTCAAGTTCCCTCAACGTGTATTTTGACGTCCGGGCCGGATCATTGGGTGGTCCGATTGTGGCCACTGGGGCTCTCGCACTCACTTCGACGGATGTCGCTTGGTCACACAACGCGCCGCCAGGCGCGCTGCTAATCCCTGGAGTCAATTACGACCTCAATGGCGTGAATACCAGTGCGGACTTCTGGCCGGGCCAATTCACCGAAATCGAACCCGGCGCCAGGCATGAAGTGGATCCAGCAGCAGTTCCTGAGCCCACGACGATGATCGCGGGCGCGTTGCTGCTGCTTCCCTTTGGCTCAGGAGCCGTTCGGCAGTTGCGCAAAAAACTGCAGGCGACTTAAGCATTTCGATTTTTCCAATGCGCAAGAGGCGCTGGCTTTGACCGGCGACTTTTGCGCTCTTTCTTCTTTGGGCCGCATCCGGTAGGCTTTGGGCATGGCCAAAAGCATTTGCCTTTCCTGCGGACAACATATCGAGCATCCGGATGAACTGGCTGGCGAACAGGTCGCCTGCCCGAATTGCGGGGCAAAAACCCGGCTCGACGCTCCGCCGCCGCCCGGCATCCGCATCCCCAAATTCAAGGACCCGGCCGTGCGCGAACCCGGCGCATCGCCCGTCGCCCCCGTTTCCAGCCGCATTATTGACAATATCGAGAAGGTCATTGTCGGCAAGCGGGCGGAGATTGTTTTTACCCTGGTGGCCTATTTCGCCGAAGGGCATGTTTTGCTGGAGGACGTGCCGGGAGTGGCCAAGACCATGCTGGCCCGCGCCCTGGCCCGGAGCATTGGCTGTTCGTTCAAACGCATCCAATGCACCCCTGACCTTTTGCCGAGCGATATTACCGGCAGTTCCGTTTTCAATCCCAAGACGACGAATTTTGAATTCCGGCCGGGGCCGCTTTTCGCCCAAATTGTTTTGGCGGACGAAATCAATCGCGCCACGCCCCGGGCGCAATCGGCGCTGCTCGAAGCGATGGCCGAACGGAAGGTCACGGCCGACGGCATCAATTACGATCTGGCTCCTCCATTCTTTCTTGTGGCCACGCAGAACCCGATTGACCACGAAGGAACGTTTCCGCTGCCGGAAGCGCAGTTGGACCGTTTCCTGGTCCGCCTCAGCCTGGGCTATCCGCAATTGGAAGCGGAAATATCCATGCTGCACCGGCTGCAAGGGCAACATCCCATCGAGACGCTCGAAGTGGTGGCGAGCGCCCAGGAAGTCATCGGCTGCCAGAAAGCAGTGCGCCAGGTGCATGTGGATGAAAAAGTCAGCCGCTACATCGTGGAAATCATCCAGGAGACCCGCGCCCATCCCGAACTTTCCCTGGGCGGCAGCCCGCGCGCCTCGATGGCGCTGCTGCGTTGCGCCCAGTCGTTTGCGGCCATGCACAGCTTTGATTTCGTGATGCCGGATGACGTCAAACAAGTTGTGCGCCACGTTCTGGGCCATCGTTTGATTCTCCGCCCGGAAAGCCGCTTGCGCAAAAAGACCGTGGCAGGGGTGCTCGATGAGATTATGAAAACGGTCCCTGTGCCGCAAATGCCGGCCGCGGCCCCCGCCAGATGAAATGGATTTTCGCCACGCTGGGCCTGCTTGTCCTGGGATTGATCCTCAAACTCAGCCTGTTGATTTACGCGATGTATGTTCTGCTCGGGCTTCTTTTGCTAAGCCGTTTCTTTACGCGAGTCTGGACGGAGCAAATGGAGGCCCGGCGTTTTTGCGACGAGGAAGTTCTGGAAATCGGCGCTGGCGTTGAGAGCAAAGTCGCGGTGCAAAATACCGGTCGTCTTTCGATTCCGTGGGTGATTTTGGAGGATTCCCTGCCGCGTGATGCATTGGTGCAAATGCCGGCGCGCATCAAGGCGGAAGGAGGGCGGCTGGCCCTGGCCCGGCTGGCCGCCGGCGAAACCAAAGTCTTGAGCTATCGTGTCAAATTTCTCATGCGCGGCTATTACCAGATCGGTCCTTTGCTGGTCGAGACGGGGGATGTTTTTGGTTTGCATCGCCGTTTTAGAATTCTGACCGAGCCGCATTACGTGCTGGTGCTGCCGAAAGTTCTGCCGCTGAAGGGTTACAGCCTGGCCTCGCGCCGTCCCATCGGGGAAATTCGCCTGACCCATCGCCTGTTTGAAGACCCGACGCGCATGTCCAGCATTCGTCCATATCAACAAGGCGATCCGCTGAACCGGATCCATTGGCGGGCGACAGCGCGGACCGGGCAATTGCAAACCCGCACCTACGAAAGTTCCTGCGTGTCGGGCGCAACTTTTTTGCTTGATTTTCATGCGGGCAGTTTTCCAGGGGCATCCGCCGTTGGTTCGGCGGAACTGGCCGTTGTCACCGTCGCCTCACTGGCCAACGCGGTATTTCTGATGGGCCAGCAAACCGGGTTCATCAGCAACGGGCGCGATGCGGCCGATCGCATCCGCGAAGAAGGCTGGCGGGCCGAATTCCTGACCCGCGACGACGCCCAGCAGCGGGTTTCCCAAACCCCGGCCAACACCCGCCTGCGGCCCGTCATGGTCGAAACAGGCAAAGGCGAAGACCGGTTCATGCGGATTCTGGCCGCGCTGGGCCGCCTGGAGCATACCGACGGCCTGGATTTCTCCGCGATGGTGGCGGAAGCCGTTTCGAAAATATCCCGCGATGCCACCGTGGTGGCGGTTCTGGGCGTCGTGACGCCCGGCATCGCCGCCGCCTTGGGCGATCTGGTCCGGCGCGGATTGCTGGTCACGGCGGTTGTGGTTTCATTCAACATGGAAGCGATACCGGATTGGGCCAAACCTCCGGCCTGGGCGGAAATGCTGCTGGCGCAAGGCATTGATTTCCGGGTCGTCAACAGCGAGGAGGCGATCCTCAACCTGTGCGCCGGGGCGATTGTGAGGTGAAATGAGCAAGCCGCGAAAAACTGTTGCCGACTACATGGTGATCGCGCTCAGCCCGGTTTTGATCATGGCGCTGGTGGGAAGCCTGTGTTTTTTTCTGGTCGAAGTTTTTTATCGAGGCCGGATGATCGGGGGCGTCTGCTGGGTCATGTTTTGGTTCATTATCGGCATTGTGCTCGTCTCGCGGATCGCCATCGAGAAAAGCACGGAGCATGCGGTCATCTATGGGCTTGGGCTGGCCGTCGCCACCTGGCTCTACATGATGCGAACACAACCCTCGTATCTCCTGGGAATCGTGCTGCTGGCCATGGTTTGGTTCTGCGCCCATAAACTTGTCTGGGACTGCACCTTGATCGATGAGGAGCAGGATTCTTCAGGTCAGGGCTTGCTGCAAAAAGCGGCCGCTCCCCAATCGAAACCGGCGAAAAAACCGGCGGGCAAGGTCTCCGCGCCGCATTCGCCGGGGCGTTGGGTGGTTTATTTTTCATTGGCCGCATTGCCGCTGTTCGGCGTGGGGCAGATGCTTTTGCCCGGAAACGCGGTGGCGGCTCGCCGGGCGGGATTTATTTTTCTGGTCCTCTATCTGGCCGCCGCGTTGGGATTGCTGGTCACCACCAGTTTCCTGGGCTTGCGGCGTTACCTGCGGCAGCGTTACCTCAAAATGCCTCCGGCCATCGCCGTGGCCTGGCTCAAGTTTGGCGTCGGTGTGGCCTTCATTGTTTTGATTGGAGCGGTCTTTCTGCCCCGTCCCGGCGCGAATGAGGCCTGGGCGGCGTTGCGTTATCAAATAGATTATCAACTGCGCCGCGCCAGTGAATACGCCGCGCCTGGCAATCCGCCCGGCCAGGGTCGGGGCCGGGCTGGCAACGAGACCGGCGGCAAACAAGGCAGCGCCCAAAAATCCGGTCAGGAACAGGCCAACAAACAGGCCGCAGGTCAGGAGAAGCCCGGCGAAGCACAAAGCCCGTCGCAATCCAATCCTGCTCCCGCTGTTTCCAGCGCCCAGGCCGGCAATCTTTACAACTTCCTGCGGACCGCGCTTCTGATTGCCGCCCTTGTGGTCATCGGCGGATGGATCATCCGCCGCCGTTATATGCTGCTGGAAATGGCCCGGTCAATCCTCGCCGCCCTCGCGCAGTTCTTCAGAAAACTTTTCGATTTGACTCCGTCCCGCAAGCCTGCCAAAAAAACCGAACCTGCTCCCGCCCGCGCCAAATTCAGTTCTTTCGCCGAGTATAGGAATCCCTTTTTCACCGGCAAGGACTACGCGTGGCCGGCGGAGCAAATCATACTTTACAGTTACGAAGCAGTCCAGGTCTGGGCGAAAGAGCAGGGGATCGCGGCGCGCCCCGAGGAAACCGCGCGCGAATTTTGCGGCCGGCTGGGTGAGCAACGTCCTGAACTGGATTCGCAATTGGACCCATTGGCCCGTCTCTACGCCCATGCCGCCTACGGCACGAAGCTGCCGCCGAACAGCGACCTCGAACCGATCCGGGAACTCTGGCGCCGCCTGCCCCCCGCCGCCACCCAGACCGTAGACCTTTCCAGAAGGTAATTTTCTGCTGTTCCTTGGGCGCGATTTGCTGAATAATGCGGCGTGAATCATTTACAAACAGGCCCGACATGAGTGCCAAGACCGCGAAGACCAGGGATACGGCGGAGAGCCGCTGGCTCTCTTACCGGCCGGAAATCAAAGTGCTCGATTGCACCATCCGCGACGGCGGATTGATGAACAATCACCATTTCGACGACAAAACCGTGAGGCTGGTGTACGAGACATGCATCG
>Ga0181526_10000949_pt1 | contig 29196 bp, 24 predicted proteins | sample PEATcosm2014_Bin_35_FD_119750 | JGI IMG/M metagenome (GOLD analysis project Ga0181526, IMG submission 119750) | Peatland microbial communities from MTU Mesocosm Facility, Houghton, MI, USA - PEATcosm2014_Bin06_30_metaG | ecosystem: Environmental > Terrestrial > Soil > Wetlands > Peat | place...
ACCAACGCCGGCCGCGGCGCCCATGGCGCCGAACACCGCCGTCGGATGAAAGCCTGCCTTGTGGGTGAGCGTCGGCGCCACCGTCGACAGCCGGCACATGGTCTCGACGCCGACCGCGATACCCAAGAGCGCCGCCCGGCCATCGAGCTTGTGCCGCTCGCAAGCCGCCAGCACGGCCGGCACCACCACAGCGCCGGCATGGATCGGGCCGCCCTCAAAGGTGTCGTCGAAGTCCTCGCCGTGGATCGCGGTGCCGTTGACGATCGCGGCCGCCGCGGCGGAGAGCGTGCGGCTGTGGCCGATCGCGGTGCAGGGCCCGTCGTCGTCGCAGGCTTCGAGCACGCGTTTGACGTAATCCTCGTTGCGCGCCGTGACGGCGAGACCGACGACGTCGATCAGTAGCTCGACGCATTTCTCCCGCACCGCCGGCGGCAAATGCGCGGCGTCCAGCGCGCAGATTTTTTGCACGAGATGCTCGGCGACGGAAGTTTTGGGAAGCTCGATGGAGGTCATGTCCGAACTTTATTGCTGTCGGTTCCCGGACGCGGTGCAAGATGAAATGTTGCGCCGCTGATCCGGGATCGTTCCAAACTCTGCGCGTATCACGATCCCGGGTCTGCGGCGCATCACTCCGCTACGCTACGTGCTGCACCGCGCCCGGGAAACGCCGTCGGAGCTGGATCAATACTTCGCCGAGATCGGCAGTTCTTCCGCCGGGAACAGCGAGATCAGGCGGCAGCCTTTGTCGGTGACCACGACCTCTTCTTCGATGCGCGCGGCCGAATAGCCGTCCGTCGCCGGGCAGTAGGTTTCGATCGCGAACACCATGCCTTCGACGATTTCGGTCGGGTGATCCATCGACACCACGCGCGAGATGATCGGCCGCTCGTGCAGGTTCAAGCCGAGGCCGTGGGCGAATTGCAGGCCGAAGGCCGCCATTTCGTCCGGGAAGCCAAACTCCTCCGCCTTCGGAAACACTTCACAGATATGCGCGGTCGAGGCGCCCGGTTTGATGCGCTCGATGGCGTTGTCGAGCCACTCGCGCGCCATTCTGTAGGCGTCGTGCTGCGCCGGCGTGGCGCGGCAGACATTGAAGGTGCGGTAGTAGCAGGTGCGGTAGCCCATGAAGCTTTGCAGGATGTCGAAGAAGGCCTGATCGCCGGGGCGGATCATGCGGTCGGTGAAATTATGCGGGTGCGGGCTGCAACGCTCGCCCGAAATGGCGTTAACCGCTTCGACGTCGTCGGAGCCGTGGGTATAGAGGAACTTGTTGACCTCGGCGACGATGTCGTTCTCGCGAATGCCGGGACGCAGCATTTGATTCACGACGTCGTAAGCCCCGTCCACCATGGCGGCGGCGCGGTTGAGCAGCGCGATCTCGTCCGAGGATTTCACCTCGCGCGCGCTCAGCATCACCTGCTGGCCATCCTTGATCTTCAGCCCGGCTTTTTCCAGTTCGAACATCATCGGCGGCTCGATGATATCGACGCCGATCGGCATTTTGGCGACGCCGGCCTCACGCAGGATCGCAGCCATTTCGTCGGCGTGGCGCTTCATCAAGCCGAACGCCGGATCGACCGTGCCGCGCAAGCCGACGAGGCCCGCCTTGCAATTCTCCGGCTTGAGCCACGGCGAATAGAGCTTGTGATGGACCGCGGCCGAGCCGAAGTCCCACAGGATGGGCTCGCCGCCGCGCACCAACAGCGCCCAGCGCGAGAGCTTGTCGCGCGCCCATTCGCCGATCTTGGTCGAGGTGACGTAGCGGATATTGTTGTCGTCGAACAACAACAGCGCGCCGAGGTCCGAGGCTTCCAGCGCGGCTTGCGCGCGGGCGAGCCGGTAACGGTGCATGCGCCGATAGTCGACGCGCTCCTCGAAATCGACCCCCATGGTGCCGAGCACCGGCAGATGGCGGCCCCAATTGTAGCGCGGATTGATGTCCTCGGCGCGGATGATCGTCGGATCGCGGGTGATGTCGTCCATGGCGTACTCCCTTCCTTCGTCCGTCATCCCGAAGCGCCAACGACGCGGGCCTCGAATGGATAACCGGGCATTGCGATTGTCGCTCGTATTCTAGCTAATCCGCGCGCCAGTTCCTACCGGTCCCGAGGCCGTCACGGTATCGGGATAGGCCCCACGTCCTTCGGTACTTTATAGCCCTTCTGCACCGCCGGCCGATTGGCGATTGCCGTGTACCAGCGCTTGACGTTCGGGTATTTGTTGAGGTCCACGGTCTGCCATTCGTAGCGCGAGATCCACGGCCATAGCGCGATATCGGCGATCGAATAATCGCCGGCCACATATTCATGGTCGGAAAGCTGCTTGTCGAGGACGCCATACAGACGGTGCGCTTCCTTGAGGTAACGCTCCTCCGCATAGGGCGCCTTGCCGGGATTGTATTTCACGAAATGGTGCACTTGGCCGAGCATCGGACCCGGACCGCCCATCTGCCACATCAGCCATTCGATGACCTTATAGCGCCCTGCGCCGGACTTCGGCAGGAGCTTGCCGGTCTTGTCGGCGAGATAGATCAGGATGGCGCCGGATTCCATCAGGCTCATGCCGTTGTCGCGGTCGACGATCGCCGGAATGCGATTGTTCGGCGAGATCTTGAGAAATTCCGGCTTGAACTGCTCGTCCTTGCTGATGTCGACCGGATGCACCGTATAGGGCAGTCCGAATTCTTCGAGCGCGATGGAAGCCTTGCGGCCGTTCGGCGTGGTCCAGGTGTAGAGATCGATCACGATTGGGTTCCTGTCTGGTTTAAGGTGAAGCTTGTTATGCCTAAGCGGCGCTCCGCCCCAGGGCGTGGGCGTCGTTCAGGCGAAGCGTGACGAGATGCGCCGCGACGGCGTCGCGGATTTTTGGTCCGTGCATTGTCATTTCGGCGAACTCGGCCTCTGAAATAAGATCGCTTAGGCCGGACTTGAAGTACGGCCACGCCTGCGCATGGGCCCACCAGCTTTGGACACGCGGGCGTGCGGCGGTCCATAGATCGAGCAGGCCGAGATAATCGAGCCGCGCGACGAGCGGCATCAGGTTGATATCGGCGAGGCTCGGCTCGGCGCCCAGAATCCAGGGACCGCCTTCGGCGAGCGACTCTTCCAGCATTTTAAATGCGCGCTCGTAGGCCGCAACGGCATGGACCACGAACGGCGACTGCACGCCGTGCTCATAGGTCGATTTGAAACGGTCGCTGCGGCGCGGATCGCCGACATTGCGAAAGCGCGCCTGGCGAATTTCCTCGGGCATGTTTTTCATGCGCTCGCGGAACATCGCCGAAAAACTGATCTCGGTGACACCCTCGAACAACCCGTCATCGACCATCTTGCTCCATAACCGCATCCGGCTTTGCTGCCACGGATCGGCGGGAATAAGCCGGGGCGCCTGCAAGAAGGTCTGATCGATATATTCGCAGATCAGGGTCGACTCGATGACCGGCTTGCCGTCGTGGACCAGCGTCGGGACGACTCCTTTTGGATTGAGCTTGCGGTATTGCGGGTCGTATTGCTCGGCCTTGAAGAGGTCGACCCGGATCGCCCGCCACTCCAATTGCTTGGCCCGCAGCGTGATGCGGACCTTCTGGCAACAGACCGAATTGCCGAAATCGTAAAGAATAAGCTCGCTCATGCGACCTTTTTACCCCAAAGCCTGCTCGACGCGATATCGGCGCCGTCGCGGATGGCTTTCAGCTTCAGCCACACCACCGGCTCGATCACCCATTCGCGCCGGGTGAAGGTGCCGAAGCCGCAATCGCTCGAGGCGATGACACGCTCGCGGTCGCCGACCACCGACACCGCTTCCTCGATGCGCCGCGCCACCACTTCCGGATGCTCGACGAAATTCGAGGTGGTTTCGACCACGCCGGGGATCAGGATCATGTCCTTCGGCAGCGGCACGCGTTTGAGCGCCGAATATTCGTGGGCGTGGCGTGGATTGGAGAATTCGATCGACAGCGCGCCGACCTTGGCCTGGTACAGCGCGGGTAGGATCTTTTCCAGCGCGATGTCGTGGATATGCGGGCCTTCCCAATTGCCGTAACAGATATGCAGCCGCACGCGGTCGCGCGGGATGCCGTCGATGCCTTTGTTGATGGCGGCGACGTGACGCTCGCAGCGCTTGACGAATTCGGCGTCCGTGAGGTCGCGGTACATCATGGTGCGATCCATGGCGAGATCGGGCGCGTCGATCTGCAAAATGAGGCCGGCTTTGTGGATGGCCTGGTATTCGTTCTTCATCTCGCGCGCGATGGCGTCCAGATAGGCGTCGTGCGACTCGTAAAACGCATTCAGCATCGTGCTCGAAATGATGCCGGGCGAAGCCGCCGTCATGAAGCGCTCGGAAAAGGCGTGCAGCTCGTCGGCGATCCGGTTGAAGCCCGCGGTCTCGTCCAGGACCGGTTTGAGATCGCGGTATTTGATGTCGGCTTGCGCCTCGGGCGCGCCGTGCTGGCTCTTCGGCGGATTGGGAAAGCGCCGCATCAGGTAGCTGACCAGATCGGGGAATTCCTCGAATTCGCGGCCGCGGCGGCGCTTTGAGACGCCGGCGAAGCCCGAGACGCGCTGCGGCACATAAGTCTGAAAGCCGATGCGGCGCTGCTCGCCGTCATTGCCGACGTCGATGCCGGCTTCCATCTGCTTTTGCACGACGTGGCGGACGGCTTTGTCCATCTCGTCGGCCAGCAGCTTGGGATCGAGGCTCTTGCCCTCTTCCTGCGCGATCAGAAGGTCGCTCAAGACCTCGTTGCGCGGCAGACTGCCGACATGGGTGGTGAGGATGCGGTCGCGGCTCAAAATCATCGGGCGGGCTCCGGCGGGTTCTTCCGTTGCGAGCTTCATAGCGCAATCCAAGCCGGATGACAGCGCCGATTACCGGCGCCATTGCGGCCTAATTTCCGCGTCGGCATAATGCTTTGCTGTGGGCACAGGTGGGCGAAGTCCCGCGCGGCCCGGGGAAGGAATGCCGAAATGACAGCCGCTTCGCCGCGCCAGAGACCGCCATCGACCGCTGTGCCGCGCGACTACAATTTCGCCGCCGATATCCTCAAGCGCAATCTCGACGCCGGACGCGCCGACAAGCTCGCCGTTATCGACGATCGCGGCCGCTTCACCTATGGCGACCTCGCCGACCGCGTCGCGCGCTTCGCCAATGTGCTGCGCTCGCTCGGCATGCGCCGCGAAGAGCGCGCGCTGATCTGTCTCACCGACACTATCGATTGGCCGACCGCGTTTCTCGGCGCGATCAAAGCCGGCGTGGTCGCGGTCCCGGTGAACACCCTGATGACCGAAGCCGACTATCGTTTCATGCTCAAGGACAGCCGGGCGCGGCTCTTGATCGTATCGGAGGCGCTCTATCCCAAATTCGCGGATGCTATCGGGGAGGCTGATGATCTTGAGCACATCATCGTCTCGCGGGGCGATGCGCATGGCCATCTGTCGTTCGAGCAATTGCTGGCCGATGCCGAGCCGGACGAGATAACCGCGCCGACCACCTGCGACGACATCTGTTTCTGGCTCTATACCTCGGGCTCGACCGGCAGGCCGAAGGGCGCGGTGCACAGCCACGCCGATCTCAAACTCACGGATGATCTCTATGCCGAGCCGATTCTCGGCATCACCGAGAGCGATGTCTGCTATTCGGTAGCGAAATTGTTCTTCGCCTATGGGCTCGGCAATGCGCTGACGTTTCCGATGTCGGCGGGCGCCACCACTGTGCTGCTGCCGCAGCGGCCGACGCCCGATCTTGTCGCCGACCTTCTGAAACAGCACCGGGTCACGGTGTTCTATGCGGTGCCGACATTCTATGCCGCGTTTCTCGCCAGCCCCGCGGCGCCCGAACGCGGCGAGCTGAAACTGCGGCGCTGCGTTTCCGCCGGCGAGGCGCTGCCGCCCGATATCGGCCGGCGCTGGAGCGAGCGCTACGGCACCGACATTCTCGACGGTCTTGGTTCGACCGAGATGCTGCATATTTTCCTCAGCAACCGGCCGGGCGACGTCAAATACGGCACCACCGGCAAGCCGGTGCCGGGCTACGATATCCGCCTGGTCGACGACGACGGCGAGCCGATCAAGAAGCGCGGCGACATGGGCGAACTCCAAGTGCGCGGGCCGACCAGCGCTATCATGTATTGGAACAACCGCGAGCAGTCGCGCTCGACCTTCCTGGGCGAATGGACCCGCTCCGGCGACAAATATGTCGAGGACGAGGACGGCTATTACGTCTACTGCGGCCGGCGCGACGACATGCTGAAGGTCTCCGGCATGTATGTGTCGCCATTCGAGGTCGAAGGCGTGCTGCAAAGTCATCCCGATGTGCTCGAAGCCGCCGTGGTCGGCTGGCCGGACATCGACAGGCTGATCAAGCCCAAGGCCTTCGTGGTACTCAAAGCGCCCGAGAAGGCGAGCGACGGTTTCGCGCAAATGCTGCAGGACGAATGCCGGCACAAACTCGCGGTCTACAAATATCCGCGCTGGATCGAGTTCCGCAGCGAATTGCCGAAGACCGCGACCGGCAAGATCCAGCGCTTCAAGCTGCGCGCCGAGGCGCCATCCGCCTCATAGCTCGGTATCTCTCGGGGGCTGCCCTTGAGAATCGAGGGGGCGTTCAGGCCACCGTCGCCACCGGCTTCCACGACGCAAATCCGGCGCCGACAAAGGTCGCCGGGCTTGGGAAGTAGTCGATGAGCTCAAAGCCCGTGCTGCCGGCCGCCGCATGGGCGATCACCCAGTCGCGGATTTCATGCGCGCCGTTGCCGGTGCGCGGCAATTCGCTGGTGAGAAACGCTTCGAGCTGCGTCTCGTCGCCATTTTCGAAATGCCTGATGCAGGTGCGGTCGAATTCCTCGTCGATCCAGCCCATGGTCGTCTCGCCGATCGAGTGGCTCAATCCTCCGGTGCCGAGCACGGCCACACGCAACGGCTCCGGATAGCTCTCGATCGCCTGGCGGAGCAGCCTGCCCCAGGCCAGACAGCGCTTGATGTTGAGCATCGGCGCCTCGAGATCGTTGACCAGAAGCGGCACGATCGGAAGCTTGGCGTCGACGCCGATCCGCCACAGCGGAATGCAGGAGCCATGGTCGAGCCGCAACCGGTGCGACAGCGCGGGATCGAAATCGCTGTCGAGCGCGGTCTGCAGCAGATGACCGCCGAATGCCGCATGGCCTTTAAGGCGTTCCCGCGGATAGACCTTCTTCATGAACGGCTCGGGCGGCCCGTCATGTTCGTCGCCAACCCCGATGCAGATGGCGGGCAGATTATTGATGAAGAAATTGACCCAGTGATCGGGCGAAACCACCACGAGCAGGTCCGGCCGTGCGGCGCGCAGCCGCTTTCCGATCTCGTCGAACGCCGCGGCGAGCTTCGCCCGATGATCTGCGGGCATGACGTCCCAATCGCGCGCGATGAGCGGCCCATGGCAGGCTGCGAAGACTCCGACAAGCTCAGCCATTGGCGACCCCCTTAGCTTTCATCTTTGCCGAAGCATCCAGCGCGTGCAGTTTCGCGATGAATTCGGCTTCCGGCATGCCCCTGATCTGAAAATAAAACCGCAGCAGATAGGCGTTGACGCGCGGCGCGAGTATTCCGATATCGTCTTCAAGCAGCGCTTTGCGCACTTCAGGCCTGATCTCGTAGCGATCGATGACGGCCGCCCTGTCGGCCCGATAAGCGGCGGCAAGACCGGCGTCATGCTGCAGATCGAAGAATAACTTGCTCAACCAATAATCTGTCATGGCGTGTTTGCCTCTTGGAGCCCGACTTGTATCACGGCGCAGCTGCAGCGTTTCTTCGGCCGAGCGAACGAGCACCCGACCGCCTCAGTACTGACCCTTGGGATCAAGACCAAGCGCGTGCTGACCATACATGGTGCTGACCGCGTCCCAATTCATGCTGACGTGGAGCGCACCCGCGTGGATGTCGCGCCACGCGCGCTGTATGGGCTTTGATGTGAATATTCCCTGGCCCCCGGCCGCCTGAAACAAAGCGTCGATCGCCTGCACGATCAGTTTCACGCTAAAGGCTTGCCGCAGCCGGTTGCGCAACCGGATATCGAGATCGGCCTGACGTCCGGCTTCTGCCGCCACGAGCGCATCTTGCAGAGCGGTCAGTATCGTCAGTCGCGCCGCCTCGACTGCACCGGTCGCTTCGGCGACGCGGGTTTGGATGGTCGCAAATTCCGCCATCCGATTGTTGCCGCCGGTGACGGCGCCACGCGTGGTGCGGATCTTCGCCATATCGATAAAATCCGCCAGCCCACCCTCGGCGGCGCCGAGAAGCGGCGAAACCAGCGCGAACGGAAAGGCCGACAGCATCGATTGGCGATACAGCGGGTTTTTGTGGATCCTCGAGCCGGGAGCCGTCCCTGCCAACAGATCGGCGACAGCGACGACGCGGTGCTCGGGTACGAAGGCATCCTTCGCCACGGTGTTCTTGCTGCCGGTTCCGGCGAGCCCCATGGTGAACCAAGTATCGTCGATTTCGACATCGCCGATGGGCACCAGAAAGAACGCGAGCTTCGCCGCTGCGCTTTCGCCCTGACGGGGTGGAATCATGCCGCCGAGTACAAGCCAGTCGGCATGATCGCATCCGCTGGTGAAACTCCATGTCCCGGACAAGCGATAGCCACCCTCGACCGCGACGACTTTGCCAACCGGCGGATAGGAGCCGAATGCAATCGCATCGGGGTTCGACCAGTATTCGTCCTGGGTCTTTTCGGGAAAGGCGGCGACCAACCACTGATGGACGATGCCGAGGCTGAAAACCCAGGCGGTCGAGGCGCACCCTGCGCCAACGGCCGCGACCACGGGAACCAGGGCCTCAAACCCATATTCGTAGCCGTCGTAGACGGCCGGCTGCATGATACGAAACAAACCAGCATCCCGCATGCGCGCAATCGCCAGCGGCGAAACACGTCGGTTTGTTTCCGTCTGCTCCGCAGCCTGGCGGGCGAATGCTCCGATTTCCGTTGCGCGCGACACCAGTTCGCCGATGCTCGGCTTCGGCATCGCCTTATCGATGCTGACGATCGACATGTGCCCCTCGGCGTTCCCTTCGATTGACGGTCGGATTGCCGACCGGCGCACCGCCTCTCGCGGCGCTGTCATTTTTCCAATTGTGCAGCTTAAGAATGAGCCGCGCCCCGCCGCCAGATGCTAATTTCGGCTGTGTGATATGGAACGGCTATCGCTCGGACGACTCGGAAGTGCGGGGCCGCGCTGCCTGCGAGAGCCCAGATGGCCGGCCGCGCGCCGCATGAGATCGAGCAGGAAACTCGCGGCGGGCGCCGGTGGAACATCCGCCCGCATGACAATGATGATCGAGGGCGCGGCGAGTTCTTCCTTGACCGGGATCGTTGTCAAAACCTTGTTGGCCAAGGGTGAATCCAGCCACTGCGACGGCGCCATCGCGAGAAGGTCGGAGTTGGCTAGACAAGTCAAAAGCGTCAGCGCCGATTGGCTTTTCAACGCCAGCACGGGTTCCGGTAAGCCGTGGCGCCGGAACAGGTCGCCGATCTCATTCTCCGCCTTCGGCGTTATCGACGTTGTAATCCACTCCGCGGTAACCAGCGCCGCAAGGGATGTCGCTTTGGCGAGAGGATGCTTTTCCCGACAGAGGACGGCGCGTCGGCCGGCCAGCAAGACTTCGCGGTGAAGCACCGGCGGCAGAGCCAGCCCCGGATCCGGCCCCACGTAGAGATCCACGCTGCCATCATGAAGTCCGGCTTCGAGGGTCGGATAAAAGCCTTCGATGATGTGGAGGCGTACTTTCGGGTAACGCCGCCGGAAAGCGTGGAGCACCTTGGGCAGCAATTGCAGATGTGCCGCGATGGAAAGACCTATGGTCATCGAACCGACGGCGTTGCCCCGCAATTGATTGAATTCGTCGTGGGCGCGGCGCACGTCGTTGAGAATGGCGGCGGCGCGCTTGACGAATGCGCGGCCTAGCACCGTCGCAGCCATGCCCCTCGATCGTCGTTCGAAAAGCGGCGCGCCGAGTTCGCGCTCGAGTTCGGACAGGCTTCGCGTAATCGTCGGCTGCGCCGTGCCAAGATGCCGCGCTGCGGCGCGGAGACTGCCGTGCTCCGCAACGGCGACCAAATCTCGCAATTGATTGAGCTTCATTGCGATTCCTCCGCCCTGCTGCGATAGAGCTTAGCTATCGCTCCGGCTTTTCTGCTATCTTACAACTATCGCGACGGCAGGCTAAGGGGTAAGCGTGAAAAAGCGGCCGCAAGTGCCGTGATCGGGGAAACATGACGCGTAGTACTCCGGCAATTGAGCATAAGGCCTGCAGGGCAACCGGCCTCGGCGAGGTTCGAACGGTTGCGGACGCGGCTGGATATTGCGCCCAATCCGATCCATTTTTTGCGCGCCCGCGTCGCTGATCCACTCCATTCCGGCGGTGAATTCAACGCACCGAGCCCCAACCCCGAGCTTTGCCTCAACGCCGCTAAGCTCCGACCGGCCGGTCATCCAGGGCCAAGCCCATCCGATCAGAAATGACAATCGGGAGAGTGTGATGAGTACGACGACGACGCCAGCCGAAACTCTGCCGCCCTTCAAGGCCGACGTCGTCGGCTCGCTGCTGCGCCCGCAAGCCATTCTCGATGCACGCACCGCTTATGGCGCCGGCAAGCTGAGCCGCGAAGCGCTCTGGGATATCGAAAGCGCCCATATCGGCGAGGCCGTGGCGTTGCAAAGAAGCGTAGGCCTGAAGGTCTGCACCGACGGTGAGTACCACCGGCGCCACTGGTTCATGGATTTTGTCGAGCGGATCGAGGGCGTCGGGTTCGCGGGCGGATTGAGGACGACCTTCCAGACGGAAACCGGGCCGGTCGAATTCGCTCCGCCGCGCATTATCACTGTGGGAAAGTTGAAGCGCACACGCGCCCTGGCCGCCGATGAATTCAAAGACCTCAAGCCGCTGGCGGCCGCCGCGGGCCTGGTGCCGAAGCAGGTGCTGCCGTCGCCGACGCTGGTGCATTTCCGCAGCGGCCGTGCCGGCGTCGATCTGAAGGCCTATCCCGACATCGGTGAATATTTTTCCGACCTGGCCGCCGTCTATCGTCAGGAAATTGCGGCGCTCTACGAACTCGGCTGCCGCTATCTGCAGATCGATGAAACGAACTTCCCGTTTCTATGCGATCCGAAACTACACGATCATGTGCGCTCGATCGGAGAAGATCCGAAAACGATCCAACACACCTATGCGCGGTTGCTCAACGACGTGACCCGCGATCGCCCGGCGGACATGCGGATCGTTATGCATATGTGCCGTGGCAACCACGAAAGCGCATGGGTTGCCTCCGGCGGCTATGAACCCGTCGCCGAAGTCGCGTTCGGGCAGATCGACGTCGACGGCTTTTTCCTCGAATACGACACCGATCGTGCCGGCGGTTTCGAACCATTGCGGCATTTGTCGAAGAATAAGGTCGCAGTGCTCGGTCTCGTAACCACCAAAAGGGCGACGCTCGAAAGTAAGGACGCGCTAAAGCGGCGCATCGCGGAAGCCGAGAAATTCGTCCCGCTGGCAAGGCTGGCACTCTCGCCGCAATGCGGCTTCGCCTCCACGATCGGCGGCAACCGGCTCACCGTCGATGATGAGAAGAAGAAGTTGGAATTGGTCGTGGCGACCGCGCGGGACATCTGGGGCTGAACGAAGCGTGGCGACACATGTCCCATTCGGCCGACGGATCGCTGAACCCGAGAGGAGACAAGATGAAACGCAGAACTTTTCTTACCGGCCTAGCGGCTAGCGCGGCCAGCGGCATTTTGGCGCGTCCCACGATGGCGCAGGCGGCGGCTTTGAAAATCGGCATGAGCTTGCCGTTGACCGGTGCCGGGTTCAGTTCGGTGGGCCGGCAGCTCAGGGCCGGCGTACAGCTCTACCTGCAGCAGCATGGCGACACGGTGGCCGGCCGGAAAATAGAGCTTACGATTCGCGATGACGGCGGCGTCGGCGACAATGCCCGCCGGCTCGTTCAGGAAATGATCGTGAACGACAAGGTGGAGATTTGCGGCGTCGGCATCACACCGACCGCGCTGGCGATTGCTTCCATCGTTACCGAGGCCAAAAAGGTGAGCTTGCTCATGAGCTCCGGGGCCTCGATCGCTACCTCAAAATCCCCCTACTTCGTGCGGACGGGCTTCATCATCGATCCGGCGGCATGGATAATGGCCGAATGGGCTGCGAAAAACGATACCAAACGCGTCGTCACGCTGGTCAACGATTGGGCGCCTGGAATCGAGGCCGAAACAGCGTTCAAGACCCGCTTCGTTCAACTCGGCGGCGAGATCGGCGAAGCGATCCGCATTCCGCTCGCCAATCCGGACTTTTCGCCGTTCCTGCAGCGTATCAGCGATCTCCATCCGGACACGGCGTTCATCTTCGTTCCCGGCCCGCAGGCGCCCATCTTTGCCAAGCAATTCGCCGAACGGGGCCTGGCGAAGTCCGGGATCAAGATCATCGGAACCGGCGACATCACCGACGATGACGATCTCAACAATATGGGCGATCAGATGCTCGGCATCATCACGGCCGGACCCTATTCGGCCTCGCACGATTCTCCGCTCAACAAAAGTTATGTCGCCGCCATGGAGAAAGCCAACGGCTTTCGCCCCGACTTCGTGTCGCTCGGCGGCTATGACGGCATGCACCTGATCTATGAGGCGCTGAAGAAAACCCGCGGCGACGCCGACGGCGACGCATTGGTGGGCGCCATGAAAGGCATGCAGTGGGAAAGCCCGCGCGGGCCGATTTCAATCGATACCGATACGCGCGACCTCGTCAGTAACATCTACATCCGCCGCGTGGAGAAGATAAACGGCCAGCTTTGGAACGCGGAGTTCGAGACCTATGCGGCGGTGCGCGATCCGATGAAAGCCGGAGCGAAATAGCGAAAGCGCAACCTGCCTGCTTTTCGGTTGCGCGACGCAATCAATCCAGCGGCTCGACCTTGACGATCGAGGCGCCGTGATTGCTACCGATCCACAGCGTGCCGGGATTTCTCGCATCGTCGACGAAGACGCGGCGGATATTGGTCGGCCGCGGCAGCGGATATTCGGTGTATTGCCCGGTCTCGATGTCGAGCCGCGCCACCCGATCGGTGTTCATCGACGCCGTCCAGGCATTGCCGTTCTTGTCTTCGACCGCGTCATAGGGCGATGACCACGGCGTCGGCACTTTCCATTCCTGAATTTTTCCGGTTGCCGGATCGAGCATGCCGATGGCATTGCCGAAATATTCGGCGAACCACAGCCGGCCTTCGGCGTCGACGCGGCCGCGGCGCGGATGCGAATTCGGCGTCGGCGTGAGAAACACCGTCGGCTCCTTGGTCTTGGCGTCGAGCCGCACGATATTGCCCGCCGAGAAATCGAGCAGATAGAGGTTGTTCTCCGCATCCGCATGAATGCCGTAGGTGCCGATGCGCTTGCCGGTGCGCGGATCCTTCGGCACGCCGACGTCCTCGAACCCGTTCGACTTCAGATCGAGCCGGTAGATATGACCGCCGGCGGAATTCTTGATCCAGACTTTGTCGTCGGTCGGCGTGCCCTCGACCGCCAGATGGCCGAGCTGACCGGCATCGCTGTCCCATTCCTTGGGCGTCGACCACTCCTCGAACTTGCCGGTCTTGCGGTCGAGCTTGGCGATCGCGCTCTGATACATCACGCCGATCCAGGGATTGTCGTCCTTGTCGATCTCGAGATCGAGCGTGCCGAGCGAATAGCCGGGCTTGGTCACCGGGATCGGATATTGCGTGACCTGGCCGGTCTTCGGATCCATCTCGCCGATGAACATCTGGCCGAAATCCGAGTACCAGACGTTGCCCTCGTGATCGAGCACCACATCATGCGGCTCGATCAGCCGGTTCGGCAGATCGTATTCGGTAACGATGACATGGGTCGATTTGCCGGTGAGCCGCGGCAGCGTCTTGAGCGGCCACGACCAGGTGTCCTGGCGGCTCAAATTGATGCTGGCGAGCCATTCGGCGGCGGCGGGCGCCGCCTCGGCGGAGATCAGCCGACGCGCCGCCTCGCCGACCAGCCGCTGCGGTTTTGACGGCGTGCTGCCGGGGTAATAGCCGGCCATGCGCAGGAAGACTTGCTTGAATTCTTCGGCATCGTGGGTCGAACGCAGGATGCGCTCCAGCGTGTGACAGCTGTTGCAGTCGAGCACTAACCGCTTCTGGTCGTCGGTGCCGGGCATGCTCATCAGCCACTCGGCATTGGTCAGTTGCGCGCCGAGATTGCGGGTCGGCTTGAGCTTGATGTCGATCTTGTCTTCCTGGCCGGCGGCGACGGTTGTGTCCTGCGGACCATCGAGATCGTAGCCGGTAGCGCGAATGGCGATGGCGTAATGGCCCGGATCGAGGCGCGAGGCCGGGAAGCTGAAGCGACCTTTGTCGTCGCTGACGACCGAGACGGTGATGGTCGAGCCGTCTCTTTTGGCGCTGACCACGACGCCTTCCATCGGGCCTTCTTTGGCGGAGGAGACCTCACCCGAAAGCGCGGCCGCGTTCTGCGCCATGGCCGGCATCGCTGCGGCGAATGCCAGACACGCAACCGAAGCGAAAAATAGCGCTCTCGTCCGCATGATATCCTCCCAGAACTCTCATTAAATCGAATTTGACGTCACGCAGACGGCGCCAATCCGTTAATTTTTTATTGGGTCGAGCGTATTCCCCGCGGCTGGGCGGTTCAAGCACGCCCGACGGCGCAGCACTATTGCGGCTGCAACTTGCCTTGCGTTTACGTTTTTCGGGTATTACTAGGACGCCTTCTCCGTGAGCGCGTGCCGCGGTAGCTCAGCTGGTAGAGCACCGCATTCGTAATGCGGGGGTCAGGGGTTCGAATCCCTTCCGCGGCACCAGCCCTCGTCAGCGAAGCGCCCGAAATCCATTATCCCGGCGAACGCGGCCATATTCTCCTCATCGCAAAACTGCGAATATCGTGATTATGGATTCCGGGCTCGCGCTTTCGCGCGCCCCGGAACGACAAGACTGGGAGAGAAACTTGCCCGTGATGTCCGGAAAACGCGCCTTCCTCGATTTGCTCAAGCAGGAGGGCGTCACCGTCATGTTCGGCAATCCGGGCACCACCGAATTGCCGCTGATGGACGCCTTCGCGGTCGAGCATGACATCCGCTACATCCTGGGCCTCCAGGAAGCAGCCCTGATGGCGATGGCCGACGGCTATGCGCAGGCCTCCGGCGGGCTTGCGGTGCTCAATCTCCATGTCGCGCCCGGGCTCGGCAACGCCATGGGCATGCTCTACGACGCCATGAAGGCGAACGCGCCGGTGCTCGTCACCGCCGGCCAGCAGGACCTCGAATACATCGTCACCGAGCCGGTGCTGACGGCCGACCTGCCGACGCTGGCGCGGCCCTTCGTCAAATGGGCCGCCGAGGTGCATCGCCTCGAGGACCTGCCGCGCTACGTGCATCGCGCGGTAAAGACGGCGCTGGCGCCGCCGACCGGCCCGGTATTCCTGGCGCTGCCCGGCGATATCCTCAAGTCCGACGCCGACATCGACCTGCTCGAACCGACCCGCGTCGCGCCGCGCGTTCGCGGCGATGCCGATGCCATCGCCGCCGCCGCCGAGCTCCTCGCCAAGGCCGAGCGTCCCGTGATCATCGCGGGCGACGCCGTGGCGCAGAGCCGCGCCCACAAAGAGCTTATCGCGCTTGCGGAAGCGATCGGCGCACCGGTCTATGTCGAATTCATCCCCAACACCGCCTCGTTTCCGGCCTCGCATCCGCTCTATCGCGGCATGATGACTCGCTCGCAGGCAGGCGTTCGCGAAGTGCTCGACCAGCACGACTTGCTGTTCTCGGTCGGCGGCGATCTGTTCACCTGGTCGCTGCCGTCACCCATCGATCCGTGGCCCGCGGGGCTGCCGCTCATTCATCTCGACACCGATCCTTGGCAGATCGGCAAGAACTATCCGGCGCAGGTTGCGATCCTCGGCGACCCGAAGGCGTCGCTGCCCGAGATCACCGCCGGTGTTGCCGCGCGTATGAGCGCGAGCGCCCAGGTCGCAGCGGCGTCACGGCTCAAATCGCTGACCGACACCATCAAAAAAGACCGCGAGGCATTCCGGGCCAAGGCCCGCGCGCTTGCCGCCAAGACGCCGGTGCAGCCGCTCGCGCTTCTCGAAGCGATCGGCGCCATGCTGCCGAAGGACGCCGTGGTGATCGAAGAAATTTTATCGTCGGCGCCGGGCGCGAGGTCGCTGATCAATTCGGACGACGAGCAGAGCTTTTTTGGCCTGCGCGGCGGCGGCATCGGCTGGGGACTGCCGGCGGCGATCGGCGCCAAACTGGCGCTGCCGGACCGGCCGGTGGTGGCGCTCGTCGGCGACGGCAGCGCCATGTACACGGTGCAGGGTCTGTGGACCGCGGCGCGCTACCGGCTGCCGATCGTCTGGGTGATCTTCAACAATACCAGCTACCGCATCCTCAAGCAGCGCCTTGTCATGCTGCGCGGGCTCGCCGAGCAGGCCGACACTTTCGTCGGCATGGAGCTCAACGATCCGGCGATCGATTTCGTCGGCCTTGCCCGCTCGCTCGGCATCGACGGCGCGCGCGCCGCGACGGTGAAGGACGCGACCGACCTAATCGGCAAGGCGCTCAAAGACGGCAAAGCGATGCTGATCGATGTCGACATGGAGCGCGGTTACAAGCCGATGTGAGTTGTAGAACGACAACTAGCGCAGCGGCATGTCGGCGAAAATCTTGTAGCTCTGCGACTTCGGCTTGGCCTTGTCTTCCTCGTTCAAATATTCGACCGAGCTTTTGCCGAGATAGGACGCCGGCAGGATCATGACGCGGATGAAGCGCGTCGGCCGGTCGGCGGCTTGGGCGAAGACGCCGTCGGGCCCAGTCTCGTACCAGGCCCCGCCAGGGCCATAAGACGTCGAGCGCCCATGGGTGTCGATGCGGATGCCGCCTTCGAGCAGGCAGCGGATGCCCGGCCCCTGGTGCCGATGCAGATAGGCGCAGCCGCCCGGCGGAAAGGCGACGCTGTCGCCACGCAGGATGAGCGCGCCCTGCGGCAAGGTTTCGAGCCGCGCGGCAAGTTTTTCGCGCGATACCAGGCCGGGCCCGGAAGCAGGGTCGCCGGTCTCGGTCACGGCCAGTTCGAAGCGCCACAGGGTCGCGCCGGCAATCCCGGCCTTAAGCGCAATCGCGCCTTCGCCGTTGAACGTCTCGCCGTCGCCAAGATTGCGATCGGCGATGGCCACCGCGCCGTGCACCACGAAGATCATGCGCGGCTGCGCCGGCAATGATGCTTCGGCGCCGTTCGCCATGACATCCTCATAAAGCCGAAGTGTGGGCCGCATCCCCGTCCTCCTCTAGAGCATGATCCCGAAAAGTGGGAACCGGTTCTCGGAAAAGATCATGCCAAAATGAAAGATCTGGACCACGATCCGATTCAATCGAATTGGATCATGGTCCAGCCGTCATGCGCGGCGCGAGTGTCTGTGCCAATGGTCCCGCGCGCAACGGCATTTACACCTAAGCGCGGCCATTGCTAAATCCCCCTCGAACGCGGCCAAAATGCGCGGGTTTGGGAGGCGTCCAATGTTAGCCGCCAGAAATGCTGCTGCGATCGACACCGAGCGCTTCCGGCTGCGCAATTTCGTCCAACAGCTCACCGATGCGGGCGAGTGCGAGGTGCACGACGCGCCGATCGAGCTCATCGATGTTGCCGCCGTGCTCGACGGCAATCCGCGTGCCGTGCATTTCAAGTCCGTCGGCCCGGAACATGCCGAACTGGTCGGCAATGTGATGGGTTCGCGCAAGCGCCTCGCCCGCGCGCTCGACACCGACGAACGCGGACTTTTGGGCACGCTCAGTAAGCGCCTCAATAGACTGCACCCGCCGGTCACGGTGTCGTCGCAACAAGCGCCGGTGCAACAGGTCGTGCTGAAGGGCAGCGACGCCGATCTCTGCGCGCTTCCGGTGCACCTGCAGCACGGCGCCGACGGCGCGCCCTATATTTCCGCCGGCATCGATTTTGCGCTGTTTCCCGGCACCGGATTCACCAATGTTGGCTGCCGCCGCATCATGCTGCGCGGGCCGCGCCAGGCCGGGGTCGACCTGATCGCGCCGAGCGACATGCGCGCGATCTATCTGGAAGCCGCCGCGCGCAAACAGCCGGTGCCGGTCGCCTATGCGGTAGGCTCGCACCCGGCCGATTTCCTCGGCGCCATGGTGGCGCTGCCCGGCGTCAACGAGCTCGACATTCTCGGCGCCATGCGCGGGGCGCCGGCGCCGGTGGTGAAATGCGTCACGAACGACATCCATGTCCCAGCCGATGCCGAATTTGTCATCGAGGGCTATCTCGACCCGGCAGGCCATATCGAGCCGGAAGGCCCCTATGGCGAATATGTCGGCTATTACGGCGTGGTGAAGCACAACCCGGTGCTGCACATCACGGCGATCACGCATCGCGAGGACGCGCTGTTCCAGACCTTGACCATCGGCGGGCGGCATCTGGCCTCGACCGACACCGCGCAGCTCACCACCGTGAAGACCGAGTCCGCGGCCTGGGCCGCGCTGATGGCGTCGGTGCGCGAGCCGCTCGCGATCTTTGCGACGCCGTCGAGCGGCGGCATGTACAATGTGCGCGTTTCGCTGCGCCAGCGCGTGCCGGGCGACGCGCGCAACGCCATCGCCGCCATTTTCGGCTCGCATGCCGAGGCCAAGCACGTCTTCGCCTTCGATCCCGACATCGACGTGTTCTCCGACGAGGAAACCGACTGGGCGCTCGGCACGCGCTTTCAGGCCGATCGCGACCTGATCGTCGGCTCGGGCTTCCGCGTCGTGCCGCTCGATCCGTCGCTCGGCGGCGCGCGCACGGGAGCCAAGCTCGGCTTCGACTGCACCATTCCGTTCGGCAAGACCAATGCGTTCGAGTTCTCGGTGCCGGCGCCGCCGGTCGCCAAACAAGCCGCGCCGCACCAAACGGTGGCCGATGCGCTCGCCACCGGACCGGCGAGTTTCCTCGAACTCATGGGCGCGCTCGGGAGCAAGGACGGCCGCGAAATCGTTCGTCAGCTCGATGCGCTTTATACCGCAAAAAACCTGGGCCGCCTCGACGACGGCCGCTATGTGCTGAAGGACGCCGCTAAGTAGCCATCCCTTACGTCGTCCCTGAGCACAAACAAAAGAAACCGGGAGGAATTCAATGCAACGAACAACGCCGCCATTTCGCGCCGATCATGTCGGCAGCCTGCTGCGGCCCGCAGCCGTCAAGGAAGCGCGCAGCAAACACGAGCGCGGTGAGATCACGGCCGAAGCACTGCGTGCGGTCGAAGACCGCGAGACCGAAAAGGTCATCAAGAAGCAGGAGGAGATCGGGCTGAAGCTCGCCACCGATGGCGAGTTCCGCCGCGCCTGGTGGCATTTCGACTTCTTCCGCGGCCTCGATGGCGTCACCTTCTACGAAACCGACCACGGCATTCAGTTTCACGGCGTGCAGACCAAGCACCACGCGCTCAAGATCGAAGGCAAGCTCGGCTTTTCCGGCCATCCGATGCTGGAGCATTTCAAGTTCCTCAAGGCCCACACGCGCGTCACGCCGAAGATGACCATTCCGGCGCCGTCGACGCTGCATTTCCGCCAGGGCCGGGCCGCGATCAGCAAACAGGTCTACCCCGATCTCGATCCGTTTTTCGACGATCTCGCCAAGGCCTATCGGGGCGCCATCCGCGCCTTTTACGACACCGGATGCCGCTATCTGCAGCTCGACGACACCGCCTGGTCGATGATGTGCGATCCGAACGAGCGCGCGCAATCCAAGGGCCGCGGCGACGATCCCGACGCGCTGCCACAACGCTATGCCCGCCTGACCCGCGCGGCGCTCGAGGGCAAGCCCGACGACATGGCGATCACCATGCATTCCTGCCGCGGCAATTTCCGCTCGACCTTCATCGCGTCGGGCGGCTACGAATTCGTCGCCGAGCAATTGCTCGGTCAGACACCCCTCGACGGCTATTTCCTCGAATACGACACCGACCGCGCCGGCGGCTTCGAGCCGCTGCGCTACTTTCCGAAGGGCAAGAAACAATTGGTGCTCGGTCTCGTCACCTCGAAAAGCGGCACGCTGGAAAAGAAGGACGACATCAAGCGCCGCATCGACGAGGCGACCAAATATGTCGCGCTCGATCAGCTTTGTCTGTCGCCGCAATGCGGCTTTGCCTCGACCGAGGAAGGCAATGTGCTCGCCGAGGACGAGCAGTGGGCGAAGCTGCGGATGATTGTCGAAATCGCCAACGAAGTGTGGGGTTGAGTATGCAGCGAGTAAAGCCGCCGTTCCGCGCCGATCATGTCGGTAGCCTGTTAAGGACTGCCGCACTCAAGGAGGCGCGGGGCAAGCGGGAGCGCGGCGAGATCACGTCCGAGGCGCTGAAGCCGATCGAGGACCGCGAGATCGAGGGCGTCATCAAGAAGCAGGAAGGGGTCGGCCTCAAATCGATCACCGACGGCGAATACCGGCGCCTGTCGTGGAATCTCGATTTCCTCGAGCGGCTGCACAATGTCGAATCCTATGCGGGCGAGCGCAAGGTCAAGTTCAACACCACCGGGCCGCAGCCGCGCCCGATCCTGCTGCGCCTTACGGGCAAGCTCGGCGGCTATAGCCCGCATCCGATGATCGAGCATTTCAAGTTCCTCGCGGCGCACACCAAACAGACGCCGAAGATGACCATACCGTCGCCGTCATCGCTGCATTTCCGTTACGGCCGCGACGCCGTGCCGGCGTCGATCTATCCCGACATGGGCGAGTTCTATCGCGATCTGGGCCAGTCCTATCGCAAGGTGGTGCGCGCCTTCGCCGACGCCGGCTGCCGCTATCTGCAGCTCGACGAGGTCAACCTGACTTATCTGTGCGACCCGTCGCTGCGCCAACTGATCAGCGATCGCGGCGAGGATCCGGCGACGCTGCCGGAGACCTACGCCACCATGATCAATGCGGCGATCTCCGACATTCCGCCCGACATGACCATCACCATGCATCTGTGCCGCGGCAATTTCCGCTCCAATTTCGTCGCCAGCGGCGGCTACGAGCCGGTGGCCGAATTGCTGTTCAACGCCATCAACGTCCACGGCTATTTCATGGAATACGACAGCGACCGCGCCGGCGGCTTCGAGCCGCTGCGCTTCGTGCCCAAGGGCAAGAGCGTGGTGCTCGGGCTCGTCACCTCGAAGACCGGCACGCTCGAAAGCAAGGACGACATCAAACGCCGGATCGACCAGGCGACGAAATTTATTCCGCTCGATCAACTGTGCCTGTCGCCGCAATGCGGCTTCGCCTCGACCGAGGAGGGCAACATTCTCGCCGAGGACGAGCAATGGGCGAAGCTGCGCATGATCGTCGAACTGGCCGATGAAGTGTGGGGGTAGCCAAAATCGTAGCGATGATTAAGCCCTACGACACGGACTTGGCTGTCAGCGCATTACAATCTTGGATTGGTCGCGAATGCACCGAAATATCGCGCCGCGATTTCGATTGGGCGTTTTCATTTGAAGATGCGGGTGGAGTGTCAAGCGAGGGACCGTGGCGGATCATTTCCGATAATCGTATCGCGCTCACCAATGCCGACCACGGCCAATTATTCGGTCTGAAAGAGCCCGTAGACGGTCCTGCAAAAGCGAAAGAGCTTCTTAGCGAGAAAAAAGTTGTTTCGATAATGATAGCACCGATTTCCAGTGACCTTGCGGTATCGTTTGATGATGAAACGGTACTGGAGGTATTCAACTATTCTTCCGGTTACGAAGGATGGGAAGCTGTTGCTAGGTCAAATGGCGGAGGAAGCTACGTGATCGCGATGGGTGGCGGAGGGCTTTCCATTTACAAGCAAGAACGAGGATCATCATGACCCAACGAACCAAACCGCCGTTTCGCGCCGATCATGTCGGCAGTCTGTTGCGGCCCGCCGAACTGAAAGCTGCGCGCGAGCGCCGCGCCAAGGGTGAAATCGGCGCCGCCGACCTCACGGCGGTCGAAGATCGCGCCATCGAACACGTCATCAAGAAGCAGGAAGCGGCCGGCCTGCAATCGATCACCGACGGCGAATTCCGCCGTTCATGGTGGCATCTCGATTTTCTGTGGGGACTGGACGGCGTCGAGCGCCACGTCATGGACACCGGCATCGCCTTTGCCGCAGTGACGACGCGGAACGAAGGTATCCGCGTCACCGGCAAGATCGGGTACTCCAATCATCCGATGATCGAGCATTTCAAATTTCTCAAAGCCCACACCACGCGCACGCCGAAAATGACGATTCCTTCGCCGTCGGCGCTGTACGGAAGGCCGGTGCCGACGCCGATCGATAGATCGATTTATCCGAACCTCGACACTATGTTCGCCGATCTGGGCCAGGCCTACAAAAAGGCCGTGCGCGCCTTCGCGGATGCCGGCTGCCGCTATCTGCAGCTCGACGAAGTCTTCATCGCCATGCTGTGCGATCCGAAATACCGCCAGCAGATGAAGGACCGCGGCGACGATCCGGAGGCGCTGGGCACGCTCTACGGCGACCTCATCAACACCGCGATTTCCGACATCCCGTCCGACATGACGGTGACGATGCATTTGTGCCGGGGCAATTACAAATCGACCTTCATGGGCTCGGGCGGCTACGACGCCATGCAAGAGGTGCTGTTCGACCGCATCAAGGTGCATGGCTATTTCATGGAATACGATACCGCCCGCGCCGGCAGCTTCGAACCGCTCAAGCGCCTGCAGAAGGGCCGCCTCGCCGTGCTCGGCCTGGTGACGACCAAGACCGGCACGCTGGAATCCAAGGACGCCATCAAGCGCCGTATCGAAGAAGCCGCCATGTTTACCGATCTCGACCAGCTTTGCCTCTCGCCGCAATGCGGCTTCGCTTCGACCGAGGAAGGCAATACGCTCGCCGAGGACGAACAATGGGCGAAGCTGCGCATGATCGGCGAGGTCGCGCGCGAGGTCTGGGGGAACTGAACAATGCCGAACGTCGTCGCCGGGAAAGTCGCTATCGTTACCGGCGCGGGACGCGGCATCGGCCGCGGCATTGCGCTTCTGATGGCGCAAGAGGGCGCGAGGGTCGTCGTCTGCGATATCGGCGCGAGCCTCGACGGCGCCGGGACCGACACCGGACCCGCTCAGGCCGTCGTCGATGAGATCAGGAAAGCGGGCGGCGAAGCGATCGCCTCGACGCTGTCGATCAGCGAGCCGGGCAATGCCGATAAAATCGTTCAGTCCGCGCTCGACGCCTTCAGCCGCGTCGATATCCTGGTCAATAATGCCGGCATTTTGCGCGACCGTATCTTTCACCGCATGAGCTGGTCGGATTGGTCGGACGTAATTACCGTGCATCTTCACGGCAGCTTCGCCATGAGCCGGGCCTGCGCCACGCATTTCCGCGAGCAGAATTCCGGCAGCTTCGTCCACATGACCTCGACGTCGGGTCTGGTCGGCAATTTCGGCCAGGCCAATTACATGGCGGCCAAGATGGGCATCGTCGGGCTGTCGCGCGGCATCGCGCTCGACATGGCGCGCTTCAACGTGCGCTCGAATTGCGTCGCGCCCTTTGCCTGGACGCGCATGATCGATTCGATCCCGGCCGAAACCGAAGAGGAAAAGGCCCGCGTCGCCGCCTTTCACGACATGACGCCGGAGAAAATCGCCCCGCTCGTCGTTTATCTCGGCTCCGATCACGCCGCGGGCATCAGCGGCCAGATTTTTTCCGTGCGCAACAACGAGATTTATTTGTTCAATCAGACCCGCCCGATCCGCACCTTGCACCGCTCGGATGGCTGGACTCCGGAAAAACTCGTGACCCAGCTCAAGGGCGCCTTCGCGCCCTCGTTCACGCCGCTCGACCGATCGAGCGATGTGTTCTCCTGGGATCCGGTGTGATGGCCATCGTCTACGACAAACTGATGGCGCTCCAGGTTCCGCCCAAGAAGCAAACCTACGGCGCCAAGGACTGCATCCTCTACGCACTCGGCATCGGGCTCGGCCACGATCCGGTGAACGAGGACGAACTGCCTTTCGTTTACGAGAAAAACCTCAAGGTGCTGCCCACCATGGGCACGGTACTCGGCCATCCGGGCTTCTGGATGCGCGACCGCGATACCGGCATCGACTGGGTGCGGATCGTCAACGGCGAGCAAGGCATCACGCTGCACCGTCCGCTCTCCGGTGCGGGGACCGTTGTGGGTCGCATGCGCATCGTCGAAATTATCGATAAGGGCGCCGGGAAGGGCGCGCTCATTCTCACCGAGCGCATGGTGGCCGACAAAGACAGCGGCGAACTCATTGCGACCGTGACGCAAACCACGTTCTGCCGCGCCGACGGTGGCTTCGGCGGCCCGCCGCGCGCGGCGCCACCGCCGCACCCGCTGCCCGAGCGTGCGCCCGACATCGTCTGCGATCTCGGCACGCGCCCCGAAGCCGCCCTGATCTACCGGCTGAGCGGCGATGACAATCCGCTGCATGCCGAACCGGCCGTGGCTCGGCAGGCAGGCTTCGAGCGGCCGATCATGCACGGGCTCGCCAATTTCGGAATCGCCGGCCACGCGGTTCTGAAAACCATGTGCGCTTACGATCCGGCGAGACTCGTCTCGCTGGCCTGCCGCTTCTCCGCGCCGGTCGTCCCCGGCGAGACACTGCGCACCGAGATGTGGCGCGACGGCGATGTGGTGAGCTTCCGCTCCCGCGTCGTCGGGCGCGATGTCATCGCCGTCACCAACGGCCACGCCGAGGTGCGATCGTGACCGAAGCCGCCGACCTTGCGCCGATCCGCGATGCGGTGCGGGCGCTGTGCGCCGATTTTCCCGGCGAATATTGGCGGGCGCTCGATCGCGAGCGCGCCTATCCGGACAAATTCGTCGCGGCGCTGACCAAAGCCGGATTTCTCGCAGCCCTCATTCCCGAACAATATGGCGGCAGCGGACTGACCATGACGGCCGCCGCCGCCATCATGGAAGAGATCCAGGCGTCGGGCTGCAACGGCGCCGCCTGTCATGCCCAGATGTATACGATGGGCACGCTGCTGCGTCACGGCAGTGCCGAGCAGAAGCAGCGCTATTTGCCCGGCATCGCGCGCGGCGAATTGCGGCTGCAGGCCTTCGGTGTCACCGAGCCGACTTCGGGTACCGACACGCTGGGGCTGCGCACCACCGCCATGCGCGATGGCAACGAGAGCTACGTCATCAACGGCCAGAAAATCTGGACCTCGCGCGCCGAACATTCCGATCTGATGCTGCTGCTCGCCCGCACCACGCCGCGCGAGCAAGCGAAGAAGCGCACGGAGGGGCTTTCCGTTTTTCTCGTCGACATGCGCGAGGTCAAGGGTAATGGCCTCACCATCCGCCCCATCCGCACCATGATGAACCACGCCACCACCGAAGTGTTCTTCGAGAACATGCGGGTGCCGGCGGACGCGCTGATCGGCGAAGAGGGCTCGGGCTTTCGTTACATCCTCTCCGGCATGAATGCCGAGCGCATTCTCATCGCCGCCGAATGCATCGGCGACGCCAAGTGGTTCATCGAGAAGGCCACCGCCTATGCGGGCGAACGCGTCGTATTCGGCCGCCCGATCGGACAGAACCAGGGTATCCAATTTCCGATCGCGCGGGCTTACATCAATATGCGCGCCGCCGAATTGATGGTGCGCGAGGCGGCAGCGCTCTACGAAGCCGGCAAGGACTGCGGCGCCGAAGCCAATATGGCAAAGCACCTCGCCGCCGAAGCGTCCTGGGCCGCGGCCGACATGTGCCTGCAGACCCATGGCGGCTTCGGCTTCGCCGAGGAATTCGATATCGAGCGCAAATTCCGCGAAACGCGGCTCTACACGGTGGCGCCGATCTCGACCAATCTGGTGCTGTCCTACATCGCCGAACACGTGCTCGGGCTGCCGAGGTCGTATTGACCGATCCCTTGCCCCTTTCCGGTCTCCTGGTCGTCGCGCTGGAGCAAGCGGTGGCGGCGCCGATGTGCAGTTGCCGGCTGGCGGACGCCGGCGCGCGCGTCATCAAGATCGAGCGGCCCGAGGGCGATTTCGCGCGCGGCTACGACGATCTCGTGCACGGCGAGTGCAGCTATTTCGTCTGGCTCAACCGCGGCAAGGAATCGGTCGTGCTCGATCTCGCCAAGCGCGACGACAAGGCCTTGCTCGAAACCATGCTGGCGCGCGCCGACGTGTTCGTGCAGAATCTGAAACCCGGCGCCGTCGAAAAACTCGGCTTCCCGATCGCGCGATTACGCCGCGAATATCCACGGCTGATCTGCTGCTCGATTTCCGGCTTCGGCGACACCGGACCCTACGCCACTCGCAAAGCCTACGACATGCTGATCCAGGCCGAGTCCGGTCTCGCGTCGATTACCGGCACGGTGGAGCCGGCGCGGGTCGGCGTTTCGGTGGTCGACATCGCGTCGGGCATGAACGCCTATGAGGCGATCCTCGAGGCGCTGCTGGCCCGCGAGCGGACCGGTCTGGGTGCGGACCTGAAAATCTCGATGTTCGACGCCATGGCCGACTGGATGACGGTGCCGCTGTTGCAAGAAGAAGCCGGCACACCGCCGCAACGGATGGGGCTCGCGCACACTTCGATCTCGCCTTATGGCGCATTCAAAAGCCGCGACGGCGTCGCCATTCTGATTTCTATTCAGAGCGACCGCGAATGGCGCGAACTTGCCGAGCGGGTCATGGGCGATAAGGAGCTCGCCGCCGACCCCGATTTTGCGACCAATGTCGAACGCGTGAAGCGCCGGGAGCTGACCGACGGCCGCGTCGCCGAGGTGTTCGCGGCGCTCGATGCCGACGCGCTCGAGCAAAAGCTCGCCGCCGCCGATATCGCCTATGCGCGGGTCAATAGTCCGGCCGATCTCGGCCGCCATCCGCATCTGCGCCGGATAACGGTGGGCACGCCGTCCGGCCCGGTGTCCTACCCGGCACCGGCCGAGCGCGGGGCCGCAACGACGCGGCGCTATGGCCCGGTGCCGGCGCTCGGCGAGCACACCGACAGGGTGCGCGCGGAATTCATGACGGCTACAATCGCCGCCAAATAATCGGGGAGGAAAAAATGGACATCGGCTTCATCGGTCTCGGCAATATGGGTGCGCATATGGCGCGTCGCCTCGTCGAGGCCGGACACAAGGTCATTGTCTACGACACAAGGCAGGAAACGATCGGCGACCTCGCCGCGCTGGGCGCCATTGCGGGCCGCTCGCCCAAGGAAATTGCCGACATGGTCGAGACCGTAATGGTCTCGCTGCCGACGCCCGATATCGTGTTGAAAGTGGCGACCGGGCCGGACGGCGTGATCGACGGCAAGCGCGTGCGCCGCTTTGTCGATCTTTCGACCACCGGCTCGGTGATGGCACAGCATATTTTCAAATTGCTGGCGGCAAAGAACATTGTCCAGATCGATGCGCCGGTTTCCGGCGGCGTCAAAGGTGCGGAGAAAGGCACGGTTGCCGTCATGGCATCGGGACCGCGCGCCGACGTTGAAGCCGTCGAGCCGGCGCTCAAAGTCATCGGCAAATTCTTTTACATCGGCGAGCGGCCGGGCTCCGGCCAGACCATGAAGCTCTGCAACAACGTGCTGTCGGCGGCGGCGATGGCCGCAACCTCGGAGTCCATGGTCGTGGGCGTCAAAGCCGGCCTCGATCCGCGCACGATGTGCGACGTGATCAATGCCAGTTCCGGCCGCTCGACCGCGACCGAGCAAAAATTTCCCGAGGTCGTCATCCCGCGCAAATTTAATCAGGGCTTCACCGCGGGCCTGATGATGAAGGACGTGAACCTGTTCGTCTCCGAGGCCAAAGCGCTCGGCGTGCCGATCGAAGTCTGCGAGGCGGTCGCGGCGCTCCTCAAGCTGACCTGCGACGAGATCGGAGCCGAGAAGGACATCACCACCATCGTGCAGCCAATCGAGCACCGCGCAGGCGTTGAAGTCCGCGCCCCGAAAGCCTAATCGGCCGCGGCATTTGCCTCGCCGCCGCAGCCGAAAAACCATATCAAATCAGTATCTTACCGAAGCAGTGGCGCAAAAGGACTTTGTGTGACGGCAATCACTTCGCCGCCGTGGCGGGGAGCTAGGTTGTCAATGTCCTTGCGATCGTAGGACGTCATCGGGTCACCCCTCGGTCCCCAACCTCCCCCAATGACCCGGCGGCGCCCTCGGGGTGGGCTTCGGTCCCCATACACCCCACGACCCCGTGCCAGGGGTAGACTGCCCGCCCGGACGGAAACGTTCGGGCGGGCTTTTACTTTCTGCTATTCTACAGCATGCTTAAAAAACCGGGCGGACGCGGAGCCCGGCGGTTAAGACGCGGTGACAGGCATTATGCCCCTCCCCCGTACCAGTCCAAGCCTGCTGGCGGAGTTGCCCGAGCATCTTTCGGCCGCGCTTTTCAAAAGCGCGACTCCGATCAAGCTCCATGCCGATGCGGCGCTGTTTCTTGCCGGCGATGCCGGCGATGGCTGCTATCGCGTCGAGGACGGACTGCTCAAAGTCACAATGATGTCGCGCTCCGGCACCGAACGCATTCTCGCCTTCCTCGGTCAGGGCTCGATCGTCGGCGAATTGTCGATCATCGACGGACTGCCGCGTTCGGCCTCGGTGGTGGCGGTTCGCGACGCCGCATTGAGTTTTCTTAGCCGGGCGGCTTTCGAGGATTTTGCCGCCCGGCATCCCGAAATCTACAAGTCGATGGTGACGCTGATCGCGGGGCGCTTGCGCGAAACCGACGCGGCGGTCGCGGCCGGCAGCTTCCTGCCGGTGAGCGGGCGGGTCGCCTGTACGCTGCTGGAACTGGCCGAGACTTTCGGACAGGACGTCGGCGCGGGCCGCATCGTCATCCGGCAGAAGATCGGCCAGAGCGACCTCGCCGCCATGGCGGGCATCGCTCGCGAGAATGTCAGCCGCATCCTCAACGACTGGAAGCGCCGCAAGCTGGTCAGCAGGCTATCGGGCTATTACTGCCTGGAAAACAAGGCCAAGCTCAAGGAAGAGGCCGAGCTTTAAAGCATGATCCGGAAAAGTGGAAACCGGTTTTCCGAAAAGATCATGCGCAAACAAAATACTAGCTGTGGAGCCTCAACAGGTTGTCCTCGCCGAGCCCAAGTCTGCTGATGGGCGTTTTGGATTTTAATCCACCGTGTGGGCGATGCCAGTTGTATTGGTGCAGCCAGACTGGCAGCTCGGC
>Ga0181526_10000953_pt1 | contig 29002 bp, 24 predicted proteins | sample PEATcosm2014_Bin_35_FD_119750 | JGI IMG/M metagenome (GOLD analysis project Ga0181526, IMG submission 119750) | Peatland microbial communities from MTU Mesocosm Facility, Houghton, MI, USA - PEATcosm2014_Bin06_30_metaG | ecosystem: Environmental > Terrestrial > Soil > Wetlands > Peat | place...
AAAGAGTAGGAGCGCAACCGATTCAGTGCTAGCCCGAGAGAAAAAAGCCGCCTTGATTGCCGACAACCGGAGAGCGGATAACGATACCGGTTCCCCGGAAGTTCAGATCGCCATCCTGAGCACCCGGATTGGCGAATTGACCGAGCATTTCAGGACCCACAAGAAGGACCATGCCTCCCGGCGCGGGCTTCTCATGATGGTCAGCAAGCGTCGCAGCTTGCTCGACTACCTCAGAAAGTCTGATACCGAACGCTACAAAGCCGTCATTCAAAAGCTGGGCATCCGCAAGTAACCTTGCCGAGCGCTGAACAACCAGGCTTGAAGCGTATCGCTTTCCCCGCACGCGCACATTGTGCCCATGCTGGGAGACCTCGGATGCAGTTATTGCGGGGATTCGAGTATTGAGGCTTTGGGGCGCGAAGCACGCCCACATCATTCGTCCAGCTTCTCTCGGCTGGCTTGTACTAAACTCCATCTCCCAAATCGTGATTGCATATGCGGCTTTGAAGGGGCACGGCTTAAGCCGTGCCGTCAGGACGAAATAAGGCGTGGCCTTTAGGCCCTGAGGGATGATCCTCAGCGGCTAAAGCCGGGATTCCTGGTTGACTGGGACGGCGCACCCGAAGGCGCGCCTCTCCAAAATCGAGCGGACAAGGATCGATCGGTTGCGTTCGTAACGGAAGGAACTTAGGAAAATGAGCGAAGAATCAATGACAGCCACCTTACACGGCGTCACCAAACATGAAATCAGCGTGGATCTGCCCGGCGGCAAAACCATTCGCTTTGAAACCGGAAAACTGGCCAAGCAGGCGCACGGCTCCTGCATTGTGCGCATAGGCGACAACGTGGTTCTCGCCACTGCATGCGCTAATGCCGACCCGCGGGAAGGCATCGACTTTTTCCCGCTCACCGTCGATTACCGCGAATACACCTACGCTGCGGGGCGCATCCCCGGCGGCTTTATCAAGCGCGAAGGGCGGCCTAGCGAGCGTGAAATCCTGACCAGCCGGCAGATCGACCGGCCTATCCGGCCGCTGTTCCCTGAAGGCTTCCGCTGCGAGACGCAAGTCATCGCGATGGTGCTCTCCGCCGACACGGAAAACGATCCCGATGTCTCGGGTATCAACGGCGCGTCGGTTGCGCTCAGCGTCTCCGACATCCCGTTTCATGGCCCCATCGGCGCGGTGCGGGTTGGCCGCGTGGACGGCAATTTCATCATCAATCCCACGTATGACGAGCAGCGCTCCGGCGATCTGAACCTGATGGTGGTCGGAACCTCCGAAGGCATCGTGATGATCGAGTCCGGCGCTCGCGAAGTGTCGGAAGAAATTGTGGTCGAGGGCATCGAGTACGGCCACGAGCAGGTCAAAAAGATTTGTGCCGCGATCAACGAGCTGGCGCGGAAGGCCGGCAAGCCGAAGCGAAAGGTTGAGCCGGTGACGACGGATGAAGCCTATCTCGGCGAACTGCGATCGAAGTTTGGCGAGCGCCTCGCCGATGCCGCGAATACCGAGAAGCATCCCAAGAACGAGAGCTACTCGCTCATCAAACAGTTGAAGACCGAAGTCAAGGAAGCTGTTCCGGAAGAAGACGAAGACGGCCGCAAGAAGGCCGGCAAGTATTTCGACCTCCTGCGCGAACAGATCTTCCGCGAGCAGGTAATTAAGGAAAAACGCCGTCCCGACGGTCGCAAGTTCGATCAGGTTCGCGATATCTGGATCGAAGTTGGCGTGCTGCCTCGCACTCACGGCTCGGCAATCTTCACCCGTGGCGAAACCCAGGCGCTGGTGACAACTACTCTGGGCACGGGCGAGGACATGCAGCGGCTGGAAGCCTTCGAGGGCGAAGCCAAGAAGCGCTTCATGCTGCACTACAATTTCCCGCCGTTCTCGGTGGGCGAAGTTGCGTTCCTCCGTGGTGCAGGTCGTCGCGAGATTGGTCACGGCGCATTGGCGGAACGCGCGCTATTCGCGGTGCTGCCCAGCGACACCGATTGGCCATACGCGATGCGCGTCGTCTCCGACATTCTGGAGTCCAATGGATCGTCCTCGATGGCGACGGTTTGCGGAGCCTCGCTCAGCATGATGGATGCTGGCGTTCCGCTGAAGGCATCGGTGGCAGGCGTGGCCATGGGACTGGTGAAGGAAGGTAACGACTATGCCATCCTGACCGACATTGCCGGCGCGGAAGATCACTATGGCGACATGGACTTCAAAGTCGCCGGCACGCGCGGCGGCATCACCGCGTTGCAGATGGACATCAAGGTGATGGGCATCACGCCGCAGATCATGCGCGAAGCTCTGGAACAGGCGCGCGCCGGGCGGCTGCACATCCTGGACAAAATGAACGAAGTGATTGGCGAGTCGCGTACCACGATCAGCGAATTCGCGCCGCGCTTCTACACGCTGCAGATTCCTACTGACAAGATCCGCGATCTGATCGGCCCCGGTGGCAAGGTGATTCGCGGCATCGTCGAAGCTACAGGGGTCAAGATCGACGTTGAGGACAGCGGCAAGGTCAATGTCTCATCGAGCGATCAGGCGGCTGCGGCCAGGGCGCTGCAAATGATTGGCGACATCACCGCGACCGCTGAGGTAGGGAAGACCTATCTTGGCAAGGTTACGCGGCTGGCGGATTTCGGCGCATTCGTCGAGATTCTGCCGGGCACCGATGGGCTGCTGCACATCAGCGAAGTCGCTGAGCATCGCATCAACGATGTTCGCGATGAGCTGAAGGAAGGCGATCAGGTGCTGGTGAAGGTGCTGGCCGTCGATGGCAATCGCATTAAGCTTTCACGCAAAGCCATCTTGAAGGAACAGCGCGCTAAAATGGGCGGTGGAGAAGCCGCTCCTGAAGGCGCCGCTGAAGGCGCCCCGGCTGGCGGAGTTACCTTCGAGGGCGGGCACGAGCGCGCCGACGAACCCAGCTCCGAGCCGAACTTCAATCGCGATGGCGAGCGGCGTGAACACGCTGGCAGCCGGTCTGGCGGACGCGAAGGTGGTCGCGGTGGACGTCCGGGTGGCGGCCGTGGTGGCCGTCCCGGCGGCGGTCGCGGCGGACCACGACGCTAGGCTCGGTGGAAGAGCGGGCCTTTAGGCCCGCGTCATCCGGCATCCTAAACTTGCGGCCTCTGAGGTCTGTGACCTCAGAGGCCGCTGTTTTCTGGCTGGCTTAATGGCACGCCTAAAAGCATGCCTTTCAAAGCAAGCCGGCTCTAACTCGCCGGTCCTACCGTTCGATCCTGCCATTCTTCATGCCAAGCCATTTGGATAGCTTCCAGTTTGGCTTCGGTCGACGCTTTCGGATCGTCGACGAAGACCGGCAGTTCGGTTACGTAACGATGAAGGTCGGTGAAGCGAACCTCCAGCGGATTCTGCTGGGGAAACTTGTCTGTTAAAGCAATGCCGATATCCGTGGCATCATCCCATCTCAATTCAGCAGCCATAGAGGTCTCCCATCGGTGCAGCAGAATGGTATCTCATGACATTTGAAATTGTCATCACGAGCAGGATTCTAGTCCTCGAGGGCCTCGATTTAACAGCCGCAAAGCAGATGCCTGGCGCCAGCCACACGCGTTCATTCCTACAAAGAGTGGCAAGCCCGTCTAATGGCTGCCCTCAGACACATAGTTCCGGTTCCACGCTGGAATCTCCACCACCACCTCGCCGGGCTTCTCGATCACGGCCTGACATCCCAGTCGCGAGTTCAGTTGGAGATCGGCGGCCATATCGAGGCGGTCCGCTTCCTCGTCGTCCATCTCGCTAAGCAGTTCCTTGCCCTTCTTGACGACGACGTGACACGTGGTGCACGCGCAGTTGCCGCCGCAGGCGTGCTCCAGATGCAGGCCAAAGTTCAGCGCTACGTCCAGAATCGATTCTGGTTTGCCATGATCCATATAGGCAAGCTTGCCATGTTCGAACTCGAAGCTGCGGTTCTCCGGTAGAAACGTCACGCGCACCGTGTTCGGCGGAGTGGCTTCCGCCGTTGCCGCGACACCGCCATCTTGAATTTCTTCATCAGGCATAAGATCGAGTTCTGTGCCGTCTAATTGCTGATCGCGATTCAACTAGCCCCCAGCCCCTAACCCCTAATCCCAACCTAGTCACTAGCCACTGACCGCTAGCCACTGGTTCAATCAATTTCCGCCTGTGCGATGGGATGTGGCGCTGCCGGCCCGTCGCCCACGTCGGCCGTGTCCATACTCTTGCCCTTCAGCGCGGCGCCTACCGCAGAATCCATCATCAGCTCGGCCAGTCGCATTGTCCCCTGATTCAATGCATCGATCGCAGTGCGAATCGCGCGGTAATCGTCTTCCTTCATCACGGTTCGTAGCGCAGCTTCCTGCTTGTCGATATTCGTTCGCTCCTGCGACGACAACCGATCCCACGCTGGATTGTCGCGGCCTTTTTCCAGCGCGGTCAACATGGTCTCGGCCTCGTTGCGCGCCTCAATCACCTGCCGCTGCCGGAAGTCGTCTTCGGCATTATCGAATGAGTCGAGGATCATGTTCTCGACCTGTTCGTCGGTGAGGCCGTAGCTGGGCTGCACTTCGATCTTGGCTTCCTTGCCGCTGCGCAACTCTCGCGCTGAGACATGCATGATCCCGTTGGCATCGATCAGAAACTTTACCTCGATACGCGGCAGCCCCGCCGGCATCGGCGGAATGCCCTTCAGATCAAAGCGCGCGAGCGAGCGGCAATCCTTCGCCAACTCGCGTTCGCCTTGCAGGACGTGAATGGCAACGTTCGTCTGGCCTTCGACGCCGGTGGTGAAGTGCTCGGTCGCCGACGCGGGGATGGTCGAGTTGCGATGGATGATTCTGGCCACGACTCCACCCAACGCCTCAATGCCCAGCGACAAGGGCGTGACGTCGAGCAGCAACATCTCCTTCGTCGCTTCCGAGCCGCCAGCCAGGATATTCGCCTGCACCGCTGCGCCGAGCGCGACAACTTCATCGGGATTCAGATCGCAGTGCGGCTTGCGCTGGAAAAGTTCTTCTACGAGTTGACGGACGCGCGGAATGCGCGTCGAGCCTCCAACCAGGACGGCTTCGTCGATCTGACTCGGCGCCAGGCCGGCATCCTTTATAGCCTGCCGGACAGGGCCGACCGTGCGATCAATGACCGGCTGAATCAGTTGTTCGAACTGTGCCCGCGTGGTCTCGCGCTGATAGTGCTTGCCGCCGGGAAGCGCAACCTCAAGCGTTGTTTTTTCGTTCGCCGACAACGCTATCTTCGCTTCGATCACGGCTTGGCGAATCGTTTGCACAGCCTCCGCGTTGCGCCGGACATCGATTCCGAGATCGCCTTGAATGTCGTGGAGAGCAATCGTGACCAGCAGATTGTCGATGTCGTCGCCGCCGAGATGAGTGTCGCCGTTAGTAGCGACGACCTCGAAGATGCCTTCGTGCAGCTTGAGAATCGAAATGTCGAAGGTGCCGCCGCCCAGATCGTAAACCGCAACTGTCGCGGTCTCTTTCTTGTCGAGACCATAGGCGAGCGCTGCCGCCGTAGGCTCATTCATCAGGCGCAGAACGTCGAGTCCCGCGATGCGACCCGCGTCTTTCGTGGCCTGCCGCTGCGCGTCGTTGAAGTAGGCCGGAACCGTAACCACTGCTTTCGTGACCGGCGCAGAGAAATAGCGCTCGGCATTGCGCTTGAGCTGACGCAGAATGAACGCGGAAATCTCCGGCGGGGTGAAGGTCTTGTCGCCCAGCTTGATACGAAGAACTTCGCCCGGCGCAAGGTCCTCGGCAAGGCGAAAAGGGAAGAGCTTTAGCTCATCCTTGACGTCTTCCACGCCGCGTCCCATCAGCCGCTTCACGCTGTAGACGGCGTGGTCAGCGGTCTCGATCAGATATTTGTGTGCGGGATTGCCAACAACGATTTGGCCGTTCTCGTCCAGGGCCACGACTGAAGGCACAAGATTGGAACCGTCCTCGCCCGGGATGACAACCGGACGATCGCCCGCCATGTAGGCAACCAGCGAGTTGGTCGTCCCGAGGTCGATGCCGACGATGCGTTCAGTGCTCATTCGCTGTTCGCTATTCGCCATTCGCTTTTCGCCAACCACCGGTTGTCATCCTGAGCGGAGGCGTGCTGCTTTTGCACGCCGCAGTCGAAGGACCCCTACCGTCGAATCAACTCTCCAGCACTTCATCGATATCCCGCAGCAGATTGCGCACGTAATTCCGGCGGTTCAGAATGCCCAGCATCTTATCGCGCACCACCACGCGATCCTCTTCCAGAACGTTGCCACCCTGCGCCGCCTGCTCCACCAGAACATCCCACTCGTTCCAGGCCCTGTGCAACTCGTCCATCATCCCGTCGTACTTTACCTGCAACTGTTTCTTCGTATCCTGCAATTCAAGCTGAAGACTGCGATCCGGCTCGCCCATCTTCTTGTTCATGCGAGCTTCCTCCAGCTGCATGTTCAGTTCAAAGACCTGCTCCAGCAGATCGGGCGGGACAACCTGCTTCTTCGTCTTGCCCGTGCGCCGCGCCTCCTCGGTTGCGGCGGTTGACTGCTCCTCCAGGTGCATCCCCTGCAATCGCAGCAAGTATTCGGTGCGCGAGATCGGGTCTTTTAATGTGCGATAGGCATCGTTGAGTTGCGAACTCTGCTCCAGGCTCCACTGCTGTTCCTGCGAGCTGCTGCTCGCATTGATGTCGGGATGCAGATGCCGGCTCAGCGCATAATATTCGCGCTCCAGGTTCGCTGTTTCCAGATTGAGTTTGTACGGCAAGCCGAAAAATGCGAAGTAGTCGACCGGTCCCGGAGGCTGCACCTTGCCGCACTGCTGGCAGAAGTGAGCAGCCCGCATAGCGCCACAGGACCAGCAATTAACCTTGGTGGGCTTGCTCGGGCTGGCGATCAGGATGCCGCTGTCGGGATCGTATTGTTTGTGGTCAGTTGGAGACATGACCTGTTTTCAAGCATTCGGGTGGAGCACCGCTTCAGCGGTGCATTGACGATTGCGTTAGAAGCCGGCTTTAGCCGCTCAGGTAAAGCCTGAATTACCTCAGGCCCTAAAGGGTGGTTCGAAAGGCGCCAACCATAATGCACGCCTGAAGGCGTGCTCCACCCATTACGAGAACGAAGTGCCGCAGCCGCACGATTTTGTCGCGTTCGGGTTGTTGAATACGAAGCCCTGGCGCATCAGAGTCTCTTCGTAGTCCAGCACCATGCCGTTCAGGTAGATGAACGATTTGGGATCGACAAAGACGCGGGCGTCGCCGTATTGAAAGATGTGGTCGCGCTCGGCCGGTCCGGTTTCGAAGCGAATGACATAACTCAAGCCTGAACAGCCGCCGCCCTGCACGCCCAGGCGCAGACCGCCTTCCGCCGCCGAAATGTTTTCCTTCGCCATTGCGCTGCGGATGTGGGCCAGCGCTTTTTCCGTTACCTCGATGCCTTTGGACGCTTGTGCGGGCGTCCGGGCTGCGTTTTCAATGCTGACTGTGCTCATAATCTCCCTTAGCGCGTCGTGCGCTGTTACTTGCGCTGTTCCACTGCGGCGTCCTTCGGCGGTACGTCGCCGTTCGCCGCATTTTTCTTTTTCCAGTCGCCAATAGCCGCGCGAATGGCATCTTCCGCCAGCACCGAGCAGTGGATCTTCACCGGAGGCAGCGCCAGTTCCTTCACGATGTCGGTGTTCCTGATCGTTAGCGCTTCGTCAACGCTCTTGCCCTTGACCCACTCCGTTGCCAACGATGACGATGCGATCGCCGAACCGCAGCCAAACGTCTTGAACTTGGCGTCCTCGATGATATTAGTCGCCGGATTGACCTTGATCTGCAACTTCATCACGTCGCCGCACTCGGGCGCGCCGACCAGCCCGGTACCCACTTCGGAGCTGCTCTTGTCGAGCGAGCCCACGTTGCGAGGGTTGGTGTAGTGGTCAAGCACCTTGTCGCTGTAAGCCATGCTGTTCTCCTAAACCCTACCGCCGGCTGAAGCCAGCTCGTTCATGAAAAGTGCAGCTTTGACGCTGGCCTGAGGGCCAGCTCTACCCTAGTGCGTCGGCTCGGCCGCCCATTGGACCTTCTTCAGGTCGATGCCTTCTTTGGCCATTTCGTACAACGGGGACAACTCTCGGAGCCGATTCACCGTTTCCACTACTCGCTTCGCCACGTAATCCACTTCAGCTTCCGTATTGAAGCGCCCGATACCGAAGCGGATCGAACTGTGCGCCAAATCATCACCCGCGCCCAAAGCCTTCAAGACGTACGATGGTTCCAGCGTCGCGGACGTACACGCCGAGCCACTGGAGACCGCAACGTCGTTAATCCCCATCAGCAGCGACTCACCTTCCACATAAGCGAAGCTGATGTTCATATTGCCGGGCAGGCGATGCTCCATCGAGCCGTTGATGTAGCACTCGTCAAGCTGGCCCATGATCGCGTCCTTCAGGCGGTCGCGCAGGCCAGCCAGTCTCGTTGCCTCTTCCGTCATCTCTTCGCCAGCGAGCGCGCATGCCTTACCGAGACCCACGATGCCAGTTACGTTCAGCGTGCCGGAGCGCATACCGCGCTCGTGTCCGCCTCCATCGATCTGCGCCACCACTTGTACCCGCGGGTTCTTGCGCCGTACGTACAACGCCCCGACGCCCTTGGGTCCGTAAAATTTATGCGCCGAAATCGAGGCGAGATCCACGTTGTCCTGGATGACGTTGAACGGCACCTTGCCGATGGCCTGCACTGCGTCGGTGTGGAAGAGCATACCGCGCTCGTGGCACAGTTCGCCAATCTCGCGGATGGGCTGCAGCACGCCAATCTCGTTGTTCGCAGCCATGATGGTCACCAGGGTGGTCTTGTCATCCATGGCGCGCTTCAGGTCGTCGAGATCGATGCGGCCGTCCTTCTGCACCGGCAGATAGGTCACGCGAAAGCCGTGCTTCTCCAGACGCTTGCAACTGTCGAGCACGGCCTTGTGCTCGGTCGTCTGGGTGATGATGTGATTGCCTTTTTCTTTGTACATCTCGGCGACGCCCTTGATGGCAAGGTTGTCGCTCTCGGTTGCGCCCGAGGTGAAGATGATTTCCTTCGAGGTCGCACCGATCAGCTTGGCGATGCGCTCGCGCGCCTGCTCCACCGCCTGCTCGGCCACCCAGCCAAATTCGTGATTGCGGCTGGCGGCGTTACCAAAGTTTTCGGTGAAGTACGGCAGCATTTCCTGCAACACCCGGGGATCGGTGCGCGTGGTGGCGTGGTTGTCCATGTAGATGGGCAGCTTCACGCCCCCGTCAACGTTGGACGCAGTCACATTTGTGCTCATGATTTCCGCCATCTCCCTGTGACTTCGATTGTACTCTCGGCAGGGTGGGGGTAATGAATCCCACAAGAGTGGGAAGGGCAGTAGCCAGCAGCGAATGCCGCCAAGAATCTACGCGTGCGAACCGGTGACCGTTTCTAGGCCGTGACTATGTGGGCCGGTCTCGCGCTGGCGAAGCAGGAAGGCCAAGCCGAATCCGACAAATCCTAGTGCGGTGAGGATCTTCAGCATCGGCAAATAGCCCGCCGGATTCGTTGCGCTGGCTCCAGCCGTGTCATTGGCCTTGCCCAGCACCCAGTTCATGCCAGCCATCCCCATGTTCTGGATCATGGTCATCAGGCCGAGCGCGGTTCCCAGTGTGCGTTGCGGTACAAGATAGGCGACAGACGGCCAGATGATCGCCGGTACCAGCGTGAAGGCAAAGCCCAGCATCGCCATTGGGATGTAAAGTGTGATATTGGTGTAGGCCATCATCAGAAATACGGGAATGAGCAACAGCGTTCCCAGCAGCATGATGGTCGCGCGACGTCCCACCTTGTCAGAGTAGAGCCCGATGATCGGTGTCCCAATCATGGTAAAGCCGGTGAGCACGCTGAGCAGGAAACCGCCAAGCTGCAGCGACGTGCCCTTAGCGTCGACGAAATACGTTACAGCGAAGGTTTCAAAGGGAAAGATAGCGGAATAGAAGACAACGCAAAGCCCAACAATGTACCAGTAGGAAAGGTTAAAGGCCCTGATATCGGCGAGCACGATCTTGTCCGACTCGCCGGCCTGACCCAGCGACGAGGTACGCTCGGCGCGGACTTCGAGTATCCAGTATCCGATAGGCCCGATGACGCACAGAGTCACGAAACCGACCCCGATCAGCCACGGCTTTTGCCAGTAATCGTAAGCGCCTCTGGCCCATGTCGGGGAGTTCTGAGCCAGCCAGGTGCCACCGCGCGCGATCATCAGGTTGATGCCGAGCGCAAAGCTGAGTTCCTTGCCCTTGAACCATTTCGCCACAGCCGTAGTGATGCCGACGATCAGCGATTCGGCGCCCATGCCGAAGACAAACCGGCCGGCGGCCATCATCGGGAAGTGTGTGCCAAAGGCTGTCATCAGCGAGCCGATCAGGCAAATTATTCCGAAGATCAGCATCCCTTTCCGGGTGCCGATTCGGTCAATTAGAATGCCGCCGATCAGCACGGTGGCGATAGGTGCGATCGAGTAAAAGGAGTTCAGCAGTCCAATGTTCTGGTCGGTGAAGTGGAGTTGCTGTTGCAACAGCTTGGCAAGCGGCTCCAGCGCATCGTAAAAGTAATAGTTGCCGAACATGGCCGCGCTGACGAACATCAGCACCAGCCATCGGTAAAATTTCGTCGGTTCCGGGCGGGCATCGATCGGCGGTGGGGCGAAAGACATTCAGCGGCCTCGATTGGACTGAATCAGCAAAGATATCAGAAGCGGAGGGACTTGTAAGGCTGGAAGCTCTCAAGGGGCGATTGGCGGCAAACCAGCCGCAACGCGGCGGGATGGGGTTAGGCGTGGGCGTTAGCCCACGCAGAAAGCAGGAAAAAACGGAGCCGCAGAGCGGCGGCACGGCCTCCCTCAATCCGTCGCCTGTACACTAGCAGTGCAAACGATGATCACACGCGACCAAGCCGCCGATATCTTCGACAAGCTGCGCAAGCACTCGACCGCGGACGAGATTGAGTTGCTCATCTCCGGCAGCCAATGCGCGCTCACTCGTTTTGCCAACAACACAATTCATCAGAACGTTGCGGAAGAGAGTCACCACATTTCGGTTCGTGTTTCCTCTGGCGGCCGAACCGCGCGCGCGACCACCAACAAGGCTGATGACGACAGCCTGCAGCGCGTGGTGCAGTCCGCCGAAGCGCTGGCCAAAGTGCAGCAACCTGATGCCGACTTGCTGCCCATGCCGTCGCCGGAGGAAGTGACGCAGAATGCGGTAGAGTCGGGCGCCGCAAACCTGCAGCGCTACTTTGACAGCACCGCAAAGATCACGCCGGAAGGCCGCGCCACTGCCGTCGCCCAGATGGTCAACGTCGCGACCAGAAAAGGTCTAACCACGGCCGGCATTTTTTCTACCGCGGAACTGGTTGAAGGTGTCTTCAATTCCCGGGGCGTAACGGACTGGTACGAACAGACGCTGGCTGAGGTTTCGGTCACCATGCTGGGCGACACGTCGTCAGGATGGCAGAAGGCGAACTCGCCGGATGCGGCACAGCTGGATCCCACTCGACTGGCAGAGATCGCCGCTCATAAAGCCGTCTCGGCGAAAAATCCGCGTGACCTTCCGCCTGGCAAATACACGGTCATCCTGGAGCCTGCTGCGGTGCTCGACGCCGTCGGCTTCATGTTCTGGGACTTCGGTGGTGCAGCCTTGCTGGAACAGCGCTCGTTCTTGAACGATCGTATCGGAAAACAGCTTTTTGGCGAGAACATTACGGTTTGGGATGATGTGTATCATCCCTTGCAGACGGGTGTCCCTTTTGACGGCGAGGGGATGAAGCGGCACCGGATCAAGCTGATCGAAAATGGCATTGTGAACAGAGTTACCTTCGCGCGCTCCAACGCAAGGCGAATGCAACAGTCCGAGATGGCCGGTCACGTGGGACGGGTTACTCCGACAGGGCACGGCTTTGCTCTGCCCAACGAAATCGGAGAGGCGCCAATGAATATCGTGTTCAGCGGTCCCGAGCCAGATCGATCTCAATCCGTCGAGCAGATGATCGCCTCAACGGAGCGTGGAATTCTGGTGACGCGCTTGTGGTACATCCGGGAAGTCGATCCCTACGAGAAAATTCTTACCGGAATGACGCGCGACGGCACATTTCTGGTGGAGGATGGAAAGGTCCAGTGCGGCATCCGTAATTTCCGCTTCAATGAAAGCCTGATTCACATGCTGCAAAACGTGGAGGCCATGGGCCTGCCGGTGCGAGCCAGCGGCGAGGAATCAATGGATATGGTGGTTCCCGCAATGAAGGTTCGAGATTTCAACTTCACGGAGACCACGAAGTTCTAGCCGCGCGATTCCGTTCCGGTCGGGTCCTGGCCGAGCGCGGGGCGGCGAGACTATGCCCCCCGTTTCCATCGCTGAGCGAAGTCTTCAGACCGTCCTGCCCAATTTTCAGAGTTTCCAGATCGCCCCGGGATTCCCGAGGTAACCACATCCGAATGGTTACTTTGGTAACAAGCGTCCGAAGCGCTATCCAAGGTATGCTGCTCTCGTCACCATTATGTTCGCCAGCGGCCAGTCTGACTTGCGCAATTCGATCCGGTTTCCGCTACACCTTCGAGTTACGTTGAAGACAACGGCAGGGGAGTATCGCGCCGAGACGACGGATATTTCTGCGGGCGGCATTTCGTTCGCAATCGACTCCCTGATCGAAGTGGGTTCGCAGGTAGAGTTTGCAATTGAAATGCCCTCGGAAGTGTCCGGTGGCCGTCATAGAGTGAGCGTGATGTGTGTTGGGCGTGTGGTGCGTTGCACGGAAGAGGCCTCAGGACGAACTATTGCGGTAGTGATCGATGGTTACCACTTCAAGCGGATCTAAGGGTGCAAACCGGCGCGGCCGGACCAAAGCGAAGGGCGCAGGTGCCACCCGTGAGGCGCCCGCGAACACGCCCGCGAAAACCGATCTACCTCCGGTGCGAATTATCCTGGCCGACTCGGAGGCCATCTTTAGAGTGGGAATGAGCAGGATCTTCGCGCAATGGGAAGATCTGGAAGTGGTGGCGCAGACCGAGACCTTACCGCAAACTTTGCACGCGGTAGCTGCAACGCCTGCCGACGTAATTCTCTTCGAAGTGGGACTGGCAGCGAGTCCGGCGGACGCGGTAACCGAGATAGCGGCGCGCGCTTTACCGGGAGCCAACCTGGTGGTGGTCACACAGCGCGCTGGCGAGCAGGAAACGGTGGATTACCTTCGCCGGGGGGTGCGCGGAATTCTGGCGCGTGCTGTTTCACCGGAGCTGTTGGTGCGATGCGTGCGCAAAGTCGCGGCCGGCGAAACTTGGCTCGACAAACAGGGAGTCAATTGGGTGATCGAGGCCTATCGGACGCAGGCGCTGCAGGGCTCCGCTCCCCAGCAACAGCTTCGTCTGAGCGACAAAGAAATGATGATCATTAGCGGCGTCACCCAAGGGATGAAGAATAAAGAGATCGCGCGCGAGGTGGGGACGACCGAACAAGTGGTGAAGAACTATCTGCGCAAGATCTACGACAAGCTCCATGTTGCCGATAGGCTGGAGTTGGCGCTTTATAGCATGCACCATCGGCTGCTGGACGGATATTCGTTCCCGCCACTCGAAGATTCCCCCGAGGCGACTGCTCCCATTCCTGAAGATGCGCCAATTCCGGCGACACCGGCGCTGGCTCCTGGTCCGGTGCGGCCAGCCTAAAGCGTACACTCCGGCAAGCACGATAAACGTGAACTCACCTGACGCACTCGGAGTTGTTCCGTCGACTCCCTTGCGATAGTGTAGTGCGTTCGAATCTCCTTTTCCGAGGCGGCTAATGCGCAGCGTTAATCTCATTCTTCTCAAGTCAAGGGTTGCTTGCGCTTTTCTCTTGTTGGTTTTCTTATCGTCCCTCCAGGCGCAGACGGAGTCATCGCTGGCGTCGCCGTTGCGCAGTAGCATCGACGAGATTGCACAGCAGGTACTGAAGACCACTGGCGTGCCTTCAGCTTCCATCGCCATCGTACAAGATGGAAGAATTGTCTACACGCAAGCGTATGGAGCGGCCCGGCTCGATCCGCAAACTGCGGCCACGCCGCAAATGCGTTACAGCATTGGCTCCATCAGCAAGCAGTTCACCGCTGCGGCCATCCTGATGCTCGTGGAAGAAGGGAAGCTGTCGCTCGACGATCCTGTGTCGAAATACATTCCTGGGCTGACCAGCGGTAACGAGATTACGATTCGCGAGCTGCTGACGCACACCTCCGGCTATCAGGATTTCTGGCCGCAGGATTATGTGCCGCCGCTGATGCTGCAGCCGATAAGCGCCGAGGGAATCATGGACCGTTGGGCGCGCAAGCCGCTGGATTTCGAGCCGGGAACGAAGTGGCAATACAGCAACACGAACTACGTGATTGCCGGAGCGATCGTGGAGAAGGTTTCCGGCCAGCCGTTGCTTCAAACTGCTCAGCCAGCGGGTCTTCATGCCGCTGGGGATGAAGAGCGTGGCGGACACCAATGCCAACAAACTGCCCCCGACAGACCCTACGGGCTATTTTCGCTACGCGCTGGGGCCGCTGCATCCTGCTCCAAAAGAAGGCCGCGGCTGGATGTTTGCCGCTGGCGAGCTGGCGATGACGGCAGAAGATCTGGCGAAGTGGGACATCTCCATCATCAACCAGAGTGTGCTTAAGCCGGCTTCGTATCGTGAGATGGAAACCGAAGCCGTGCTGAAGAACGGGGTGGGAACGCGCTATGGGCTCGGCGTCTTTGTAACCAGCGCGAACGGGCGCCGAGTGCTGGAGCACGGCGGCGAGGTCTCGGGATTCACGGCCGAGAACATCGTAATGCCGGACGACAAGATCGCGGTCGTGGTGCTTACCAATCGAGATGCTGCCGAGGCAGAGTCGGAGATCGGCAACCAGGTGCGGGCGCTGCTGGTGAAAGCGGCCAATCCCCAGGATCCGAAACAGGATGAGTTGATGCGCAAGGTGTACGACGGCCTGCAGCAAGGCAAGATCGATCGCTCGTTATTTACCGATAATGCGAACTCTTACTTCAACGAACAGGCACTGAAGGATTATGCGAATAGCCTGGGGCCGCTGGGAGCGCCGCAGTCGTTCAACCAGACGCGATCGTCCGGTCGCGGTGGAATGACCGCGCGCATCTATGAAGTGAAGTATCCCAAGAAGAGCCTGGTCATCATCATCTACGAAATGCCGGAAGGCAAGATCGAGCAGTATTTGATTGCGGAACAGTAGTGTTCTTCCTGAATGAAAAAGAGCGGCCAAGGCGGCCGCTCTGCTTAAAGTTCAGGAGCGAAGAAGCTGCCAGGTGCAGTTATTGCTTTGTGGCCATGTACTTCATCGTGGATCCCTGGAGCTTGTCGTCGTAGACGATGTTTAATGTCTTTCCGTCCGCGCTGATGGTTGTCTTAGCTACGCCAATTACCTTACCGTCGCGTTTGTCGGTTTCTTCAATGGTGTTCTTTCCCATGCTCTTTACGGAAACCGTTGTCACCCCGGGATCGCCTTTCATGGGAGCTTCGCTGCCGTCCATCTTCGCGGTGTAGGACTGACCGGTCGGACTTGTCATGGTCAGTTCGTCACCACTTACTTTGTACGTCCAAGTGATCGCATTGTCGGAGAGGTTTTCCATCTTGGTGGTTCGCCAGGAACCGGAGATCGCATTGGCCCCTGCCGGAGCTTTTGCGCCCACTCGCATGGCTTCGCCTTTTCCGGTGACGGGCGCACCATTGGTATTGCTGCTGTCGCTGAATTCGACGGTCATCGTGCTGCCGTCAGGAGAGACCGCCATCGTGGACGTCGCAACAGGCTTGCCGGCCCTCTTGTCGGTTTCCTGCACCTCGTGGTCGTTTACAACCTTGATTGCAACGCTGTCGTAGTAAGGATGGCCCGTGACCTTTTGATCCTGTCCGTCAGCCTTGATGTCGATGGGCGGTACGCATGTTTTGCATTGATACATTCCGTTTTGCAGCAGGTAGACCTGGGGCTTCTTGGGAAAATCAACTTTGTTCATGTTGACCTTCCAGGTGCCGTCAAATGCGCTCTGGGCGGTTGCCAATAAAGGCATCAGCAACAGTCCAAGGAGCACTACCAAATAAACTTTCCTCATTGCCAGCCTCCAGTAGTTTTTCTAAGACTTCTGACGACGGCATTATATCCAAATCCGGCTAATGTTCAACATCCGGCGTGCTTCACCCGGAATAGGGAGGGTGGTTTAGTCGTACTTGCCGATTAACCGGGCCCATTGGAACACGGCCTTGGGGAGCGAGGTTCTGTGATGGGTACGACGGGTTCTACGTGCAGGGGCCTCCGTGGCCCTTGCACTTCGACATGATGGCCGAGCGCAAACGGCCGCGCAGATCGTCGGGAAGTTCGTAAAGGTGGGAGTCGCGGTAGATCTCGATGGTCATCTTCGTCGTGTTGCACACGACGTAGCAGTTGTGGCACCACTGGAGGTGGTCTTCCAATTCCGCCCTGGTTTGGGCGTCCATAGACTCATCAAGGTAATCGGTGAGCTCTTTCAGAAAGTCAGAGCAGGTCACTTTTTGCCGTCTCCACCAGCGCGATTTTTGAAGTATTTGCTCAAACGTTCACGCAATTGCAACCGGGCGCGAAGCAATCGGGACTTCACTGCCGGAATACTCAAATCCAAGGCGTCCGCCGTTTCTTCGGTGGAGAGGCCCTCAACGTCGCGCAGGACAAATACGGTGCGGAAGCTGGGTGGCAATCCCTGGATTGTCTTGCCCAGAATCTCTTTCAGTTCGCCCTGCGTGTACAGCTGCTCCGGATTAGGCGACCAGTCCGCCACTTCCCGTGGCATGGAATCTTCTTCGGTCTTGATGTCCTCGTCGAGCGAGACCATGCGTTCCGGACGACGGCGGCGCAAGCGCATCAGAGCTTCGTTCACCGCGATCCGCACCAGCCAGGTATAGAACTTCGATTGCTCGTGGAAGTTCGCCAGGTTCTGGTACGCCTTCAGGAATGCGTCTTGCACCACATCTTCCGCGTCCTCGCGGTTCTGCGTGATGTGTTGCGCAATCCGGAAAACATTGCGATCGTAGCGATTCACCAACTGCTCAAAGGCACTGATGTCACCCGCTTTGGCCGCATGAACCAGCGCCAGCTCGTCGCCAGCCGGTTCTGCTACTTTTGGTTGGATGGTCCCCATGTTTATCCAGATTCAGGATTTTGGACCGGAAATGCAACTGCCCTGCCCATTTTACCTATTCGGAACGGCATTGGGTCAACCGGGATGTATTTTTGGTGGGTCAGTTTGTTCAAACTGACCCACTATCGTATTTTTGGCATTGCCTGATTCGATGAGCCCCACCTTGTGGTCAATCTGCTTCTGCTGCAACCCGGGGTTCAGGCCGTGTGCAGCGCGGATGTCGGCGGCCAACACAATCCGCTGACGGCTTCGCACGACGATTCCAGTGGTGGCCAGCGAAGGCACTGCGGGGGCAGCGCAGATCGTGGCTAGGATGACCAATCGAATCGCGACGAGCCTGGCTCTCGGCCGGTTCATTTCGCTTGCAAAGCCGGCGTTCGGCGCTACTTGGCGGCAACTACAGGCTTGACCTGACTGTACTCCGGGCTTTTCCAAAGCTGACCACCATACTCGAGGAAGTCCGCCGTTGACTGCGCGACCTCCCGTCCGTAATACCGCTCCACGATGTGCAAGGAGAGGTCAATTCCCGATGTCAGTCCGCCTGCGGTGGCAACCTTGCCGTTCTCGACGAAGCGGGTGCCACTTACAAAGTGGACCGCCGGATACTGTTTCTGCATGTTCGCCGCGTACATATGGTGCGTCGTGGCAGTCAAGCCGTCGAGCAAGCCATACTTGGCGAGCATGGAGGCTCCAGTGCACACGGACATGGTGACGTCTGCAGTCGCCGAATTAGCCAGCAACCATACTTTCTGGGCATCGCTGCGGCCTCCCTGTGCCGGTATGACAATGATCTGCGGTTTGGGCGCAGTCTCAAAGCCGTAGTTGGGAATGATCGTGAGTCCGTTGGCAGCGTTCACGGGTTTCAGCGAATCGGAAACCGTGTAGGTGTTGAACGGCATCACCATGTCGTCGCCGTCCGACTCATGCCAGGGCCTTCCCTTGGAAGTGAGCATGGCATCGCCAAACACCTCCCATGCGCCCGCGATGTCCATGACATTCGCGCCGTCAGAGATGAGGAACGCGACATTGATCGGCCCCTTGACCGGTGGCTTCAGGGAAGTGACCTGCGCGGTTGAGGCGGCAACTTTGCACGTCGCCCTGGCACCTCGGCTTACAAGGAAGGCGCAATTCAACAGCGCAACCACGGCTACGGCGATCCAGAGCAGCTTCTTTGTTCTTGTCATGACTGTACTCCGATGCGAAATGTGCTTGTGCATGAGATCAGAATAAGCGCAGAATGAAAAGTCCGAAATGACATTAATCCGGCAATTCAAGACATTCTCCTCCTTCCTGGGATAATGTCCCAAATTGCCTGTTGAATGTCATAGCAGACATTCACATGTCGAGGTATTTTTGGGGGTTTAAAGCGCTATGACACCCAAACATGTCGTCATCGTCGGATACGGCAACATCACGTCGCTCGATCTAGCTGGCCCGCTGGAAGCATTCAGCAGCGCCTATCTTGAGGATTCGCGGGGAAATCGTCAGCCCTGCTACAAGGTAACGATCGCGGCTTTAGGCGCGAAGACCTTTTCTTCGGAATCCGGGTTGCGCATGACGGCAGCGTGCTTTCTAAGTTCGCTGCGTCACTTGGATACCTTGCTCATCCCCGGCGGCAGTGGGATGCGGACGTCGGGAGATGCCCAGAAGCTGGCAAACTGGATAGGCCAGCATCAGAACCGTATTCGGCGAATTGCGTCCGTTTGCACTGGTATTTATGGAATTGCGCCAACGGGGCTGCTCAACGGGCGCAAAGTCACGACCCACTGGAAATACGCCGCCGACCTTACAGAGCGTTATCCCAAACTTTACGTCGATGCCAATGCGCTTTACGTTCGCGACGGGAAGTTCTATACGTCGGCCGGGATCACGGCTGGAATCGATCTCGCGCTTGCGCTGATCGAAGAGGATTTCGGCGCTCAGGTTGCACTCTCGGTAGCGCGGGAATTGGTGATTTACCTCAAGCGCTCTGGGGGACAGGAGCAGTATTCCGAGCCCTTGAAATTCCAAGTCGAGTCCAGCAGCCGTTTTGCCGATCTGGCGGCCTGGATGCTGGGACATCTCGACAAAGATCTTTCGGTGGAGGCGCTGGCCAGACGTATCAACTTATGTCCCCGGCAGTTTAATCGCCGCTTCAAGGAAGAATTTAGAAGCACTCCGGCGGCATTCGTGCAGCGGTTGCGTCTCGATGAAGCCCGCACCAGACTGTCCAACTCGGGTTCGACGGTTGAGAGCATTGCCGATTCCGTGGGTTATCGCGATCCAGACAGCTTCCGCCGCGCGTTCGTGCAGCGCTTTGGGGTTCCACCCAAACAGTATCGCGGCCGCTTCATTCCTGGCAGAAGAGCGCCGGGGCAGTCGTAAGTTACGCGGAGGGGTCGAAGCGATAAGGAAGATAGGCCGGTTCCCAGACATTGGCGCGGATGCGAGATTCCAAAGCGTGCTTTTCAAGGGCGTCGGCAACGCCATCATTGATCGCCTGACGCGCGACCGCCTTTGCCACGGCGAATGACACCGAACGCAACTCCGAAACTGGCGGCAACAATCGTCCCGACCTGCTGAGCCGCGCGGGAGGAAGTTCGGCGAGACATTCGGCAGCAGCCATGAACGTCGTGTCGGTGACCCGGCGCGCTTTGACCGACAAGATGCCCAAACCCAACCCAGGGAAGATGTAAGAGTTGTTTGTCTGATCGATCGGCACTTCGCGGCCATTCCATCTGACCGCAGCGAACGGGCTGCCAGTGCCGATGAGTGCGCGGCCGTCCGTCCACTTCAGCAAGTCCGCCGGCATAGCCTCCGAGCGCGACGTGGGATTTGAAAGCGGGAAAATAACCGGCCGTTCTACGGAGGCGGCCATCGCACGGACCACTTCCTCGGTGAAGGCTCCGGCCTGTCCTGAGACCCCGATCAGCGTCGTTGGCTTGGCGTTCCTTACCACATCGAGCAAACTGATGCGATCCCTATGCTCCAACTCCCAATTGGCGATCGTGGAACGAGGTTGAGCAAATGGCTGCTGCGCTGGACGAATCTCGGCCATGCCTTCCAACAGCAAACCATCTTTATCGACCGCATAGAAATGGTGGCGCGCTTCGGCTTCGCTCAGTCTTGTATTCTTCATCGCGGTCAGCAGAAGGGAGGCGATGCCGATGCCGGCTGATCCTGCTCCGAAGAGCGCGATGCGCTGCTCGGTCAAGGGCGTACCGGTAACGTTGATGGCCGCAAGCAGAGTTCCCGCAGCCACGGCTGCTGTGCCTTGAATGTCGTCATTGAAGGTACAGAGACGGTCGCGATAGCGATCGAGCAAGCGTCCCGCGTTCATGCCGGCAAAATCCTCCCACTGCAACAGCAGCTTGGGACAGCGCTCGATCACGGCGCTGACGAAGGCCTCGACGAAGTCGTCATATTCGGCGCCGCGCACTCGCTGGTGACGCCAGCCAATGTAAAGAGGATCTTCGAGGAGTTCGACATTGTCGGTTCCAACATCGAGCAGTACCGGTAAACACTGCTGTGGATGAATGCCGGCGCAGGCAGTATAGAGTGCGAGCTTGCCGATGGGGATTCCCATGCCTCCAGCACCCTGGTCGCCGAGCCCAAGAATGCGCTCACCGTCGCTGACCACGATGGCGCGGGTGGCGTCATAGCGATGGTGCCGGAGAATCTCGCGAATTCTGTGCCGATTGGGATAGCTCAGGAACAGGCCGCGCGGCTTGCGCCAGATCTCGCTGAAGCGTTGGCATCCTTCGCCGACCGTCGGCGTGTACACCAGCGGCATCATCTCTTCGATGTTGCGCACCAGCACAGCGTAGAAAAGAGTTTCGTTGGTGTCCTGCAGGTCCCGCAGATAGGCATAGCGCCCGAAATCAGTTTTGCGCGCGCGTAGCACTTTGAGGCGGCGCGCCGCCTGATCTTCAAGATTGCCGACATGTGGCGGCAGCAGTCCGTGCAGGGCGAAGTCGGTGCGCTCGCCTTCGGTGAACGCAGTTCCCTTGTTCAGCATGGGAAAGTTAATCAGGTCGAAGCCGGAGAGCCCGGTCTCCAGAATTCCATCGGCTGTGATGCGATATTTCATGCTTGTCCGCCACCCATGGCTTCCCATATTGTAGCGAGCGGCTGAGCTAAACGCGCTGGGCCCGGGGTCGCTGCTGTGGCCGGACCCCAAGAGGATGGGAGGATGACCAAAAAAACTAGTAGCAATCCGGAGAAGATTCAGCTAGAACAGCACATAACCACGTAAACGGAAAGATAGTTAGAGCTAACGCCTTATTCTCCCTGAGCAAGCTGCAGGAGTATGTCAATGCGAAACGTATCCGAGTTTATCTGTCCCGAAATATCGCCGGCAGTCGGCAAGAGAAATCAGCGCCCAGACTTGGCGCGACGCCATGATTGGCGTGTTGTCGCGGGAGTCAGTTTGCTTGTCAGCGCCCTGTTGCTGATGGGCTGCGAAAAGAAAGTGGAGGCCCCAAAGCCTGGGCCACCTGAAGTGGGAGTGATGGAACCGCTGCAGCAGAATGTTCCGATCTACGACGAGTTTGTGGCTCAGCTGAATGGTCCGGTGAATGCCGAGATTACGCCCAAGGTGCAGGGCTATCTGCTCAAGCAGAATTACCAGAACGGCTATTTCGTGAAGACAGGACAGCTTCTGTTCGAGCTAGATCCGCGTCAGTATCAGGCCGCCGTCGATCAGGCTAAGGCAGAAGTAGCCGTCGCGGAAGCCAACCTGACCAGAACCCAGGCTGACGTGGCCCGCGACACGCCGCTGGCAGCGCAAAGCGCCATCCCGCAAAAGCAGTTGGATAACGATGTGGCATTTCAGGCGTCGTGGGAAGCCCAATTGAAGGCTGCGCAAGCGAACCTGCAGAATGCCGAGCTGAATCTTGGCTGGACCAAGATAAACTCTCCCATCGACGGCATCGCTGGCGTATCGAACTCCCAGATCGGCGATCTGGTGGGTACGACCACAAAAATGGCTACGGTCTCCCAGGTGAATCCCATCTGGGCATACTTCAACATCAGCGAAAGCCATTTTCTGGAAGTAGCTCCCATGGTGAGTAACGTCATTATGGGAAAGATTAGCGTTGAGCAGGCCGGCGCGAAACCAGTGGAGTATATCCTGGCCAATGACCAACCCTTTCCCGCGAAGGGGCGCTTCATTTACGTGAACCGCCAGGTCGGCACGCAGACCGGAACCATCCAAATGGCGGCGGAGTTTCCCAACCCTGATGCCCTGCTTCGCCCTGGCGGCTTCGGGAAGGTGCGCTTTCAAACTGGCGTCAGCCAGAACGCCCTGCTGGTGCCGCAGGCTGCCGTCATCGAAGTTCAGACGAACTACCAGTTGATCGTACTGACGCCCCAGAACCGAGCTACGTTTCGCCCAGTCAAAGTCGGAGAACGTATAGGGAGCAATTGGATCATCACGGAAGGCCTGCAGCCCGGTGAGAAAGTTGTCGTCGATGGCATCCTCAAGGTCCAGCAATTCGCGGCGGCGGCGCCGGAATTGGTGAAGGAGGGCATTCCGGTTGTTCCAAAGCCCTACGTGCCTCCAACATCCATGGCGGGAATGGCGGCGGGGGGCAACCAATAATGTCCAAATTTTTCATCAACCGGCCGATCGTTGCCATCGTCATTTCGATTCTGATGGTCCTTGTCGGCGTGGTGTCGCTGCTGAGCCTGCCTACGCAGCAGTTTCCCAACATTGCCGATCCCATGATCCAGGTAAAGGCCACGTACCCCGGCGCCGACGCGCAGACGATTGCCGAGTCAGTCGCAACTCCGATCGAGCAGCAGATGTCCGGTGTGAGCGGCATGAATTACATGTACTCGCTGAGCGCGAGTTCCGGCGGGAACATGTCGCTGTACGTCGATTTCCAACTTGGAACCGACGTCAATACGGACCAGATTCTGGCGCAGATGCGGCAGGGCCAAGCCAATTCGCAGCTGCCCAGCCAGGTCACCCAGCAGGGAGTAATCGTGCAACCGGGCACGACCGCCCCGTTCATGCTGATCGACTTGTTTTCTCCCAACGGAACCTACGACAACATTTTCCTGGCCAACTACGCCACCATCAATTTGCAGTACGCGCTCACGCGTGTCTACGGTGTATCACAGGTCCAGATATTCGGCGCGGGCCCGTACGCGATGCGCATCTGGGTCAATCCCGATAGGTTGGCAAGTCTTGGCGTAACCGTCTCCGACATCGTGAACGCTGTCCAGAACCAGAACAAGGTGAATCCCGCCGGTCAGGTTGGCGGCGAACCGGTTCCCAACGGACAGCAGTTCACTTACAACGTGCGAGCTCCTGGGCGCCTGCCGACGGCCGCGGAATTCAACGAGATTGTGGTTCGTGCCTTGCCCGACGGCTCCATCCTTCGTTTGAAGGACGTAGCGCGCGTGGAGATGGGCTCGCAATATTATTCCTATACCGCGCGACTGGGAACGGCAGGAGAAAATAAACCGGCCCAACCGGCCGCCCTGATTGCGATATACCAGACTCCAGGCACTAATGCCCTGCAGACACGCCAAGCCATCCTCAAGACGATGGAGGACGCAAAACGGCGGTTCCCGCAAGGGCTGGACTACATCACCGCACTTGACACGACGCTTGCGGTCAGTGCCGGCATTCATGAAATCTACAAAACCTTGGGTGAAGCTCTTGTCCTGGTGATCCTCGTCGTCTTTATTTTTCTCCAAGGTTGGCGTGCCACACTGATTCCGTTGCTCGCCGTGCCGGTCTCGCTCATCGGGACGTTTGTGGTTTTCCCCTTGCTCGGTTTTTCCGTGAACACGCTTTCCTTGTTTGGTCTGGTGCTGGCCATCGGATTAGTGGTGGACGATGCCATTGTCGTGGTGGAAGCGGTCGAGCACCACATCGAACAAGGAATGACCCCGCATGATGCAACAGTCTTGGCGATGGAGGAGGTATCGGGGCCTGTCATAGCCATCGCCCTGATTCTAGCTGCCGTCTTCATTCCTACAGCTTTTGTTCCCGGTATCACAGGGCAGCTTTACCAGCAATTCGCCGTAACGATCGCTATTTCGGTTGTGTTCTCGGCCTTCAATGCGCTGACTCTTAGTCCAGCGCTGTCCGCCATGCTGCTTCGTCCAAAGAAGGAAGGCCGCGGTCCGCTGGCAGCTTTCTTCCGCTGGTTTAATCGCGGCTTTGGCCGGGCGACCGACGGGTATGTCGCAACCTGCAAACACCTGATCCACAAAGCGGGATTCGCCTTCCTTCTACTAGCGTTACTCACGGTTGCGGCTGGTCTGTTCGGTAAGAGGATTCCCGGCAGCTTTTTACCGGACGAAGATCAGGGATACGTGTACGCGGGCCTGCAATTGCCCGATGCTGCCTCGCTGCAACGTTCCTCGGATGCGGCTCGTCAGGTCGAAAAGATCATCATGGATACGCCGGGGGTACAGTACGTGAGCTCGGTCATGGGCTATAGCATGCTGAGCGGCGTTAATGCTACCTACAGTTCATTCTTCTTCATATCCTTCAAACCATGGGACGAACGCAAGACGCCAGAGACCAGTTATAAGGGGATCAAGGCGCACCTGCAGCAGGCTCTTTCCCAAGTCTCATCGGGACTTGCGTTTTCGTTTCCGCCGCCGGCAATCCCTGGTGTCGGAACCTCGGGCGGCGCCACGTTTATTCTCGAGGACCGCTCGGGCAGCGGCATCGATTTTCTCGCGAGGAATACCCAACTGTTCATGGCCGAGGCCCGTAAACGTCCGGAGTTGACCGGCGTTATGACTACGGCCCTATTTGGCGTCCCCCAGGTGGGTGTCAAGGTGGACGACGCCAAGGCCATGACTCAGCAGATCCCGCTGGGCGAACTTTACCAGACTTTGCAGACGTTTATGGGCGGTTCGCTGATCAATTACTTCAATCGTTTCGGTCTGCAGTGGCAGGTGTACGTTCAGGCCGACGGCGACTTTCGTACCAAGGCCAGCAACCTGGGCAAATTTTATGTAAGAAATGTCACTGGCGAAATGGTGCCGCTGAGTACGCTGACCACGACCTATCCGCGCAGCGGTGCTGAATTCATCATGCGATATAACCTCTTCAACTGCGTTCAGATTAATGCCGCGGCCGCGCCGGGTTATAGTTCAGCTGAAGCGATGGCTGCACTGGAAGACGTTTTCCGCAAGACCATGCCCAATCAAATGGGATTCGATTACATGGGCATGTCATACCAGGAGCAGAAGGCCGCGCAGGGCGTCAAACCCAGTACTATCTTTGGCCTTGCATTCTTTATTGTCTTCCTCATCATGGCAGCGCAATACGAGAGCTGGACATTGCCCTTCAGTGTGTTGCTGGGCGTGCCGATCGCCGTATTCGGAGCGTTCATGACTTTGTATTTCCGGCGCCTCGATAACGATGTTTATGCGCAGATCGGCTTGGTCATGCTCATTGGCCTGTCCGCCAAGAACGCGATTCTGATCGTCGAGTTCGCCAAGATGGAATACGACAAGGGCGCCACGCTCCTCGACGCGTCGCTAACCGGGGCGCGGCTGCGCCTTCGGCCCATCCTGATGACGGCCTTCGCGTTCATCCTCGGCTGCGTGCCCTTATGGACAGCCACCGGCGCCGGCGCCGTTTCGCGGCAGGTCCTGGGCACCGTGGTGATCGGTGGGATGCTGGCGGCTTCAATTCTGGCTATCTTTTTTATCCCCGTTTCGTTCGATGTCGTCGAGCGATTTGGCATATGGATTGGCGGCAAGAAGAAGCATGAGCCGCCGAAAGACCAGCCCGGTACCACTCCGAAAGGGGCACAACATGACTAACGTGAGAACATTCACAGTCATCGTGTTGCTCCTCGCGCTGTGTGGGTGCAAGGTCGGACCGAATTACCAGCGCCCGCCGCTCACCGTTCCCGATCAGTATCGCGGACTGGCCCCTGACGCTACTACCCAGCAGGCGGGCACGGAAGATTTTGCGCTCATGAAGTGGGCGACGGTCTTCCAGGATGACACATTGCGAGGCCTGATCAAGGACGCGCTGGCGAACAATTACGACCTGCGTATCGCCGCCACTCGCATCCTGCAAGCCAGCGCCAACCTGGGAATCACACGCGCCAACCAGTTTCCAACGGTAGGCGGAAGCTTCTCGATCATCAATCAACAGGCAACGCCGCTTTATACGGGCGCTCCCACCATCGATACAGCCGGGCTGCAGCTCAACTATATTGTCGATTTCTGGGGACAGTATCGCCGTGAGACCGAGGCTGCACGCGCGACGCTGCTGTCCACGGTCTACGGTAAAGAGCTGGTTCAAACCACCCTGATCTCCCTGGTGGCAAACAACTACTACCTGCTTCTTCAATATGACGCCCAGCTCAAGTACTCCAACGAGACGGTTGAAGCGGACAAAGATATCCTGAGACTTAACACCATCAAGTACAAGGGCGGCGATGCTGCGATTACCGATGTCTATCAGGCAGAGGTGCTGGTGCAGCAGGCCGAAGCTCAGGCCATCAGCCTGCAGCAGGCGATCGAGCAGACGGAGAACAACATCAGCATTTTGCTCGGCAAGAACCCAGCTTCTGTCCCCCGTGGTCTGAGTCTGGTTGAACAGCCCCACATGCCGGAGGTGCCGGCGGGATTGCCCTCCGCGCTGCTGGAGCGCCGGCCGGACGTCCGCCGCGACGAGGAAAGCCTGGTTGCCGCCAATGCCAACGTAGGCGTCGCCAAGGCAGCTTTCTTTCCGCAGATTTCGCTCACCGGCCAGTTTGGCGCCCAGAGTACCGCCATCAGCAGTTTTCTGGCAGGTCCGGCAACTTTCTGGGCAGTGGGTGGACAGATCGCCCAGCCCATCTTTGAAGGCGGGAGGATCAGAAGCGGCTATCGTCTGGCCTGGGCACAGCGCGATCAATCGGAGTTGGTGTACAAGCAGACGGTGTTGAACGCCTTCGGCGATGTCTCTAACAGTCTCGTGGGCTACTACGATTCCCGCAAGTATCGCATGAAGCTGGAAGAGGAAGCTAATACCTACAAAGAAACCGCCCGCCTGGCCACCGTACGCTATCAGGGAGGCGTTACCAGCTTCCTGGAAGTTCTAGTGACCGAGCAAGACTACTTCACCGCTGAACTGAGTCTGTCCCAGGCTTGGTTTCAGGAAATGCAATACTACGTGCAACTGTATCAATCGCTCGGTGGCGGCTGGGATCAGCAATAGGGAAATCGTCCGAGGGGGCGTCAGCATTTGGGAAATCCCGGATTTCATGATTGCCGATGGCCCACACTGTTGGAATTGGCAGCTTATGATCCTTCCTGATGTGCTGGAAATACTGGACATCGTTGCCTGTCCCCGTGTGCCTGAAGCCGCTGGTGCTGCGCGGCGACGATGGGCTCAAGTGCAAAGAGTGCAAGCGGGTGTATCCCATCCGCAACGGCATTCCAATTCTGGTGGAGCCCGAAGCGACGATCGAGCGTAAGCGTCAGAGTAAAACACGGTTGACCGGATTGAGCCGGCAACTCAAAGCCAAAATGCCCAACATAAAACTCATCTTCCTGACCATGCATGAAGATCCCTATCTTGTAGGGGAAGCTTTTCGTGCAGGTGGGTCTGCATTTCTCCTGAAGGAGGCTGCGGCGATTTCAGCGGCGTTCAGACACGCGCTCAGTTGAAGGAAGGTTCGTATGTCGCGGTTCAGGTTCCTAACGCCGTGGCCGAGAGCGTGAGGCAAACTTCTAAACAAGAGTTTCTGGAGACTGGTGGAGGCGGCAGGAGTTGAACTTTTGCGTTGCGTTGAAAACAAGGAACTTATTGAGTCTTTAGGGGCGCACAAAACGCTGAACCATCAGAAGTAGGCAACTCGTTGACCGTGTATTGACCACAAAAAAGGGCGCGACTCTCTCCGCGTTACGAACGGCTGATCTCTCCTAGTCCATTCACTCGACGGGATGGGTCACGAGATAAGCGCTCACCGCTTCGCCGACAGTCGCGAAGAAGGTTCGCTCGCCGAAGCGCGCGAAGATCCCGAAGCGCTTGAGCTTGTCCTTCACTGGATCCGTCATCTCAGCAAAGCACAAGTCAATTCCGGCGGCGTGTAGGGTGTCGTCAAGCTCGCAAATGGCATCGGCTGCGGTGACGTCGACGCTGGTAACCGGCTCTGCCGCGACCACCAGCCAGCGTGCAGGCGTGGGTGAACTCTCAACCGCATCGAGGACGCGTTGGTGGAACAGCTCGGCATTGGCGAAGAAGAGCGGTGCATCCCAACGGAATAGCACGAGGCCTGGGATCAAGTGCGCCTCGGGATACCGAACAATGTCATGATAACCCTTGACACGCTCGACGCGGCCGAGCACGGCCGAATGTGGGCGCCAGCCGTCCCAGAGGAACTCAATCACGGCTATCACGATCGCGAGTGCAATACCCGGAATGGTGCCAAGCACGGCAACACCCGCAAAGCAGGCCATTGACAGCCAGAACTCCCAACGCTGGATGCGATAAATCCGCCGCAGGTCGGACACTTCGATCAAGCCGATGGCTGATGCGATGACGACGGCAGCAAGGGCCGTATTCGGAAGATAACGTAGCAGGGCTGGCGCGAACAACAGCAGCAATGCAATTACGAGCGCACCCATGACCCCCGTTAGCTGGGTCTTGGCCCCTGCCGCCTCGGCCACCGGTGTGCGCGATGAGCTGCTGCTGACCGGGAAGCCCTGGAAAAAGGCTGTGGCGACATTGGCGATGCCGAGGCCCACCATCTCCTGGTTCGGATCGACCGGTGTACGCAGACGCGCCGCATAGGTTCGAGAAAGCACGCTCGTGTCCGCGAATGAAACGAGGGCGACCGCGGCGCCGCCCATCAGCAGGGGTACTAGGTCGTCGACGCGGACAAGGGGAAGCCGT
>Ga0181526_10000958_pt1 | contig 28953 bp, 18 predicted proteins | sample PEATcosm2014_Bin_35_FD_119750 | JGI IMG/M metagenome (GOLD analysis project Ga0181526, IMG submission 119750) | Peatland microbial communities from MTU Mesocosm Facility, Houghton, MI, USA - PEATcosm2014_Bin06_30_metaG | ecosystem: Environmental > Terrestrial > Soil > Wetlands > Peat | place...
AATTAAAAAGAGCGTCGGGGCGTAGCGCAGTCTGGTAGCGCATCTGCTTTGGGAGCAGAGGGTCGGGGGTTCGAATCCCTCCGCCCCGACCAGCGTAAACTTTAGATACTTGGTATAGTTAGTGACGGATTCAGCCGCGGATGTGCTTTTTGCCGCTTCGCATCTGCTACGTCGATTCTGCGTTTTCCTCTATGAACCCACCGTACCCAGAAGGTGACTAGCGTTCGGGCATAACGCCCGCGTGCGCGTGCTACGCTGCGACCAGTTGTGGCCAACTTCGAGAAAACCCCGGCAGAGGTTCAGGAAATCCTCTCAAAGCCGATCCAGCAGCTCGGCTTGAAGCTCGAAGGCTCGCCCCTCGAGCGTTTCGTCCAACAACTCTACAAAGAACTGGACGCTAAAGGGCTCAAGAAATTTCGCCCCAAATGCTATCTCACCGATGAATGGGGCTGCCCGAACATGGAGCCCGTCATCGGCATCCCCTTTTATCTCTCCGATCCAAAACTACAGCGCCTCGAAGCGGAGATGAACGACATCGAAGACACGCGGCAGATCATGATGTACATGCGCCACGAGGCCGGCCACGCATTCAATTACGCCTACGCGCTCTATAAGACGAAAGAATGGCGCGACCGCTTTGGACCCTTCCGGCGGCCTTACCGCGAGAACTACAAACCGGTTCCATTCTCGCGCCAGTTTGTCCGGCACATGGAGGGCTGGTACGCGCAGAAACATCCCGATGAAGATTTCGCTGAGACATTCGCGGTATGGCTGACGCCTCGCTCCAACTGGCGCAAGCGGTATAAAGACTGGGACGCGATGAAGAAGCTACTCTACATGGATCGCACGGGCCGCAAGCTCGGCGACGCCGACCCGGTGTTCGCGCACGGCTTTACGGATATCACCGTAGACGAAATGGATGTGACGGTCGGCGAATTCTATCAGCGCGCACTGGATCAGCAGCTCATGCCTGGCGAGCTTCCGCTCGACACGGATCTGCGCGACATCTTCAACGTATCGAAGCGCCGCATGAAGAACGTTCGTCCAGCGGTCGATCTTCTTCGTGAGAACCGCAAGGTCCTCGTCGACAAGGTGAATTATTGGACGGGTGTTCAACGTCCGTTGGTAAAGAAGTTAATCGAAACCATCGAGGCGAAAGCGATCGAACTCAACCTGCGCGCCGATATGCAAAGTGAGCGAGAATATTTGACAGAAGTCAGTGTGTATGCGACCGCGCTGGCGATGAACTACATAACGCGGGGCAAATTCATTCTGCCCTAATGACTCTGCCTGTCGGTCCTGGCGACCGGTGGGAGGCAAACGGAGAAGTGGTAGAGGCAACATGGCAAATCTAAAAGTAACGATCTTGCACGACGTTTGGGAAGAGGGTCCGCCTGAGCCAGAGCCGGAGCCGGTGAAGGCGCCGCGCAGCAAGAATGGCAAACGTCCGAAGAAAAAGAAAGACCCACTCCATGACCGCGAGGAGATCTTTGCGGCGTTGACGAAGCTGGGACACGAACCCTCATATCACGTGCTTGATGGCAAAAATCAGTCTCTGCATGCGCTGGCCAAGTGCGGCGCCGACCTTGTCTTTAATCTCACGGAGTCGTACGCCGGCAACGACACGATGGACAAGAACATCGCTGCCTATCTAGAACTGCTGCACATTCCGTATACCGGCGGCGGACCGCAGGCTCTCTATCTTGCCCAGGATAAGTCCCTCGCAAAGAAGATATTCGACTTTCACAAGATCAAGACTCCCGATTTCGCCACCTCGTATAAGGGCCGCACCGATCACTCGCACGACATCGAGTTTCCACTGATCGTGAAGCCGGTCTCCGAAGACGGATCGATCGGCATCGACAATGGTTCCGTGGTTGACAGCGTGAAAGAGCTGATGGAGCGCATCCACTACATCCACGAGGAATTCGACAGCCCGGCTCTGATTGAGGAGTACATTGAAGGCCGTGAGATCTACGCCGCCATTCTTGGGAACGATAACGCCGAGGTTCTGCCGCTGATTGAACTCGACCTTTCGAAGCTTCCCAAGGGCACTCCACGGATCGCGGGTCAGGACGTGAAGTTCGATCACGAGACTGAGGCGTACAAGGTGACGAAATCCGCGCCGGTGGATGACCTTGACGAGGAGACCACGAAAAGACTCGGGGACACCGCGCTCGCCGCCTATCGTGCCTTGAAGCTGCGCGACTACGGCCGCGTCGATATGCGATTGAACAAGAAGGGCGAGGTATACGTCATCGAAGCAAATCCGAACCCATGGCTCGCCAGTGCCGCCGAATTTGCCATGGCAGCCAAAAAGGCCGGCTACCCTTACACGGACATGATTGAGAAGATCGTGGAACTGGCCCGCACCCGCTCAATATAGTTCAGACAAAACCAGGGATCAACGCTGGTCTACGCAGGCGCGATTCTTCAGCATATCTTAAGCCGCTTTGACTATAGTTCAAGGGATGCGCGGTGTTCGTATCCCATTCTTCTTTCTATTGGTTGGGCTTGCGTGCGCGGCCGGGTTATCGCAAGCGCCCCCGTCCAGCCCCGGTCCCAAGCTCACGGTCGAAGACGCCATCAGGCTCGCACAGAACAACGAACCTGCATTTTTTGCAGCTGCGGCCGAAAGCCGGGTCGCATCGCTGGAACGGGCGGATGCCAAGGCCGGCCTCTTGCCTTCCGTCGTCTTTCACAATCAATACCTCTACACCCAGGCGAGTCACGCGAAGTCGACTGGATCGCAGGGAATCGCCGGAGAATCCTTGCCGGTATTCATCGCGAACAACACCGTTCACGAATACACCAGTCAGGCGTCAATAAACGAAACTCTCGGTTTGGCTGGAGTCGCGGCCGCCCGCGCTGCCAGTGCCAAGGCCGCGCGCGCACAAGCTGAGTATGAAATTGCACGGCGCGGCCTGCTGGCAACGGTGATTGGGCTTTTTTACAACGCGCACTCCAGTGGGGAAAAGCTCGCCGTAGCACGGCGCGCACTCGACGAGGCGAACCACTTTGTCGAGGTGACGCAAGAGCGGGAACAGGCTGGAGAGGCTGCTCATGCCGACGTGATCAAGGCACGCCTGAGCCAGCAGGAGCGCCAGCGCGAGTTAGCCGACGCGGATTTGGCGAAAGAGAAGGCCTACCTCGAGCTCGGTGTACTGCTCTATCCCGATCCGCGCACGGAAGTCACGCTCGCCGATGAGCCGGCTCCCGCGATGCTGCCGGAGCGCAAGGACGTCGAGGCTGCAGCACAAACCAACAATCCCGAGATTCGTAGCGCCCTAGCCAGCCTGCAGGCCAGTCAGGCCGACACCTTGACTGCGTGGGCCGGTTTGCTACCCGATCTCGCGCTGAACTACACGTACGGCATCGATGCTCCGCAGTTCGCCAGCTACGGTCCCGATGGAGTGCTCAACCGGGGGTATTCGGCAAGCGCGACCGTCGACCTTCCGATCTGGGATTGGATGACTTCGGAGCGCAAGGTAAAAGAGGCTCGCATTCGAGCCGGCGCCAGTAAAGTCGCGCTGAGCGCTGCGCAGCGGCGTCTGCTGGCCGACTTAGCCGAGTTCTACCATGAGGCGGAGACAGCACAACAGCAACTTGCTTCTCTTGATGCCAGCGTCGACGACGCGCGCGAAGCCCTTCATCTGACGAATTTGCGCTATGTCAACGGCGAGGGCACGGTGCTGGATGTGGTCGACGCGCAGAGCACGCTGGTCACTTCAGAGAATGCCCGTGCCGACGGACTGGTCCGCTATCATCTCGCTCTTGCCCAGCTTGAAACACTTACAGGAAGGCTATAGGTCCATGAGATTCAGATACTCTCTGGCTGCACTTTTGTGTCCCATGTTGGCGATGAGTCTTGGCCTTGACGGGTGCAAGAAAGCCGAAGAGGCTCCCGAACCGACGGTTGCTGTACAGGCAGAGCACCCCACAGTTGGCCCCATCTCCGAAGAGATCGCGGCCGATGCTGTACTCGCTCCGCTCGCGCAGGCAGCGATTGAACCGCGCATCAGCGCGCCGATCGCAACGGAAGTCGTACAACGCGGAACGCGCGTCCACAAAGGACAGCTGCTGCTGACCCTCGAAGATCGCGATCTGCGTGGCGCCGCTCTCGACAGCAGAGGCAACCTGACTCAGGCGCAGGCCGCCTACACAGCGGCGACACTGGCAACGATTCCTGAGGATGTTCAGAAGGCCGAACTCGATGTGGCTCAGGCAAAAGCAAATCTGGACGTAGCAAACCATACGGCGGAAGAGCGGAAACGCCTTCTGGACCAAGGCGCAATCGCACGACGCGACGTAGATACAGCGGCCGCAGCGCAGGTGCAGGCACAGGCCGCCTATGACACTTCGGCAAAGCACCTGGATAATGTGAGAAAGACGACGCAAAAGGCCAACCTCGACGCGGCTCAGGGGCAGCTGGCCTCGGCGCAAGGCAAGCTCGACAGTGCAGAAGCGCAAGTGAGCTACACCCATATCGAAAGCCCGATAGACGGTGTCGTAACCGACCGGCCATTGTTTCCAGGAGAGACCGCCGCGGCAGGTACCCCCGTGGTCACGGTCATGGATACTTCTTCCCTGCTGGCCAAGCTGCACATCGCCCAGCAGGCTGCGCAGGAGCTGAAAGTCGGAGGATCAGCAGAGATCGCAATTCCCGGTGTCGAAGATCCACGGCCGGCAACGATCTCGCTGATCAGTCCCGCCCTCGATCCAGGATCGACGACCGTGGAGATATGGCTCAAATTGCCGAATCCGGGCGGACGATTCAAAGTTGGCACCCCGGCGCACGTCATCATCCACGGCTTCACGATTCCCAATGCCATCCAGCTCCCCAAAGACGCCATCCTTCCCGCCGACGATGGCAGCACCAATGTGCTAATTGTCGGTGGCGATGGAGCGGCCCACAAGCGGCCAGTCAAGGTGGGTCTACGCACTTCAGACAAGGTTCAGGTCCTGAGTGGAGTCAATGCTACGGACATGGTGATTACTGAAGGCGGCTATGGGCTCGACGAGGGCACAAAGGTGAAAGTGGGCGCGAAGGACGATGATGACAAGAGCGGCGATGCGCCTTCCGCGAGCGGGAGCAAGGATTGATGCCCAGCCCGAATCGCTCACTCGGCGTAACTGCGGGGGAAAACTTCTGGCTTCTACGTTGGCTGCGCACGATCATCTTCACCGCCTGCGCGTTGTCGGCTGTAGGCATCTTCGCCTTCTTCCGTACTCCGATCGCGGTCTTTCCGGAAACCGACTTTCCGCGCGTTGTGATTGGCGTTGACAATGGCGTGATGCCAGTCGAGCAGATGCAGGTAACGATCACCAAGCCGATCGAAGATGCGATCAACTCAGTTCCCGGTCTGCAGACGATTCGGTCGACAACCAGCCGTGGCTCGGCTGAGATCAGCCTGTTCTTCGACTGGTCCGTGGATATGTTTCGCACGCTTGAACTGGTGAATGCGGAGATCAGCCGCGTGCAGCAGCAGCTGCCCGCAACGGCGAAGATCACCACGCGGCGCCTGACATTTGCCACGTTTCCAATTCTGGGCTACAGCCTGACAACGACAAATGCCGCCATCTCGCAGAGCGACCTCTGGGAGTTGGCGACGTACGTTCTGAAGCCGCCCTTGAATCGCGTGGATGGTGTGGCGACCGTGACCATCCAAGGTGGCCAGATTCCCGAGTACCTTGTGATCCCGAATCTTGCGCGGCTCCAGGCTTCCGGCGTGACAATTCTCGATCTCGCCAATGCGATTGGTGCTGCCAACACCATCGACTCACCGGGTCTCTACGCAGAGAACCACCAGCTGGTTCTGGCTCTGGTTGGCTCGCAGGCACATGACATCGACGGTCTGCGTCAACTGAACGTAAAGACCACGCCGAACGGCGCTCCGATTCGCGTTGCAGACCTTGCTGACGTTAAGCGCGCACCTCAGCCGGTCTACACACTCGTGTCGGCCAACGGGCGGCCAGCCGTCCTGCTCAACATTGCCCGCCAGCCTTCAAGTAATACTGTCGCAGTTGCGAACGCTGTTGCCACAGAGGTGACACGGCTGCGCGCAAGCCTACCGCCTGGGGTAACGCTCGAGCCGTTTTATGACCAGTCTCAGATTGTCCGCGAGAGCATCGCGAGCGTGCGCGACGCCATTCTGATCGGGCTCTGCCTTGCATGCGTCATCCTCTACCTCTTTCTTCACGACTGGCGGTCGTCGCTCATCGCGGGGATGGTCATTCCAGTCACTGTTGCAGTCACGGTTCTTGTACTTTGGTTGATCGGGCAAAGCTTCAATCTGATGACTTTGGGCGGGCTTGCCGCCGCGATCGGATTGGTGATCGACGACGCAATCGTCGTCGTCGAAAACATCGTTCTCCATCGGGATAGCGGCGAGACACGCGTCGATGCCGTCCGCAAAGCCCTGCACGAGATTTCCCGCCCGCTGATTGGATCGACGATCACACCGGTTGTGGTGTTCCTGCCTCTGATTGCGGTCACCGGTGTTACGGGGAGCTTCTTCCGCGCCCTGGCAGTCACCATGGCGGTTTCGCTTCTGGCGTCTCTTGCGCTCGCAGTGACCTGGACGCCGGGACTGGCAATGCTGCTGTTTAGTACCGACCGCGAAGACGCCCAACACGCAGCGGAGACGCCGGACGGCGAGTACCCACATGGCCGTTTCATCGCTCGGCTCACGGGGTGGCACCACGTCGCGCTCGACTGGTCGTTGAGTAAACCGTTGTGGCTGGGAGTTATCTGTGTGGGTCTCGCGCTTGCGAGCTACTTCACCTACCAAATGCTCGGTTCGGACTTGCTGCCGGAGATGGACGAGGGCGGCTTCATCCTCGACTACGTGATGCCCGCGGGTAGTTCTCTCGAATCGACGGGTAAAGTCCTGGATCAGGTAGAGAAGATTCTCCGGGCGACACCTGAAGTGGAGAGCACAAGCCGCCGCACTGGTCTGCAGATGGGCTTTGCCGCAGTCACCGAGGCCAACACCGGCGACATCACGGTGAAGCTGAAAGAGAAACGACGCCGCGGAATCGATGACGTGATAGCCGATGTGCGCCGTCAGATTAAAGAGACGGAGCCCGAACTGGACGTGGAGTTCACCCAAGTGCTGCAGGACAACATCGGGGACCTGTCTAACGCTCCCGAACCTATCCAGATCAAGCTCTTTTCACCGGATGCTGCACTCCTATCGCAGATCGCACCTCGTGTCGGCACAGAGATCGGCAAGATCGATGGTGTCGTCGATGTAGAGAACGGCATCGACAATACGGTCAGCGGGCCGGCAACAAACTTTGAGGTGAACCCGCCGCTAGCTACGCGGCTTGGCTTCACAACGCAGGAGGTAGCCGAAGACGCTACCGCCATCCTCGACGGAGTGGAAGCGCCGAACCCTGTGATTAGCAACGGGAGACCCTACACCGTGCGCATACGGCTCGGCGACGAGTCGCGACAATCACTGGAGACGATGGAAAACACCGTCTTCAACTCCGGCACGGGTCGCACCGCCTCGCTGGGATCGATGACTACCGTAAGCCAGCTGCCGCCTCAGAATGAGATCCTTCGCGAGAACCTGCAGCGTCTCGTCGTGGTCACCGCGCGCCTTGAGGGCACAGATCTCGGCACAGCTGTGGCGCGCGTCCAACAGCGCGTCCAATCGATGCACCTCCCCTCGAGCGTGCGCGTCGTCTACGGCGGCACCTATCAGGAGCAGCAGAAGTCCTTCGCCGAACTGGCGCGCGTGTTGGCCCTGGCACTCGTGCTCGTCTTCGGTGTGCTTCTGACCGAGTTCCGCAATTTTGCCGCGCCGATCGCGATCTTATCCTCTTCGGTGCTCTCGATCGCCGGAGTTGTCGGAGCACTGCTGATCACCGGAACAACCTTCAATGTTTCCAGTTTCATGGGATTGATCATGGTTATCGGCATCGTGGCCAAGAATGGCATCCTGCTGCTCGATGCCGACGAGCGCTACCGCGCGCAGGGCGCCGACGCGCGCACTGCTATGGTGCATGCTGCACAACGCAGGCTGCGGCCCATCCTGATGACTGCGTTAGCTGCGGTCACAGGAATGCTGCCCCTGGCCCTTGCGCTTGGCGCCGGCTCTCAGATGCTGCAACCTTTGGCAATCGCCGTGATCGGCGGATTGCTCATTTCGATGCTGCTCAGCTTGGTCGTCACCCCGCTCATCTACTATCTGCTCACACGGCATGAGGCTCCCGAGAAAGAAGCCGAGGCTTGAGGTACAGGAGTACGGGTAGGATCCAAAACTCGTAGGCGCACGATGCAATGACTACGCTCGGTCGAACTGCGCTCTGGCTAGAGTGCCCGTGCCTTTCTTGCTTCGGATCTCAATTGCGCCTCCGGCTCTTTCAACGATGCTTTTGCAGATCGACAGCCCGAGACCAGCGCCTCCGGTCTCACGGGAGCGAGACGAGTCTTCACGAAAGAATCGTTCAAAGACATGCGAGAGATTTTGTTCGGATATGCCCTCTCCGGAGTCCATAACTTCGAGTACAACGTTCTGCCCTTCACCGCGAACGCTCACCAGAACTTCCGAGCCACGCGGGCTATGCTGAACGGCATTGATCACCAGATTGGAGACCAGCGTTTCAAGCGCCTCAGCCGTCATGCGGATATTCAGAGCTGGCGAACAGTCTTCAACTCTCAGCGATATCCCCCTCGATTCCGCATACGTAGTGAGCCCTTTCAGCGATCGCACTGTCTCTTCACCGAGATCGATCTGTCCATCAAAGGCCGCCCCCTCCTCGTCAAACCGCGCCAGCGTCAGCATGCGCGAGACGAGGTCTTCCACTCGCTGGTGATCGTCGAGGATCTGCTCGAGCCCGCCTCGATATTCGTCCTCCGATCGTGTCTTCATCCCCAACACTTGAATCGTCGAATGGACGACAGCGACGGCTGTCTTTAATTCATGTGCCGCATCGCTAATAAACCGCTTCTCCGCGTCAAATGCGTTCCGAAGCCGTACCGTCGTCTGTGCCAATGCCTCAGCCAGGGGCCGCAATTCTTTGGTCCTCATGGCCGAGAGCGGCGGATTGAACTGAAGCACAGCTGGCTGGATCGATGACGCTGCGGACGCAAGCTCATGCAAGGGGCGCAGAAGGCGGCGCGCGAGGAAGATCAGCAAAACAGCACTGAGCGCCACAGAACCCAGGCTGAGGAACACGTAAAAACGCGTCGCCTCGATGACTTCGTGCCACACGTGGTCACTACGCACCGCATAAACCACGATGACGGGTCGGCGCAGGCCCACACCGCCGGTCTCGAATCGATCGATGATTCGCATACCTCGCCGCTGCAGCACACGAAACTCATGTCCGTCCGAGTGAATATTCTGGATTCCGTCCCTGCTTTTCAGCGCGACCAAGGCAAGGTTCCCGTTCGAAGTGCCAACGACCCTCCCGTCCGGGTTGTAGACCGCATACTCATCGCTTGCAGGCGGAGAGAACTCATCGGGATCGATCTTCACGTTGTCCTGTGGATCTTCGGCATCCTGCACAGCTCCAATCAGAGAATCCGCGCGTCCTCCCAGCGTCGCATCCAGCGCATGGAGGCGCGCCTCTCTTTCATGCCAGATCGCCGTTGACGCCAGACCAATCGCACAGGCCAGTTCGATTCCGAGCACAGCGATCGTTGCGCGACGGATGAGCGAGTGGCTCTTCATAGCACGACTTCATCGTGGGAGCTGAGCCGATACCCGCGTCCGCGCATATTCTCGATTACCGGGTATTCGAGGGCAGCGCGCAACTTGCGACGAAGGTTCGAAACGTGTGCCTCGACGACGTTGGAGTGATGCTCCCACGCGAAATCGTAGAGATGTTCCAACAACTCGCGTTTCGAAACGACCTTCTTCGGGTGGTGCAGAAGGTACTCTAAAATCCGGAATTCGGTGGGTGACAGCTCCACCAACGCGCCGCGCGCTTTGACAATCTGAGATGCAGAATTAAGGACAAGGTCGCCGAAGGTCAGCGATGTCTGCTTTACGCCCTTGCCGCGGCGGATCAGAGCTCGGGATCGGGCAACCAGTTCGCCAAGATCGAAGGGCTTCGTCATGTAATCGTCTGCGCCCAGATCCAGGAGATTGATCGTGTTTCTCACTTCTGAAACTGCCGTCAAAATGAGTACAGGAGAGGAGCAGGCCCTTGCGCGGAGGGTTTGCAGGACTTTGGTCCCATGAAGCCTTGGAAGCATCAGGTCGAGGATGAGCAGGTCGTACTCGACGGCGCCGCAGGCAAGCAGAGCCTCCTCGCCGTCATGGCACTGGTCGACCGCAAAACCCGGTCCTTCGCGCAAGGCGGTGGCGATGTTCTCCGCCAACCTTCGTTCGTCTTCAACGACCAAAACGCGCATCTCGATTAGTGTTGTGCAGCGACAACAATCATAAATGCGCGAGGCATGACTTCTCAGGGTCCGTGTTCAGCGGCAGTGTCTGCTTTACCCGAGACTAAGATTGAAAGAAAGAAAGGACCGACACCCGCCGAGCGCGTCGCGGCTAGACGAAAGCGGGTTGCTTTTGCCTTCAGAAGAGATTCCCAGCTACTTGTTCGGATGCGGTATAGATCCGCGCTTTGAGCGCTTCCCGCGTCAGCACAGAGTCGTCCTTCACCGATGTGACAAACGTGATGGCGAAGACCTGGTCGCGCACACGGCCGACAGCCCGCTCGCTGCGCTGTCCCTGGCTCTCGTCTCCCGTGCAGAAGATGGCCTCATTGCCGATGGCATGCATTGGAGCAGGTTCGGTGCCACACGTTAGTTCGGCCTGCGCAAGCCGCGCCTGCGGATCGCCCACCACCTGGACCGTGATCTGCAGCGAGCGCTCACCTTGCGACATCGCTTGCGTAAATGTGCAAGACGCCGGCTGTCTCTCGGTACCCGCAACGTAGACTCCGGTCGCATCGCCTCCCAACAGGCTCGACGCCGTGGTCTCACTCATCCAAGGACAGTTGTTGGCCGCACGCGCGGGCCGTACCGCCATAAACATGCCCACCAGCAACGGCAGCCAAACCAGCCTGCGCATTGCGGACCAGTCGCGAAGAGAATTACTTGCCGCCATGCTCCACGCCTCCGTCGCTCGTTGCCGGATCGGAATGCATATGCCACGGTATGCTCTCCGTCGAGATTTCAGGGTGCACGCGCAGGAAGTTCAGCGAGTAGGTCGGTGCGCCTGGATCGACCTTCTTGTCGATGAACATGGCCTGTTGATCGGCAGCCTTGTCCTTCATGCCCATGCGCCGGTAAAGAATCGAGAGGTTGTAGTGCGCGGTGAGATCGTCGGGATCAATGCGCTGAAGCGCTTCGAACTGCTCCAGTGCGTTGTGCTCATCGTTTTGCTGGTAGTAGGTGATCCCCAGCTCGCGACGAGCATCGCGCGATTGCGGGAACATCTCTACGACTCTCTTGAAATCCGAGATCTCCTGTTCTGTGTTACCGGCCCTTCTCTGCAACAGGCCATCGTAGTAGAGAGCCCGTGCATTGTTCGGATCGAGAGTCAGAGCTCTGCGAATCGCGGTGCGTGCAGAATCGTATTTCTCCCACACAATCTCGGTGAGTCCGACATTGGTATAGGCGTCCACGTAGTCATGCCGGAGCTTGATCACCTCAGTGAACGCAGCAACCGATTCGGCGTACTGGAACTGGTCCAAGAGAGCGATGCCGAGATTGTTCCAGCGCATCCAATCTGGGTTGTCCGCTTCGTCCGGCGCCTCCGGAAGATTCTCACCAATGTTCAAGACACGTGTGCGGGACGCAATTTCGACCACGGGATAGGCTGGGTGATCCTTGCCAAAGATGTTGTTGAGATAGCTCTGGCGAAGGTGGCGGTAATTCACCTTGGCCGTAACGCTGATCGGGCCAGTGATGTTTGCCGGAATGCGAAATTGATAGCGCACCAGCACAGAACGGCCCGCCTGTACGGTGTTGTCGTACGCGACAGAATGAATCGTCCACACCTTATGGTTGTCGACGAAATCGCCTTCATCCGTGACGGGGCGATTGGTGAAGCTGTGCGCACTTGGCTCGAGCATGCCGTCGGGCTTCAAATAGCCGCTGTGATAGATCTCGTTGCCTGCAGCATCCTTGACCGTGAACTCAGTCCACGCTTCATACAGATCGCGGACCTCTGGAATGAGCGAGTGCCCGATGTTCTTGTTCTGGATGACTACGTACGTTTCGACCACATCGCTCGGAGCAAGGCTGAACGACGCACGGCCCAGCGGAGCGATCATCTTGTCTTCGCCTTGTTTGCGTAGCGCAAAGATGTCGACGTTGAGGTAGTTGCCCGAGCGCAGAAACTCGATTGTCTTCTGCAGTTGTTCGTCGTAGCCGTAGTAGAACGGCACCGCGGTATTGCCTGCGAGCCAGCGGTGCGATGCAAACGTGCCTTCCTTCGCGCCATAGTCGATGTGCGTGACCGGATTGCGCTGCATGTGGCAGCCCTGGCAGGGTTTGAAGCTCGTAGTGTAAAACGTGAGCGGATTGCGCTGCGAAAACTTTGACTGCTGCCACTCGTCATAGGCCGTGAAGGCCCGGATGAATTTGTAGTCGTTGAGTGTCGCCGGCAGGTTGGCCTTGTGGCAGGCCGCGCAGAACTCCGGCGTGTGCAGAAAGTCGTGCATCACGGCCTTCGAGTGCCTCTCGGGATGACGCAGAATCTCTTGGAACGGAACCTCCCCTGGGATGCGGTTGCCCTGTTCATCCACCATCACGGCTGGGACGCCAATCTTCACGCTGGAGTTGCCGTTGGTCGAGTCGATGCCCACCACGGAGTGACAGGTCATGCAGGTCAGCCCGTCGGAATCGATCTTGGAACGATCGACCTTCGGATCTTCGGTGAGCCCACCGCCCACAACCGCGATCGGGTTGTGGCAACTGTCGCAGTGCCGGGCAAAGGAGATACCCCGCGTCTGGTCACGGATCAGGATGTTGACGCTGGTGCGGTAAAAGGGCGTGCGGAACGCATTCGAGTGCAGCGCCTGACGCCACTGGGTGTACGCCTCCTGATGGCAATGCGCACAATACTCGGCCGTCGGGAATGCTCCGGGCTCAAGAAATTGTTCGCCTGCAACCTGCACGTTGCCCGGCAGGAAGGGATTCTTCTTCCCATAGTGAAAGTTGTAAGCCGGTGTCACCTTCGCATTGTGCGCCTGGCGGTCCGCTTCAACTTTCTCTTCGTTCTTCGCCTTCATTGCCGCCAGCGCCTCACGCTGCGCGGGCGTGTCCTCGGCGGGCGCAGCTCCTGCGGGCGGTGGCGTATACGCGGGCGGAGTCGGCAACGGCGCCGCATTTTGCTGTTGCTGCTGCGCCCAGACGCCGGGCTTCGTCCCCAGGCCAGCCGCTAACAGTAGGACCAGCCACACACTCGCCTTCGCCTTCATCCGGTTCATCAATTTTTTGCCTCCGGTTTGCCTGGCTTGGACTCTGCAGCCGCTTGCTGCAGCACGCGCGTCGCCGGAATGTTGTCGTAGACGCTGGGCACGAGGCCCTTGCCTTCTTCAATCGCGTAATAGCGATCGACACCCGGCAGCTTATAGGTTGCCTTCACGCCATCGGGCCAACGGATCTCGACTTTGTCGACGCTTGTCGCCTGGCCCAGCCCGAAATGCAAACGAAAGTCGTTTGAAGACTCGAAGCTTCCCCCGCTCATCACGTCGCCGCGCTGGCGCAAGCCATTAGCGGTGAGATAGACGGTCGAGCCGACCGCATCGCGCGGGCTCTTCGGACCACCAATCAGCATCAAACCAACCCAATGGTTGTGGTCGTCGCTTACATTGCGCAGCAGCACCGGCGTGTGATCGAGGCAATTGATCACCACATCGATCTTGCCATCGTTAAACAGATCGCCGAAGGCCGCGCCGCGTGCTGGAATCACATCCGCCAGTCCCGATCCCTCAACCGGGGGCATGACCTCGAATTTTTTGCCCAGGGAGACATTGTGAAATAGCAAAGGACGCTCGGACCAGGAGGTGCCCCAGTTGTGCTGATCCACCTGTGGGTAAACATGCCCACTAACGAACATGAGGTCCTTCCAGCCATCGTTGTCGTAGTCGAAGAACTCCGTGCCCCAGCTGAGAAACGGATAGGTTGCTTCGGCTATTCCCATTTGCGGCGTGATGTCAACGAAGTTGCCGTCCCCATCGTTGCGGTAGAGCGTCTTGTAGTCGTCAGAGAACGTCGTCGTGTAGAGGTCGAGTCGGCCATTGTTGCGATAGTCGCCGACTGCCAGCCCCATCGAAGCCGTTTCCCGCGCGTCCTGGTTCAGCGCAAAACCTGAATAAAAGCTGGCGTCCTGAAACGTGCCGTCTCCTTTATTCAGGTACAAATAGTTGGGCGACGAATCGTCGGTCACGATTAGATCGACCTTACCGTCGTCGTCGATGTCGACGAAGGTCGACGAAAACCCGTAGTAGCGGCGCTTGTCACTCACGCCAGCCTTCTCGCTGACATCGGTGAATGTGCCGTCCCCGTTGTTGTGGAAGAGATGGTCGGGCTCACCTTGCAATCCACGCGGCCCGCACAACGTCTGAGCGCCTCGGAATGAGCAGTTCGCATACCCTACTGCCTTGCTCCCCGGCGCCGGCAGATTATTCATGTCCCAGTGAACGTACCCCGGCACAAAGATGTCCAGCAGCCCGTCGCCGTCGTAGTCGCCGAAACTCGGCCCGGTAGACCAGTTGCCCAGCGTCACGCCTGCCTTCTCGGCCACGTCGGTGAAGGTGCCGTCGTGATTGTTGTGGTAGAGACGATTCTTGCCGTAGTTCGCGACGTACAGATCGGGCCAGCCGTCGTTGTCATAGTCGCCTACTGCCACGCCAAAGCCCCAGCGGCCGTTGGTCACACCCGCCTGCTCTGCCACATCGGTGAATGTCCCATCATGGTTGTTATGGAAGAGAGCCGCATGTGGAGGCTCGACCTTTCCGTCCAACGCGTCATAGGTTGACCCGTTGACGATGTAGATGTCCAGCCATCCGTCGTGGTCGTAGTCGAGCAGAGCGACGCCGGAACCAATCGTCTCGAGGATGTACGACTTCTGTGGCGTACCCATCTTGTGCGTCCACTTTGTCAGTCCCGCCTGTTCGGAGATGTCCTTAAAGACGATCGGACCGTCCTTGACGAACCCGCCGGCAGTAATGGGGCGCTTCTCCGAATCCAGCACGGGGGCGAAAACACCGGCTGTGGCCGAACCGCTCTGCTCACTGACCGGTTGATTGGAGCCGCTACCGCCATAGAGTGGCGCCTGCGCGGGCTGCTGGTTCTGCGCGCTGAGGCCAGGCATGCCGAGGAAGAATAGCGAAAGAAAGGGCGCAAAGGATAGACAGAAGGAGGCGCGATTCAACTGAACTACTGACAAAGGGTGACCTCACTCGGGGAAGACGGTTCGGTGCTTATTCTGCCCAGCCGATGGTGGCATTGTCCACATCTCAGAGTTGGAGGCGTATCTCGTACATCCGATGGAGGGTGGTATTTGACTGGAAACACAGGCCTCTCCCCCGGTGTCAAGATATGGAACCGGCTCTGTGCGGGGGGCCATTTGTTCGGCCGTCGAAGGACTTCCAGGGGCCTTGATCGTGAAGTCCGGCGGCATTCAATGGAGATCTCGATCCGCGCCACGCGGGAACTTCCCGAACGCTTGAGGCCGACACTCCGCGGGATGTGAACGCGAAGGGGAAGGCAACCAATTAGTTGATGGTGGACGCGGTAGGAATCGAACCTACAACCTGTCGGTTAAGAGCCGAATGCTCTGCCAGTTGAGCTACGCGTCCAGATGATTGGAAAAGCCGTGCGGCGGGGAAACATTGAGCACAGCTCAGGCAGGCAAAAATGCCACACTGCCACTTGAAAAATATAGCACAGACTGGGGTGTCGCGAGAATGTGCAGAGGGGGGTGGTCGTCGACTCACAGAACGGAAGGAGCGAAACTAGAAGGTGAAAGCCAAGCCGGCGCTCATGCCACGCTGCTCCTGCGCGAAGAGCAGAATCGACCCGTCGCTCAACATGTAGGGACGATAGCCTTGCGCCAGCATGTTTCTCACATCAAGCAAAGCTTCGATGCTGCCGGATGATCCCTCGCAGTGGACACACAGAGGCTGACGCAGATGGAGATTCAGATAGGGCTCAATCGCATTTGCTGCGAAAGGTGCGACAGCGGTAACTGTGTCCTCGGGCTGCCACCGATAACTCGCCCGCCACTTCGTACCAGTGCCATCGAGAGTTCCAGACAGGGACAGAGCGTAGGTCTGCACACGACGCGGGCGCGCTGTTGCCAGCACCTGAGGAAACGGAGCGGGCCGCGAACCGCCCGACATGGCCAAAGCGTCTCCGTTTGCATAGCTAAGGCGAACAATCTGAGCGCCCGGCAGCCGACGCTCGACGGAAGCTGTCATCCCTGTTGTCGCGAAGTCTGGTCCGGCAGTCTGCAGCAACTGGCTTGCTTGATCGTAGAGCGCGCCCGCGAAGGCGGTCGGCGCCGCCCCGCCAGTCGTCAGACGGTAAGCCGCTTCGACGGTGGGATTGCGTATGCTGTCCGCAAAGAAGGCGACCGACACGGCGGATTTGTCCGTCTGACGCTCCCAGCCAATCTCCTGGTGCAGACCGTGCTCAATTGCCAGGGCGCCGTTACGCATCGCAACTGAAGGAAGATAGTCGGCTGCCTGTGCCCCGTCGCCGCCCCCGCGTGTATGAGGGACAGTGGCCATCTGATAGCGGATCGCGGAGTTGCCATCGCGCCAACCGATCGAGGCAAACGGCAGCGCCGCGATGATCGTGTTGGGAGAGTCGTCCCCAAAGCGAGCTACAACCTGCTCCGCGCCGGCCTCTCCCTCAAATTCATCTCCCAGATTGATCGTCTCAGCAGAGCGGATCGCTGCTTCCTCCATCCCATCCGCACCGTCTGTGTCGATTTCAGGATGGATCGCAACAGCGGCCAGCGATTGCACCGACCCTGCAAAGCCGAGGTCCTGGCGGAAGCCCAACATGGACTCCATCCCGCCATCGGAACCGGGAGCGAAATCGACGCGCGCCAGTAGTTCTCGACTATCAGAAGGGGTGTCTTCGACGGCTGCAGTCAGGCGCTCTCCGCTCTCGCCAAAGGCTCCTTCATTGCCCGTTGCCATGATGCGAGCCTTGAGCCTGGGCCTGGCGCCAGTGCCATCCGAAACCACGATCAGGGGACCGTCCTCGAGCCAACGCAGCAAGGGACGGTTGGCGGCTGAACGAAGTGTCCACGCCCAATCGTCTCGGCGAGCATCAGCGGCGCGCGGTTGGGCCGGCAGCCACTGCATCACCTCATAGAGGGTGTTCAGAGTGAGGTCAACGACGGTATCGCGGCGAACCCGCACATTTTCGCGCAGAGACGGCAAAAACGAAGTATCTAGAGCCTTGAGTGCGTAACGGCCCGGCACAACGGATGGGATTGAGAACTGTCCCTTGTCGTTGGTGTAGACGACCATGAGAACGCTGAGATCAGGGCGCAGCAGCTGGACGACCGCTCCAATCTGCGGCACACCTGCCGAGTTGCGCACCACGCCTGAGATGGAACCGGGTGCAGCCCCCAGGAGCGGAACGGCGCCCAGCGCAATCAGCGTGACGAAGAAGGCGGAATAAAGCCTGCGCATCATCACTCTTTTCGACAGTTTGGCGGCGTCCCTGGCAGATCTGTTCCTGAGGAATCCTGCGCGAGCTTCCCGATCTAAGGCCGGATGGCTTTGGTGCGCTGGGTACATACTACTCCACTACAAAAGGTGCAGATTGCGCAATCTCTTGTTTTGAGATTCCGTCGTTGATCTGGATCATTACCTTGTATTTTCCGGGCGGGAGGCCTGCAAGCGGCACCGAATTCTGCACGGTAAGCTGATCGCTGTGCGCGCCCAGGTCTTTTGAATCCATGCGCTTCTCGAACAAGACCGCATTGCTGGCCTGATCGACGATCCTGTAAGTAACCTGCGCCTCGTTACTCTTGGTGCTTTCGTTGATGCCCAAGTTATAGACCTGCATCCAGGAGTTCAGCTCCTGAGCCCGCTTGAAGCTGACGGGAGTGGCCGGATTGGCACTGACTCGAGGACAGATCTTGGTGTTGCCGAGAACACAATTGCCTTCGCCAATCTCATGCGACGAAACGGGGTTCATGTGGTCGGCAAGGATGAGAGACGAGGTAGCCAGCTTTTCGTCGTGAAATTCGGGAACCTCAAGGGCCCTGCCGTAGACGCCGATGTGATCCGGGTTGTTGACATCCTTGATTGCGATGTCCAGGCGATAGAGCCCGGGAAGCAGCGGAACCGCCTTCCAGTAAATCGACTGACGGTCGAGCGATTTCTCGAGCAGTTCGGATGGCTGCTCGACCTGTACGGTCTCCTCAAAGGTTTGGACGGTCTTGTGGGTGATCGTTGTGACCTTGCCCAAAATGTTGACTAGCCCTCGGGCCACGCCATCCTTCGTCACGAACGTGATATCGCGGTTCTTGATCTGAACGGTGATCGGAACCAGCACCGTATTGTCGGTGACCTTCACGAGATCGGTACGGACATCGAACGGAAAGATGGGACCATTGATTAGTTTGTGCTCGGTGATGAAATTGTCGAGGTCCTTGAATTTGACAGGCGGGGGCGCAAACAACTTGGCGGCCAGTTCGATGCGATCGAACTCCTTCGATCCCTCGCCGGAACTCATCGGACCCGTGCCCAGGTTTTCAAAGCCACCTTTGAACCGGTCGGCCTTCTTTGCCATCCCCATCTCTTCCCATTGGGTCTGGCCCATGCCAGGCACGTGCATCAGGGCGTCTTTTTCACCACGATCGATGGTGAAGTGATAGTCGCCGCACATGCAGGTATCGACAAACTCCAGGTCGATGTTTTCGCCAATGCCCTCGAGATAGCGATAGTGCCAGGTTTCGAAGGGGAAGGTCGATGTCTGGCCGCCGCCTTCATCCACGGGGCGATCGTAGGCGCCACCCGAGGGATGCGATTCAATTGAGTCGGGAGCGCCAAAGGAGATATAGATGTGGCCGCGATCCGTCTTCCATCCGGGTTTGCCGGCAGCGAAGTGCTCGTTCGCGTAGGCGATGCGACGGTAGTGCTCTTCGCGGAACTCGTTGTCGGGAGAATCGGGATTGGGATTGCGACGGAGCCAGAACTGCTCAATGAATGCGTCGCGCTCTTCGTCGTTGCTGAGGTTTCTGAACGCCTTCCGCTCTTCGTCAGAAATGATGTAGGCGACGTCCTGATCGAGCCAGGATTTGTAGGCGCCCTTCAGTTCCTGACGAACCGCCTTTCTCGCCTCGATGGTTTCTTTATCGCTGCGCGGCCGTTTGAGAGGATCGGTCTCTTGATCTTGCGCGGAATCCCCGTGCTTGGGCTGATCACCAGACTGGGCACGAAGAACAGATCCGGGAACAATCGCCAGACTGCAACCCAATGCAAGATAAAGAAAGATGCAACCTTTTGACTTCATTGCCTGAAAGACACTCCTGCGGTGCCCTTATTCTACGAATCCACACGGGTCAGAGCAAGGATTTGCATGGAAACACCCATGGGTTGGACGTTACCGGCCGGAAAAGGTCATCTGGGCCACTGTTCCGGTCACAGGACCAATCGAGTCTGGAAACTGCCCCCTCGCCACAGACGCGCGAGTTAACTGAAAAAACGATTTTGTTCAACGATTTGGAGCCAACAGAAATGCCGGAAATGTGCGCAAATGCGAGCGCGCCTGGAACCATCTGCGTGAGCCGTACGTAGATTAAACTGAGAAGAGCCCTGGAGCAGCCACCCACGATGAAAAAAGTACTCTTGATTGTTCTGGCCGTAGTTGTGACTGCCGGTCTTGTTGCCTTCATGGTTTACAAGCAACAGTCGGGCTATACCAAAGTCCTGACTGCCAAACTCGTGCGGCAGAACCTGTCCACGATCGTGAGCGGTACAGGTCAAATCAAGCCGAAGACCTATGTGAACGTTGGTGCGACCTCGTTCGGACGCATCACCCATCTTTACGTGAAAGAAGGCGATCATGTGAAGAAGGGTCAGATCATTGCCACTGTCGAGAATGTACAGCCCGAGGCAAACGTGGACGCGCAGAAGGCGACCATCGCCGCGGCCAAAACCGATATTGCATCCTATATTGCCGCGGAAAAAACCGGAGAGGCGAACGTGGAGCACGCGAAGGCCGACCTGGAACAAAAGAAGCTGGATTGGACGCGTGCGCAAGGTCTCTATCAGGCCGGCATCATGGCCAAGCAGGACTACGACGCCAAGAAGGCCGCGTATGACACCGACGTAGCCTCGGTGGATCAGGCTGTGGCCGGTCTCAACCAGGCCAAGGCACAGACCGATTCAGCGCGCGGGCATCTACAGACGCAGGTCGCCACATTGCGGTTCAATGAAGACGCCCTGAGCAAGACGGTTTCAACCGCGCCCTTCGATGGAATCGTAACCAACTTGCCGGTGCGCGAAGGGGAGACGGTCGTTGTCGGCATCCAGAACGCCGAGGGATCCACATTGATGACGCTCGCCGACATGAGCGTGATCACTGCCGAAGTCAAAGTGGATGAGACCGACATCGTCAATGTGCAAATCGGTCAGCCTGCCGACATTACGGTTGACGCTATTCCGGGCAAAGTCTTCAAGGGCCACGTGACCCTGGTCGGCGACCAGGCACTGTTGCGCTCCACGGGTGTGGCGACATCGCAATCCACCACCGGCACGGAAGAAGCAAAGGATTTCAAGGTTGTGGTGACGCTCGATACCGGAACGGACGAACTCCGGCCCGGGCTCTCGACGACCGCGAAGATCACCACCGCCCACAAAGCCAGCGTTCTCTCCTTGCCGATCCAGGCTTTGACGATGTATGCCCCGCCCGCGGCGGACAATAAAGATGGCAAGGTCGAAGCGGCCTCGACGTCCAATCCGGCAGTGCAGCCGAAACAGGGCGTTTTCGTCGTGGAGAAGGATGCGCACGGCAGGCAGCGGGCAAAGTTCGTTCCGGTGACAACGGGGATCACGGGAGCAACCGATATCGAAGTGCTCACCGGATTGACTGAAGGACAGGAAGTTGTGACCGGCCCCTATAAGACGCTTCGTGTCCTCAAAGATGGCGCTTTGCTGAAACGCGATACCGAGAAGCCCGTGACCCCGGCGAGCGGGACGACGTAGAAAAGCTGGCGTCGGCCTGCTTGTGTTCCCGGGAGAGTGGGAGTGGTTGCAGCCCGCTTTGAAGAGCGCTCTGCGCAGGCTGCGGCGAGACAAGGTTCGAATGGCTGGACGATTTTTCTTCAACCTCGCCGCGGGCGGGTTGTCCTGAGATGGTTTTCCGGTTGGGTGGTCTAAGCAGGGAGTAGGATTCCGATGGCTGTGGAGAGCATGACGATGACCGAAGTCGAAACGCAGAAGGTTTCACCGTCCCCCAGCGACGTAATTGTCGTCGAGGATCTTTGGCGTACCTATGACATGGGATCCGAGCAGCAGGTGCAGGCGTTACGCGGAGTCAGTCTCCGCATCCGCCACAACGAGTATGTTGCGATCATGGGCCCATCCGGCTCGGGGAAATCGACACTGATGAACCTGATCGGCTGCCTAGACACACCGTCGAAGGGAAAGTACTGGTTGAACGGCCAGCTGGTGAGTGAGTTGGACGATGACGAACTGGCCAGGATCCGCAACAAGGAGATCGGCTTCGTCTTCCAGACCTTCAATCTCCTGGCCCGAGCCAGCTCTCTACACAATGTGGAGCTGCCTCTGATCTACAATGGCACCCCGGCTGCCCAGCGAATCGAGCGGGCGAAAGAGTCCCTCACCAACGTGGGCCTCGAGAGCCGCATGTATCACAAGCCGAACGAGCTCTCCGGCGGCCAACGGCAGCGCGTCGCCATTGCGCGAGCACTGGTGAATAGTCCTTCGATCATCCTTGCTGACGAACCGACGGGCAACCTAGACTCGAAGACCGGACTCGAGATCATGGCGTTGTTCGATACATTGCATTCCAAAGGGAACACCATCGTGCTCGTCACACACGAGCCAGACATTGCGGATTACGCGCACCGCGTGGTGCACATCCGCGACGGGCAGATCTTCTCCGACGAGCCGTCGAAGCGTTTTCGCACGACCCCTGAACACGCGTAGAAGATCATTCTGGATGGAACATGAGCCCGAGAGTGCGATTCTCTCCGGCTTATGTTTTTCTGAAACCAGGCCGATGAAGGTGCTGAAGGCCCCGCAAAGCCCGGGGGCTGTGGAGGCACGGCACGCCCATGGCCACGCATTATGTTGCGCCTCAAGGCCAGTTGAACGAGACCGATTCTGGTCCTCGGCACCTCGCGATGGAAGTGCCAGCCCCGGCCCAGATTGTGGGCGTGAATTCGGGCTGGCGTAAACTCCTTCGGCAAGCTGAAGTAGTTGCGCCACATCTGCAACTTGGAACCACTGAAGGGGAGAGCGGTTCAGGAAAGCAGACGCTGGCTCGGTATCTGCACAGTCGCACGCTTGTGTCGAAGGCGGCTTTTCAACGCCACGATGCGCGGGAGTGGCTGGTCACTGAAGCCGATCCGGCAATGCTCGCAGGGTTCATCTATCTGGATCGCGTCGACCTGCTCGCTTCGCCCGGCCAAGGGTTGCTTCTCGGCGTTTTGAAAGCCATGCAGGATCGTCCGCCCGGGCGCGCCGTGCTGTTGACTTCCTCGGAGGTTTCGCTGCGCCAGATGGCAGGACAGGGGCTTCTGATTCCCGATCTGGCTTTCCGGCTCACAGCTGTGCGATTCGCTGTTCCTCCGTTACGCGAACGCCGTGAAGACATTGCTCCGCTGGCTGGGGAACTGCTGGCACGCATCTGCGTACGCTATCAGCAGCGGCCGGTTTCAAAGGGACCAGGCGCCCTGGCGCGTTTGTTACAGCACAATTGGCCGGGCAACATTCGCGAGCTAGCGAGCGTGTTGGAGGCGGCTCTGCTCGATGCGGAGAACGGAATCATTCGCCCCGAACACCTGTCTCTATCTTTCGATTCTCCCCTTCATGGCATGCAGCAGACGGCGCCCAACATCAAGGAGCTGTCCCTCGACGCCGTGATCCATCGCCATGTGCAATACGTACTCGACTCGAATCACGGCAACAAGCTGCGCACCGCGTGCCAGCTCGGTATTAGCCGCTCGACTCTGTACCGGATTCTCGGCAACGAAGCGGTCCTGGCGCGCTGATGGCGGACCGCGTCCATCGCGAGCCGGGGGAGCAGAGCCTCCAGTGTTCTACACTCGATAGAACGATCGTTGGCATTCCTGTTTCATCGAGGTACTTCCCTTTGCAGACCCGCTTCTCCCCTGCGATGGCAGTTCTTGGCATTCTCCTGTCCTCGACGCCGCTTACGTCCTGGTCGCAGTCCACGCTCGCGCCTCTTGAAAGCCGCCGCAAAGCTCTGAACGAGCTGTTTCATGAGTACTGGGATGCCAACCTCGCCAACTCACCTGAGTTTGCCTCAACGATCGGGGACAAGCGCTTCAACGACAAGATCAGCGACAGCTCGGTAAGAGCCATCAACGCCTGGCTTGCAACCGAACAGGACTTCCTTCTGAGACTGGCCGCCATCGACCCAACCGGATTCAGCGATCAGGAGAAAATCAGCCGGGACCTGCTGCTTCGTGACCTGGCCCAGGATGAGGAGGCCGCCGAGTTCAAGGAGTGGGAGATGCCGGTGAATCAAATGAGTGGCATCCACTCCTTCTACCCGCAGCTGGTCGCTGAGCTCGACTTCGCCACAGTCAAGGACTACGACGACTGGATCGCGCGTCTTCACACGATTCCCAGAGCCTTCGAGCAAACCACTACAAACATGTCGATCGGCGTGGATGATCATCGGGTGCCACCGAAGTTTCTCATCGAGAAGACCCTCGAACAGGTGAAGCAGCTCGCGAATCCAAAACCCGAGGACTCACCGCTCGCGATGCCGTTGAAGAAGTTTCCGGCGTCGATCCCAGCAGCTGAGCAAGAGCGTATTAAGACGGAAATGCTGGCAGCCATCTCCAAAGAAGTGCTGCCTGCCTATCAACGCTTCGCGCGCTTTCTCGAGGTCAGCTACATCCCTGCCGGGCGCGAACAGCCTGGCCTGTGGGCGCTGCCCGATGGAGACAAGTACTACCAGTTTCTCGTTCGTCGAACGACGACAACCGATTTGACTCCCGACCAGATTCATCAGATCGGCGTCGCCGAAGTGAAAAGAGACGAAGCCGAGATGCTTGCCATCGCGCAAAAACTTGGCTTCAAGGATCTAAAGAGCCTACAGGAAAGCATCAAGGCAAACCCCAAACTCAGACCGGCGTCTGGAGAAGCCCTGCTCGATGCCTATCGAAGCTATTTGACCCCGATGCAAGCCAGGTTGCCCCAGCTTTTCAGCCGACTTCCTAAAGCAGGCTTTGAGGTAGCGGCGGTTCCGGACTATCTCGAGAAGACCTCAGCAGGCGCCTACTACGAACCCGGCGCGCCCGATGGCAGCCGGCCCGGCCGCATCCGTATCGACACGTACAACGCGTCCGACAGAAACCTCGATCAGGTGGAGAGCACCGCCTATCACGAGGGCCTCCCCGGCCATCACATGCAGATTTCGATCTCCCAGGAACTCCAAGGCGTGCCGGAGTTTCGCAAATTCGAGTTCTACACCGCCTACACCGAGGGCTGGGGACTCTATTCGGAGCGGCTCGGCAAGGATGTTGGCCTGTACCAAGATCCCTACTCCGATTACGGCCGCCTCGAAGGCGATATCTGGCGCGCTATACGTCTTGTCGTTGATACTGGCGTCCACTCTCAGCATTGGACGCATCAGCAGATGGTCGACTACTTCCATGATCACTCAGGCATCGACGAGACCGACGTGCAAACCGAGGTGGACCGCTACATTGCGTGGCCGAGTCAGGCACTTGCGTACAAAATCGGTCAGCTCAAGATTCTTGAACTCCGCGACCGCGCGAAGAAAGCCCTTGGGGACAAGTTCGACATCCGCGCCTTCCACGACGAGGTCCTCGATGCCGGAGCGCTCCCTCTCGACGTATTGACTGCGCGCATCGACGCTTGGATCGCAAGCCAGAAATAGGTCGGCTTGTGGCCCGGAGTTGAACGATGCGCGTATTCTAATGAGTTGATCCTCACTCTTCACCCAAGACAAGGAAGACCATGACCGAAATCGCAGTTGAGGCCGCGCGGACGCCTGCACAATTGCCGAACCTCCGCGTTGCGGTGCTGGGCGCCGGCAAGATGGGCGGCATTCTGGTGCAAGCGTTTCTCAAACAGAACCTCTTTGCTTCCGACCAGATTCACGCCACGATGGCGCACGCCGAAAAGGCTCTGTCGCGCAGCGCGCAGTGGGGCGTCGACGTCAGCACCGATAACCTCGCCGCGGCGCAGCACGCCGACCTCATCCTGATTGGCGTCAAGCCGTTTCAGGTGCCCGATCTGGTCGCCGAGATTCGTCCCGCGCTCACGCCGAAGAAGACGCTGGTCTCATTTGCAGCATCCGTCAAGACGAGCGCGATCGAAGACGCAGCAGGTATCGAAATCGGCGTGATACGCGCCATGCCCAACACGCCGTCGGCTCTCGGTGCGGGCGCAGCCGGCCTGTGCCGCGGGCGCTTTGTGAAGCCCGAACAGATGGAGCTGGCGCAGCGCATCTTTGAAACCGTTGGCCGCGTTGTCGTCGTCGACGAGAAGCACATGGATGCTGTGACGGGGCTGTCGGCTTCTGGTCCGGCATACATCTACATCATCATCGAGGCTCTGGCGGAGGCTGGCGTCAAGGTTGGCTTGCCCCGCGATACGGCGACCCAACTGGCCGCGCAGACAGTCTTCGGAGCGGGCAAGATGGCGCTGGAAACCGGCTATCACCCGGCCCTGCTCAAGGACGAGGTGACCACGCCTGCGGGCTGCACGATCGACGGCATTCTCGAGCTCGAAGAAGGCGGCCTGCGGGTCACGCTGATCAAAGCCGTGATGCGCGCCACCGAACGCGCCAAGCAGCTGGCAGCCGGCTAACCCACCAACAGGCGAGATTCGCGGCTGGAAGTTTCGCTACCACCTCCGCTCACTTGACGCCCCAGCGCCCAACTTGGCTGCCCAAATACCTGCCGGAGCTCGACGGGCTCCGGGGGCTCGCGATTCTTGCGGTCATTCTGTACCACAGCCATCCGAGGCTGGTGGGCACTGTTCTGCATCCGATTGCCCTATGGGGATGGTCCGGCGTCACGCTCTTCTTCTTTATGAGTGGGCTGTTGATCACCGCCGGCCTGCTCGAAGCACGGGACCAGCCGCGCTACTTTCACAACTTTCACGCACGCCGCGCCCTGCGCATCTGGCCTGTCTATCTGCTCCTGCTCGCCTTCGTCTACGCGGAGGCACCGTGGTACGTCGGGCTAAGTGTCTGGGATGCCGTACGTACAGCGCCGTGGTGGGCTTACCTGCTCTTCCTGCAGAATCTTTCTCCACTCGTGCTACCGCCCGCACTCGGCCCAACCTGGGCACTGGCCATCGAGGAACAATACTACTTCGTCTGGGCTCCGCTAGTGCGCTGGCTGCGTACTCCGGCATTGCTGGCTGTGCCTCTCGTCGCGGCACTCATTGTGTCGCCGAACTTTCGTCGCGCCCATCTAAGCTGGATCACGCCGACACATACCCTGATTCATCTCGACGGCATCGCACTTGGCAGTCTGCTCGCGATTGGTCTCTACACAGTTCGGGTATCGCAACGAACATGGCTGTGCATCGGCCTCGCAAGTCTCATCGGCGGTGCGGCCGCAGCCGCGACTATTGCCGGCGGCACAGCCTATCTGGACACAGCCCTCGCCTTTGCCTACGGCGGCGCGGTGCTCGCCTCTGTCGCTTCGACCGCGGCAAAGACACCACTGCATGCACTGCTGCGTCGCGGCCCCCTGGCTTTCTTTGGCCGCATAAGCTACGGCCTCTACATGGTTCACATCGCCGTCTTTATATACTTTGGATGGTTCGATCTGAAGATGGATCCCTACGGCATCCCCGGCAATCTTGCCATCGTCGCTTTTCGCCTCGCCATGGCTACCGCGGTCGCATCGGCTCTCTGGTACGGCTTCGAAAAGCAGATTCTGAAGCTCAAGCGTCACTTCTGATCCGGATCGCCCGACTGAATCGAGAAAGCGCGCTCCCTCTCTGTATTGTTACGAGTCCATGAAACTCTCCCGAAGCTCATAAACTCCGGATGCGATCCCTCCAGGACGGCGTTAGCATCTGATTCAAAGAGTCGCGAGCGCTCCACGTCATCGCGGCATTCGTCTCTTCGCCGTTTGTGACATCAATCACCCTGCTTTCAACCGGCGGCTGCTAGCCTGAGGGGCAGCAGCCTTCCTTCCCGAGGTGCCCTATGAGCATTGCGACCACAGAAGTGAAAGGTGTCGACCCCCTGACCCCTGACCAGCTCGCCAAGATGGATGCTTACTGGCGTGCGGCGAACTACCTCTCCGTGGGCCAGATCTACTTGAAGGACAATCCGCTGCTCGAGCGCCCACTCACCATCGACGACGTGAAGCCGCGGCTGCTCGGCCACTGGGGCACCACACCGGGACTCAACTTTCTCTATGTGCACTGGAATCGCCTGATCCGCGAACGCGACCTCGACATGATCTACATCATCGGGCCCGGGCATGGCGGGCCGGGCCTGGTCGCGAACACCTATCTGGAGGGCTCATACTCCGAGATCTATCCGCACATCGAGCAGAACCGTGACGGCATCAAGCGGCTCTTCCGCCAGTTCAGCTGGCCCTACGGCATCCCGAGCCACGTCGCGCCCGAAACTCCGGGGTCGATTCATGAGGGCGGCGAGCTTGGCTACTCGCTTGTGCATGCCTATGGCGCGGCATTCGACAATCCCAACCTGGTCGTCGCCTGCGTGGTCGGCGATGGCGAAGCCGAGACAGGGCCGCTTGCCACCAGCTGGCACTCGAACAAGTTCCTCAATCCGGCCACCGATGGAGTGGTTCTACCGATCCTGCATCTGAACGGGTACAAGATTGCCAATCCAACGATTCTCGCGCGCATTCCGCACGCGGAGCTCGAAGACTTGATGCGCGGCTACGGCTACGAGCCATACACAGTCTCAGGCGACGATCCGGCGCTCATGCATCAGCAGGCCGCAGCCGTCTTTGACGCCATCTTCGACCGCATCGCCGAGATCCAGCAAGCTGCGCGCGAAAACGGCTCGACCGACCGGCCGGCGTGGCCCATGCTGATCCTGCGCACGCCGAAGGGGTGGACCGGACCGAAAGAAGTGGACGGCAAACCCGTCGAGAATACGTGGCGGGCACACCAGGTTCCTTTCAGCGAGTTGCGGGAAAAACCAGATCATCTGCGCCTACTCGAAGACTGGATGCGCAGCTACGAACCGCACGAGCTGTTCGACGAGAAAGGCGCATTCCGCGCCGAGTTCGCCGACATCGCCCCCAAGGGTCGCCGCCGCATGGGCATGAATGCACACGCCAACGGCGGATTGCTGCTGCAGCCTCTCAAGGTTCCCAACTTCCGCGACTTCGCGGTCAAGATTGAAGGCCGCGGGCAGAAAGATGTCGAGTCGACTCGCGTCCTTGGCCATCTGCTGCACGCCGTGATGCAAGCCAACGAAGACAACAAGAACTTCCGCGTCTTCGGCCCCGATGAAACCGCCAGCAATCGTCTCCAGGACGTTATAACGGGAACCGGCAAAGCCTGGATGGCTGAGACGCTCCCCGTTGACGAGAACCTATCGCAGACCGGGCGCGTGATGGAAGTCCTCAGCGAGCACATGTGCCAAGGCTGGCTCGAAGGTTATCTGCTCACTGGCCGTCATGGCTTCTTCTCCTGCTATGAGGCCTTCATTCACATCGTGGACTCGATGGTGAACCAGCACGCCAAGTGGCTCAAGGTCACGCGGCAGATTCCGTGGCGCAAACCGATCGCGTCGCTCAACTATCTACTCAG
>Ga0181526_10000960_pt1 | contig 28887 bp, 19 predicted proteins | sample PEATcosm2014_Bin_35_FD_119750 | JGI IMG/M metagenome (GOLD analysis project Ga0181526, IMG submission 119750) | Peatland microbial communities from MTU Mesocosm Facility, Houghton, MI, USA - PEATcosm2014_Bin06_30_metaG | ecosystem: Environmental > Terrestrial > Soil > Wetlands > Peat | place...
GGCGACCCGCACGGTGGCGACCCGCACGGTGGCGACCCGCACGGTGGCGGCTTCGGGCACTAGGCCGAGGCTTATCTCCGGTCTAACCTCAGCACTGCTGTGCGAGTACTCAGATCGGTCGCAAGAGCCAACTAAGTAAACTAGAGAACAGCGAACACTCTTCGGGCTCTCGTCTTGATCAAGGACGGGAGCCCAACGTGTGTTCGGGCACTCATTAGGCGCATTCGGGCGCAGCTATCAGGCCTGAAGGGCTGTTTCGAAGCTGCGATCCCCTTTGCGGACTGATTCAGCAAGGTGCTGGAGCGGGTCCTGAACAAACAGATCGAAGATCCCTGTGTAAAGGCCTTCACGTCCCGCCAGTCTCTTTCTTCTCGTGCGCAGGAAATCGAAACGAAACGGAGAGCAACGCTCTGCTTGGATGAGAAAAGCCGGGGAGAAGAACTCGTGTGCCTCCGCCATGGCGCCGATGATCAGCGAGCGCCAGCTCATCTGGAGCAAAGATTTGAGGCGGGCCGTCCCGTGGGGCAGCTGGGCCATGCGCGCCGAAACGCACTCGAAGAAGGCAAACAGTTGGAGGACCAGCGCGTCGAGTGGTTCGCCTCGCTGTGCTGCGCGCGTAAAGAGGGTCCGCGAGCCGCCGCGAAGATCGTCCCGCACATCCTGCAGATCGTCACCCAACTGCAAGAGTGCGCCCCATTCAAGAGCGACCCGGCTCTCCTCTGCGGTCATTTGGCCACGGGCGAGGCAGGCATCGGCCAGCACCGACGTTCCCCCCTTCGCCAGACTCAGCCGAAGCAGTTCACCGTCTCCAATCTCCGATCCGCTGCCGAGCTGGGCCACACTCTCCTCCTGTGCCTGATGAATTGAGAGCAGGCAATCGTAGACATCCGGAAAAGGCGCCCTGGGATACTGTTGCTCGATGCTCTTGACGAGTGCCCAGATGGCAGCCTCGCGTGGGTTTACGGCTGGAGTTGTCGAGCCCCGAAGACGCTCCCGAAAACGTGCACTGAAGGCAAGCTTGTCTTCGGCCGACACGTCGCCACTGTCGAGATAGTTGTCGGAGTAGGGATAGAGAAGGCTGTAGGCGAGGATAGACGGAGTAATTCCAGAGGGGACGCCGAGCAGAGGCTGCAGGCCGCAGGCAGTCCAGGCGTTGCGGCAGGCCTGGATCGTATCTTCGCGGCTGATCGCGGGATCGAATTGGCGAGCCCGCCGCGCGAAGTCGATGCTGGCGGGCAGAAAGTCGTCGGTGAGAAGCCCGATCTGTTCCTGCTCGAGGTCGAGAGCATTCTGGGCAAAACGCGCAAACGAAGCGATCATGCGTTGTTCGGCTAAGGCACGGCCGGCACCGTTCCGAGCAAGACGCCTTGCCTCCCACTCGACCTCGTCCAGTGCCATGTTATAGGCGACCTCGCGGGACTCATGATCGCGGGGGCTATAGAGCGGCTCCAACTCTGCAGGATGAACGGCACAGTCGTGCCACACCGCTGCACAGCGCGCGACCTCCTGCGCGACCCACGGTCCGTTGTAGCGTTTGCTCATATTGGGAAGGGATACGGATCGCTGACTGGGTGAGTTCCCAACTGCCTCGGCGCAGTCAGAGATCGGCCTGCTTTCCACGCCTTCCACATCGGAGTGTCCACCTAAGCCGTATGCTCAGAGCAGCCCAGCCCCGTGAGTGACTTCGCCCAGAGCGTCAAGCAGCAGGCCGACATCGTGAAGATCGTCGAGGGGTATATCCGCCTCCGCAAGTCAGGTGCGCAGAACTACTCCGGCCTCTGCCCTTTTCACAAAGAAAAGTCCCCGTCCTTCTCCGTGCATGCGGTCCGTCAGTTTTATCACTGCTTCGGGTGCGGCGTGTCGGGTGATGTCTTTTCGTTCGTCGGGAAGATCGAAAACGTCGGCTTTCCAGAAGCGGTGCGGATCGTAGCGCAGAAGTATGGGATTCCCCTGCCGAAGCGCGAGTTTTCGTCCCCCGAAGAAGCGGCTGAAGCGCGTCTGCGCGGTAGGTTGCTCGATCTGCACGAGGCGGCGACGGCGTGGTTTGAGGAGCAGCTCCGCGGGCCGGAGGGTGCGTTGGCGCGAGAATATCTGGCCGGTCGTGGACTCGATGCCAAGGGAATCGAGAAGTTCAGGATTGGATACGCGCCGGACAGCTTTCATGCCCTGCGGGACCGCCTCAAGGGCATAGCGGATGAAGGAGCGCTCCGTGCGAGCGGGCTTTTCAGCTCGAAAGAGCAGGGAGACGGCACGCAGGGGCCTATTTACGACCGGTTTCGCAAACGGGTGATGTTCCCGATTGCCAATGAGAGCGGGCGGGTCATCGCCTTCACGGCACGTACCCTGGATACGGGGGACAAGGCCGGGGCGAAGTACATCAACTCACCCGAGACACCGCTCTATACCAAAGGTCTCGTCTTATTCAATCTGGATAAGGCGAAGACGGCGATTCGGCAGCTCGAGTTCGCCCTGCTGGTCGAAGGCCAGATGGATTGCATCAGCGTCTACCTACGCGGGATTCAGAACGTGATCGCGACCAGCGGCACGGCCTTCACCGAACAGCAGGTGGCGATCCTGAAGCGACACACCTCGATCCCTGGCCGCGCGCCCCAGGTTGTTGCCAACTTCGATCCCGACGATGCCGGCAACAATGCCGCCGCGAAGACGATTGCTCTGCTTACCGAAGAAGGGTTCAACATCCGAATCGTAACTCTGGAAGATGGTCTGGACCCCGATCGCTTCATCCGCGAGCGAGGTGTGGACGCCTACATCAAAGCGGTGAAAGGCGCGCGCAGCCAGGCCGATTTCCTGATAGAGCGAGCCCGCCAGATGTTTCCAGGGGCGAGTGCGGAGCAGAAGGTGAGAGCGATGAACTACCTCCTGCCCCACATCCGCCGCATCCCGGAGAAGCTGTCGCGTGACCAGTTTGCCGCCGACGCAGCGCAGAAGCTGGGCATCGACTCGGCCGTAATGCGGGAAGAACTAAGGCAGGCGGCGCTGCGGCGTCGGGATCACGTCGAGATCCGCACTTCTGGGCTGACCGAGGTGGAACGGGTGATGCTCCGGGCGCTGTCCATCGCCGATCCCGAACATCAGGAGGCGCGGCGGATTGCCGTCGAAGCCATTACGCAGCAACCCGAGCTGTTCGAGGCACTTAGAGCCTTTCCGGCAATGCAGTCTCTGGCCCACCGGGGTGCCCAGGACCCCATGGAGATGGTAGAGGATCAGGCGCAGATGGCCCTGCTGGCCCAGGCGCTGATGGGGGAGGCAGAGTCGCCGCCGACGGAGACAGTGGAGGGTGCAGTGGTGAGCCTCCAGAAACGGTGCATTGAGAGCCAGTTGCGCCAGCTCAGGGTGCAGATCGGCGAGGCCGAGCGGCGCGTAGATCACGCCGAGCTGGCGGTCTTGACCCAGAAAAAGCTGGAGCTGGATCGGGCTCTGCGGCGGCTGCAGAGCTGAGAGCTGCCATTTGGGCTTGAGACGGCTATTGGTGAACGGCCGGGCGCGCAAACGCCGAGCAGGAATCGCTGGTCCAGGCTCGCCGATTTGGCCACATCCAAATAGCCTTTGCAGCGTTGCCGGGGTTTTCGGCGTCTAAAGAAGTGGGAGTGGAGCGGACTGAGAGGCTTCTCCGACGCGGCGAAAGACGAAGAACCACTGAAATCCTGCCGGGGAATAGCCGATGAATTGTTTGGCGGCACGCGATCGACCTGTGTTATTCTATTGATCTCTGTGAGGATGCGCGCCCCCTCTGCCCCACATATGAGCCTCGGCTCGCGGGCGACCAGGAGAAACCTGAAGCGCGGACATCCGATTCCGAGCGATGAATTAAGTGGCCTCGCGCGTTTTGCGGGAGCCCTAAGGTGCGCCTATCCGCGCGAAGCGTTCTTCGTGAGCCTTCTTCGCCGCGCGTGATCGACGCCGCGCCGTCGCGCGACACGGTGCATACAGAAGATCGCGCTGAGAGCAGGATTGCATTGGCGACAAACGAGAAATTCGACGACGATATCACCAACCTTATCGAGACCGGTAAGGAAAAGGGCTATCTCACCTACGGCGACGTAAACGACATCATGCCGGAAGAGATGGGCTCGGCAGACGACATGGACGATCTTCTGACTACGATCAGCGGTCAGGGCATCGATCTGTTGGACGCGCCGAAGTTCGCGAGCGACAAAGACTTCGAACTGGAAGAGAGCGGCGAGGATGTCGAGCTCGACCTGACCCCCGGAACCCTGGAAAAAACCAACGACCCCGTCCGCATGTATCTGCGCGAGATGGGCACCGTGCCGCTGCTCACCCGCGAAGGCGAAGTTGAGATTGCCAAGCGCATCGAGCGCGGCCAGATGCGCGTGCTGAAGGCAATTTCGCGTTCGCCCATCGTGATTCGCGAGATTGTAGCGCTGGGTGAAGACCTGAAGCGCGGCGTACGCAACGTGAAAGAGGTCGTGGTCTTCGACGAGGAGGAACTCACCGAGGATGTCGTCCAGGCGCGCGTACGTTCCACCGTGACGCGCATCGAAGCGCTGGTGAAGCACCAGAAGAAGATCGCGGCGTTGGAAGAGAAGCTGGCCGCAGCGAACAGCAAGACCAGCCAACGCGAGCTGCGCCGTACCCGCTGGGCAATTGCGCGCGAGAAGGTCTATGTATCGCGCATCGTGCGCGAGCTCAAGTACACGGGACTCGAGCGCAAGCGTCTGCTCGACAAGGTCAACAAGACCGTCGACACCATGCGCACGCTGGAACGGCAGATCCGCTCGCTGGATCAGAAGTACGATGCTTCGAAGAGCGAGGAGCTGAAGAAGGAATACCGGCGCCAGCAGAAGAACTGCAAAGTCGACCTCGAAAAGATTGAGGGCGATGCGGGCGTGTCGATCGCCGAGCTCAAGCGCACGCAGCGCGAAATGATCCAGGGTGACATGGACGCCGAGCAGGCCAAGCGAGAGCTGATCGAGGCCAACCTCAGACTCGTCGTTTCGATTGCCAAGAAGTACACCAACCGCGGCCTCCAGTTCCTCGACCTGATTCAGGAAGGCAACATCGGCCTGATGAAGGCGGTGGACAAGTTCGAATACCGGCGCGGCTATAAGTTCTCGACCTACGCCACGTGGTGGATTCGTCAGGCCATCACGCGTGCCATTGCGGACCAGGCGCGTACCATCCGCATCCCTGTCCACATGATCGAGACCATCAACAAGCTGATTCGTACCTCTCGTCAATTGGTCCAGGAACTGGGCCGGGAGCCCTCGAGCGAAGAGATCGCGCGCCGCATGGATATTCCGGTGGCCAAGGTGCGCAAGGTGCTGAAGATTGCGCAGGAGCCCATCTCGCTGGAGACGCCGATCGGCGAAGAAGAAGACTCGCACCTGGGCGACTTCATCGAAGATCGTCAGGCCGTGTCGCCTTCCGAAGCCGTGATCAGCGTGAATCTGAAGGAGTACACGTCGCAGGTCCTGCGTACACTGACGCCGCGCGAAGAGCGGGTGATCAAGATGCGGTTCGGACTGGAAGATGGCTCGGAGCACACGCTGGAAGAAGTGGGCCAGAGCTTCCAGGTCACACGTGAACGCATCCGCCAAATCGAAGCCAAGGCATTGCGCAAGCTGCGTCACCCCAGCCGCAGCCGCAAGCTGAAGGCGTTTGTGGATGGCGTAAAGGAGATGTAGGCACCTGCGGTGCGGCGCTTTTGCGCCTGACTGCCATAGCTCACGAGTCAACGAGTACAGCTCAAAGCCGCGGTCTTCAGATCGCGGCTTTTTGCGGCCTGTTGCCCATTTCGGAGGGACGGCTGGTCATCTGTCACATGCCGATGTGCGGTCCATAAATCGTCCTTGCCATCCCTCTACGCCCTCTGCTAAAACGTTTTTTCTGATACTCCGCCACCTTTTTGCGGAGAGGAGAAGGGGAATAGCAGGCCATGAAGAACATCACGCGCCGCCAGTTCGGCAAAGGGGCAGCAGCCTCTGCCATTGCAGCTTCCGCAGGACTCAGCCTTCCCAAGCTAGCTCGGGCAGAGACGTTCACGTATCCCAAGGGATTTCTCTGGGGCTGCGCGACAGCTGCGTACCAGATCGAAGGTGGCGCAAAGGACGATGGACGCGGACCATCGATCTGGGATACGTTCTCGCACACGCCAGGAAAGACGTTTCACGGTGAGACCGGCGACGTGGCTTCCGACTCCTATCACCACTACAAAGAGGACATCCAACTGCTCAAGTCGCTTGGAGCGACCGTCTATCGCATGTCCATCTCATGGTCGCGCGTCATTCCCGACGGAGCCGGCCAACCGAACCCCAAGGGCCTCGACTACTACAACCGCGTAGTTGATGAGTTGCTGGAAAACCGTATTACGCCCTACGTCACGCTGTTCCACTGGGACCTGCCGCAGGCGCTCGATGGCGGGTGGCAGAACCGCGCAACCGCGAAATCGTTCGCCGACTACGCCGCCTATGTGACGCAAAAACTCGGCGACCGCGTCCGCCACTGGATGACGACCAACGAGTTTGTGTGCTTCACCGACCTCGGCTACTCAATCGGACAGTTTGCGCCGGGGCTGAAGCTGCCGCAGGCGCAGGTCAACCAGATTCGCCACCACGGAATTCTGGCGCATGGGCTTGGCGTGCAGGCGATTCGCGCCAATGCGCCCAGCGGCACGCTGGTGGGACTGGCCGAAAACGCAGCGGTGTTTGTGCCGGTCATCGAGACGACCGAGCACATTTTGGCGGCGCGCAAAGCGACACGCATCGGCAATGCGCCGTTCCTCGCAACAGTGATGGAAGGCAGATATCCCGAGGAGTACCTGCAACACGAGGGCGCAAATGCTCCCAGGGTCGAAGAAGGCGACATGAAGGCCATCGGCAGCCCTCTGGATTTTGTGGGGCTGAATATCTACAACCCATCTTATGTGCGCGCCGACAATTCGCCGTTGGGCTTCGCCGTCGAGTCGATGCCGAGCTCGTATCCGCATATGTTCTCGCCTTGGATTCAGATCAGCCCCGAGTGCATCTACTGGGGCGTCCGCAATGTATCCGACCTGTGGAAGCCGAAGGCCCTCTATATCACTGAAAATGGGACCTCATCGGACGATTCGATCAACGCAGCAGGGAACATCGAGGACGTCGATCGCATTATGTATCTGCGCAACCATCTGACGCATCTGCATCGGGCCGTGGACGAGGGCTATCCGGTGAAGGGTTACTTTCTGTGGAGTCTGCTCGACAACTTCGAGTGGGCCGATGGGTACTCGAAGCGCTTCGGCATTCACTACGTGGACTTCAAGACGCTGAAGCGCACACCGAAGCTGAGCGCCACTTGGTACAAGGACCTGATCGCGACGAACACGGTGGTGTAGCTGAGAGAGTCGAGAGGCGCGACACGTCTCTCGTGCCGCTGCGCAGCCCTCGCCTCACGCAGCTCCGTCGATCTCAGCGAAGTCCTCGGCGCTGAGTTGCAAATCCGCCGCCGCAACATTCTCCTCCAGATGCGCCACTTGCGAAGTGCCGGGAATCGGCAGTATGACAGGCGAGCGGTGCAGCAGCCATGCCAGCAGGATCTGGGCGACGGTTGCGCCGTGGTGTGAGGCGATTTGCGCGAGCGTGTGCGCCGAGGGATGATCGGCTTTGAGAATCTTTCCGGCAACGATGGGATACCACGGCAGAAAGGCGATGCCGCGTTGCTCGCACCACTGCAGCGTCTCTTCGTGGCGGCGGTCAGCGAGCGAGTAGCGGTTCTGCACCGAGACAATGGGCACGATCTTCTGCGCCTCCTTAATCTGCGTGGGTGTGACTTCGCTCAAACCGATGTGGCCAATCTTGCCCTGCTCCCGCATCTGGCGCAGAGCGCCAAGCGACTCTTCGAGCGGCGTACGAGGATCGATTCTGTGCAATTGGTAAAGATCGATGCGTTCGAGCTTCAGGCGGCGCAGGCTCATCTCAACGCACTGAATGAGGTAGCCGGCGCGACCGACGTATTCGGTTTTGGCTGGCCCTTGGCGCGTGATACCGCCCTTGGTGGCAATGATCAGACCCTTGGGATACGGGCAGAGTGCTTCGGCAATCAGCCGCTCTGCGATCTCCGGACCATAGGCATCGGCAGTGTCGATCAGGTTGACACCAAGTTCGACGGCCCGTCGCAGAACGCTGCGGGCTTCGGCAGGATCGGCTGGTTCACCCCACGCGCCCTCGCCGACAAGGCGCATGGTTCCGTAGCCCAACCGGTGCACGGGCAGGTCTCCGCCGATCAGATACTCTCCGGGGGTATGGGAAGTCGTCATACAGGCCTTGATGTTACGTTACGCCCGTTGCGAGGTGCCGCAAGGGAACCATTGACCAGCGATTCACGTATGGTTAAATGCAAGGGAACGAGGCAATCGGATGGCGGCAACGGCTTATCCCAACGCGCAGGCAATCTTCTACCAGCAATATGAGTCGGTGCGCCGTGACGAAGTCGTCGGGATTCTGCTGGCGCTGTTTCTCGGCACCTTCGGCATCCACCATTTCTATCTGCGCCGCACCGGGCTTGGCATTCTCTACTGCTGCTTCTTCTGGACGGGTATCCCGAGCCTTCTGGGCTTTCTGGAATGCTTCTTCATGCCCGGACGCGTGCGCGAGTTCAATGCCATTCAGGCCGCGGGCATTGCCGCTGCGCTGGGGATGAGCGTACCGATGGGTTGGCCGATCAACGTGACCGTCAACATGCCGCCCGCAGCCGCTCCTGCGGCGACGGGCCCTTCGCCGATCGGAATGGTACAGCCAAGCTTGGCGCAACCGGGCACGCTGTTCGCCTGCAAGCATTGCCAACGAACCAATCCGCCAGGCGCGCGTTTCTGCGCGGGGTGCGGAACGGCACTATAAAAGCTGGGAGCAGGGGTGGGGGGCGGGACCAAAATGCAAAGGCACGGCTGAGACCGTGCCTTTGCATTTTGTGACTCCGAAAAAGCGCCCGTTAAAACCTCAACAACTACATATTCGCGTGCCCGGACCGCATCGACTCGTTGAACTGCGGCTTGGTGAAGTTGAGTGCTGCTTCCAGCGCAGCCTGATACTCAGGCGCGCGCGCCATCAGCGTCGGGGTGGCTGCAGCATATTCACCGTCGAGCACCATCAGCCCAGCCCCGGCCTCATCACCCGCCATGCGGAGCAGATCCGCCTCGGTCGTGTTCAGATACTGCGCATCGCGCGGGTCGGCAATCCAGACCGGCTTGCCTTCGCCGAGAGCCCCTGAAAGCCAGTAGACCTTGCGCAGCAGATATTCAAGGCGCTCGGGATCGTTGGTCTCAGTAAAGAGAAACTTCTTCTGCCAGCGGCTGTAGTAGCGCGTGGTCACGGGTACCGGCTGGCGATTGCCTGACTTAACGAACTCGAGCTGGCCCAGATCCACGGTCTTGCGAATCGCGTTGTAGACGAACGTCTCCGCATAGGGCTGTTCCATGGCCGGAACGATCTCGGCAAAAGTGACCGTCACCGATGCCGCGACCTTGGCGTGCAGATTGTGCGCGCCGCCGTCGGCCAGATGCATCTCGCCGTGGACGATGTAGGTGTCAGCGCCGGAGGTGGAGCGGTGAAACGGCCATTGGAACTTCCCGAAAGCGATCGGCAATCCGGCGAGCGTCACGTAGCACTCGGGTCGCGGGTTGCGCAGGCGCTTGGCTTCGGCCGCAAGATGCGCCGTCATCTCCGGAAGCAGATGCGACTTGTCAAACTCGAAAGCCTCGCTCAGTTCCAGTTGCAAGGTGCGGCCTTCAACACCCGCGAGACCGAGTTGAAAGCTGGCGGTAGGCTGGCCGTTGAAGTCTTTGCCGGTAGTGGCCGAAAGTACCGTCAGGTCGGCTTGCGCAGCCGCTGTCTTGAGCGAAGAGGCCAACGAATCTTTCAATTGTGCTGCCATAATTGGGGAATCCCTGCCGTGAAATCTCTACTCCTTCATTCTACGGGAGCGGTGTGAAAGGCGCGGAAGGTACAATGGGCATGTGCCGCCTGCAGCGACGACGCCTATCATTCTCGCCGACAAGCTGACCAAGGTCTATTCCGCCGGCCGCATCCAGGTCGCGGCGGTGCGGAACGTCTCCTTTGCAGTGGAAGGGGGCGAGTTGGTGGCCATCGTCGGACCGTCCGGCTCAGGCAAATCCACACTCTTCTATCTTCTCGGCGGGCTGACGCGCGCGACCGAGGGCCGGGTCGTGATTGATGGCGTCGATTTTGCCAGCCTCAGTGACTCCGAACGAACACGGCTGCGCAAACACCGGATCGGCTTCGTGTTTCAGAAGTTCAATCTGCTGCCGACGCTCTCGGCGATGGCCAATATCGAGATTGCCTACGAGATCAGCGGGCGCAAAGAGCCCATGGATCGGGCCTATCTCGATCACCTGAGCGATCTGCTCTCGATCGGGAGCCGCCTGGAGCATCGGCCGTCGGAACTCAGCGGCGGCGAACAGCAACGCATAGCTATTGCTCGCGCCCTGATTGCGCGTCCGGCAATTGTGCTGGCCGATGAGCCGACCGGCAATCTCGACACCAAGAATTCCGATGCCGTGCTTGCCATGCTGCAGCGGTCCAATCGCGAATTAGGTCAGACCACGCTGATGATCACGCACAATCCCGAGGCGGCGGCCATAGCCACGCGCATCCTGCACATGCGAGACGGAGAGATCGTGCGGATCGAAGCGCGGAACGGGGCAAGTACCTCCCCGAGCGCCCTAAACAGCGCTCCTGCCGCGGTTTGACCTGCCTTCCGGGACCCCGGTATACTCATGTCTGCAGCATTGCGGGAGTAGCTCAGTGGTAGAGCATCGCCTTGCCAAGGCGAGGGTCGCGGGTTCAAGTCCCGTCTCCCGCTCCAAGTCGCCCTCCGGCTGACAGCCGGGTTGGCTACGGCGATTTGGTTGCGGCCCCCAAACTCGATCGGCTGCCCTGCCAAGGCGCGGTACCCAAGTGGTAAGGGAGAGGTCTGCAAAACCTTTATGCGTCGGTTCGATCCCGACCCGCGCCTCCAAACTTTCCCAACATCATTCGACAGGGCCGGCTTCTCGTGGCGCGAAGCGACCGTTGCCTAGAAGATATCTTTCTCCAGTGCCCCGCCGTCGAGCGCGATCAGCTTCTTCATCGCTTTTGTCATCTTGTCGTGAAAGTCCGGCACGTCGTCGGCTTTTGGTTCGGAAAACAACAGGCGGGCACGATTGCCAATGAGCGTCGCATCGACATGATCCTGCTTGTCGTAGCAGGTACGCGCAGTTTTGCCGGAGACGGAGACCATGGTGAGGCGCACAAGCTTTTCGCGTTGGCGATCGCTGTCGCTCGGATCGAAGACGTCCCAAACCGCGTTGTTGGGATTGAGTCCGCTCAGAAATATGTCGCAGTGGCCAGCGGGCGTCGTCACGGTCAGAGTTTTGTTCGTCTCGTCGTAGCGGACATCGAGATTGTCGTTGATCCCGTCGTTTGGACTCAGGGAGAGCAGTTGGCCGCGAATGTATTCGACCAAGTCCGATTCGGTGGGCTCGGGCTTCGGCGGCGGGGCAGCTTTCTTGTGCGCGGCTGTCTGCGCGCCACCAAGAGAGGCCAGGAACAGAAGCGTTGCAGCACCCATTCTTGCCGATCGCATCACTGTCACCGCGCCTCCTCTCTGTATGTGCTTTGCCGCGAGTATAAATCCACGGCTCCAGTGTGTATTGGCCTGGGTCTGCGCCACCATCGCGAGAGGTTGGCTCCGGTCGGTTCGAAGAGACGGAACTGCCGCCAGCAGACTACGTGTGTAGGGGTGATCGGGCACTTCAATGCCAAAGGATCTGCCCCTTCGGTTCGCGCAGTGGGGACGAGAAGTCCAAGAATACCCCGGCCGGTCGCGCTCTTGCCCGATCCGGATTCACCGACAACCCCCGGGACTTCGCCCTCGGCGATTTGCAGGTTCACGCCTTCAACCGCTTTGGTTGCCCCAAAGGCGATGTTCAAATCGCAAATTTCGAGAAACGGCGGCATGAGGGAGTCGTATCGCATCGTCCGGAGAGATTGGCGAAGTCTCTGCCAGAGAGGGCTTTCAGAGATGACCCCTTGCCTGCGTTCGCAATTTTGATTGCATGCGGGCAACACACCTTGTGGGTTGGCCATCTCAATCGCAGGAACGGAGGTATTTTAGGCAATGAAACTGAAGTGGATTGTGCTTTCTCTGTTTGCGTTTTCGCTCGCTTGCCTCGCACCGACCAAGGCAAGGGCCGCAGGCGTACCGGTCGCTGGCGTGCAAGACGACCACCGTGATCACGATTGGGATGCCCCACCGGCCGAGTTTCGCGAGGCGCAGCGCCAGGGCTTCCATGACGGAATCGAAGGCGCGCGGAAGGATTTTGAGAACCACCGCCCCCCGAACGTTGAGAATCGCGAGGAGTACCGGCACCCGCACGTTGCACACGATCTTCGTGAGGATTATCGGGACGGATTTCGCGCCGGATATGATCGCGCGATGTCGCACATGAATAGTCTCCACTACTAGTACTAGGGATCCTGATCGAATCCGGAAAGTTACCGCGACCCGGCCTCCAAGGCCGGGTCTATCTGTTCATGGACATTCTTCGGGTCGGTCCGCTGTCGCGGGGACTCTGGCTCGATACAATCGACATGCCCAAAGTTGGGCAAAAAGGGGCCGTTAAGTCCCAACGACTTTCCAACAACACTCCACCGCACCATCGCAAGAGGAGAAAGAACATGCAAGCAAATCGATTCGCAGTTACTGCAGTTGCTCTGCTCCTGGGATTGTCCGCAGCGCCGATGGCGAGGGCTCTTGCCGCTCAAGAAGGTCCGCCGCCGGGCTATGGCTGGGATGCGCCTCCGCAGGAACTCAATGAACTTCAACGGCAGGGCTTCCACGATGGCATCGAGGGCGCCCGCCGCGACTTTGAAAACCACCGTCAACCAAACGTCGAGAATCGCGACGAATACAGGCATCCACACGTTCCACCGGACGCGTGGGGAGCATATCGCGAGGGATTCCGGCGCGGATACAACCGAGCCATGTCTCACTTGATGGGGGAAGGTGGTCCGGGATTTCAGCCTGCTCCTCCTCCGCCTCCACCGCAGTGGGACGCGTATCCGACGGAGTTCAATGAAATCCAGCAACGTGGATTCCACGACGGCATTGATGGCGCGCGCCACGACTTTGAGAATCACAGGGCACCGGATGTGAACAATCGAGACGAGTACCGGCACCCGCACGATGTTCCTCCCGATATGCGAGAGGCGTATCGCGAGGGTTTTCGACGTGGGTATGACCGCGCAATGGCCCACCTGATGGGGCAGCCCTTTCGCTACTAGTTCGCACGCACGCAAGAAAACCCCGGCGTCAGTGTGCCGGGGTTCTTCTAATCCGTAACTGAGTTCGGAAAGCGTCGCCGATCTCGATCGGATCGGCTTATTGGCTCGAGCCGGTGTCCTCGGCAGGAAGCATCTGATAGCTCACGAAAGCGACGCTCTTGCTGTCAGGTGCCCAATCGGGAACGTTGTCGGTGCCCGATCCGCCGACGAGATTGACGAGCACGCGCACCTTGCCATCCGCAACACTGAGAATACGCAACGCGATATCCTTGTTGGCAGGATGACCGGTAACATCTTTGTTATAGGAAAGAATCAGAACCGATTTCCCGTCCGGCGAGGGATGCGGCGTCCAGTTCTGGTGATCGTCCGACGTGACTTGCTCGGGATGAGTGCCATCGGCGAGCATGCGCCAGATCTGCATTGATCCGCTGCGATCGGAGTTGAAGTAGATGGACTTGCCGTCGGGCGCGTAGTCAGGATCGTCACTGATGCCGCTCCCCGTCGTTAGCGCAGTCTCCGGACCGCCGGCGACTGGAATGGCGTAGATGTTACCGGATCCGTGGCTGGGGCGGGTGAACGCGATGGTCTTGCCATCTGGCGACCAGCTGTGAAAGTAGGAATAGGGGGTTTCTGTGACAAGACGTGGTTCTCCTCCGGAAGAAGGAATAATGTAAACGCGTGTCTCGGGCTTGCCGGGCACGCCGCAACTGATCGCCAGTAATTTGCCGTCCGGCGAAAGACCATGACTGCCCGTGCAGTGTACAGCTGCTCCGGTGTTGAGGAGACTAGGGGACCCGCCTTCCGCAGGGACGGTCCAGAGCTGGCCTTCCCGATCGAAGATGAGAGTCTTGCCATCGCGTGACCAATTGGGTGCTTCAAGGTGCGCGCGTTCGCTCGCGATCACAACGGCACGCCGGAAGTTGTCTTCGATGCCGATGGTCTGGAGAGTGCTGTAGAGCGCGAGCGTGGCTGGTGTGCTCGGCGGCGAGAGCGGGGTCAGATCGACATGTGCGAAGGTGGCCTTCTCCGTCACATCCTTGTTATGTGAACAGACGCCGATGCCTGCGTAGAATGGCCCATCGAAATGGAGGTTGATGGACGTCCCCATCTGATGGAGCGGCTCGCCATGCAAGCTGAGGAACATGGTGATGACGTCGCCGCGCTTTTCCAGCCGTATGCGTTGCGGGGTATCGATGTTGAGCTCGATGTCCTGCGTCGTGGCGCCGCGGTCACGACGATGCTGCAGGGCCGTCATCCCTGATCCATGCTGCGCCGCATCGGCATAGACCCCGTCGGCGTCCAGCGTCTGGCGGAACATCAGCACTGCTTTGCGATGTGGGCTGGGGTTTCCTGTCGATTCAGGAAAGTCGATGTCTGCCGTGAGAGCGAGGTCGCCCGAAACCTTCTTCCAGACGAAGTGGAATCCATCTGTCGTTGACCAGAGATTCGCGCCGGCTGCGGTGACGGTGTAGACCTGCGAGGCCGCGTCGAAGGCGAGAGCACCGGGAGGAACAACACTACCAACGTCTGACTGCCCTTCGAAGATCCCGAGCGTCCCGGGTAGGTCCTGAGCAACGATGACGTTGACGGAGACGACGAGGACAGCCGACAAGATGAGTACAAACCGCGATCGCATGAAGAGTTTCTCCCTCGGACACTGGGCAAGCTTCCTCTCTCATAGGGCGAGAAGGACACGTATAACCTGGGTGCCCGGAACAGTAGACCCTTTTACTACAAAAGGCACACCGTCGGCATCCGCTGGTTCGAGCGACACTAAAACCGGCGTCGGTCTCGGGATATGAAGAGCACGCGGAAAAGCGCGACGCGCTTTAGCTGGCAGTTGCAGTCGCGGGCGCGAGGGCAGGTGCAGAAGCAGCGGCGGGGACGGGCGCAAATTCCTGCAATCTGCGCTTGATGACGCCTTTGCTGGTGGGCAGTTCGTGCAGCAGCAGTTCTGCCGATTGCACCAGTGGATTGGCATGGAACCAGCGCTGCACGACGTTGTCGGAGAGCAGATTCACGACCGCCAGCAATGCCATGCCCTGATGGTGCGCCATCCATTCGCGGGTCAGCTCAGGCCGACGCAACGATCCGGTGTAGTCAGCCGATTCATAGAAGCCATACTCCCCGACCCAGCCCATCGATTCCATACGCCGGAGGTTCCGCAGGGCTTCGATGCAGTCGACGCCCAGCGTAAGGAATGTGGAATAGGGGGAGACGACGGGCCCCGCATTGGCTTCGAACCAGAGCGAGATCTGAGGGATTCCATAGGCGTGGTAGTGATAGTGCCCGGCATCGTCTTTGCGCGCCGAGCCGGACTCCGAAATGCCCCACGGAATGCCCAACGAACGTGCGAAGCCGCGTTGCACACCCACTACCGCGTTTTGCGTGCGCGAGATGAGCGTGTTGGAATAACTGCGCATCCAGAGCGACGGCATCAGATATTCGAACATCGTGCCCGACCATGACAGGAGCAGGTATTGGCCGAAGGCGTGTGCAAAGTCGCGGGCCAGCTTGAACCAGCTCTCCTGACGCAGATCGCCGCGCGCCACCGCGAGAAATGTGGCGATGCGCGCTTCCGACGCAAGCATGTCATAGCACGCTTCATGGGTCTTTTGCTTGGTCGTGTCGTAACCGATGGAAAGAATCTGCCTGTTCGGATCGACAAGAAACTCAAACTCGGTTGCATCGGCGAGCCCCGCGGCTGCTTCAGCAACAGCGCGCAATCCATCGATCAGTGCTTTGAGATTCGCAATGGCTCCCGGCAGCGTCTTGCGCAGTTCCTGGACGAGAGGGTGAAGGTCTGGCTCGCGCACCAGCATGTTCTGCGCGTTGGCCAGGCGGGTGTCGAGACTTTCGGCAAACGCGATACTGTCTCCGATCGAGACGGAAGCGGCACGTCCGAGTCCCAGTTCGGGGACCTTGCGCAGGCTGGCAAACTCCGGCAGCATCCACGGCGCGTAGGTATGAATCAAGCTGCGCGCTGCACCGATTCGATGAGCGGTCTCTGAAGCCCAAAAGGTATTGAGCAATTGCGCTTTGAGCGTATTGGTCGCGGCAGTCAGAGTTTCTTCAGCAGTCTCTAGCCACGCGATCGAGTCGTCCATGGATGCGGCGAGGCCTGGTACGGAAGAGGCAGCGAACTTCGATGGTAGCTTGCCTTGCGTCTGCATCAGGGCCCAGTGTGCGCGGATGCCGCTGAAGAGATGCGGGCCGCATACAGGGCGATCGATCAGGTCCAGCGCCCCCGCGTTCAGCGTGCAAAGCGACGCCACAAGATTGCCACTATCCACCGAGGAGACGAACGGAGAAGTATCCAACGGGCTCAGGGTCTCTGTGTTGTACCAGTTGTAGAGGTGGCCACGGAACTTCTTGAGGCGCGCGAAGGTCGCGAGCGTGTGCTTCGTCAGTTTTACGAATTCAGGAATCGTAAGAAAGCCAAGTTCGCAGGCGGCCTGACGGGCGTTGAGCAGAAGTCCAAGATTGGTTGGCGAAACTCGCGCAGCTTCAAAGAGCTCGTTTTCCTCCACGTTGTCGGGGATCAGATAATTGTGGCGTTCGCCGGCGAACTGATAGAAGTAGCGCCAGATGCGCAGCGCGTGGCCCGTAAGATACCCGCGATCCGCGCCCGTCAGGCGCTGCTGCTGCTCCTGCGGCGGTCTGTTAAGCCAGGCGGTCACCATGTTCGCACACGCCCAGAGAAGCAGAATGGGCGCGGCCACAGAGATGGCTTGTCTCTGCGTCGCGACGTAATAGACAAGAACACCAAGCCCGAAAGCGACGATCGGGGTCCACGCCAGGTAACGATCGACCGGCGTCCGCCGTTTGGATTTGGACTCGGCCTGTGCGGCCGTCTCCCACTCGAGCAGGCGTTCTCCCGTAACGAACTGCCGAACCATTGTCCGGATGATGGCGTCGATGGCGAGCATCATCTGATGTGGTAGGAAGATGAGATTCAGCAGAGTGACGAGAGCACTGTGGCCGAACGCAGCCAATATCTCGCCAGCAGTTTGTTTGTGTTCGCTGGCAAAGTTGCGGCCGAAGGCAAACCCGAGCTGAAAGAAGACCGGCAGAAAGTGAAGTAAGAGAACCGCGATCGTCCAGTAGAGGGGCCCACCCGGTAATGCAAGCCAGCCGGCTACGAAGAGGATTAACAAAGTTGGATCGAGCAGCGATCTTCGCAGATTATCGAAGATCTTCCACCGCGAAACGTAAGAGATCGGGTTCTGCGCAAGCTTGCCGGATTCGTCGGGAACGCGTGCAAACATCCACTGCACAATCTGCCAGTCCCCGCGCACCCAGCGATGCTTGCGACGGCTATAGGCGCTGTAGTGCGACGGGTAGTCGTCGATGAGTTCGACGTCGGTGACCTGGCCTGCACGCGCATAGGCGCCTTCGATCAGATCATGACTCAACAACGCATTGCGCGGGAAGCGGCGGTCGAGGACGGCGTGCAGTGTCTCCACCTCGTAAATGCCCTTGCCGGTGAAGATGCCTTCGCCGAAAAGATCCTGGTACGCGTCTGAGATGGCGCGGGTATAGATATCGAATCCATTCTGGCCAGAGAAAATGGATGCGAGGCGCGAGCGCGAAGAGGACTGCACAGCGATGCCGATGCGCGGCTGCAGAATGCCATAGCCTTCGGTAACGATGCGGCGGCGAGGATCGATAATGGCTCGATTCAGCGGATGGGCCATCGCTCCGATCAGCTTGGCGGCGGCGCCTCGGGGCAACTGCGTATCACTGTCGAGCGTTAGAACGAAGCGCGCGTTGCGCAGCACGTCGACGAAGCCGGCCTTGATAGGAAATGCATCGAATCCGCCTGCGAGCAGTTGATTCAGATCCAGAAGCTTGCCGCGCTTACGCTCCCAGCCCATCCACACGCCCTGGCGGCGGTTGAACATGCGATGACGATGGAGCAGGAGAAAATGCCCACTCTTCGGTGCGCCGTATTTCTCGTTGAGGTCGTCAATCAGACGGATCGCGAGCTCGACCAGAGGATCCGCGTCCCTCTCGCGCGGCTCGCTGACCGCATCGGGCAGATCGGTGAGCAAGGCGAAGTGAAGATTGGGGTCGCGGTTGGCGAGGAAGCGCACCTCGAGATCGTTGACGAGTTCCTGGATCTGGTCCTTATTCAGCAACAAGGACGGCACCGCAACGAGCGTCGTGCAATCCTCAGGGATGCCGTTACTGAAGTCGAACTTTGGCAGCGGCTCGGGATCGTAGAGTGCGCTGATGCTGTTATTCGCTAGATCGACTGCGTCCTGGATCGCCGGCACAATCAGGAACAGGAACGCAAAGATCAGGCCGATGAATCCCTTCGAGTGGGGAAGGACCGGAAAAAGGATCGCGGCGATCAGAAAGATCGAGACGACCTGAATACCGGTTATGTAGAAGTCTTCGCCGTGCTCGCGAATGAATTGGCGCATCCGATCGAGCATGGGTGGATGGAATCCGATGCGGTTCGCGAGCTGCGGGAATCCTTTATCGACAAGGTAGTAGCCGATGTGGGTGCGGCGCAGATGAAGGCGCGGTTCCTCGCCCTCGCGGCCCGCGGCTTCGCGCGCCATTTCCAGAGCAATCTGCGCTACCTGAGATTCACTGCAATCGGAATGACGGGCGACCGACGAGATTCGTTTCCGATAGAGTTCGCGCGACTCGAAGTCCATCTGAGAATAGGCCTCAGCGGGATCTTGCCTCAACGCATTGTCCAACAGAATGAGCGGCTCGATCAGGTAAACCCAGTCGGTATTCGTAACCGTGCGCAAGCTCTTGATCCGCTGCGAGAGCTTCGACTCCGCAACCGATTCGGGTGCGCGGAGAACTGTCAGCACCTCGTCAACGATCATCTCGAGCAGAGCGAATTTGAGAAACGGTGCGATGAACCAGAGTTCTTCGACAGTGAAGGGGTCGCGGCTCTGCGCCTGACGGATGAAGGCAATCAGCGTCGGGCCGGAAAACACGCCATCGACGGTGCGAAGATAAGCAGCTGCCAGCGTAGCAACGCGGGGTTCCTCCTTTTGCGCAGACACTATGCGTGGCAGACGGGCCACGAGACTCGGACGATCGGCAACGGAGCTTACGGCTGTGCGTAGCAGGCGCGGATTCGCACGAACCTCAAGCAGCTCTGGGTGAAATGGGATGGCATAGGGCGACTGGCTAAGGGACACAGGCAACTGCGCCAGTTGCGCTTCCAACTGCTTTAGTGCATTGCGGCGGGTTTCAACGCGAACAAGGAATGTGCCCTTATTGGCGGGACGATGAAGCACATCCCACTTTTCCGTTTCGCGCGCCCCGGCAACGACGCGTTCGAGAGTGTGATCCACTGGCACCGATACCGGCTCCGGAAGTTTTACTGGGTCGCTCATAGAATTCATCGATAGCTTGCCGCCTGCATTTCAAACATGGCGGCGTACCGGCCTCCGAGCGCCATGAGCTGCGTGTGCGATCCTTCCTCCACCAGCTGCCCGCCGTCGAGGACGACGATGCGGTCGGCCACGCGGACAGTGGAGAAACGATGGGAGATTAGAAGGGCCATCTTTCCGTAAGTGAGTTCGGAGAAGCGCTCGAAGACTTCGAACTCACTGCGCGCATCGAGGGACGCTGTCGGCTCATCGAGGATGAGCAGTTGGGCGTCGCGCAGATACGCTCTCGCCAGCGCAATCTTCTGCCATTCGCCGCCGGAGAGATCGACTCCGCCCTCGAAGCGGCGGCCAAGCATCTGATCGTAACCTCCCTGCAACTTCGCAACGACGCCGGCGGCGAGACTCTTCTCTGCCGCGTATTCGATCTCTTCCTGCACATGCGGAACTTCGATGCGGCCAATGGCAATATTGTCGCGCGCGCTCATCTCATAGCGCATGAAATCTTGGAAGATCACGCCGATCTCGGCATGCAGGTCGTCGAGATCGTATTCCCGCAGATCTATGCCGTCGAGCAGGATCTCGCCTTCGGTCGGATCGTAGAGGCGCGTGATGAGCTTGACGACGGTGGTTTTGCCCTGGCCGTTTTCGCCGATAAGAGCCACGCGCTGGCCGGGCCGCAGCGTGAAGTTGAAGTCCTTGAGTACGCGCCGCGTCGTCCCAGGATAGGTAAAGGAGACGTTATGAAATTCGAAGCCTTTGATGATCGGCCTGGGCGTCTTCAGGGCGTTCGGCTTCGACTCAACGCGCGGCTTCATCCCGAAGAAGGCCAGGAGGTCGGTGAGGAAGAGTGCCTGGTCGGCGACACCCGACGCGGTGGAGAATGCCTGCTGGATATTCGCCATGGCCTGCATGATGGCCGTGGTGATCAGGGTAAGATCGCCGATGCTGTAACGGCCCTGGATGGTGCGCCAGATGCTGTAGGCGTATGCACCGTAGTAGCCTAGCTGGCCGAGTATTGCCAGCAGTCCTCCCCAAAACAGACGCCGGCGATTGAGGTTGACGTTCTCCTCGTAGATCTGTTGCGACAGACCCGAGAAACGATTTGTCAGGTACGCGCTCAGATTGAAGAGTTTGAGTTCCTTCGAGGCTTCCTTGCTGCCACCGACCTGGCGCAGGTAGTCCATCTGGCGGCGAATCGGCGTCTGCCGGAAGTTCTTCGCGTACGTGAGAAACGCGAAGTGGCTTTCGCCCAGGAAAGCAGGAATGATACCGGCAACGAGCAGGAAGAGCAGAAATGGCGAATACCAGATGAGAACGACTGAAAACGCAATAGCCGTGACCGATTGCTGAATGAGACGGCCCATCTGCTGGATCATCGCGAGGCGGTCCGTGGCCTGGACACGTGCGCGCTCCAGGCGATCGTAGAAAACGGGATCCTCGTAGACCGTCACATCGAGAGCCGCTGCTTTGCGCATGACCTCTACGCTGACGTGATGGGTATAGCGATCGGCCAGGAGATTGTCGCAGTAGTCCACCGCTCGAGAGAGGATGCCGGTGAGGACGGCGAGCGCCATCTCGCTGCCGACCAGCCACCAGAAGTGTTGCGGAAGCGGCTGGTGCAGGCGGATGCGGTTGACACCGTCAATGATGTAGCGGCCGATGATGCCGATCCCCATGGGAAGGAACGCCGCTACGATACGGAGAGTAATGTTCCAGAAAACGACGGCGGGGCCTGACTCCCAGACAAAGTGCAGAACAGGAGGGACATTCCTCAACGCACGCAGACGATCGCCCCAAGCATTGCTGGGCGCGCCCGGCCCCTGCGTTGGGGGTTCAGCCAAAGCGGGGCTAGGGCTTTCCGATTCGGGGCTCGGCTCTATGTCCAGGCGCGCATCGTGCATGGTTGAGGAGATGCCTCCGTTCGCGGATAAGCGCAATTGCCGGCACACGGTGATTGCCTAACCAAGGGTCCTCTTGACGCTCTCAATGAAGTTCTGCGTCATGAATTCACTACTCTTGCCAGTTGCGATGCGGTGTCGACCCACTTTGTTGTTCGCTGCGATCTGGCTTTTTGGCCCACGCGAATGCGGCCGGTACGCATCGCCGCAAAACTCCCAAATGAAGACGGATGATGAATGAAGGCTTGGGCCGGTTAGGTCTCAGGCGGATACGGCTTGAACCCGGCATTGGCCATTCCACGCTGCGCTTCGGGGTTCTTCATAAAAGTATCCCACACGAAGCCGGTGCGCGCATTCTCAGCCATCAGCATCGTGATGCCCGTATCGATGCCGACCACGTCGGTGTCGTACCACTCGGTGAGAGGGTTGAAGGCATCGACAAAACCATACCGGCACCATGCCTGAGGATAATGATCGTGAATTGTCCGCAAGACCCGCAACGTGGCTCCGGGCAGGAACGGGATCGAGCCGCCCGCAGCCGCGGGAGCGATGGTGCCGTCGATGGGCCCCATCGCCGGTGGCCCGCCCCACACCACATACCCTTTGTCCGAATCCGATGCGGTGATGCCCCAAAGCGCATTGCTGTAGTCGGAGAACTGCGGATTCATTTCGATGCAGAAGCGGCGGTGAACGTCCGTCGCGATAATGGAGTTCTTAAAGTAGTCGGCATATCGATCGCGTTTGCCGCGAAAATCGAACCAGGCCTGCGAGTATTGGTGGACGAACAGCGGCGCGAACGAACCAATGTAGCGGAGCCCGTCATATTCGAAAACCGACCTCTTCCATGCGAACCAAGCGTCGCTCTTGATTGGATGCGAAACCGAGCCCAGCCCGAGCAGATACATCATCATAAGCTCGCTGTAGAGGTCCCAGCGCGAAGGAATGAAACCGGACTCCGGCTTCCAGCCGTGCGAGAGCAGCGTCGTGTCTTCCGAGAGCCAGGTCCAGTCGACGCGATCGAAGATGGCCTGGGCAAGCTGATTGATGTCTTTGTCATGAAAGTGCTGGCGACACATGAGTACGCCGCACAAAAGCATCGCCGTATCGACCGACGAGACCTCGGAGTCCCAGATTCGTTCGCCAGTGTTCAAGTTGGCGAAGTGATAGAAGAAGCCGCGGTGCGTGGGCAACTTATGCCAGATGAACGAGAGTGCTTCCACCACCCGTGCGCGCGCCTCGAGCCGGCTGACAAAACCGCGCTTTTCTCCGATGCAGATAGCGCTAAGTCCAAAGCCGGTGGATGCAATACTGGCTGCAAGCGTTGTATCCGTCGCGCGGACATTGCAGCGGTCCTTTGTCAGTCCCGTGTGCGGATTCGACTGCTCCCAGAAGAAGAGAAAGTTGGCATGCTCCAGTTCGTTCAGGAACTGGTCATCGTCCGAGGAGAGGATCGTCGGCGCAGGCGCGGGCGCAGGGCTCGTATGCTGTCCCGATACTTGCGCGAGAAGCGGTGTCATCCCGGCGCGGGCAAGCGGCAGGGCCAGCGACAGATGCGCCATGCCGCGCATCAATTCGCGGCGCGAATGAGTCGAGTTGTGCACTTCGATTTGTTTGCGAATGTGCATCTCCGATTGGGTATCTCGTACGAATGCCTCCGGCACGAGGCACATCTTACCAATCATTCTATCGATGCCAACCGGTTTCCTATCTGTGAGCAACGACAAGTCGAGGACTGAATCAGCGCACGGTAGAATTGCATCGAACGGTTAGACTTTGATGCGCTGGAGATGGATCGCAGTCGCGGGAAGCGTCGCAGTAATCGCCCTCGTCACGATTGCTGTTCTGGTGGTGCGTGCACGGCGCTGGGACGCGACTCTGATGACCCTGCAAGGAGCGGTCGTGCGCCGCGACGCCGATCCGCAAAGAGCGTTGCCCATCGCCGATGCCCTCATCGTTGCTACGCGCGGGGCCAACACGATCACCACCCGTTCGGATGCTTCCGGATATTTCCGAATCAAGTTTTCGGAGGTAATTTGGCCCGGACAGACCGTATCTCTGAGCTTTCGGCACGACAACTATCAGCCACTTGACATGAATCTGAAGATGGAGTTCCGCTCCATGATGCGGAGACTGTACATCGCAGCCATGGAACCGTTATCTGCGTCCGAACAGACAACAGGTCCCGCCGCGAAGGGAGCCCCCCAGGTTGTCTCGAACATCCGGGTTCGTTATACAGAAAACTTCCAGGCCGATGAGGACGTGGGTAGTGCCGTCAGGACGTTTCAGGTAGTCAATCGAGGCAACGTGCCATGCCACCGGGAAGCGCCGTGCTCGCCCGATGGAAGTTGGAAGGCAGCGAAGGGCTCCATCAGTCTGGATGCCGGCGTCGGAAACGTCTTCCGCAATATTCGGGTCTCCTGCATTGCCGGGCCCTGTCCGTTTACGCGCATCGATAGCAACGGCTTTGAACAGACGAACCGCGCACTCGAGGTTGCGGCGTTGGACTGGTCCGACACCGCGACCTTTCTTCTGGAAGCCGAAGTGGTACACACGACGACCGGCTCCAGCGTCCGGCACTCGTATCCAGTGATTTTCGATCGTACGCTCAACTTCACGGTTCCGCCGACCCAGGAAGGTGTGAGCCTCGAAGCGGAGATCAACGGTGCGCCGATGGTCTTTCCTCTTGGGCCTGACCTCTACCTGAGTTGGGCCACCTGCGCTGCCCGAGCAAGCAGCAATGAAGATAAGTCCACGGCCTATCGCTGCGAGTTGAAGCCGGGCTACCGATTCTGATGTCGGCGCAAGCTTTGAACAGCGAATAGTGCAATTCAGCGACTAAGTCTCAAAGACGACGGCCCGATTCATATCCTGTTCATCTCCGATTCACGATCCGTTGAATGCTGCTCTCTAGGCTCGCTCCATGAGCGCGAAAAAGACTTTTCAAATTGTCGTTCTTTTGGCTGGCCTGTTGATCGCATCCAGTGGCACCCGGGCGAGCGCCCAATATGAGGATGGGAGCCTGATCGGCACCATTCGCGATGCTTCGGGTGCGGTCGTGGCCAATGCGAACGTCACAGTCACCAACATCAACACCGGCATCGTCACCAAGGTCGCTTCCAGCGGCTCCGGCGATTATGAGGTTCCGTCACTTCACGTTGGGGTCTACACGGTTGACGCTGAAGCATCGGGTTTTGCGCCCGCCGAAGCCAAGAACATCACCATCTCCGTGGCTGGACGCACACGCATCGATCTGACCCTGAACGTGGGACAAGCGAACGCGACAACCGTTGAGGTGAGCGATGTTGCCCTGCAGCTTGAGACCGAAACGAGCGAACGTGGAGAAACGATCTCCGGGTATCAGACATCGGCGCTTCCGCTAGTGAGCCGAAACTACTCCGATCTGTTGGCACTGGTCGCGGGTTCGCGCCAGGCGCCTACGGCTGCCACAACCACCGCCGTCACCAGCCTTGTCCGGCAAGGCTCCTATAACGTCAACGGCGAGCGCAGCATGTTCAACAACTACCTTCTCGATGGCATGGATAACAATGCCTATGGCGAGAGCAATCAGGGATTCGACAATCAGATCATTCAGCCTCCGCCGGATTCGATCTCGCAGTTCCAGGTGGTCACGAATAACGAGAGCGCGGAGTACGGGCGGTCTTCCGGCGCCACAATCAACGTGGCTTCGCGTAGCGGAACAAACGAGTTTCATGCCACACTCTACGAGTTCCTGCGCAATACCGATCTGAACGCGTTCGGCTACGTCCATGCAGTGAGCGGGACGCATACATTTCCCAAGCCCGGCTTCAATCGCAATCAATTTGGCGCCGACTTCGGCGGCCCAATCCTGAAGAACAAGTTGTTCTGGTTTGTGGATTACGAAGGCTTCCGCCAAACTCTGACTCCGACGGTTGTGTTGACAGTCCCGACACAGAACGAAATCAACGGTATTCTCGCCGTCGACGTGCAGGATCCCTTCAAGCCTGGAACCTATTACAAGGCCGGCAAATCGATCCTGACTTCGCCGGATGTCAGCCCGACCGCCAAACAGGTTCTGAACTTCTGGTCGCTGCTGCCTTCGCAGTGCCAGATTCCGGCCGGCTCGGCACTGATTAACACCAGCACCGGTGTTGCCACCAACGATTGCGCGACCAATGCCCCCTTCACCGACAACGCGGACAAGGGCGATCTGCGGCTCGACTATCAGCAAAGCCAGAACAGCTCATGGTTCCTGCGCATCAGTGACCGCAAAGAGACAGGCATCAACTATCCCACACTGCCCCTGCCGCTCGACGGCCAGACGAACGGCCGCATCAAGATTCTCGATCGGCAGGTTGCGGCAGGCTACACACACCTGATGGGCAGCAACAAGGTGATCGAAGCCCGTCTCGGTCTCTCCGGTACGCAGGCCGGTAAGTACACCCTGTCGATCGGCGACCACGCGATCGTCATCCCCGGATTACCAACCGACGCAACCGTCGCCGGTGGTCTTCCCTCAATCGGCATCTCGGGCGGCTTCAGCGGTTTTGGCCGCCAGAGCACCAATCCTCAGTGGCAGAATCCTTCTCTGCTCGACCCCAAGGTGAGCTTCTCGTGGGCCAAAGGCCGTCACTCGCTCAAGTTCGGCTACGAGTACGAGCATATCTGGATGGAGGTGCAGGACTCGAATCCGCTGTTCGGTTCATTCACCTACGGACGCGGCTATAGCGCGTGCCCGACTTCGGCAGGAGCTGCCTGCGCCAACCCAACAGCGGCTGCCGATACCTACTGGGCCGACTTTCTGTTCGGCACTCCGAACGCCTATGCGCTCGCCACCTACTTCAAGGCGCACCTTCTGCAGCAGATGGACAGCGTCTATGCGCAGGATGACTGGAAGGTCACGCCGAAGTTGACGCTGAATCTGGGCGTTCGCTGGGAGTACGGATCGCCGTATTCCGAGCAGTACAACAATCTCTCCAACTTCAATCCCGCGACGGGCACGATGCAGACGCTAACCAAGGGGTATACGGGAAGCCAATTCATTACGCCGTACAACGGCAGCGGTGTCTACGGCAGCACGCTCGTCAATCCAGCACTGGGCGACTATGCGCCACGCGTCGGGTTTGCCTATGCGCTGACTCCGTCGGTTGTTGTCCGCGGCGGATACGGAACCAGTTATGCCCACTACACACGCGCCGGATCGGGCGACATTCTCGCGATCGACGCGCCCAACGCTCTGTTCGTTTCAGTGACTCAGCCAACCAGCGCCACCGCGACCGGCTATCGCACCATCGATCAGGGATACCCGCAGGGGCTTGCCACTACCTTCAACCCGGGCACGGATAACATCACCTTCATTCCGAAGGACACAAAGGATAGTTACGTCGAGAGCTACTTCCTCGAAGTGCAGAAAGAATTGGCGAAGAACACTCTGATCGACATCGCCTACATCGGGAACCATGGTGTAAAGCTGCAAGGCTTCCTGAACGCCAATCAGGGGAATCCTGCACTGGGTGTTGCGAACCCGACCAACCAGGCGCTCGGTGCTGGATTTGTGCGCCCGTATTCTGGCTGGGGAGGCCTCGTCGGAACGACCTACGACTACGGCGACATCACCGAAGCTCTCAACGAATTCTGGTCTCACTTCAATGCCCTGCAGGTGCGTTACGAGCAGCGGTTCGTAGCCGGCCTGACACTACTCAACTCGTTCACATGGGAGCGCTCGCTCGACAATGCGTCCGCATCGCTGGAGGGCAACACGCCCTCTCCCCAGAATGCCTACAACCTCGCCGGTGATTACGCACAATCGGACTACAATCTGCCGGTGGCCAACGTGACCAGTCTCGTGTATGACCTGCCCTTCGGGCGTGGCCACGACTATCTGTCGGACGCGAATTCAGTCCTCGACGGGATTGTGGGAGGGTGGCAAATCAGCGCCATCAACACCGCCCAGGGAGGCACACCGTTTAACCTGACCTACACGCCCAACGCAGCGAATGTCGTGTCGCCGCAGATCTCGGCGACGTATCGCGGCGCCAACGAGTACCGGCCGAACTTCGTTCCCGGCCAGTCCTTCACCATGTGCCACTCCGGACACTCCTGCCTCAATCAACTGCAGTCGAACGGCACCATACAATACGTGAATTGGTCCGCGTTCACTCTGCCGGCTACCACGGATGCGAACAGCAACCTGATCACTCCCTTCGGCAACTCGCCGCGCAATCCGAGCCGTACGCCGAACTTCTACGAGACCGACCTCGATCTGAATAAGCGCTTCAGCACTCCGTCGGACCGGTTGAAGATCGAGTTTCGCGCGGAACTCTACAACGTCTTCAACCACACAAATCTCTATCTTCCTTCCAGCGGATTCTCCGGCACGCTTTCTACGGCGACCAGCCTCAAGAGCCCAACGGGCGGCGGTGCAATCTCCGGCACCTTTGAGCCGCGCATCGTTCAGTTCGGGCTGAAGGTCCTTTACTAGTGCTGCTTTCTTCCAAAAACTCGCCCGCGCGGTCTTCGCGCGGGCTTTTCTTTGCTCAAGCCGATCCCGTGCCTGGCACTGAACGATCGCAATCGACGCGCTTAGTGTGGATTCTCTTACTATGTATCCGGGAGCCGCAGAATATGTTCACACCGCAACCTATTGGATTCGTTCGCAGCCCCTACTCCGAGACTTCGTCCATTCCCAAAGGGCTAGGTGCGAAGCACGATGCCGAGGGCGTGCTCGAGATCCTTCCTCAGTTCGAAGCGGGATTGAAAGATATTGAGGGTTTCTCTCACCTCTTCGTCTTGTGGGTCTTCGACCATTCCGAGGGTTTTGATCTGGTGGGTGCGACGCCGGTCGATCAGCAGCCGCACGGAGTATTTGCTACGCGGTCGCCGCGACGGCCGAATCCCATCGGTCTCACCGTCGTCGAACTGTTGTACCGCGACGGAGCCAAGCTTCATGTGCGCGGCGTCGATATGCTCGATGGAACGCCGATTCTCGATCTCAAGCCCTATATGTCGAGTATCCCGGCAAAGAAGCTGCGTCGTGGTTGGCTAGCCGAAGCAGAAGCGGCCAGGAAAGCGTGAGCTCCGAACGATTGGGATTCGAGTCCCACGACTTAGGGATCGTGACGATCCGAACTTCCGGTATAATCCCATCAGACACGGAGAGATGGCCGAGTGGCTGAAGGCGGCGGTTTGCTAAACCGTTATAGGGTTTAAAAGCTCTATCGGGGGTTCGAATCCCCCTCTCTCCGCCAGCGAGTCAAGTCGTATATTATCAATAACTTGCAATCTTCAAATCTCCCCAGTTCCCGCGCCGTTTTCGCTCAAATCATCCACTAGAGAATCTCTCTCTGAGCA
>Ga0181526_10000962_pt1 | contig 28874 bp, 29 predicted proteins | sample PEATcosm2014_Bin_35_FD_119750 | JGI IMG/M metagenome (GOLD analysis project Ga0181526, IMG submission 119750) | Peatland microbial communities from MTU Mesocosm Facility, Houghton, MI, USA - PEATcosm2014_Bin06_30_metaG | ecosystem: Environmental > Terrestrial > Soil > Wetlands > Peat | place...
ACGGTAAGACCTATCTGATCGAAACGGCGATACGGGCCGACTTTGCGCTAATCCACGCATTTCTCGCCGACTATCTCGGCAATCTTTCCTATGCGCTCACCGCGCGCAATTTTAATCCGGTGATGGCTATGGCGGCGGAAACGACCATTGTGACGGCCGACAACATCGTTCCGGTCGGTGTCATTTCACCAGATCATGTCGTCACACCCGCGCCTCTGGTCGATTACCTCGTGACAAACGCGTGACAATCATGGATGCGTCAACCATCATCGCAAGCCGCATTGCCAAGGAGCTGCATTCCGGCATGCTGGTCAATCTCGGCATCGGCATCCCGACCATGGTGGTGAATTTCGTTCCGAAGGACATGACGGTGTTCTTTCAGTCGGAAAACGGTCTGATCGGGACGGGGCCGCTTCCCGAAGATGGACTGGCACATCCGACGCTCACCGACGCCGGCGGGCGGCCTGTCGCTGCGCTTCCTGGTGCTTGTACCTTCGACAGCGCGATGTCATTCGCGCTGATCCGCGGCGGTCATGTCGATCTGACGGTACTCGGCGCCCTTCAGGTCGATGCGCGCGGTCATCTCGCCAATTGGATGATCCCGGGAAAGATGGTGCCGGGGATGGGTGGGGCAATGGATCTCGTCACCGGCGCCAAGCGCGTGATCGTCGCCATGCAGCACACCGCCAAAGGCAAGCCGAAGATCGTCGACAAGTGCTCGTTGCCGCTCACTTCCATACGCCCGGTCGACTTGGTCGTCAGCGAATTGGCGGTCATCGGCTTTCCCGACGGCCGAGCCACGCTGCTGGAAAGAGGCCCCGGTGTGTCGGTCGATGCCATAATTGCGGCGACCGAAGCCAAGCTGGCTTTGCCGGAGCACATTCCGGAAATGCAGCTGTGATCAACTTCACGGCGTCAGAGCTTCGTCGGAACTTGACCTAGATCAAGGCCCTACGCCGACGCACATGATCTGAGTACACGGGCGATGCCTTCAGCCTTGATTGCGGGAGCAATACCGTGTCGGCGCACGAGACGCAGCAATCGTCGAAGAACCCATTTGCGGCGTTCGGCTTGTTCGCGTCGGCTTTCGAATATTTTGTCGATGCCGCGCAACGAAGTGTCTTGTTTCTGGACGTGATGCGCGAACGCGGCAATCAATACCGCGAGCATCTCACCGAAACCGCGCCGCACGTTCTCGATTATGACGTCGAAATCGTCGTCGATGGCCGCAAGCTCAACCGCGCGGTGAATTACGCTCTGGTACGCGTAAAGCCGCCGCCCGGAATTGACATTGATCCGGCCCGGAGGCCGTTCGTCGTCGTCGACCCCCGCGCCGGTCACGGTCCGGGCATCGGCGGCTTCAAGGCCGATAGCGAGATCGGTGTCGCGTTCAAGGCGGGTCACCCTTGTTATTTCGTCGGTTTTCTTCCCGAGCCGATGCCGGGACAGACGATTGAAGACATAGCGCATGCGGAAGCGATCTTTCTGCAGCGGGTAGCGGAACTGCACCCCCAGGCCGACGGCAAGCCCTGCGTGATCGGCAACTGCCAAGCCGGATGGGCGGTGATGATGCTGGCGGCGGTGCGCCCGGAATTGTTCGGCCCGATCATCATCGCCGGCTCGCCGCTATCGTATTGGCAGGGCGTCCACGGCAAATATCCGATGCGCTACAGCGGCGGCTTGCTCGGCGGCAGTTGGCTCGCCGCGCTCGCCAGCGATCTCGGTCACGGCAAATTCGATGGCGCCGGGCTGGTGCAGAACTTCGAGAACCAGAATCCTGCCAATACGTTGTGGACCAAACAGTACAATCTCTATTCCAAGATCGATACCGAGGCACCGCGTTACCTCGGCTTCGAGCGCTGGTGGGGCGGCCATGTCAATCTGAATGCCGAGGAGATACAGTTCATCGTCGATGAGTTATTCGTCGGCAATAATCTCGCCGCCGGCAGGATCCGGATGTCGGACGGCACGTCGATCGATCTGCGCACCATCCGTTCACCGATCGTCGTGTTTTGTTCCAAGGGCGACAACGTCACCCCGCCACAACAGGCGCTCGGATGGCTGCTCGAACTCTATGACAATGCCGACGAAATCCGCGCTTATGGCCAGACGGTCGTTTATACGATTCACGAAACGGTTGGTCATCTCGGTATTTTCGTGTCCGGAGACGTTGCCCGCAAGGAACATGGTGAGTTTTCGAGCAATATCGACCTGATCGACACGCTACCGCCGGGCCTTTACGAAGCCGTCTTGGAACCTGCTCCGGAGGGAACGGCCGATGCCGAACATGGCGCATGGATCATGCGCTGCGAGGCAAGGACGCTCGACGACATCCGCGCGCTTGGCGGCAATGACGCGGAGGACGAACGCCGTTTCGCCGCAGTCGATCGCGTCTCCCAAGCCAATCTCGCGCTGTATCGCACATTCCTGCAACCGTTTGTGCGAGCGTTCAGCAATCCGCAGTCGGCGGACATGTTGCGGCGGCTGCATCCCTTGCGGCTGCAATACGAAGTCTTCTCCAATGCGAATCTGATGATGGCGCCGGTAGCGTCGCTTGCGGATCGGGTGCGCGAGGGTCGCCGTGTCGCCGCGCCCGACAATCCGTTCATCAAGCTGCAAGAGAGCGTGTCCCAGGGGATTGTCACTGCGCTCGATGCCTACCGCGACGCCAGCGAGGTCTTGGCCGAGAAAACGTTCATGGCGGTTTACGGTTCGCCGGCGGTTCAAGCGATGCTGGGCGTCGATCCGGCGTCGTCGCAGCCGCAGCGGAAGGCGGCAAAAAGCGCGGTGCACCAGGCGCTCAAGGACCGGCGCATCGCCGAGCTCAAATCCAAGATCGCCGTGGGTGGAATTCGCGAAGCGACGATCCGCGGACTTCTCTACGCCGGCTTGGCGCGCCGCGCCATCGACGAGCGCGGCTTTGAAGTCGTGCGCCGAATCCGCAAGGCACAGCATGAGATTCCGCTGTCGGCGTTCAAGGCTATGGTACGCGAACAATTCTACATGCTGCTGATCGATCCCGACGCGGCGCTCGCTGCAATTCCGGAAATGCTTCCCGCCGACCAGGACACCCGCAGTAAAGCGTTCGGCCTGATAGAGGATGTCATGGCGGCGCGGGGCGAACCTTCTGCCGAGGACCGCGAACGGATGCAACGCGTCGGCCGCTTATTTGGCGTCGACGGACTACCGAGCAAAGCGAGAAATCTCTCGATCGTCTCGAACAATGAAAACGACAGGCCGGCCAAAGCTTCTTAGTGCAAAGACTCCCCGACCGGCGCGCACCTGCCGCAAACGAGACAGAGCCATGATGCCTTTGGAACGAGAAAGCGAGATCGGCACACTCCACGCCATGGGGCCGGGAGCCAGTCCGCCGGAATCGAAATACGAGCGATTGATCGCGAGGGCCAAGGGCGTTGGCGCTGCCGCGACTATCGTCGTGCATCCTTGCGATGAATCGTCGCTGCGCGGCGCCGTCGAGGCGGCCGAGCTTGGGATTATCCGTCCGACCTTTGTCGGCCCCAAGGACAAGATCGACGCGGCCGCTCGCCAAGCCCATCTCGATATCCGCAGGTATGAAATCGTCGACACGCAGCACAGCGACGCGGCGGCAGAAAAGGCCGTCGCGCTCATTCACGAAGGCAAAGGCGAACTGCTGATGAAAGGCAGTCTGCATACCGACGAACTGATGCGCGCCGTGACCGCGTCCAAGACCGGGTTGCGAACCGAGCGGCGGATCAGTCATGTTTTCATCATGGACGTGCCGACCTATCACGAGACGCTGTTTATCACCGACGCCGCAATCAACATATTCCCCGATCTTGATGCCAAGCGCGATATCATTCAGAACGCCATCGACCTGTTCACCAAGGTCGGACTCGGCACACCGCGGGTGGCGATCCTATCGGCCGTCGAAACTGTCACATCGAAAATTCCGTCGACCATTGAGGCGGCGGCGCTCTGCAAAATGGCCGATCGCAAGCAGATCACGGGCGGCGTTCTTGACGGCCCGCTCGCGTTCGATAATGCGATCGATCCCGAGGCAGCGAGGATCAAGGGCATCGAATCGCCGGTGGCGGGAAAGGCCCAAATCCTGGTGGTGCCGGATCTCGAGGCCGGCAATATGCTGGCGAAAAACCTGATCTTCCTGTCGAAGGCGGACTCGGCCGGGATCGTGCTCGGCGCCAGAGTGCCGGTGGTGCTTACATCGCGCGCGGACTCGGTACGAAGCCGCATGGCCTCCTGTGCCGCTGCCGTGCTGTATGCCGCCGCACGCCGCCAGACGCTCGATAGAGTCGTGGTGTAGCGTGCTATGGACGCCATTCTGGTTGTCAATGCCGGCTCGTCCAGCGTCAAATTTCAAATCTTTGAGCATTCGCGCCCGGCGCCGAAAGACTGGCTCGTCAAAGGCCAGGTCGACGGTATCGGCACGCGACCGCGCTTGCGCGCGGCATCCCCAGACGCAACGCCGCTGATCGATCGCACTTATGAACCACATGAGATTTCGAGCGTCGCATCGGCGATTGCCGCAGCCGGCGACTGGCTGCGCAACAGTCAGACCTTCACGCTCGTTGCCGTCGGCCATCGGGTGGTGCATGGCGGGCCCGACTACGATCGCCCGGTCAAAATCGATCGCGAGGTTCTGGCGAAGCTAGAGCAATATTGCCCGCTGGCGCCGCTGCACCAGCCGAATAACCTTGCGCCTATTCGCACGCTGCTCGACCGCAGCCCGAATTTGCCCCAAGTCGCCTGCTTCGACACCGCATTTCATCGTTCGCACGGTCCGCTCGCCGATCGCTACGCTATCCCGGAGGAACTTTATCGCGAGGGCGTGCGCCGTTACGGATTCCACGGACTGTCTTATGAATATGTAGCCGGGCGCTTGCGAGACATCGCCCCAGACATCGCCCGCAAGCGGGTCATTGTCGCCCATCTCGGGAGCGGGGCATCGATGTGCGCATTGCTCGACGGCCACAGCGTCGAGAGCACCATGGGTTTTACCGCTCTCGACGGTCTGCCGATGGGCACCCGGCCCGGACAAATCGATCCGGGAGTGCTGCTTTATTTGATCACCGCAAAAAACATGACCGCATCAGCGGTCGAGAACCTGCTTTATCGCGAGTGCGGTCTGAAAGGCCTGTCCGGCATCAGCAACGATTTGCGAGAACTCCTGGCGAGCGACGCGCCTGCAGCGGCGCTGGCGATCGACTATTTCGTTTATCGGATCGCGCTCAACGCCGGCATGCTGGCGGCCGCATTGGGTGGATTGGACGCCTTCGTCTTCACCGCTGGAATCGGTGAAAACGCCCCTCTCATCCGTTCGCGCGTCGCGGAAAAGCTCGCCTGGCTTGGCGTCGCCTTCGATACGCAGGCGAATAAGGAGGCAAACCCGCTGCTATCGCGCCCGGAGAGCAAAATAAAACTCCTTGTTTTGCCGACCAATGAAGAACTGATGATCGCGCGCCACACGCTTGAGGCTCTTGAGAATTGAGTTTGCGGCGGGGTCGGACGGGGATGGCGCCAAGGCAAAGTCGTGAGCCGAACACGACGGTGGGGAATTTTTGGCGGCAAACATGGGGTTCGCCGTCGAGGCGGAGTTTGCAGCCCTCGCGACGAGCATCACGGTGCCGGGACCCGCAGAAACAACAGGAGCGCGGCGGTGAAAGATGTAGACGGTGACCTTGAAACCGCAATCATCGGTCGATCGAACGAAGCGCTGCTCGTAATTGTCGTCCGAATTGTTTGCATCGGGTTGTTAGCATACTGGTCGCTCGTTCTCGTCAAGCCCTTGCTGGCCGTCATCGTCTGGAGTCTGATCATTGCGGTAGCGATCTATCCGGCTTTCGCATGGCTCTCCAGGAAGTTTCACGGCCGTCCTAAACTTGCGGCGGTCGTCATAACGCTGTTTGGCCTTTTTGTCGTGCTGGGTCCGGCGGCATGGCTGGGCGTGAGCTTGGTGGAAAGTGCCCGACAGCTCAGTGCCCGGTTGGGCAGCGGAACATTGGTAATTCCTGCGCCCGTCGAGGCGGTAAAGGCGTGGCCGCTGTTGGGACAAGATATCTATGACTTGTGGCTGCGGGCCTCGACCAATCTACGGGAATTGCTCGTCGAAGCGGCCCCACAGCTTAAACCGCTCGGCGCGCGGCTGCTGGGTGCGGTCGGGAGCTTGAGCATAAATCTGGTCGAATTTGTCGTCGCCGCCGCGATCTCAGGGTTCCTGCTTATTCCGGGGCCGGCATTAGTTCAGTCGGTCAAGAATCTGCTTGGTCACGTCGCGGCGACACGAGGCGAGAAATTTGTCGATCTCGCCGGCGCGACGATCCGCAACGTATCCCGCGGCGTCATCGGTATCGCACTACTGCAGACGTTGCTGGCAGGCGTCGGCCTGCTCGTCGCCGGCATACCCGCGGCCGGATTGTTCAGTTTCCTGATCTTACTGCTTGGGATCATTCAGATTGGTCCGTCGATCATAGTGTTTCCTCTGATCGTGTGGAGCTGGTTCAGGCTGGATACGACGATGGCGGCGCTATTTACGATCTACATGTTGAATGTGAGCCTGTTCGATAACGTGCTGCGGCCGCTTGTGATGGCCAAGGGGCTAAATACACCGATGCCGGTGATTTTCGTCGGCGCCATCGGCGGCACGCTTGTGCACGGCCTGATCGGCTTGTTTGTCGGTCCGATCGTGCTGTCGATCACTTGGCAATTGTTGATCGTTTGGACGCGCGACGCGACAGAGAGGGCCGGGACGGGCTCCGAGAGTTGAGGTGATCCAATGACAGCGGACGACGCGGCACTGTAAGAAGCGGACATGGCCGATAGGGAGGGTGCTGCTCATGTGTAGACGGTGTACACTTCCGGCCAGAACCGCTGAGCGCACCCGGCGCCAAAATTCTGTTGATTCCAACCCTGCCGGCGCCGTCACACGTCTCGGCGAAGACGTGCGGGTTTTCTGACAGACGCGCCAATGATCGGATAAGGGCCAATGCAGCCTTATTGAGAAATATCACCCGCGCATCGGTCTTGGACGTAGGGTTTGTGCATCGGCTCAGAATCGCCGGTCACCGCGGACTGCGGCGCGGCGGATCAGCATCGCGCGACACGGCAACCTATTTCTTCATCTGGCTTTGAACGGCCTTTCCCTTGTCGTTCAGATTAGCTTTTTTCGGCGGTTTACCTTCATGGCATACGGCGCACGGCTGGCCTTTCGCGAGAGCTGGGGTCGCCTGCGCAGATGGCACTGCGATGGTGAGCATTGCGGAAATCAGCAAAGCTAAAGCGATCGCAGTGGTGATCGTAGGCGCGACCTCCGATCTGATTGTTTTCAACTTTTGCACCTCCAACCTCCCTATTCTTCGGCATTTTTCTCCAAGCGTGACCGTCAATCAGATTTTAGCCGGGATTCCGGCTCCTGGCTACGGCTGCCGAATAGCGGCCGCTTCGTAACGCTCCTCACGGTCAGGCCTTAGCCGCAGTCTGTTCGTTAAGTGCGGAACTGCGCAAATCGATATAGGCTGGCTCTCAAGGCCGAAATGTCTAGACTACGCGCTACCCCCACCAAATGCATCGACGTTTCTAGTGAAGCTGCCGGTGCCAGTGAAAAGGATCGAACATGAAGCGTTTCGCTCTTCTGGTCTTTAGTTCCGTTCTCGCAATGGAGATTACCTCAGATGCTCGCGCCCAGGTGATTGTGGATATGCGGAAGATTACGTGCGAGCAGTTACTGACCGCAAGCCCAGACGCAGTCGACACAGCCGTATGGCTCAGCGGATACTATAACGGACTTCGCAAGAATACTCAGCTCGACCTAGCGCAATTCAAAAAGAACGCGGAATCCGTAGTTGCTGGATGTCAAGCGAACCCTAAGAAAACGGTGATGGAACAGATAGAATCGATGCCGTCCGTGAAAAAATAAGAATACGCATTGCGGGGCCGTGCGGGCGGACGGCCGCGGCGTCGATGCTTTACCTAGTCCATTCACCGAGTATCTCGAATTTTAGCTGCTCATTCACATTAGGGGCCATAATCAGCTATGATCTCGACCGTCGGATGTTCTGAGTAAGTGAGAAAGGGGTGATGCTTTGAACAAATTTATGAAGGGAATCATCGCAACAACTATCATCGGCGCATCGGCGTTGGCGATAACTAATGCGGCAAACGCACGACCAGCCTACGGTGGTTATCGAGGCGCGGCCCATGTTGGTTATCGCGGCGTGGGCTACCGTGGTTACGGCTATCGAGGCGCGGGCTACGTTGGTTATCGCCGGGCGGCCTACGTTGGCTATCGCGGCGTGGGCTACCGTGGGTACGGCTATCGCGGCGTGGGCTACGGTGGGCTGGGCTATGGTTATGCTAATTACGGCTCCGCCGATTATGGCTATGCCGACTATGGCTATGGTGGGTATGGCAACGCTGGGTATGGCTACCCCGGCTACGGCTATGCCAGTTACGGTTACTCTGGTTACGGAGTTGGCGCCGCGATCGTTGTGGTGCCCACGGCCTATTACCCTGTCTACTATTACGGATATTCCGGTTGCGGATGCAGGTGAGAGCGCGGTCTCAACAGAAAGCGTTCGGAACTAAATATTTCGGGTCGTACGCAGCAGGCCAGGTTCGGGCAATGGCCGTTCCGGCCGATCAGCGATGAGCTTGCACCGCGGATTTAAAGCGGCGTGTAGCAGGCATGTGAATTAGCCCGTCCGAGAGGAATTCGGACAGGTGATTGCCGTTTAGGATATGCTCTCAATTAGGCTTAGCCGCGCCAGCCCAGCGTCCGGCTAGCAGGTCGCTCCGCGGGCGCACCTGCTGGCGGCACGGCGGGCGTGAGTTCGCACGCAGACGCCATTTACCATGTGCATCCCGGCTCCACATGCTTCACGGACGGTAATAATCATATTCTCCCGCTGCAGGGGTGCCAGCGGCAGAGCTTGTGCGGATGAGACCAACGCCAAAGCAAAGGCAAGCGCGATTAACGTCTTCATGGCTTCCTCTCCAATTTTTTCCTTACAAAAGCCAGTAAAGCACGGCGCATTGGAGCAAATAAAGGGGCGCTTTCGCCGAGTCTGCTGGCAATTCGACCCGTATGCTACCGTCGTCGTATGACAGTGAGTAGTGGATCTAGTGTCGGCGAAAGGCCCTGACCGGCCGGGACGGCCGTTCATGGACACGGCAGTTGACGACGCTAATCGGCGCTTGGCCGCCGACAATTACCGCGCTACCAATCGCTTAATTGCCGGTCGGTCGGCCAATAAATCATCACGCAATTTCGCTGCAAGACGGTCGCTTATGGTGTGAAGCGGCACTCGGATAACCCGCTTTCTTGTCTGATGTCGGCAGTAACGCGGCCGTGCCAGCGCGGGAGTGGTGCGGCAGCGAACAACCCCTACGCGACCGGCGAGTGCGGTGCAGCACTCTTGGCGCGTCGGCAAAGGTTCCTTCGACCTGAAAAAGCCGCGCTCGATTTTCGTCAGAAGTTGAACTTATAATTGACGCCGACGCGCAGAAGATTGTCTGTGAGACCGGCGCTGAGATTGATCGGAATTCCGGCGGCGTTCACTGCCAAGCAAGCCGCGTTCACGCAGGTTCCAGAGGCTGATCCGGTGCCAAGATTGGCATAAAGATATTCGATCTTCGCAGTCCAGTTCTCGGCGAAAGCGTATTCGGCACCTATGCCTGCGGTCCAGCCGATTTGCGTATGGGTCGTCGAAACGCCGTTCAAAGTCGTCTGCATATTGCCGAAGACACCGCCTGCCGTGCCGTAGAACAGGATACGGTCCATCGCGAAGCCAAATCGGCCACGCAGCGTGCTCAGCCAGTTATTGCCGGTTTGGCAGGTGCCGATGAGACTACAGACGGAACTGCTCGTGCCGGTATTGATGCCGGAATAGTCGAAATCGCCCTCGACGCCGAACACAAACGCTCCAGTTTGAAAATTAGCTCCAAGCGTGGCGCCCACGACGCCGCCGTCATCGTTCGGTGTACCCGAGATGTTGCCTGCGCCGGTATTTGCCGTCCATTTGGCGCCTCCCCAGCCCCAGCCGCCATTGATGCCGACATAGATGCCAGCCCAGTTGTAAACCTGCGGAGCGGGGAGATAAGCGGCCGGCGCCCTTGGGGGAGGTGGAGGCGGTGCTTGCGGAAGGTCAGCGGCGAAGGCGCCGCCAACTGCAGCGAGAGACACCATAACTACATAAGCGCCAATCTTCATCGGATACTCCAGTGCACTTTCGAGCTGCCAATGTACGCGGTCCGGCAGCCCAATACTGTCACCGAGGGGCCACAGCCTACCGTCATAGAAGGAATATCGAATGGTAACCCGCTACAGGCGGCGACTGGATGTGAGTGTTCAAATAGTTCCGGGCAGGCGCCACCGCGGCAGCCTCGGGGGTAACACCGGACGCGAGGGCCTTTGGTAATGTCGTCGCCAGATGCGACAGAACGGGCTAAAGTCGTTGTGACGACAGGCAGAAAAAAACGGTGTCGTCGTTGCTCACAAATCGGGGGGCCGGCCATGGTGCGTTTTGCGATCGCAGCTTTTGCGCTTTTGACTTGCGTGGGGGGTGTCTCTGCGCAGACGCAAATTCCGTCCGACAGCGGACTGAAATCCATCGTCGCCAAGAAGACCATCCGGATTGCCTATCGCACCGACGCGACGCCGTTTTCATTCAAGAACGACAATGGCGAGCCCGCGGGCTTTTCGCTCGATCTCTGCCAGCTGGTGACCAAATCGATCGCGCAGCAGTTCGGGTTGTCGGAACTCAAGATCCAATGGGTGCCGGTGACCGTGCAGACCCGCTTTTCCGCGATCTCGAGCGGGCAGGCCGATCTGGAATGCGGTTCCTCGACCATCACGCTTGGGCGTATGAAGGAGGTGGACTTCTCCAACATCACCTTCGTCGAATCGACCGGCGTCGTCGTGGCCAAGACGGGAAATTTTCACAGCTTCACCGACATGGCCGGAAAAAAGATCGCGGTTGTCGCCGGTACCACCAATGAGCGGGCGGTGAACGATCAAAGCCGCGCGCATGATCTGAAGATCACGGTCGTTACCGTGAAGGATCGCGACGAGGGCATGGCCGCTCTGGAATCCGGCAAGGTCGACGGCTATGCCGGCGATAAATTACTCCTGGTCGGAACTCAGGCGCAGCATCCGGAAAATTTCACCTTGCTGCCGGACGATTTGTCGATCGAATCCTACGCCATCGCCTTGCGGCGCGGTGACTGGGCGTTACGGCTTGCAGTCAATACCGGGCTCGCACCGATTTTCAGCAGCGGACTGATCTTTGAAGGCTTCAAAAAATGGTTCGGCCAGATCGGCTTGCGCCCCGGCGTTCTGTCGCAAGCGGCCTGGGCGCTCGGCGGCCTGTCGAACTAGGCCGTGGCCTTATAAACATGCCGCCAACGTCTGCTGTCGGGGGGAAAAGCGGACGCGACGCTGGAAGTGCATGCGCGACGCTGGAAGTGCATTATGTCCGTTGACGACCGAGGCTCTGTAAAAACTCAAAAAATTGCGACGAGAATGATTTTGCTCAGATCAATTGAAAATGGACGTGCTTGAAAATTATTTACAAACACCCGACGGATTGACGCATCGTTTATTCTCTCGGCGTCCTGCGACTCTCCGCTTTATATGACAAGACCCACGGCGGATAAGGAGTGTGCATCTCGACACAAGGAATTATTCGCTGATCTACAGGTTCAATTCTGGTCATCCGGAGGAAGCGAGGGATCAAGCTCGCGCGCTTTTGCCATAAACTCGCGGGCGACTGCTTCCAGTGCTGTCTTCAGGCGTCGGTCACTCACGACTTCGGCTTTCGCGCGAAAACTCGCGGCTTTGCCGAGATAGTATGCCAAATCTTTTGGTTCGTCGGGCATGACGACTCCTGGTGCCGAGAGCAAGTGGGGGGCTGTGCGAGTCGCCGATGAGCCGGAAACCCGATGAACGCGCCGAAAGGGCCCGACGTTGCGGACCTTGTGGCGCCGGAGAAATGGCGGCCAAAAGTGCGCTTGTCCAATACCGATGGATGGCCTGTTTGATAGCCACGGTGTATAACAAGATCCGGTAGCGGCGCGAGCTAAGCGCAATAACTGATAGGTCGATGCTTGGAGATTTAGGTTTTTGGTAAGGGGATAGCTGATGGAATTGCGCCATCTTCGCTATTTTATTGCGGTCGCCGAAGAGCTGAATTTTACCCGCGCCGCTAAACGACTTCGCATCAGCCAGCCGCCGCTCAGCTTACAGATTCGACAATTGGAAAAGGAACTGGGCACCCCACTGCTGCGGCGTCAACGCCGGGGCGTCGAGCTGACGAATGTCGGGAAGCTGATGCTCGAAGAAGCGCGGGTAATCCTCAAACAGGTGGATCAGACCAAAAGCGACGTGAGTAGGCGCGCCCGCGGCGAAGCAGGACTGATCAATATCGGTGCCGGTGGGGGCACCTATTTCCATCCGCTCATTCCAGCGATCATTCGTGAATATCGGATGCGCCATCCCGATATCGTTCTGGCTCCCGAAACTAGTAATTCTCCGATGCTTGTCCCGCGGCTGCGTGCCGGACTGATCGACATTGCCTTCATCTGGCCGCCGATCGGTGACAGCGACGATTTGGTGCTGGAGCCGTTGTTCGATGAGGAGTTCGTGACAATCGTGCCACTCGGACATGCGCTGAGCGGCGCAAAGTCGGTGCCGCTGGGTGCGCTCGCCGAGGAACCATTCATCCTGCCACCGCGCGAGGTCAATCCGGGCGTTTTCGATTCGATCGTTTCGGCCTGCCATCGTGCGGGCTTCAGTCTAAAGCTCGGTCCCAAGGTGCCTCAGGTTGTATCTACCGTCTCGATGGTGGCGTCCGGCTTGGGCGTCTCGATCGTACCGCGGTGCATAAGCCGGATTAAGGTCGATGGCGTCGTTTATCTTCCAATCGAAGGAGACGTGCCACGCGCGGGAGTGAGCCTGGCATATCGGCGCGATGATGGCTCCCCCGCTGTGCGGAAATTTGTCGCGGTTGCTCGCCGGGCAAGCCGATCGGCGGTCGAGCGCGGGAGCGAGGATATCGCAGTAAATGTCAAAAAAGCGAACGTCGGGCGCCTGTAACGTCACGTTGCGGCCGCCAGGGCCTAAAATAATTCGGTCAACCCCTCGAAAACTTTTCAACACTATCGACCCCGAACGGACGCGAAGTGTGCACGGCACCACGCGGCTTTTCTGAGTGCGGCGTATGCCGATGGCCCATGGATAAAGGGGGGTAGGGTGGCAAATTTCAACTGGTCGCCGGGGATCGGAGATCCGACCATTGGCGGCTGGATAACGGTGATTTTGTATCTTGTCGCCGTTCTCGGCTGCTGGAAGACAGCACACGAGCTTGCGATGCTGGAGACTCGAGTATCGCAAGAGCATCGCACATGGCGAGCCTTATCGGCATTATTCTTAGGCCTCGGTATTAATAAGCAATTAGATCTTCAATCTGCGCTGACGGAGGCCGGTAGGGTGCTTGCCCATTCTGAGGGGTGGTACGACCAGCGCCAGGTCGTGCAGCTTGTCTTCATCGGTGTCGTCGCGACCATCTGCGTGGTTGCTGCACTCGTGTTGCTGATTTGGTCGCGTAACGCACCCGCCCCGACCTGGCTCGCTCTTATAGGTACAATCTTCATTCTCGGATTTGTGCTGGTGCGCGCAGCATCTTTTCATAACATGGATCGTTTTCTTGGCGATCGCATCCTGGGTTTTCGATGGAATTGGATCTTGGAGATGGGTGGCATTAGCTTGGTGTTAGTAGGGAGCAAATGGCGCAGAAAGTGCATAAACGCCGTTACCATGGCCTCTTCATCTTGAGCCGTCGAGCAACAATCGCCAGTCCGCCGTGAGGCGGTCTTTCGGTGTGTGCGGTCGCCGACAAGCGAATGACTACGAACGGCGGCGGAGGGGTATCTGGCGGAAGGGGTGGGATTCGAACCCACGAGACGGTTGCCCGCCTGGCGGTTTTCAAGACCGCTGCCTTAAACCACTCGGCCACCCTTCCAAATCCTTGTAATTCTTACAGTTTATAGATTATCTCCTTGGCCAAAAACGGCCATTTGCTACCGCTTTGCTACCCAATTGTGCTTAAGGCCAGCTTTTCTTGAGCCGAGCGGAGCGCACCGTCAACAAGGGCGGCCGCATCTTCCTGCATCCCGGGCAACACATGCGAATATAGGTCAAGGGTAATGCCAACCTTGGAATGTCCAAGGCGCTCGCTTGCGATCTTAGGGTGTACTCCGGCGGAGAGTAGGTGGGTTGCGTGGGCGTGGCGTAAATCATGAAAGCGAATGCGGGGCAGGGCGCAGCCGCTGAGCAGTCGCACCCATTCATGTGTCAGGCTTTGTGGCTGTAACGGCTGACCATCTGTTTGGGTGACCATAAACATGTCGTCAGATTGGCGGACACCCAACCGCAGCAATTCCTCAGCCTGACGCAATCGGTGAGCGTGCAACGCGTCAATGACTGTGGCCGAAAGAGCTATCGTGCGTGCGCGTCCACTTTTTGGCTCCTTGTAGCGGACCCCAACCTTAGTTTGCTCGGCACTTTCCACAATGGCAAGCTGTCCGGTTGCAAGGTTCACGTTGCGCCAACGAATGGCTGCAATCTCGCCTCGGCGAAGCCCGCACAGCACCGCCAGGATCGTCGGCAGGAACATCCGGGTGTTACGCATTTCCTCGATCAACTTGGCCGTCTGCGCCATGTCATAGGTATCCAATCGGTGTCGCTCGACTTTAGGCGGATCGACCGCATCGACTGGGTTTCTTGGGAGTAGTTGCCATCGCACAGCTTGGCGTAGAGCCTGCTTCAAGATGCGGTGCAGGTGGTGAACTGTTCGAGGCGAAAGTCCGCCCTTGCCGTTCCTGCGGCCGCTGGCGAGGGCGGTGCTGTAGGCGGCAGAAATCTGCACAGGCTTTAGCTTAGTGAGAATCACTGACCCAATCAGTGGCGCGAGATTTTTTCGGGCAATTTCAACATAGCGTTCGTGCGAGCGCGGTGAGACTTGCGACTTCATATGATCAAGCCAACGGTCGAGAAACTGTGTCATCGTTGTCTTGTCCGGCTCAAAATATGTGCCGCCGTTAATCGCGGAAATGATGCCAGCGCATTCGATTTGAGCCTGCCGCTTCCCGGTGGCTTCGAGGCTGTGCCATTTGCGCTTGCGCTTCCCGGTTGCCGGATCGCGCATGTCGAGGACGGCGTACCAATTGTTGGAGCCTTTTGGCCTCGCTCTTAGGTGCCCCTTCATGATTTTCCTCCTGGGGGCTTTATCCTAAGGTCATCACGGGCGTCCTCGTATCCAAAGGCCGCCGACTCAACCTTCGCCCTATGGTTCTGGGGCAGTTGACGTATCGAGTCCGAATGGGGATCGGCTCGCTGTAGTTGGGACAAAAGGATTTTCGCAGCCATGTCGGCGCGGACCTCGGGCGTTTCGTATGAGGCTTTTATTGCGTTGATAAGCCCTTCCTGACCTTCAAATACTGCATCCGCAATCAATTGCGGCGGCCGTATCTCGCCGCTCGGTTCCAAGGCGTCGAGTACCTGGGACACGGCTAGCTTAAAGGCCTTATAAAAAAAACGGTCGGTGCGCCAATCGAACAAAGGCCGTCCCTTCGTGTCGGTAAGGCCCGACACCTCGCCAGCAAGTTGGGCGATCAGAAAGCACAGCGCCCGAATGGCTGGATCGCGAGCCTTATCGCGATCATCGCGGAACGATCCCTGCAAGCGTCCCAGCAGTTCCTGACTAATGCTCCTGCCGTTGGCGTTGGCCGCCGCCTCCAATTGTTCCCGCATATCTGCGCGCATGCGGATCGAAAGCGGCGAGACGACCTGGGAGAAGTCCCCTTTCGGCTTTCTGCCACCGCCTGCGGCACGCTTTTGTTTAGTCGCCATAAAGAGCCTCTATTTGTAATACACAAGTAGATAGAATGTACTCTAATCGTATTGCACAAACCGTGTCAACGGCGCAATTAGCGTCTGGCCAGAGCATGACCCGTAGGGTGTTGTGCGAACTCAAGCGGAGCAGAGGTTATGGAATTGAAGAATGTTTTAGAAGAAATCTGGGCCAAGCCGGTGGTGCCGCTATGGCCGCACGCGGCCATGGTCTTGGGTGTTTCCCGGGGCGGAATCTATGCCGCCGCCGCCCGAAATGAAATCGAAGTGATCCGAATTGGCCGGTCCATCAAGGTCGTTACGTCCGCCCTTCGCAAGCAACTGGGCATCGATAGGGGCGCGTAATTACTGGCTAGCCGTAACGCCCTTCGAGCATAACGATCCACCATCGGTCGCGAGGTCATGGCGGACCTTGAGGCCGCAGGAGACCATGCCATGACTGAGATTGGCTCGCGAAAAACTGACGCAACGGGCCGTGGCACCGGACGCCGCAAAACCAACCGTAGAACAAAGATCGGTGAGCAATTCACCCCGCGTCTTGTCCGAATGTTGGCTTCGTCGGCCTACCGCGAATTGAGCTTATCGGCGCGGCGCGTACTGGACAGAATAGAAATCGAGCTTGCTCAACATGGCGGCACCGACAATGGCCGGCTGCCTGTGACCTTCGATGACTTTCACCGATACGGCATCCACCGCCACGCTATCGCGCCCGCAATCCGCGAAGCGGCCGCGCTTGGCTTTATCGAGGTCACCGACGCGGGCCGCGCTGGTAATGCGGATTGGCGCAAGCCAAATCTATTTCGGCTGACGTATACCTATGCCGGGTATCCTCCGCCAACTCACGAATGGCAAAAGATTGAGACTGACGAAGAGGCAAAGCTTATCGCCACCGCCGCACGTTTAACCAGGCCATCCAGAACAGAAAACCAGTGGCGGAAAAAGCCAGTTCTTGGTGATGGAAACCAGCACCAAAAGCCCGAAATCCTCAGTGCGGAAACCGGCACTACAGGCCATGGTTCGGAAACCGCACTACTATCTATATCTACAGGGGTAGAACCTCAGCGCGACGGGCCGGTTGTCGCTCTGCCGACCACGCCACCTGCCGCCCCCGTGACCAGGGCCAGCACTTTATTACGACGGCACCGATTGGCGTTGCTCTCGTCGGCGGCATAGTGGTCGTTACGCCGCCACAGTTCCCAAGCCAAGTCGCCCAATCTGAAAGACGGCAAAATAATTTCGCGAAATTCGCGCCGCCATGCACGGCCAACGCTCGCCCGGATTCACCCTTTGCGCAACCCGCGTCGCGCCGGGGCCGTCCAGCTACTCCGGTAGCGCCCACATACCGCAATCGCACCACGCGCCCGCGCTGGCCGACAGAGAGAGAAAAAAACCGATGGCACGACCACAGCACCAAGTAACCGACTTTAACCGGCGAATTGTCCAATATTTGGCGGGTCGCGGCTTCAAGGTTGTCGACATTGCGCCCGTTGTCCGAGTGTCCGAGAACACCCTCCGCAAGCACTACGACCACGAACTTTCGATTGGGCGGACCAACGCCAATTTTGCCGTTGCCAAGAAGCTGTACGAGCTTGCGACAAGCGATTTGCCTGGCTCCGCCCGCGCCGCGATTTTTTGGTTGCGGTGCCGGGGCGGACCGGCATGGGCGCTGCCGGCCCGCGTCCCCAATCGGAGCCGGGAAGGCGGCCCAATCGTCCTTAAAGTGGCGAAATAGCCAAACGGTAATAAGTCGGCGCGCTAGGTGGCGGAAACCGCGTAAATGCTGGCTTTTTAGATTCCGGATGCGGGAGTTTTTGAGCCAGAAACAGGCTTTGGTTGCTGGCAAAGCTGATCCGCAACTACGGTCGGCACGGGCAATGCGCTACCTAATGGCTAAATCTAGTAATTGCTGGTCGGCGGTGACGCCCACGTCCGCACGAAATCTCGGTGAACACGGAAGTCTATGAGTTCATCAAATTTGGACTTTGGCTTTCGGATAAGCCGTCCAATTACGTATTCCTCGCCATCCTCAATCTCGACGCGAGAAACGGTGCCTTCCTGCCAATTACCCTTGAGAAGGACGGCGACCTTCATGCCCGGAGAAATATTGCTCATTTCTCTACTGGTTTTTCGAGTTGACGCCCAACGGGACGCGATTGCTATAGCGGAAACCGGCCTCACTTAGAACGGCCGTGCAGTTGGGGATTTGGCCACGGGAACGACAATGACGCCGGAGCGGGGCGGTCGCGAACCCACCACGTTTATTGCACGACAAGTTTCTCCCACCGTTAGCCCATTACCCGCCAACTGCCCGTTTCCGCGGAATTACTGGCACGTCCGCATGGGTACGCCATATCGGACAGCGCATTTATTTTCAAAATCGCGTCCGTAAGGGTGGACTCCAATCTACGGACATGTTCTATACGGACAGTACTTAAACGGACGGACCGGGGGTCTCCAATGACAACCTTCCTGTATGCGCGAGTTTCCACCGCCGAGCAGACCGCCGCGCACCAACTGACCCAGGCTGAGGCCTCCGGCTTTCACATCGACCGGGTCATCGAGGATGACGGCGTGTCCGGCGTGACGACCAAATTGATTGAGAGGCCCCAAGGTCGCCGCCTGTTCGATCTGCTTCGCGCCGGGGATGTGTTGGTTGTCCGATGGATTGACCGGCTTGGCAGAAATTACGCCGACGTGACGGACAATATCCGCGCGTTCATGCGCCAAGGCGTGATCGTCAAGACGGTCATCAACCGCATGGTATTTGACGGAGCCACGACCGACCCCATGCAACAGGCCGTGCGGGACGCGCTGATCGCGTTCATGGCGGCCACCGCTCAGGCCCAGGCCGAAGCGAGCAAGGAAGCCCAGAAGGCCGGCATTGCCCATGCGAAGGCAATGAACGAACGCGCCTATCTTGGCCGCCAGCCGAGCTACACGCGAGAACAGCTTGCGACCGTGACGACGCTATTGGCGAACGACGCCGGCATATCCGAAATCGCCAAGACAGCCGGCCTCAGTCGGCAAACGGTCTATCGGATCAAGGACGCGCCGGCTGAGGCTGAGGCGTTGATTGCAACATGGGAAGCGCGGCGACGCGCGGCATAATAGCAAGGGAGGCTCACGGCGCGCTTGCCATCGTTACCCTGGTCGTAATCGTGATCGTGGAAAACCTGCCGGCATGGCGGGGTAGTCAACTAGCAAGATTTTGGAGTTTTAGGCCATTCCACAAGGGTTTGTTGAACCGCCATTTCCAGGACTGAGAGCGGAATGGCAGGGTCGGCGTACCAATCTTCTTTGAAATACCAGCCTGCCAAGCAATCGAAGATCGACTGACTTATTACCTTCGCGTCTTCGTCCGTAAATTTGGCGGCGACGATTGCGGCGAGAGTGGGCTTCCATTCGACTGGATAGCTAGGATCATTTTCACTCATTGCGTGCCCTCTTCTATAGTAGTTGCGAGCCAAGCGTCCGGAGCTGTTACGCCGGTGGCTGGTACGCGATTGCATCGTTAGCGGTGCGCTGCCGATCCTCGCCGGCTTAACCCCGCGGAATAGGCTTCACCACCCTCGCCACTACATACGAATTAGGATCGTTGACGTAGACGCCCAATTGGTCGTCGCGATTTTGCTTAAACGAGATAACCACATCAAGAGCGTCACCCGCACCAATGAGATATTCTCTACGATTTAGCTTCACCCAAAAATCTGCATCAACAATCGGGGCTGATATGGGGACGCCGTTCCACTCAAAGGACCACTTTCTTTTTCCGGGCGTCAGCCACGCCTTGAGGATGATAAGCCGCGCCGGTTCTTCTCGGGTGCGTGTCTTCGCTCCCTCATCTACAATGGCAGCCGGCGCGGCGAGCGTTTCAAATTCCGTTCGTGGAACTGTAAGAATCGGAGAGGGGTCATCGATCTTAGCTGTGAGACCAAAGTCAGTGATCGCTTCGTCAATTTCTAATGCCCGGAATGTTCGACTTAGGTTATGTTGAACGTCAGCGTTATTTCTGACGTTGGGCATGGCCTCATAAACAGCGCGAGGAACAACCACCCTGTCGTCGCCATGCGTAATGATGACCTCTTTATGATTCACCACTATCTGAATTTTTGGATCATTCTTGATGACCTTCTCATAGATGAGGGTCGCGACAATTCCCCAGAAGATTGCGTCCGCCCCTCGCGAAAAAAATCCGCCTAGCCCTTTCTTAATTCTCCGGACAACTGCCCTGTAGCTTCCGGGACCTTGCGCCTCTAATCTAACCTCAACCGCTTGCCCCGGATTGATGACGGCGTTTACAGACCGAACCGTGTCTGCGAACGCGATGAGGGAATTTGCGAACGTGTAGGCGTCCACGCTCGCCAATGAGCCGCCGAAGTGGACGACTACATAGTCGCTCTCAAACTTTGTAAAATCGAGCGTTCCCACCAAGCCTCCCGTGCCCGGTGGCAACACTACAGGCATTTGCTCAACCTCCGATAGTCCCCGGCCGATAGTCCTTACGGCTGCGTTTAAACGATGCCGCATCTTGACTGTAGAAGAGGAGCTGAATTATGTTCACGTTGTGTTCCGCAGAATAGTGCCGTCTTCTAACATCGCCATGCAGACCCGGGCCGATACGCTGCGCTTTGCTATCGCCTTCGCGCTGCGAGGCGCTCGCAAGCTTGTCCGAGGACTAAGACAGGGCCTGAGCGAGGAAGAACGCTACCGAGTCGCTGACGACGTGGTGCAGCGATTGCAACAACACGGCGATCCGTGGCGATTGAATGAGAACTTGCCGGACGTTACTGGAAAGAGCCATTCAACGTGAGCGTCCAGGCGCTGCTCACTTAGCCGTGCGAAGCATCATTGAGGACCCGCGAGGAAATCCATGAAGGGCGCCGACGTGCTGGCAGAAATTGAAGACATTCTCCGAACGAAGCCCCCAATCGGGAATCTGTGTCAGGATACAGAAGAAACCTTCGGTTGGCAGGGTCGCGCAGTTGCGGTCATCGGACGGTGGAGTTTTGCCGCGCAGCGCGTGCTGAGAAAGCCCACCCGGCGTGAAGGCTTCTGCCTTCCTCCGATGTGAAGTAGGGTACGAATCAACGCCCTGGTAAGATAACAACATGAGCATTGAACAGCGCTTCGATATTCCGCTTGTGGCGTCGCTAGCGCTCAAAGAGAAGCAAATTCAGCAGAACTACCGGCCAATTATTGCCGTGCACAAATGGTTTGCGCGGCGGCCCGGCACTTTGTTTCGCGCATTATTATTGTCCGAGTTTGCTGAGGGGCGTCTCGATGAGACTTATTTTTTGGGCCACGATTTAAGTGGAAAGATTGTAGTCGATCCCTTTATGGGTGGCGGTAGCCCGCTGGTAGAAGCAAATCGGATTGGCTGCGACGTGTTGGGATTCGACATAAACCCAATGTCAACTTGGATTGTTCGCGAGGAGATTGAGCACCTCGATGTTGATAAATACAGTCGGGCCGCGAGCAGGCTGATCAGTCGTTTGGAGAGTGAAATCGGCGAGTTTTATCGCACCGATTGTTCTCACTATGGCGACAAAGAGGTTCCCGTAAAATACTTTCTGTGGGTGAAAACACTCGACTGCGAGAAGTGCAATCACAAGATTGATCTATTTCCTGGCTATCTTGTTGCCGATGATACGCGACATCCTAAAAATGTATTGGTATGTGCGAGCTGTGGCAATCTAAATGAAGTAAGTGATCTTGCACAGTCAGGCAACTGCTCATCTTGTCGGAGTGCTCTTAAAGTGCACGGCCCGGCGCATCGCGGTCGTTGCGCTTGCCCCAACTGTGGTCACGACAACAAATATCCACAAAAAGGGGCTGGCCCGCTTGGACATCGGCTATTTGCGATGGAGTACTTTAACCCAATTCGCAAAGAACAGCACATAGGGCGGTTTTTCAAAAAACCCGACGAAAATGATTTGGCACGCGTGGCAAAAGTTGAAGCGCGTTGGAAAACTTTGAAGCCACGATTTGTGCCTGAACAAGAAATTCTAGCCGGAGATGAATCGGATCGGCTGCATCGGTGGGGTTACCAGAAGTACTGGGAATTGTTCAATGCACGGCAGCTAGTTGGACTGGAATTGAGTTGTCGCCGAATTGCTTCTGAAAAGGACCCGCGCTTAAAGCAGGCGTTGGCGACTAATCTGTCTGATCTGCTACGCTATCAGAATATGCTGTGTCGGTACGATACAATGGCGCTCAAGTCGTTAGATATATTCTCGGTTCATGGGTTTCCGGTCGGACTCGTCTATTGTGAATCAAATTTGCTCGGGATCACGAATGGTAAAGGTACGAGTGTTGGTTCGGGCGGGTGGACCAACATCATTGAGAAGTACAAAAAGGCCAAGCGCTATTGCGATGCGCCCTTTGAAGTACAGCATCCGGGCGGAAAGAAGACTCAGGTGCCGATTCCGGGTGAGTGGATAGGCGAGCGTCGAGAAGGGGATCGCTCGCGCAGCGTAAAACTCAAATGCATTAGCGCCACAGAAGTACAGTTGCCACCGCAAAGCGTGGACGCGGTGCTAACTGACCCGCCGTATTTCGGCAACGTGCAGTACGCCGAACTCATGGATTTTTGCTTTACTTGGCTGCGATGCCTAGTTGGAACAGATGCCGATGGCTTCGACCAAATATCGACGCGGGCAGCCGACGAATTGACGGCTAATGTGACGGAGCGCCGTGGTTTAGTCCACTTCACGGAAGGGCTTGCGCGTGTCTACAAATCAATGGCGTGTGCCCTGAAACCGGGTGCTCCTTTGGCTTTTACCTATCACCACAACAAATTGGAGGCGTACCACGCTGTCGGTGTTAGCGTCCTTGACGCAGGCCTCACTTGCTCGGCAAGTCTCCCGTGTCCAGCAGAGATGGGCGGCTCAATTCATATTTACGGCACCGGGTCGTCCATCGTTGATACCGTGTTCGTTTGCCGAACCAATGGTGAGGTTAAACGTGGGCAGCTATTCTCCTCCATCACTGAGCTGACGCGAGTTGTCCGTGAGGATTTAGGGCAACTGCGGATCGCGGGCCTGAAACCATCCGCCGGCGACATTCGCTGTATTGTGTTTGGCCATATGACCCGCATGGCCATTTGGAATTTGCGTCCACATTGGGACACAACGCTGTCAACTATGGATAAACTCGGTTTATTCGAGAAGACTCTCGCGGGGATCGGGTCGTATCAGTCCGTCATCGATGCTCTCTTAGCGCGCGATACGCATATCATTCCTTCGGTGCAAGGCTTGCCATTATTCGGTCGGGACGAACGCGATGCCGTTGCGTTTTAGTGCAAATTTTTCCGATCCCAATCTCGACCTCGATCCATTCATCGATGAGGTCTTTGCTGAACTCAAGTCTGGATTTCTTGAGCTGCCAAAGGGACAAGGGTTCGTCGAGTACCCTATCTTTGAAAAAGGGTATCAAGCGGTAAAAAAGGCGACGCGCGATTTTAAAGCAACAAATTCCGCAGCCCTCACCGCGTGTGTGTACGACACGCCCATTGCCTTTATCGTCCTTCGAACGATTTTAGGCTTTACGCCGTCTGAGTGGGCTGATGTGACCTCTGAGCGCACTGGCGTTGCCGTGGATCAAGGGGCCGCTCGAACCCTGGATCGGCGTATCCGCGTCGCACCTTTGACGCCGCTCAAGGACAAGGGTTCGGTAACTGACCAACGCCTCAAAGCAATGGTGGCCGCCGCCGTTGAGATGCTTGAGCAGGGCACGGGGACGGTGGACCGCAAGCTCATTTTGCATCGCCTAGATAAAGTGGACACGGCGGACGGTATCAAAAGCGTTCAGCCAATCGCGGACATGGGCGTACCTTATCCTGTTTTGCTGTACGAGCGATTTCTCGGCCGACCGTTTGCGGGGCATCGTGACTCGGTCAGCGAACTAGTCGGCGACGTGGTGGAAAGCGCCATTGAGGATGTGCTGAGCAAGGCGGGTATAAGTTACCGGAAAACTAAGCGAGCTGAGCGAATAGTGGGCTTCGATCAAGCGCCGGATTTCATCATCCCGGACGAATTTAGCCCCGCTGTGGTTATCGAGGCAAAACTTACGGAAGACGATGGCACGGCGCGAGACAAAGTTACTCGCGTCCAGCAACTCGGGACGCTGCGGGATAGGAGCAAACTGAGGTACGAAGTGGTGGCCTGCATCGCCGGACGTGGGTTCAAGGTCCGGCGAAATGATATGCGCCGGTTGTTGCAGGCTACCAACGGAAAGGTGTTCACGCTTGAGAGTATCGATTACCTCGTAAAAGACACGCGCATTCGGGATTATGTGACTCGATAGAGCAATTATGCTTTTTGTACCGAAGGCAATCAGTGATAAGTCAAAATTCTACGGTGGGTAACTACAATGATGTGCGTAATTTGCGGCTCCCAAAGGCGGTTAGTGGCAAGTAAAAAATGCCATTCACTCGGCATGTGCGGATTAGAGTATCGGACGTATATGTGCTTAACCTGTGGGGACATTGACACGCGCTTGGTGCTAGACATTCCGTCTACTCGCGAGCAAATTGCGAATCCGCATTAAAGCGCAGTTAATTTGGCCTTAGTGCGCTACCGATGCCGGCGGGGCGCGATTTGTTTTTTTGGTGACGTCTTCCCGGAAGGTATCTTGTAATAACCATCTCGCTCGATTGCGTCGATTGCTTCGTCGTGCGAGGGACCAACGCCACGGGAACCCCGATTAAGTGTAACTGGCTTCATATAAGCCCACTTGCCGACCGGATGCTTGGGTAAGTTTGCGCCAGTCTTATCGGCTGTCACTATCTGAGCGCTTCCCGTAGTCCCCTTGAATATATGATATTTCGGCATTGGCGTATCCCCTCGATCTAGCAACAGACTTTAGCACACGATCACGAATAAAAGTTCAGCAATTGCCAGCGCTACAGTTGAGCGGTCTCCTCGTAATCCTTGATTATACTATCGTTGGTGTGCGCCAAGTGTTCCACGCTGCGGAGTTCGTTCACGCTTTCGTAGGAAAGGAACGTGCAACTTCGAGCCAACGGGCCTCGATCCAAGAGAGAAAATACGGGCCGCAACATTTCACGAAAGACTTTGTCGCGGCGTTCGTCAGGGGCGACTATATGAAGTCTAATGTCCATGTTCGGTTGGAGTGCGAGCAGGTCTGCCATTCGAAGTAAACCCGAATAGACTGCCGTAGTATGCTCCACTTCAAACGCGCGTGATATTGAACGTCCTTTCAGCCACAGAACATCAATCTGCTCGATGGTGTCCAAAGTCGTTTTGTCGTAATTGAGCGGAAGGTCTTCGAGGAGCGCGCCGCGCATCGTTTCGGAAACCAATTCGCGGATTCGCGCTCGATCACCTCTGGGTATCCAGATTTTAAATCCCATTATGGTGCCAATTTCGGCGAGCTTGGCTTGAATTTGGAGAGACTGGCGTACATCGGGCGGTCTTGTTTCGACGGTGGCGGCCTCCTTCTCGTCATCTTCATCGTCGCCCGGCACAGTAACTGTTACTTCGCCCTCAACGGTTTTTATTGTTCGCTCCGGTGCCCAGCGCGCTTTGAATTTCGAGTCGTAAAAATCAAAGACCTCTGATGGATTGTCTTTGTGTAGGTGTGTGCGTAAAGCGAATAGCGAGTCGTCCAGTTGCTTGTCTTTCCAGTGTTGCGTGTCTTTTTTCGAGGCTACTTCAAATGCGCTGAGGATACTTCGCCGATCATTGTTTGACGACATGCGCTCAACCCGGTCTGGAAATGCGAAAAACCGCAGCATATGCCGAAACTGTCGGCTTCCTTCGCGCGGAACTGAATCGATCCAGTCGATAAAAGAATCGTAATTAGTCAAGACATTGCGCCGGGCGGCGGTCTCGCGCTGCTTCAAATCGCGCGTTAACTCAATCAAATAAGTCATCTCGGCGGGTCGATAGTTATTGAATCCTGGACCGCCTGATCCGATTCCGTTGAGGACTTGGTCGCGTAAAAGCGGATTATCGGGTGGAACTTGTGTTCCGGATAGTGCCCACAGGCTCACCACTTGTTGACGCTTGGTGGCAGACTTCATATTCGACGGGAAAAGGAGTAGCGCCCACAGCATCTCGGCCATTAGCCGTTGTGCTGAGGGGGAGGCTCCGCTCATCTGCTTTTTCAACTTCGTCATGAAATCATCCGATCCATAATCCGGGTGATCTACGAATGCGTGATGCACCTCCGTAACGAGTGCCGTCGTCCACAATGGCCCCTGTGAAAATACGGAGCCGTCTTCAATCAGGCATGTTCTGATCCACTGCTCCGCCGCAGCGAGGGTTGAGGAAATGTCTCGGTCATGAACTTGGCGCGCCATAAAGACTCCGCGGTGCCGGCCTCTGATACCTCTGTCCCGCGGCGGCTCGTATGTTTGCACGACCGCGCGGAGCATACCGTAGCAAACGCGAGGGTGATGATAGGAACGGTACGTGAACCGTTTGCTACCATTTTGCTACCCAACTCAGAAGCACAAGAGCATACCACGCGCGACGCGGTAGACCGCCCGCACGAAATTCACTGACAAATCAATACTCGATGGGCCGGCCGACCACGGGCTGTAATAGTTGAAACCAGTTTTCAAGACCGCTGCCTTAAACCACTCGGCCACCCTTCCGGAACGCGGCTTGGAATTAGAGCGAATGCGCGGGCAATGCTACCGGCTAAGCCTGAAATATTTCATGTGGCCGGGGGTCATCAGGCCGCCGCGATCCGCCGTTCCGCAATGATCCATTCACTATGGAACCCGGCTTGCCCATTTCCGCCACAATCTGACCACGCTGAAATTCAATAAATCCCCGTGGGATGAGGGACATGGCGGGTCGCGGCAGCTCGGCGGTCAGTGGTTTGTTGCGCGTCGCCGCCTGCGGCGCGCTTTGCCTTGTGCTCGCCCATTGCTCCAATAATAGGGGTGTCGACGCCCGCTACGGCGTCTCCGCGAGCGAACGTATCGTCCCGCCGGGCGAGCCGGTGCCCAAGGGCGGCGGCGTCTATCGGGTCGGCAATCCTTATGTCGTCGCCGGCCGGGTCTATGTTCCCGAGGACAATCCGCACTACCGCGCCGAGGGCGTCGCGTCCTGGTACGGCTCCGACTTCCACGGCCGCGAGACCGCCAATGGCGAGATTTTCGATTCCGACAGTATTTCGGCGGCGCATCCGACGTTGCCGTTGCCGAGTTACGTGCGGGTGACCAATCTCGGCAATGGCCGTTCGCTTATCGTGCGCGTCAACGATCGCGGCCCCTATGCGGCCAATCGGCTGATCGATGTGTCGAAGCGGGCCGCGCACTTGTTGGGCTTCACGGTCCGCGGCACCGCTTTCGTACGCGTGGAATATGTCGGGCGCGCGCCGATCGAAGGCTCCGACGACCGCCTGCTGGAGGCGACGCTGCGCGAGAACGGTCCGGCGCCGGCGCCGTGGGATACCCGGCTCGCCGCCACCAGCCTCATTCCGTCGTTCCCGCCGCAGCCGCAACCGCCGTCGCTCCGCAATCAGCGGCTTGCCAGCGCCGCTCCGGTCGAAACCGCAAGCGACGCCTTGCCGGTATCGAGCCCGGGCCAAACGGTTCCCAGTCAGGTGATGTCGTATGCCGACGCTCCCGACGGCGCCGACGGCACCGCGCAATTCCTCAACGGCCGCGGCCTCTATTGATCTGAACGGCCCGCGATGATGTGTTGCGCCCGATTGCGGGTTCGCGCCCTATTTTGCCCGCGATGTATCGGCGACAATGGCGCCAACCGCGCCAATCGCGGCGGAGGCGGATTTGCATAACGGGTTTCGCGAAAGACCGGGCGGGATGCTCTTTGGCGCGGCGCTCGGCGCATTTGTCGCCGCGAGCATCGCCGTCGCGCAGGCCGCACCGGCCGCCGCGCCGAAAAAGGAGGAGGGATTCCAGACCAGCATTCCGGCCGCCATCCTGCTCGATCCCGACAGCGACAGCGTCTTGCTTGAAAAGAACGGCGACCAGCCGGTCGAGCCGGCAAGCCTCGCCAAGCTGATGACGCTCGAATACCTGTTCAACGAGATAAAACAGGGCCGGGTCAAGCTCGACGACGAATACATCATCAGCGAAAACGCCTGGCGCAAGGGCGGCGCGCCGTCGCACGGCTCGACCATGTTTGCGGCGATCCACAGCCGGGTCAAAGTGTCGGACCTCATTCAGGGCATCATCGTCGACTCCGCAAACGACGCCTGCATCGCGGTCGCCGAAGCGCTCGCCGGCAACGAAATCGCGTTCGGCGATGCGCTCACCAAGCGCGCCCGCGAGATCGGTCTGGAGCATTCGACTTTCGCCAATGCCACCGGCTTCTCGGATCCGAAGCTGCGCGTCACGGTCCGCGACATGGCGGAACTGGCGCGCCATATCATCCAGACCTATCCCGATTTCTATCCGGATTTTGCCGAGCGCGACTTTACCTGGAACAATATCCGCCAGGAAAATCGCAATCCGCTGCTCGGCATGGGCATCAGCGCCGATGGGGTGAAGACCGGTGAGACCGCGGAGGCGGGCTTCAATCTGGTCGGCTCCGCCGTGCAGGACAATTTGCGGCTCATCGTCGTGGTCACCGGCGCCAAGACCGACAAGGAGCGCGCCGACGAAGCCAAGAAGCTGCTCGATCTCGGCTTTCACGGCTTCGAATCCCGCGTCATCTTTGCCGAAGGCCAGACCATCGGCTCCGCCAAGGTGTTTGGCGGCGACAGGGGCTACGTGCCGCTCGTCGCCCCCGGCCTGATCAAGGTGATGATGCCGCGCAATTCCACCGATCGCCTGATCGCGCGCATCGTCTATACCGGACCGGTGCCGGCGCCGGTCGCCAAGGGTCAGACGGTGGCCAAGCTCAAAGTCTGGCGCGGCGACAACCTCGCGCTCGAAGTGCCGTTGCAGGCGGCCGACGACGTCGGCACGGGAACGATGTCGCAGCGCGCCATGGACGGCGCGACCGAACTGATGATCGGTCTGTTGCGCGCA
>Ga0181526_10000964_pt1 | contig 28807 bp, 28 predicted proteins | sample PEATcosm2014_Bin_35_FD_119750 | JGI IMG/M metagenome (GOLD analysis project Ga0181526, IMG submission 119750) | Peatland microbial communities from MTU Mesocosm Facility, Houghton, MI, USA - PEATcosm2014_Bin06_30_metaG | ecosystem: Environmental > Terrestrial > Soil > Wetlands > Peat | place...
CCGATGAACGGCGTGATCGGCATGAACGACCTGCTGCTCGACACCGAACTCGACGACGAACAACGCTCCTACGCCGAACAGGTCGCCCGCTCCGGCGACCAGATGATGGCCGTGATCAACGACATCCTCGACCTCTCGAAAATCGAAGCGGGCCAGTTCGAGCTGGACATCGCCGACTTCGACCTGCGCGAGACGATCGAGCAGGCCTGCGCGGCTGCCAGTTTCGAGGCCCGGGCCAAGGGTCTGCGGGTCGAGCTCGAATTCGCCGAGGAGGTGCCATCCCTCGCGCGCGGAGACGGCAGGCGCCTGCAGCAGATCCTGTTGAACCTGGTCGCCAACGCCGTCAAGTTCACCGCGCAGGGTGCTGTCACGGTGACCGTGACGAGCAGGCCCGGCCGCGAAGGCGGCGCCCTGGCCCGCGTCGAGGTGTCGGATACCGGCATCGGGATCGACCCGGCGGCGCTCGAGCGCATGTTCGAGCCGTTCGAGCAGGCCGACATCTCGACGACCCGCAACTACGGCGGCACCGGCCTCGGGCTCGCGATCGCGCGCGAGCTGATCGAACGCATGGGCGGGCACATCGGGGCGGCCAGCGAGCCCGGCGTCGGCAGCACCTTCTGGGTCGAGCTGGAGCTGGCAACGGCGTCGGAGCAGGCGGAGCAAGATCACGCCGCGAGCGGCCTCGCCGCGCAGTCGCACTGAACGCACGGTGGTCTCCGCTGCGATGCGCGTGGACGCCTTAGCGCGCACGACCGACGTCCTGCGCGAGCCGCGTGGGCGCCGGCGTTGGCGTGACGGCAAGTGCTGCCGCGAGCCGGGCGCGCGGTGATCGGCGCCCGCCGCACGCGCGCGTTGGGCCGAGCCAGAGAACGCCGGGCCGAGCGGGCGCTGCCGCAATAGCCGCGCCCCGCCGCGATCCGCCCCGCGCTGATCCCGCGCGCCGCGCAAATCCACGCGTTCACGCGTCAGCGATGCGCGCCCCAGGGACGCTCACGCACCGACGGTGCGGACGAGTAGCCCCGCCCGCGTCCAGGCCCGTTCAGGCGCTGCGACGGCGGCCGAAGCGCATCAGCAGGCCGGCGCCGAGCATCCCGCCCGCGACACACAGCAGGACCAGGAGCCACCAGGAGGGGCCGCTCGACAGCGGGGTTGTCGCGGCGACGCTCTGCGAAGCGCCGGCGGCGGCTGTCGCGGGCTGCGTGAGGGTGTACGTGGCGGCGGACGCCAGTTTCTCCACGGAGCCGCAGCCGGTCGCCGTAGCGGCGACGTCGTAGTTGCCCTCACTGAGCGCTCCGGGCCATCTGAAGGGATAGGCGATCTTGTCGCCGGGAAGGATCGTGCCGAGCGTCTGGGTGTCCGTCGTCGTCCCGCTCCCACCGGTGATCGCGAGCTTCAGCTGGGGATGGCAGAGCAGGTGGCCGTCATCCTCGAGCGTGACGACGACCGAGGGGACGTCGGTTCCGGGCAGCGGCGCGAGCGCGAGCGAGTAGATCCGCAGGTGCTTTGTCGCTTGGCCCGGCACCTCGATCTCGACGCCGACGACCGTGCGCACGTTCACGGTCACCGCGAAGGTGCCGCCCGAGGTGGTCGGATGCACCGCTTCGAACGCGAGTCCGGCGAGGTGATCGCCGCGCGTCGCGTACCGGGGCACCCGGACGACGAAGCCGACGTCGACCGAGGCCTGCGGCGCCACCGTGATCAGCCCCGTCGCGGGGGTGAGCCATGCACCGGCGCCAACGCTCGCCGTGTCACGGTTGGCGTAGACGACGCCGGAGGTGACCCCGGTCAGCCCGTCGACGGCGTTTACCTCGAGCGTCAGCGGCGTCGCGTTGTCGTTCGTCACGACGGCGTCCTCGTGAAGCGTGCTGCCGTCCCGGGCGTGGATGATGAAGTAGGCGCGGGTTGCCAGGTTGTTCGGGTCGTAGTTCGCGGGACGCACGCCGAAGCCGCCGATCGTCGCGGCCGACGCGGGGAGCGCCGCCACGGCGAGGCCGCTGAGCGCCGCGCAGGCGGCGATCAGTGCGGTCACCCGAAGGGATCCTGGCCCGCGACGCATCGCCTACGGCCCGCTGACCAGCGAGAAGGTCCAGGTGGACGTGTAGGCGGTGCCGCTGGCGACGGCGTTTGCCGGAATCGCGAGCGTGAAGGTGGGCGTGAACGACTGGTCGCCCATGCCGGTGTTCGCGGACGCGTCGAAGAGCTTGGTCGCAGTCGGTGCCGTCGTTGCGGCTGGAAGCGTATAGGGGAAGCTGACGGTGTTCGTCGCCGTTGTACATCCCGTCGCGCCGGCGTCACAGCTCGCCGTCGGAGCGCTCTGAACCGTCGTCGCCGTCGTCGGCAGCGTGTGGCTTCCCGAGGTGAAGGTCGTCGAGGTGGCGGTCACGTTCCAGCCGGAGCCGGATCCCGTGGCGTCGCCGATGTCGAACGCGAGCGTGGAGGTGATCGACTGGTTGGTGCCGTTCAGCGTCGTCGTGGGAAAGGTCAGCGTCGCCGCCGGGGTGCTGTTGATGAACGCGAGGCTGCCGGCACTGAGCGTCACCGATGCCGTCGTGGCTCCCTGCGAGGCTGCCGGCAGCGCGAACAAGCCGACTCCGGCGAGCGCGCACAGCGCGCCCAGCCACCTCCATCGCTTCCTTACGATATGCATCGTTCGACTCCTCATATCTTCAAATCGTGTTTGATTCCAAGCGACCTTTTGAGCCCTCTCGACATCCGCGTCGGCGATCCTGAGCAAGGAAAGGCGTCTTGCAAAAGCCGGCACCGGCGCTGCCCCGGACATCCGCGCGGCAGGCGATTCGCGGCCGCGGTCGCGACCGCCACGGTGTTCGCGCTGCTGACGATCGGCGCCTCGAGTGCGGCGGCGGCGATCGCGAAGGTCCAGGCCGGGACCTACCTCTCGCAGGCTGCCTCGACCTCGATCACGCCGACGCTCTCCAGCGCGAGCACCGCCGGCAACCTGCTGGTCGGGATCGTCACGACCGGCGCGAACACGACCGTCACCGCGCCCACCGGCTGGGTCAAGGCCGCCGCCATCTACACCTCCGGCGTCGGATCGACCCAGATCTGGTACTACCCGAACAACGCGGGCTCGATCACGAGCGTCAAGTTCTCGCTTTCGGCCTCCGACACGGCGGTCGCGCAGCTGAGCGAATGGTCAGGCGTGGACAAGGTCTCGCCGCTCGACGGCAGCGGCACGGCGACCGTCACGACGTCGACCAAGACACCCGCGGTGTCGGCCACCGCGGCTGACGGCAACGAGCTGGCGATCACGGCCTTCCGCGCGAGCACCGGCAGCAGCGGAAACACCTTCACGACCGGCTCTGGATGGACCAACCTGATGCCCGCCCACACCGTGTCGGTCACCGGGGACTACGAGATCGGGCCTGCCGCCGGCACGGTCAGCGAGACCGAGACGGCCGCGACCACCGCGACCTGGTCGGCTGCGATCGCGACGTTCTTCGGCGGCTGCGGCGGCGGCTCGCTCGGGCTCACCCCGCCCTCGACCGCGCCGTTCGGGAGCCTCACGCTGAACGGCAGCAACCAGAGCTTGACCGCGAACCTCGCCTTCACCCCCAGCGACGCCACGGGCAGTTCGAGCGGATGGAACCTGGACGGCACCTCGACGACCTTCACCGCCGGCACTCACACGCTGCCGACGACGGCGACGACGGTCACCGCCGCCTCGGTGGCCGCGGCCTCCGGCACCTGCCGCCTGCCGACTAACTCGATCGCCTACCCGGTCACGCTCCCGGCGGCCGCGACCGCGCCCGCCGCGGTCAAGCTCTACGATGCGGCGGCGAACACGGGCCTCGGCACCTCCACGCTGACGCTGACGTTCAAGCTCAGCCTGCTTCCCAACGTTTTCACCGGCGCGTACAGCTCAACCTGGACCTTTACGATCGCCAGCGGACCGTGACGGTCCGCATCCACGGATCCAAATCCGCAGCAACGTGCGGCAGTCCATGTGAAACGCATGTAACACGACCGGGCGCTCAGCTACCCTTTTGGGCATGGAGGCTTCCGGCGGCGAGTGGGTCGCTCCGAGCACCGCGAACGGCAACGTGCGCGCCGACCCCGTCTATGTCGTCAAGGCCCGCCTGTTTCGCACGCTCGGCCATCCCGTGCGGATCCGCATCTTCGAGCTGCTGCGCGACGGTGAGCGCAGCGTCAGCGACCTCCAGATCGAGCTGAACCTCGATTCGAGCGGCACCTCGCAGCACCTCTCCGCGCTGCGCCAGCTCGGGCTGCTCGACAGCCGCCGCGTCGGCACGAGCGTCTTCTACCGCATCGCGGACCCACGCGTCACGGACCTCCTGGCAACCGCCAAGCAGATCCTCACCTCCGCGCTGACCGTGTCTCACTCGCTGCTCGGCGGCCTCGCGGCCGTGCCGCGCGAGGACGCCCCGGACCAGTAGCGCTCACCGGCCCCAGTCACGCGCACGCACCGCGCCCGGCCGCCCCGGCCGGCGACGCGCGGCGCAGACTGTCAGAGTTCGCCCCCCGGCGGCGGCGGCGGGCTTTCAACGTTGAGCAAGTCAAACCGATACCAGGCCGGTCGGGACGCGGCGGATCGCTCGGGTGCGGGGACCGCCGCGACGGCGCCGCCGGCGGCCAGGCGCGGCAGCGCACCGCCGGAGCATCGGCGTGTGGGCAAGCACGCCGACGGCGGGCATGACCTCAGCGTCACCGGCGGCCTCGCCGCCCTCAGTCTCGACGCGCTGTCGAGCGTCGCCTACGGCCCGGAGGCGATGGTGCTCGTGCTCGCGGCCGCCGGCTCGGGAGCGCTGCGCTTCACCGTCCCGCTGACCCTGGTGATCACCGGGATGCTGGCGCTGCTGGTGATCTCCTACACGCAGGTGATCGCCGCGCACCCCGAGGGCGGCGGCGCCTACGCGGTCGCGAAGGTCAACCTCGGCCGCGTCCCGGCGCTGCTCGCGGCGGCGTCGCTGGTCGTCGACTACGTGCTGACCGTCGCGGTCAGCCTCGCGGCCGGGGCGGCGAGCCTCGGCAGCGTCTTCCCGGCCCTCGCGCACCACCTGCTGTTGGTCAGCCTGATCGGCCTGGCGCTGCTGACCGCGGTCAACATGTTCGGCATCGCCGAGTCGGCGAGGCTGCTGATGCTCCCGACCGCGGTCTTCATCGTGAGCATCGTCGCGGTGATCGTCGTCGGGCCGTTTCATCCCCATCCGGTGGCGACGATCGGCACGAGCCTCGGCCCGATCCGCCCGACGACCGCGCTCGGGATCGTGCTTATCCTGAAGGCCTTCGCCTCGGGCTGCTCGGCGGTCACGGGCGTCGAGGCGATCGCCAACGGCGTGCCCGCCTTCCGGGTGCCGCGCGTGCGCGCCGCTCAGCGCACGGAGATCTCGCTCGGCGTGCTGCTCGGCGTGATGCTGGTCGGGCTCGCGCTGCTGATCCGCGCGCACCACGTGGTGCCCCGCGGCGGCGTGACGATCCTCGCCCAGATCACCGCCGGCGCGTTCGGGACCGGCTGGCCCTTCTACGTCTCCAACCTCGCCGTCACGCTCGTGCTGGCGCTCGCCGCGAACACGAGCTTCGGCGGCCTCCCGGTGCTGATGAGCCTGCTCGCCAAGGACCATCGCCTTCCGCACCTCTTCTACCTGCGCGCGGAGCGACCGGTCTACAGGCACGGGATCGTCGCGCTCGCGCTCGCGGCGACGCTGCTCCTGATCGCCGTCGACGCCCAGACCAGCCGGCTGATCCCGCTGTTCACGATCGGCGTCTTCATCGGCTTCACGATCAGCCAGCTCGGGCTCGTCCGCCACTGGCGCGGCCTGCGTCCCCCGCGCTGGCGCCTGCGGGCGGCGGTCAACGGGACCGGCGCCGCGATGACCGCGGTCGCCGTGCTCGTCTTCCTGTCGACGAAGTTCCTCGCCGGCGCCTGGGTCGTGACGATCGCGATCCCGCTGCTGATGGTGCTGTTCTGGCAGACCGAGCGCTACTACGCCGATGTCGCCGTCGACCTGCAGCTCGGCCGCACCCCCGCTCCGCCGCGCCGGCGCAACAGCATCGTCGTCGTTCCCACCTCGACCGTGACGCTGCTGACCCAGCGCGCGTTGACCGCCGCGCTGTCACTCGGCGACACCGTCGTCGCGGTGGCGGTGGCGGGCGACGAGCAGGAGAGCGAGTCGATCAGGCGCGCATGGCAGCGGTGGAACTGCAGCGTCCCGCTGGAGGTGCTGCTCGACCCGCACCGCTCGCTCGTGCGCAGCGTCCTGCGCTACGTCGAGTCGATCGACGCGGACGCGACGATCACCGTCCTGATTCCCCAGATCATCCCGAGCAAGCGCCGCCACGAGATCCTCCACAACCAGCGGGCGAGGCTGCTCGAATCGGTGCTCAAGGCGCGCACCGACGGCGTCGTGATCGCGACGCTGCCGTTTCACATCAACGACTGAGACGCCGCCGCGCAGCCCCGCCGCCGCGCGCCCGCCTAGCCCTTGGCGAGCGCCTCGAAGTTCTCGTACAGCCGCGGCTCGCCGAAGCGTTCGCGCTGCTTCAGCGCGGCCGGGCCGACCCGCGACCAGATCCCCTCGACCCACAGCCAGTCGTTGACGAGCTCGGTGTTGAGCAGGCCATGCTTGGTCAGCGTGCCAATCGACTCGCCGAACATCAGCATCGTGCGCACCGCCTCGTCGTTCATCGCGTCGGCCCCGCTGGGGTCGAAGTCGTCGGCGAAGACGTGCGGCATCGCGTCCTGGAGCCCGAGCGAGGTTCCCCACTGAGCGATCTGGATCATCAGCTGAGCGTCCTGCACCGTTGGTGGCGCCATCTCTCTCTCCTCGGTCCGTATTGATCTTTAGGGCGCCGGCATTGCCGGCGATGGAGGCCGAGCGCGAGCGGCGCGGCCGCTACTGCCAGATCTTGACGGATTGCAGCTGCAGGGACGAGGGAAACGGTGTCGTGGAGTCCGGCGCGCCGCCCCACACCGAGCTTCCGGCCGCGAGGTCGGCGACGATGTAGTAGCCGCTGCCGTCATCCATCACCCAGGGGTAGCCGGCGGCGAGCGCCTCGGCCTGGTCGTATTGGGCGTAGGCGACACCGTCGAGCGCCCAGGTGAGCAGCCCGGGCTGCCAGATCAGCTGGTAGTCGTGGTAGCCCGCCGAGGCATCGGCTGACATGTGCGTCGCCTGCGTCTCGCCCCAGTCGGAGGGCGCCCAGCCGTGCAGGCTGCCGTAGACGGTGTGGGTGTCGGCGAGCAGCATCTCCTGGACGTCGATCTCGCCCCACGGGTTGCTCCCGTTCGGCTGGTCCAGCCACAGTCCCGACCACAGGCCCTGACCCGCCGGCATCTTCGCGCGGAAGTCGATCATGCCGTGGTCGAACGCGTAGCCGCCCTCGGTCGAGATCCAGCCCGATTGGTAGGCGTAGCCGTCGGCCGCCTGATTGCTGACCGAAAGCGCGACGCTCGAGCCGGTCATCGCGACCTCTGAGGAGTTGAAGATCGTGCCGGCGAAGCCGTGCGTGTTGTCGTTCGAGGCCGTCCAATCGGCCGGCAGGCTCGAACCGGTGAATTCGTAGTCCTCGACCAGGTTCGTGTACGTCGCGACCGGCGCGAACCCCGCCGGAAGCGTGATCGCCAACGAACCCAACGCAACGCTGGAAGCAGTCGAACCGGTCGAACCTGTCGAACCTGTCGAGCCTGTCGAGCCGGTGGACCCCGTCGACCCACTCGAGCCCGAGGAGGCGGTGGTCTTTCCGGCCGGGGCAGGCCGACGGGGACGGATCCGCGAAATCGTCACGGTCAGCGCCGTCTTGGCCCGCTTCGCGTGAGCGCGAATGGTGAGCGTGCCCGTGTTGACCACGATGTTTGCGCTGAGCCTCGCCCGGCCTCGGCGGCCGGTCGTGACGCGACGCGAAAGCGTGCCGATCCGCACCTCGATGACGTTCCCGCGCGCGCCGGGGCGCCCGGCGAAGCGGGTGGTGATCGCGACATGGACGTCGTAGCGGCCAGTCGATGCCACATGGCGGTGGAGCACCGTGGCGGGCGCCCTGTGCTGCGCGGCCGAAGCCGGAGCCGGCAGCGCCGCGGCGGTGAGCAACAGCGGGGCGCTTGCGAGGGCGACGGCGGCGATCGTCTTCAGCGCGCGGCGAGAGAGGTTCATAACACTGCTATCGGGGACCTCCCTGCGCGCCGCAATGAAACTTGCAGAACCCGGACGTTCGTACGAGCGCCTAGAACGTCCGCCGAAAACGGCGTCGCATTTGGCGCGTGCGAGCTCGCCCTACCCGCGCTCCACGTTCGCTACAGGTCGCTACATGAGTAGTGAAGCTGTCCGAATCGAGTCAGGAACGCTGCGCGCGCTGCGCGAGCGCAGCGCGCAAAGTGGCGAGCCGATCGTGCGCCTGGCGCAGCGCTACATCAGCGAGGGAATGCGACTCGACCGCCATCCTGGGATGTCTTTCGCGACGGACCTGCGGGACGACGTGCCGTCGTCATTGGCGGGCCCGACGTGTGGGAGGTGGTCGCCGCCGCGCGCGCGGCACCCGAGCGCGGCGCGGAGTTGGTCCGCGCGCTGGCTGCGCGGATCGGTACGTCCGTCGAGAGGGTCCGCACGGCGGTTGGCTACTACGGCGAGTTCCCAGAGGAGGTCAACAGCTTCATCGCGGCAAACGAGCGGGAAGCAGAACAACTGGAGCGGGCGCTCGAGAACGAGCGGCGCCTACTCGGATGAGCTGCTGCTTGACGAGATGTACACAGGGGTCGTGGCCGAGCAGCTGAGAGCACGCAGCCACGACGCCGCCTCCCTACACGATCCGAAATACCGCGCGCTGGAAGGTGCGCCTGACGAGGATGTCTGGGCCGCCGCATCGCCGACGGCCGAGCGCTGGTGACAGAGAACGTCACGGACTTCCGCCGCATCGAGGCACGGGCACTCGCGGCCGGCGAGCGCACCGCTCAGCTCATCCTGACCACCGACCGCCGGTTCCCGCGCGGCGATCCGGGAACGATCGGGCGCCTCGTGCTCGCCCTCGACGAGCTTCTCACGGCGTCACCCGACACGACCACGACGCTCTTCGTGACCCCGATCACGAGCCCATCGAGCCGGACCTGACCGGCCCAGAAACGCGCGGGGCCGAGCATCCCGGACGCCGCGGCGGCGGACCCGAGCACGGTGGTCTCGATCGACGGCGCCGTCTTCCTCCTCCCAGCCTCGATCAACTCCGATGCGCCCGCGTTCGTGAAGGCTGCGGCGAACTGCGGATTGCCCTACGGTGGAGGAAACGGGCCGCGACCGGCGGCTGACGCGCCGGGAGGCCGCGAACCGCAAGCACCACAATGAGCACACCGAACCACGAGACAGCGCCTCCCACGAGACCCGGGCCAGTCCCAGCCGATGACGACCAGGCGGTCACCGGCGCGGGCGGTGGGGTCGGCGGCAGCGCAGGCGTTGACGTGCCGGTCGCGCCGTCTGGCGGGGCCGAGGAGGCGCCGTGGTCGCGATCGCCTCTGCGCGGCGCGCTGGGCGGGCGCGGGCGCCGGCGCGCGGCGTCCATCGTGGCGGTGCTGGTGGTGGTCGCGGTCGTGGTCGGCGTGGTCCTCGCCACGCGGTCCTCGCCCACCACGCGCGCGAGCACCGTGGCCGTCAATGGCGCCGCCACGGTGCAGCGGCGCGATCTGGTGGAGACCGATACCGAGCCGGGGACGATCGGCTACGCCAACCCGCAGACCGTCTACGACGAACTGGGCGGGACGCTCACCTGGCTGCCGAGCGTCGGCCAGCTGATCAAGCCCGGCCAGCGGCTGTTCGAGGTCGACGGCCAGCCGGTGATCCTGATGGACGGGACGACTCCCGCCTACCGCGATCTGACCGCCGGCGATGCCGACGGCCAGGACATTCTGGAGCTCAACCGGAGCCTCGTGGCGCTCGGGTTCAACCCGGACGGGATCGTCATCGACGATGCCTGGCAGCCGGCGACGAGCGCCGGCGTCAGGGCGTTCCAGGCGTCGCTGGGAGAGACCGCTACCGGCAGCCTGCCGCTCGGTCAGGTCGTGTTCCTGCCGGGCGACCAGATCGTCGGGGCGGTCGACGTCAACCTCGGCTCGAGCAGCGGTGGTGGCGGCGGCGCAGGCCCGTCGTCGTCGGCGTCCGGCGCCGGCGGGAGCGCCACGCCGACTCTGCAGACGACCTCGGCGAACCTGATCGTGACGGTCGACCTTCCGGCGAGCTCGCAACGCGAGGCGCGGGTCGGTGAGCAGGTGTCCGTGGAGATGCAGGCGGGGAACGTGGTCGATGGCGTGATCACGGCCGTGAGCTCGGTTGCCGCCAGCAGCCCGGGCAGCGCCAACGGTTCGCCCTCCTCGAGCTCGCAGGCGACGATCCCGGTGACGATCAAGCTGAAGGGGCATATCAGTGGAGCGGGGCTTGACCAGTCGGCCGTCAGCGTGAGCTTTGCGCAGGCGGTCGCAAACAGCGTGCTCTCGGTCCCGGTCACCGCCCTGCTGGCGACCGCGGGCGGTGGCTTCGTGGTGCAGGAAGCTGTGGCGCCACACAGGCTGATCGCGGTCACGACGGGACTCTTCGCCGCCGGCTACGTGCAGATCTCCGGCCCTGGGATCCACACCGGCCTGCAGGTCACGGACTCGCAGGGCTGATGGTGATGGCTGTCGAGCTCGGACCGACCGGCGCCGGCGCGAGCAAAGAGGTGCGGTTGGACCGACCCGCGCCGGCGGGCGGCATTGCGCTCGCGCTCGACGGCGTGGTCAAGGAGTACCCGGGCGGGGTGTTCGCGTTGCGCGGCGTCAGCGTCGAGATCCCCGATCGCGATCAGGTGGCGGTGGTCGGCCCGTCGGGGTCGGGCAAGACGACGCTGTTGACGATCATGGGCACGCTCGAGCGACCGACCGCCGGCCGCGTGCAGGTCGCCGGCCATGATGTGGGAAGCGCGTCAGACGGCGAGCTGGCGGGGCTTCGCGCGCACGAGATCGGGTTCGTCTTCCAGGAGTTCCACCTGCAGGAGGCGATGAGCGCCACCGACAACGTCGCGCTCGGGATGCTGTACACCGGGGAGCCGCTCGGCCGTCGCCGGCGGGCTGCAAGGGTCGCGCTCGAACGGGTCGGCCTGGCGCACCGGCTCGACTTCAAACCGAAGCAGCTCTCCGGCGGGGAGCGTCAGCGGGTCGCGATCGCGCGTGCGATCGCTGGGCGCCCGCGGATCATCCTCGCCGACGAACCGACCGGCAATCTCGACCAGGCCTCCGGCCGCGAGGTGATCGGGCTCCTGCACGCACTCGCCTCCGAAGGCGCGACGCTCGTGCTGATCACGCACGACCCCACCGTCGCCGGCACCTTTCACCGGCAGGTGCAGATGCGCGACGGCGAGATCGTCGCCGACCAACGGCAATGAGCGCCGATGCCGCCGGACGCGTCGAGACGCTCCCGCGACGGGACAGCATCAGCCGCTCGCGCCTGCCGGCGCGCGAGCTGCTCGGGACCGCGCTGCAGGGCTTCGGCACGCGCCGCCTGCGCGCGGCGCTGTCGGCGCTCGGGATCGCGATCGGGATCGCTGCGATGGTCGCCGTCGTTGGTGTCTCAGCCACCAGCGAGGCCAACCTGCTCGCCGAGATCGACGCGCTCGGCACGAACCTGCTGACCGTCGCGCCCGGCCAGAGCTTCCTCGGCCAGCAGCAGGCGCTGCCCGACACCGCCGTGCCGATGATCGACCGCATCAGCAACGTGCTCGATGACGCCGCGGTCTACCAGGTCTCGCAAAACGTGTACCGCACGGCGCTCGTGCCGGCGGAGCAGACCGGCGGGATCGGGGTCGACGCCGCCGGTGAGAACCTGCCGCAGGTGATCGGGGCGCGGATGCTCTCCGGGCGCTTTCTCGGCGCGGTCGCAGACCGCTACCCCGAGGCCGTACTGGGCTCCGAGGCCGCACAGGTGCTGCAGATACCCAAGGCCGGCGGCCACATCATGGTCTACCTCGGCAGCAGGTGGTTCGACGTGATCGGGATCATGAGCTCCGCCACGCTCGACACCTCACTCGACTCCCAGGCGTTCATCAGCCTGCCGGTCGCCGAGCGCGTCTTCGGCGTGCAGCCGAACCCCAGCACGATCTACGTGCGCGCCAACCAGAACGACGTCATCGGCGTCTCCAACCTGCTCGCCGCCACCGCGGACCCCCAGGAGCCCTCCGGCGTCGAGGTCAGCCGCCCCTCCGACGCGCTCGAGGCGCGTGCGGACGCCAAAGGCCAGTTCACCACCCTGCTGGTCGGGCTCGGCGCGGTCGCGCTGCTGGTCGGCGCGATCGGAATCGCGAACATCATGGTCATCTCGGTACTCGAGCGGCGCGGAGAGATCGGGCTGCGTCGCGCACTCGGCGCAACCCGCCGCCACATCACGCTCGAGTTCCTGGCCGAGTCCGCGCTGCTCGCCGCGATGGGCGCGGTCGCCGGACTGATCCTCGGCGCCGGAGCGACCCTGATCTACGCCCATGCCAAGAACGAGCCGTTCGTCGTGCCGCTCTACGCGCTGATCGCCGCACCCGCAGCCGGCCTGCTGATCGGCGCGATCGCCGGCCTCTATCCATCGATGAAAGCCGCGCGGCTCAGCCCCACCGAAGCGCTCCGGGCGACCTGAAACGGAACCTGCTTGAGATCGGTGATCCGTGTCGCCGGTCCTCGGCAGACTCAGCGAAGAAGTCCGAGATCGGGCTGGTAGCCGCGATCAGCATTGGCGTCGGCGGAATGATCGGCGCCGGGATCTTCTCGATTCTCGGGGTCGCGGCACCGATGGGGACAGATGACGCTCGTGCCTTCCCGCGAGGATGAGCACCCGCCCGCCATGCCCCGCATCCGCATCGCTGTCGGGTTTGGCCAGCGGCGGGGCTGGCGGCCGCGCCGGCAGCGGCCGCAGCTGGCGCGGGCTCGTTACAACGCGACACCAACCCAGCAGCACCCTCCCCCTACGGGAGCGACGGGACTCGAACCCGCGACCTCCGGCGTGACAGGCCGGCGCTCTAACCGACTGAGCTACGCCCCCAGACGTTGGGCCCGGGAGTATGGCAAGCGGGCGCCGGCGGCGTGCCCGTGGAGGCCGGAGGAGACCGAGGGCCGCCGTCGCGTGCCTGCGGTGGCGGCCCTCGGTGGTGCGCCTGCGTCCGTGCAGCCACAGCGAATCTAGTTGCAGGGTGGCTGTGGCGCGATCCCCGACAGGTGTCGCGTCGGCCACCCCGGGCCATCGCGTCGGCGAGTGTCGAGGCTCAGCGGTCGAGCTGGCGCAGATCGTCGTCGATCGCGGTCGAGTCGACATCGTCCGGACGGCGGCCGCGGTCGCCTGACGCGAAGCGCCCGGTGCTGGCCACGAACCTCATTGCGCCACCCGCGTAGTGGCGCGTCAACCAGCGGCGCGCGAGCGAACGGGTGGGCGGAAGCAGCAGCACCACGCCGAACGCGTCCGTGACGAAGCCGGGCGCTACGAGCAGGAGGGCGCCGATGAAGCCGAGCACGCCGTCGAGCGCGGCGCGTGCGGGGGCACGGCGCTCGGAGACCGCCTGCGACACGCGTTCGATCGCCGATCGGCTCTGGATGCGCAGCAGCTGCGCTCCGAGCACCGAGAAGGCGAGCAGGATGACGACGGCGGGAAGCCAGCCGATCGCGCCGCCCACCTCGATGAAGGCGAGGACCTCGACGACCGGCCACGCGATCAGGAGGAGCAGGAACATCGCAGGCTCAGCGCAGGAATGCTGTCCGCTGCACGCGGGGGTCGCTCAGTCGAACAGCCCGCCGGCGCGGACGCGGGCGGCCATCGCGTCGGACTCGGCGCGGTAGGCGTGGCCGTCCTCGAACTCGATCACGGGCAGCCACTTCTGGCCGCTCAGCGCTTCCACCTTGGGCCGTGCGCCCTTGCCGAAGCCGTGCTTGACGACCTCGTAGGAGATCCCCTGCTCGTCGAGTGCGCGCTGCACCTTCCAGCACGCGTCCAGATCGGTGTGCAGGAAGGTCCAGGAGCATCGGTGCAGCTTGACCGTGGCCACGAACCGAGTCTAGCGGTCGCCGCTAGCCGGCCGTGGCGACCGGCAGCTCGTCGCCGGCGCTCAGCGGGCTGGCCGGCGAGCGCTTCGCGGCCGCGATCTCCTCGGCGGTGACCTCCTGTGGGAAATGGCAGGCGGCGAGGTGTCCGTTCGCGTACTCGGTCAGCTGCGGCTCGACCTGTCTGCAGATGTCCATGGCGCGTGGACAGCGCGGGTGGAAGCGACAGCCGGTCGGCGGGTTGATCGGGTTCGGTGGCTCGCCGGTGACCAACGGCCGCTCGCGGGTGCGATTGTCGGCCGGGTCGGGGATCGGGATCGCGCTGAGCAGCGCCGTGGTGTACGGGTGGATCGGCTTGTCGTAGAGCTCGTCAGCCGGCGAGAGTTCCACCAGCTTGCCGAGGTACATGACGACGATCCGGTCGGAGACGTGGCGCACGACGCTGAGGTCGTGGGCGACGAAGATGTAGCTCAGGTGGAACTCATCCTGCAGCTCCTCGAGCAGGTTGATCACCTGCGCCTGGATCGAGACGTCAAGCGCCGACACGGGCTCGTCGAGCAGAATCAGCCTGGGGTCGACGGCGAGGGCGCGCGCGATCCCGATCCGCTGGCGCTGTCCGCCGGAGAACTCGTGCGGGAAGCGGTTGAGGTGCTCCGACTGGAGGCCGACCTTGGTCAGCAGCGTGCGTGTCTCGGCCTCGACCGCCTCCCTGGCGACCCCGCGCAGGCGCAGCGGCGTCGCGATGATCTGGTTGACGCGCTTTCGCGGGTTCAGCGAGGCCTGCGGGTCCTGAAAGACCATCTGCATCTCGCGGCGGATTGGCGCGAGGGCCTTGCGCGAGGCCCTGGTGATGTCCTGGCCTCGAAAACGGATCGTGCCGGCGGTCGGGGCGGTCAGCCGCACGAGCGTCCTGATCAGTGTGGTCTTGCCACAACCCGACTCGCCAACGATCCCGAGCGTCTCACCCTCGTTGAGCGTGAATGAGACGTCGTCGACCGCGTGGACGTGCCCGACGGTCCGGTCCACCACGATCCCCTGCTTGATCGGGAAGAGGACGCGCAGGTGCTCGGCCTCCATCAGCGGCAAGCCGTTGGCCTCCCCGGCGGCCTTGCGCGCCATGGTGTCGGCGGCGATTTGGCTCGCCGGCTCGGGCATCTCGGCCTCGCCGTTCACGAGATCACCGGCTCGGGGCTCGCCAGACCGATCTCCCCAGCGACGATCCGCAGGCCGCGCTTGCGCTCGAGCTCGAGCCAGCAGCGATCGCGGTGCTCGGGCTTGTCAGCTATCGGGGCGGTGAGCTGAGGGTCCTCAGCGCACTTGTCAAACGCATGCGGGCAGCGCGGGCGGAAGTGGCAGCCCCGCGGCACGTTCATCAGCGACGGCGGCATCCCGGGAATCGCCGGCAGGACCCGCGAGCGGTCGCGATCGACGCGCGTGATCGACCCCAGCAGACCCCACGTGTATGGGTGCAGCGGGTCGTAGAACAGCTCGTCGAGCGTGCCCTGCTCGACGACCTGGCCCGCGTACATCACGACGACGCGATCGGCGATGTCGGCGACCACCGCGAGGTCGTGGGTGACGAGGATGATCCCAGCGCCGGTCTGGTCGCGCAGCGTTCGCAGCTCGTCGAGGATCTGCGCCTGGATCGTCACGTCCAGCGCGGTCGTCGGCTCGTCGGCGATCAGCAGCTGCGGCGAGCACGACAACGCCATCGCGATCATCACCCGCTGGCGCATGCCGCCGGAGAACTCGAACGGGTAGGAGCGCAGCCGCTCGGCGGCGCGCGGAATCCCGACCCGCTCCATCAGCTCGACCGCGCGCTCCATTGCGTGCGCCCTGCTGATCTTGCGATCGTGGGCGCGGATCTGCTCAACGATCTGGTGGCCGACCCGCTGAACCGGGTTGAGCGAGCTCATCGGGTCCTGGAAGACCATCGCGATCGCGGCGCCGCGGATCCGCTGCAGCTCACGCTCGGAGGCCGACAGGAGCTCGGTGCCGGCAAGCGTCGCGCGACCCGAGATGCGTGCGTTGGGCCCGCGCGTCAAGCCCATCAGCGTCATCGCCGTGACCGACTTCCCGGAGCCGGACTCGCCGACGATCGCCAGCACCTCGCCCGGCGCGACCGAGAAAGAGACGCCGTCGACGGCACTCACGACGCCCTCCTCGGTCGCGAAGGAGACCCGCAGATCGTCGACCTCGAGCAAAGGCGCGACGAGCGTCACTGGAGCCGGATCCGCGGGTCGAGGAACGCGTAGACGATCTCGGTCAGCGCGCCGATCACGACGACCGCGAGCGCGGTGAGCATCACGACCGACAGCAACGTGACCGTGTCGAGGCGTGTCACCGACTGGTAGACGAGGTAACCGATGCCGTGGAGGTTGTAGACCGACTCGGTCAGGATCGCGCCGCCACCGATCACCTGCGCCAGGTCGAGCCCCCACAGCGAGATGATCGGGACCAGGCTGTTGCGCAGGATGTGGCGCACGAGGACCTGACGCTCGGAGAGACCCTTGGCCCTGGCGGTGCGCACGAAGTCGTCATTGATCGTGTCGAGGATCGTCGAGCGCAGGATCCTCGAGTAGATGCCGATGAACAGGACGGAGAGCGTGAACCAGGGGGCGAGCAGGTGCCAGAGCCACTGAGTCGGACTCTGCGTGATCGGCACATATCCGGAGATCGGGATGATCCCCGCCTTGTAGCCGAGGAAGTAGATCAGCACCGCGCCGAGGAAGAAGACCGGCATCGAGACGCCGACCATCGAGAGGACGGTCAGCACGCGGTCGGTGTAGCGGCCCGCCTTGATCGCCGCCAGCGTGCCGACGACGATCGAGCTGAGCAGCCAGATGATCCCGGCACCGAGCGCCAGCGAGAGCGTGGTCGGGAATCCGGCCTCGATCTGCGAGAGCACGTTGAAGCCCGACTGGTAGGAGTAGGCCGACCCGTCGAAGATGTTCGCCATCGTCTTTACGTACTGGACGTAGACCGGCTTGTCGAAGCCGTATCTGACGCTGATCAGGTGGACCTCGACGGGATTCGCGAGACGCCCGGCGATCATCGCCGCGGGGTTGCCACCGGGCAGCACGACAACGAACGCCAGGAAAGTGACGAGCGAGATCGCGAACAGCAGCGCGACCATCACCATCAGGCGGCGGACGACGAAGCGGGCCATCAGTGGTCGGCTCCCACGTGGCTACTCCCTCGCCAGGCGGATCTTGGCCCGCGGGTCGAGCGCGTCGCGCAGGCCGTCGCCGAAGACGTTGACCGACAGCACCGCCAGCACCAGCATGATCCCCGGGATCAGCACGTTGCTGAACGAGGCGGGGATCGTGCTGATGCCGTCGGAGATCATCGTCCCCCACGACGGATTGGGCGGCTGAACGCCGGCGCCGAGGTAGGTCAGGCCGGCCTCGGTGAGGATCGCGTTGGCCAGCATCAGCGGGATGAAGACGATGATCGTGCTGGCGACGTTCGGCAGGATCTCGCCGACGATGATCCGAAACGGCCCGAGCCCCTGCTGGCGCGCGGCGTCGACGAACTCGCGCTCGCGCAGCGCGAGCGCCTGGGCGCGAATCGGCTTCGCGACGTAGGGGATGTAGACGAAGCCGATCACGACCGCCGTCGTCATCAGCGTCGTGCTGTGGAACGGGCCGAGGCCGCGGACCTCGATCACGGTGCCCAGCGTGATCCCGAGCAGATACACCGGGTAGGCCCAGATCACGTCGAGCACGCGGCTGATGATTCCGTCCGTCAGGCCCCGGAAGTAGCCGGCCAGCAGGCCACAGATCGTGGCCAGAAGCATCGTGAAGATCGTCGCCACCACGCCGATCTCAAGCGAGTTGCGCCCGCCGTAGAGCAGGCGCACCGCGACGTCGCGGTTGTTCTCGTCAGCGCCGAGAAAGTATGGGCCGAGCTGCCAAGTGGGTCCGATCGGGATCCCGACCGAGTTGATGACGTACTCAGTCTTGCCGTCGATCTTGAAGGTGTAGTTCTCCGTGTCCGCGCCGGTGTGGGCGATGTCGTGCGAATAGACGGGGGCCAGCAGGCAGAGCACGACGATCAGCAGGAACAGGCCGCCGAAGGCGAGCGAGACGCGGCTTCGCTTCAGACGCCGCCAGGCCAGCCGGTAGGGCCCGATCCCGGGCGGCAGCTCGTCGGCCTCCGTGGGCGCCTCCACGTCCTGCCGCAGGAACTCGTCCGGCGGCGCCGAGAACTCCCCGCGTTGGTTCGGGTCAAAGATCGCCATGACAGGAACACCGATGCGGGCCGGGCCAGACTAGCTAGCCCGGCCCATCGGTTGATCGCTACTTCAAATCGAACGACGTGAAGTCCCAGCCCCAGATCGGCTGGAGGATGAGCTTCGAGTAGATGATCCGGTCAGAGGTGAAGAACGGGAACTTCTGGTACCCGAACACCGCCACGTAGGCCTTCTTGGCTGTGTACTCGTCAAGCGCCTGCCACTGCGAGACGACGCTGCCGAGCTGCGTCGTCGGCGTCGTGCCGAGCTGCGAGACCACCGCATTGATGTGCGGGTCGTTCGTTTGACCGAAGTTCTCGTTGTCGGTCGGCAGGATCGAGTTCCCGTCCAGCAGAACCCCGTAGAAGTCGACCGGGTTGGGGAAGTCCTGGTTCCAGTCGGCGAAGCCGGTCTGGGGATGCAGGGTCTTCGACTCACCGATCGTCGTGAAGTACGTCGCGTCGGCGATCACCTTCTGCGTCGCCTTGAACCCGATCGAGTTCAGGAACGAGGTGTAGTAGGTCATCCACTGCTGGCGCGGGTCACGCGCCTCGCTCCAGACGGTCACCGGCTGGCCCTCCATCCCCGACGCCTTGACCAGCGCCTGGGCCTTGGCCAGGTTGCCGGTCCCCGGGGTCCCGTAGGGGCAGGGAGCCGTCGGATGGCCTGGAACGGCGGGCGGCAGGAAGTAGCAGGCCGGCTGCAGCGTGCCCGACCCGAGACGCGACATCTCGTCCTGGTTGAGGCCGGTCACGACGGCCTCGCGGGCGAGCTGGTTGTTGAACGGCTTCTCCTGGGCGTTCAGGAAGATGTAGTACGTCGAGCCGCCGAGGTTGACGAGCTTGTAGCGGTCCGCAGCCTTCGACTCGATCTGGGGCAGCAGGCTGCCCGGGATCGTGTCGGCCCAGTCGAAGATGTCGGCGCTGTTGTTAAGCACCGACAGGGCGTTGGCCGTGACGTTCGAGTTCACCTTGACGTCCACGTTGTCGTAACCGGCAGGAATCCCCGGAATCGCCTCCGCGGCCCAGTGGGGGTTCCTGACGACGTCGTAGGACTGGTTGGCGACGATGTTCGTCACCTCGTAGGGCCCGACGCCCGGCGGCGGGCTCGTCGGCTGCACCTTGAAGCCGAAGCCGCTCGGGATGATGCCGAGCGCTGGGAACGCGAGCACGTTGTCGAACGGGCCGTACGGCGCCGTCAGCTGGATCACGATCTTGCCGGTGGCGTTGTCGGTCGTGATGCCGCTGATCGTGCTCGCCTTGCCGGTCGAGTAGGCCGTGGCGCCCTGGATCACGGGTGTGATGAACTCACCCGAGCCGCCCCACGGGATCTTGATCGCACGCTCCACGGTGTAGAGGAAGTCGCTCGCCAGGACAGGCTTGCCATTGGAGAAGACGAGCCCCTTGCGCAGCGTCACCGTGTAGGTCTTGCCGCCGTTGGAGATCACCGGCAACGCCGTGGCAAGCCCCGGTATGAGGTCGCCTCCCGCGACGCCGCTCGAGTGCTTGTAGGTGGTCAGGCCGGTGTAGACGAGCCAGTTGACCTCCCCGCCCTGGGTCGTGTAGTCGAGCCCCGGGTCCAGCGACTGCGGAAACACGCCGGCCACCATCTGCACGGTCGGCGTCGACGACGCCGCCGTGGCGGCTGACGAACCGCCCAAAGCGATCACCGCGACGACCCCGGCGGACAGGGCCAAAGCGATTGCTGCGCGCCATCTCAAAACTGCGTGTCCTCGTATTCTCACGACCGTAATCCCTCCCAACTAAAGGTTTACCGTCCTACAAAGCTAGCGGCCCAGCAAGACGATTGCGCCGTCGGCGGAGCGCGTGGTCATGGCGCCGGCCGCAATTCGGCCGGTCGGACCCATGACGCAGGATCCGGCCGACGTCGTATCCGCGAGGACACAGGGACGCCCGGGGCTGCCACACAGGCAGAAACCGCCTCCCAGCGCCGACCGGCGCCTCCCGGCTCGGCCTCGCGTGCCTGTCTGCGGGCCAAGCTCGCCGGCACCCGGCATGATTCGCGCACGAGCCGCGCCGATCCCTCCCGTGAGCAGCATCCAGAAGGTCGCGGCACCGCCGCGACCGCCACCCGCAACGAGCAGGCGCTCGCGCTCTTCGCCGGGCTGCCCCGCCATTACGACCGCGCCGGGGCGGTGCTCAGCTTCGGCCAGGATCCGCGCTGGCGGGCCGCGATGGTGGCGGCGGTGGCCGCGCGTCCCGGCCAGCGGGTTCTCGACGTGGCGACCGGCACCGGGCTCGTCGCGCGCGCGCTCGTGCGCCGCTACGACGTCGAGGTGGTCGGCGTCGACCAGAGCCCGCAGATGCTCGCGGGCGCGCGCGCGCGACTCGCGCGCGCGCCGGAGCTCGCGCGGCGGATCACGCTGGTCGAGGGCCGGGCCGAGCAGCTGCCGTTCGCCGACGGCTCCTTCGACCACCTCACCTTCACCTACCTGCTGCGCTACGTCGACGATCCGGCGGCGACGCTGCGCGAACTGGCCCGCGTCGTCGCGCCCGGCGGTCGGATCGCGTCGCTCGAGTTCGGCGAGCCCGCGCAGCAGCCATGGCACGCGCTGTGGAGCGCCTACACGCGCGTTGGGCTGCCGGCGCTCGCGCGGGCGCTGTCGGGCGAATGGGCACAGGTCGGGCGGTTCCTCGCCGCGAGCATCCCCGACTTCTACGCCCGCCATCCGCTCGCGAGCCTCCAGGCGGACTGGGAGGCGGCGGGGATCGGCGCCGTCCGGACGCGGGTGATGAGCTTCGGCGCCGGCGTCGTGACGACTGGCGAGAGGGATGGCGCGCGCCGCACCGCCGGCTGAGCGGCCGGCCTTCTACGCGCTGGCCGCCGGCGGCTGGCGCGACCTCGTCACGCTGCTGCATCCGCCCTACACCGCGTGGCATCTCAGCTACGTCGCGATCGGCGCCGCGATGGCGCCGCAGCTGCACGCCGGGCGGCTGCTCGCGGCGCTCGCGGCCTTCTTCCTCGCGGTCGGCGTCGCGGCGCACGCGCTCGACGAGCTGCGCGGGCGGCCGCTGCGCACACGGCTGCCCGACCGGGCGCTGATCGCGCTGGCGCTCGTCGGACTGGGCGCGGCCGCGGCGATCGGGATCTACGGCGCCGCAACGGTGTCGCTCAGCCTGCTGCCGTTCACCGCAGCCGGCGTGTTCCTCGTCCTCGCCTACGACCTCGAATGGTTCGGCGGCCGCTTCCACACCGACCTGTGGTTCGCGCTGGCCTGGGGCGCCTTTCCGGCGGCCACCGGCTTCTGGGTCAACGCGCTGGCGATCCATCCCGCCGGCGTGCTCGCCGCCGGCGCGTGCTTCGCGCTCAGCCTCGCGCAGCGGCGACTGTCGAGCCCGGCGCGGGAGCTGCGCCGGCGCACCGTCTCGGTCAACGGTGAGCAGCGGCTGCGCGACGGACGGGTGATCGCGCTGGACGCGCGCTCGCTCGCGGCGCCGCTGGAGGGCGCCCTGTCGGCCTGCGCGGTCGCCGTGACGCTGCTCGCGATCGCGCTCGTCGTGCTGCGGTTGCGTTAGAGCGTGGCCTGCTGCTCGGCGCGGCGAACGGCCAGCGAGAGCGTCTCGAGCCCGACGAGGCCCTGAAAGGCGGCGATGAAGGGCTCGAGCGCGCGCAGGTAGACGGCGGCGCGGCGGTCCACCGGGGCGATGCGGACCTCGCTGCGAAGCTCCGCGCCGCGTTCGAGCGGCGCCGCCCAATGGGCGAACAGGACGCGCACCGTGCCCGGCTCGCGCCAGTCGAGGAAGGCCTGCGGGTGATCGAGCCGGCCGAGCTCGCCGCGCACCGTCCAGATCCGCCCGCAGAGCCCCGACAGCGCCCAGGTCGGGCCCTCGTCGAGCGGCAGGAACGGCGGGGCGCGAAACAGCGCGTCGAAGGTCATCTCCGGGCGGGCGCCCGGCAGGCGCACACCGACCAGGCGCCCGAGCAGGCGGCAGTCGCGCAGCGTGACCGTGGCCGCCGCACGCCACAGCTCCTCGGCGGCCGCACTGCTCTCACGGCGGTGGCGCGTGCCCACCGCCGGCCCCTGCAGCCAGCGATCGAGGTCCGGATGCATCGGCGTCAGTGTCACCGATCGTGCGCCGGGGCGCGGAGTAGAATGTGTGGATGAGCACGCACGCGGAGCGGGCCGCCGAGCAGCGGACCAAGAAGCTGGACGAGATCAAGGCCCAGGTGAAGGACGGCTCGCTGACGATCCGGCAGATGACACCGAAGGAACGCAAGAGCTTCCCGCCGGTCGAGCCGAAGGAACGCAAGCCCCGCGGGCGCTGAATGGAGCGCTGCTAGAATCGCATCACCCGACGGGCCCGACGAGGCCCGTGGACGAGGGGCATCCGCTCCTCACGCGCGCCCGGCGCTTTCGAATCCTCTCAGCCCGGTGGGCGTACCCCTGAGGGGACGCTTCGAGGATCCAAACATGCGCGACCCGCTCGACCGCAGCACGATCGACCCAACCCGCCAACCAGGGCGACGCGCGCTCACGATCGCGATGCTCGCGCCCCCGTGGATCCCGGTGCCCCCGGCCGGCTACGGCGGCGTCGAGGCCGTCGTCGCCGACCTCACCGAGGGGCTCGTCGAGCGCGGCCACGACGTGACGCTGTTCTGCGCCCCCGGCTCGCGCTCCAGCGCCAAGATCGTGCCGCTGCTCGACGCCGCGCACCCGCACGAGATCGAACGCTCGCTCTACGAAGCCGACCACGTCGCGCGGGCGTTCGCGGCGATCGACGCCGCCCACGGCGAGGGCCTCGGCTTCGACATCGTCCACGACCACTGCGGCTTCACCGGACTGGCGATGGCGGACCGCCTGCGGACGCCGATGCTGCACACCCTCCACGGCCCCTTCACGCCGCAGACGCGGAGCTTCTACGCCCACCACGGGCACAAGGCGTGGGTCGCCGGGATCAGCCACGCGCAGCTCGCGAGCGGCCCGCCGAACCTCCACACGGTGGGGGCGATCCCCAACCCGATCGACGTCGACGCGTGGCCGTTCGCGCCCGCCGGCGACGGCTACCTGCTGTGGATCGGGCGGATGACGGCGGAGAAGGGCGCGCACCGGGCGATCGAGATCGCGCGAGCGGCCGGCCGTGACCTCGTGCTCGCCGGCGTCGTGCAGCCCGGCCAGCGCGAGTACTTCGAACGCGAGGTCAAACCGCACATCGACGGCGTGCGCGTGCGCTTCGCCGGCGAGGTCGGCGGGGTGCTGAAGAAGAGCCTGTTCGCCGGTGCGCGGGCGCTGCTGATGCCGATCCGCTGGGAGGAGCCGTTCGGGATGGTGATCATCGAGGCGCTGGCGTGCGGCAAGCCGGTGCTGGCGTTCGACGAGGGCGCGGTTCGCGAGCTGGTCGTGGACGGCGTCACCGGCTTCGTCGTCGCCGATGAGGCGGCGATGGTCGCGGCGCTGGGGCTGCTCGGGCAGATCGACCCGCGCGCCTGCCGCGCCTGGGTCACCGAGCACTGTGACGTGAGCGTCGTCGCGGCGACCTACGAAGCGGCCTACTGGAAGGTCCTGGACGCCTCCGGCGCACGGCTACGGCGCGCGGCGCCAATCCTCGCCTGAAACGGCGGCGTGGCCGACCCGCCGCCGCGTTCGTCACGGCACGCTGTCAACGGTCCGGCGCCAGTGGCGCCGGTATAAGAAGATCAGTCGGCCGGCCCGCTCACGAGCGTGATCGTGGCGCTGTGCGAGTTGCCCGACGGGTCGACCCAGGTCACCGTGACACGGTCCCCCGGGTGGTGGGTGTCCATCAGTGAGAGCAGCGAGGCCGCGGAGGTGACGGAGCGACCGGCGAGGCCGGTGATCGTGTCGTAGCTGTTGCTGGCGACGCCGGAGGAGGCGAGCGCCGTCGACGCGGCGGGGGTCCCCTGGACGACGCCGCAGACCAGCGCGCCGGCGGCGCCCGAGCCGGTGCCCGAAACGCCCGTGGACTGGTTGAGGCACTTGGTGCTGTTGGAGACGTAGACGCCGATCAGCGCGGTCGCGCCGATGTGAATGACGCCGGAGCTCTGTCCGGCGACGATCCGGCTGGCGATCGTGACGACCTGGTCGATCGGGATCGCGAAACCCTCACCGCCGGCGGAGGACTGGAAGCTGAAGTTCGTCGACGCCGCGGTGTCCATGCCGACCACCTTGCCGCCGCTGACCAGCGGGCCGCCGGAATCGCCCGGCTCGAGCGAGCCGTTGATCTGGATCACGCCCTTCAAGCGCTCGGTGTTGCCGGCCTCGTAGCTGTCGCCGGCCGTGATCGAGCGGTCCAGCGCGGCGACCGAGCCGCCCGCGACGGTCGGCGTGCCGCCGACGCCCCCGGCATTGCCGATTGTGACCACGGAGCTGCCGACACGGAGCGTGGAGGAGTCGCCGAGCGGCACCGTCGAGAGGCCGGACGCGCTCTGGAGCTGGATCACGGCGACGTCCTGGCTGCGGTCGTAGCCGACCACCTGCGCGCTGTAGGTCCGGCCGTTGCCGATGTCGTAGACGGAGATCTTCGTGGCGCCGGAGATCACGTGGTTGTTGGTGATCACCTCGCCGTTCGAGGTCACGACCATGCCGGTGCCGGCGGCCGCGCCGTCGCTGGTCTCGGTGTTGACGTCGACCAGGCCCGGATCGATTCGCGAGGCGACCGCAGCGTCCGCCCGCGGCGTGCTCACGCCGGAGCCGCCGTTGGTCTGCGGCTGAACGGGGTTGAAGCCGCTGCCGGACGGCAGGCCGGAGAAGCCCGGCACGAGCCCGAGCGACGACGACGGCGTGTTCGAAGGCCACAGGAAGTGGGCGAGGGCGGCGCCGCCGAACGCGGCAAACACGATCACCAGGATCGCGGCGGCCAGCGGCCGGCGGAACACGGGAGCGGGCGGCGTCGCGGCCGGCGGTTCGCCGAACGCGACATGCGCATGACGCTCGGTCGGCGGGGTGGGCGGCGGCGTGCTCGTGTACGGGCCGAAGGAGTGGCGCTCAGCGGCGGGGGGCGGCGGCGGCGGGCTGCCGTACGGAGCGTGCGGCTGACGCTCGGTCGGGGCCGGCGGCGGCGGGGTCCCGAACGGGCCCTGCGAAGGGCTCTCGTCCGGGCCCTGGGAGGGGTCTTCGGGGAAGGTCATGCTCCACATACTAGGCACCGACCTTAGGCGGTCCTCAAGGCCGGGTATGCCCCTGCTAATGCGCGAGCGGCTTTGCGCAGCTATGGGTCGAGGTGGCGCGGTGCGGGTGACGGCGCGGGGCCGGGGCGGCGGGGTGCGGGCGTCTTTCGCGTGGGCGTGGGCGCCGGCCCGAAGCGCTCACTCAGTGCGAGAGCGGCTTGCGGGCGCTGACGGCGAGCAGGTGCAGCGTCTGGCTGCGCGCGTCGGTGGCGATCCACCGCGCGAAGGCCTCCCCCGCCGCCTCACGCCCGGCCTCGTCGAGCAGGCCGTCGGCGACGAGCTGGTGCCCGCGGGTGGCGATCACCCCCGGCCAAAGGGCCATCCGCGTCTCGAAGTCGCCGTCACCGCGCGAGGTCACCTCGAGCTCCTGCGTCGCGGTCACGTCCGCCAGCTCGAGCTCGGTCATCATCGCGGCGAGATGGTCGGCCATCTCGTTGTCCATGCCGGCGTCGGCGCGCCAGGCGAGGAAGGCATCGTAGAAGCGGCTGAACGGCTCAGGTGGCTCCGGCTCCCAGCGCGCCCGCAGGTGGTTGTAGTCGAGCACGATGATCTGCCCGCCGGGCTTGGCGGCGGCGACCATGCTCGCGAGCGCCGCGCGCGGGTCGGCGAGCCATTGCAGCACGCGGGCGGCGGTGACGACGTCGAACTCGTCGCGGTAGCGGTGCCTGGTCACGTCCGCGATCTCGAACTCGAGGTTAGGCGGGCCGCCGTGCGTCGTCAGCGCCCGCGCGAGCAGCTGCTCGCTGATGTCGATGCCGACCACGCGGCCGCCGGCGCCAACCGCCTCGGCGATGCCGCGCGTGATCGCCCCCGAGCCGCAGCCGACGTCGAGCACCGACATCCCCGGCTGCAGCAGCGCCGCGAGACGGCGGTGATCGGCGCGCAGCGAGCGGGTCTCGAGGAAACGCTCGGTTCCCGCCGGCATCGCGGCCCGACGCTCGGCCGCCTCGCTGGTTCCCGTCATCACGCGCGCGGATCATTGCAGGGCGGCCCGGTCGCGGTCCGCTGCGCGCGTGCGGTAGCGTCCGCGTACCTCGATCGGAGGAGCCGATGGCGCCTATCTCACGTGGCTTCCGCGGCCGTCCACGCCGCGACATCGACCCGGCACGGATCCCGCCGGGACAGTACGTCGTCGATGACTTTCCGGTGCTCTCCGCCGGCCCGACGCCGCGCACGCCGACGGCGGACTGGAGCTTCACGATCGACGGCGCCGTCGACGCCGCGCGGTCGTGGCGCTGGCCGCAGTTCGTGGCGCTCGCGTCGGAGACCTTCACGGTCGACATTCACTGTGTCACGAAATGGTCGAAGCTCGGCACGAGCTGGACCGGCGTCTCGATCGACACCCTGCTCGACGGCGTGGACACGCAGGGCGCGTTCGCGACCGCCTGGAGCGACGGTGGCTACACCACCAACGTCGCGCTCGCCGACCTCACGGGCGGCCGGGCCTGGGTGGTGCACAGCTTCGACGGCCTGCCGCTCGAGCCCGAGCACGGCGGGCCGGCGCGGCTGCTGGTCCCACACCTGTATTTCTGGAAGAGCGCGAAGTGGGTGCGCGGTCTGACCGTCACGGTCGCCGACGAGCCGGGCTTCTGGGAGGCCGCGGGCTACCACAACCGCGGCGACCCCTGGCTGGAGCAGCGCTACTGGAACGACTGACCGACAGACGCACGCCGATCGTCTGGTACACCGCAACCGTGCTCGAGATCGTCGCGGAAACTTCTCATGCCAGCACTATCGTGCTGGATGTTGTGGATTGGCCCGGCCAGACCGCCGGGCAGCACGTCGACGTGCGCCTGACAGCGCCTGACGGCTACCAGGCGCAGCGCTCCTACTCGATCGCCTCCGCGCCGGAGGAGGAGCACGTCGCGTTGACGGTCGAGCGGATCGACGACGGCGAGGTCTCGCCCTACCTGGTGGACGAGCTGCGCCCGGGCGACCCGCTCGAGCTGCGCGGGCCGATCGGCGGCCCCTTCACGTGGCGGGCATCCGACGGCGGCCCGCTGGCGCTGGTCGCCGGCGGCTCCGGACTCGTGCCGCTGATGGCGATGCTCCGCCACCACGCCGCGCAGCACTCGCCCGCCGCGCTTGCGCTGCTCGTCTCGGCACGACGCTGGGAGGACGTCCTCTACCGCGAGGAGCTGGTGCGCCACGCGCAGCGCGACGAGCTGGAGATCCGCTTCACCCTCACGCGCGACCAGCCTCCCGGCTGGGACGGCTTCGCCCGCCGCATCGACGCGGAGATGCTCGCCGCGGTGCTGCCCGCACCCGCCGCGAACCCGGGAATCTTCGTCTGCGGCCCGACGCCGTTCGTGGAGCGCGCGGCCGACCTCCTGGTGGCGATCGGACATCGCCCGGAGGCGATCCGCGCCGAGCGCTTCGGACCGACCGGCGGGTGAGGGTCGCGCGCTTGGCTGGTCCGTGCCGTCAGAGCTCGGACGCCGCGGCGTCCAGGGTCGCGGCCTGGCCGGCGGTCAGCCACCCCTCGGCCTGCAGCACTGCGACACCGAGCTTGTAGGTGTTGATCAGCGCGGTGTTCAGCGCCGGCGGTAGATGCGGCCCAACCGGCCCGAGCACCGCGGACAGCAGGCTCGTCGCCAGGTTCACCACGGCTTTCGCGACCGCGCCCGACGACTGGTACTTGGCCGAGCCGTCGACGTAGCTGCGGCTCAGCGCACCGACACCCGTCGCGGTCACCGTCACCGTCATCGCCTGGTCGACCTGCGTGGCGGCCAGATAGCCGGCGTCGCCGGCCTGGTTCGCATCGATCACGCAACTCCCCGCCCCGGTGAAGGTGACCGTCGCGACGGAGATCGAACACGCCCCAACGCTGCTCGACGAGTCGATCGTGAAGGTCACCGGGTTGCCCGACGCGCCACCGGTCGCAGTGACGGTGTAGGTCCCGCCGACCGTCGCGGTGACGGGCGGCGTTGAAGTGAAGTTGATCGTCTGCGGCGACTGCGAGTTGAACACGTAGGCGGCACCCTGGCCATCGAGAACGTCGACGGTTGCGTAGGGCGCGCCGGCGACGATGGTGCCACCCGACATCGCGACCGAGAAGCCGAACACATCGTTCGCAGCGCCGGCCGAAGCCGTTAGCTCGGCCGTCTCAGTGGCATTCGACCAGCCGCCCGCCGGTTCCACGAACACGTACGTCGCGCCCTCGTAGGTGTTGCCTGCGACCGTTGCGTAAGGCGCGCCGGCGACGATCGTGTCACCCGAAATCGCGACGGAATAGCCAACCTCGTTCTCAGTGGTGTCGTTGGCGTCGGTCAGCTCGGCGGTCTGGGTGCCGCTCACCCAGCCCCCAGCCGGCTCGACGAAGACGTACGCCGCGCCCAGGAAGCCGCCGACGCCGAACGCGCCCGCAATGATTGTGCTGCCCGACGTGGCGACCGAGAAGCCAAGTGCATCGCGTGGGGCGCCGCCGGTGGCCG
>Ga0181526_10000965_pt1 | contig 28805 bp, 23 predicted proteins | sample PEATcosm2014_Bin_35_FD_119750 | JGI IMG/M metagenome (GOLD analysis project Ga0181526, IMG submission 119750) | Peatland microbial communities from MTU Mesocosm Facility, Houghton, MI, USA - PEATcosm2014_Bin06_30_metaG | ecosystem: Environmental > Terrestrial > Soil > Wetlands > Peat | place...
AGGATACCATTTTGCGAAAAGGCCACGCGCGTTTATCGTTTCTTGGGACTGCGGGTGACGAAGCCAATGGCATGGGTGGTTGGCGGCGCCTTGAGTTTCCGGACGTCTTGGACCACGGAGATCAGGATAGCGGCTTGCTGCTGGATGGCGCGGGCGTGCTGTTTTTGGCTGGCTTCGATGTGTTCGAGTTTGCGGGCGAGGTCTTTGTTAGTGGCCAGCAATTCGCGAAGCTTCACGAATGCGCGCATGATCAAGATGTTCATCTGCACGGCGCGTTCGCTGTTGAGGACTGAAGAGAGCATGGCCACGCCAAGTTCGGTGAAGACCAGGGGCGCGTACTTGGAGTGGCGTCCACGGCCGGTTTCTAAGGTCACAAACTGTGACCTTAAAGCCGTTGCTTCCTCCTCGGCGAGTTGAAACATGAAGTCGGGCGGGAAGCGAGGCGCGTTGCGTCGGACGGCTTGGTTGAGGGCCTTGGTGGGTACCTGGTAGAGCTCAGCCAGGTCGCTGTCGAGCATGATTCTTTGACCGCGGATCAGGTAAATGCGGCGCTCGATGAGTTGTGCGGGCGCGAGGCGTCGAGCGGTGGGGGGTGGCTTTAGGCATCAAAACCAGGGTGGCCGGACGGCGCCAAAAGTCTCACGATTTTGTCCGGGCCGGCTACTCCGATCTGAGCGCTGCGAGCAGCGGCGAGCGCAAAGCGGCGCGCGTGGCGGCAAGCGATGCGCCGACGCCCGTAGCCAGCACCGCGGCCAGCAGCAGACTCAGTGACGCGACGGGAAGCCGCCCGCCGCGCGAGGATATGGCCGGCGCAATCGCCAGCAGCGCGCACACGGTTCCAGTGGCCAAGCCAAGCAGCAGCAGGAGCAGGTTCTCGGCAAGCACGATGGTCGCCAGGTGCGACGGCCGATATCCGACGGCGCGCAAGAGCGCCAGTTCGCGGCGACGCTCCAGCACGTTGCGCAGCAGGATGGCTGCCAGTCCCACGGTGCCCAATACCAGTCCGAGCGCGCCCAGGCTGCGGAAAGTGGAAAGGTAGGTGTTCTCCACTTTGTGGAAGCCGGCTAGCCGCGCCGCGGTGGACTGTATGTCGAATCCATAATCGGACAAGGCTTCTTCCAACGTTCCAGTCACTTGCTGGGCTTTTTGGGGTGAGACTTGGAGCAGAAAGAAGCGGTAGCCTTCGACATCGGGGAACAGGCGCAGGAAGTTCTTCTCGGAGATGAGCAGTTCGCTTTGGAAGAGGCTGTCCTGAAGGGCCGCCACAATGCGGAAGCGGGTCTGGTTCAAGATGAAATCCTCGCCGAGCTTAAGGTGCAGCACGTACGTCATGGAGTTGGCGTCGGCGATGGCCGGGATCGCGCCGCCCGGGAGCTGCGAGTCGAGCGACAGCCAAGGATTCGCGATATGGGGAACGGAATCCTGGAACGTGAAATGGGCGCTGGTTAGAAACGACGCGGGGGGCGCCAGGATGCGCGGATTGCGTGGCTGGTAGAGATTCAGACAGCTTACATCGTCGCCAGGGCGCAGGCGGAAGGGCACGAATCGGAGGCCCGGGACCGGCGGAATGTTGAGGGCGTCGCGTCCAGCGGCGGTGTTGGGATCGTGGATGAGCGGCAGCGCGGACTCGGCCATCAACGGGTACCCGCCCGTTCCCCCGGAGTCGCCGGTTTGGCGGAAGGCGTCCACCGAAACGATGAGGAACGTGGCGCAGGCGATCTGGGCGATACACAGGATGCTGCGGCCGGGGCGGTAGGCGGCGTTGCGGAGGGCCAGAGTTTTCAGGCCGCCGATAAACGCCGATGAACGCCGATTCAGGGCGGCGGATTGGAGGCTTATCGCGGCGATCAGTAGCAGCGCGCCGGCTCCGAAGAATCCGGCGGTTTGATCGAGGATTCGCGCCAGGGCCGCGCCCATCAGCATGAACGCAAGCGCCGCCGCCGCGATTCCGATGAGCAGTGGGCGTTTCGCCGAGGGCCGCTCTTGTTCGCCTGCCAACAGTCCGCGCGGCGTGACTGGCTCCAGCTTGCGCAGCGTCCAGGCGATGGTGCACAGACCCGTGACGATTCCGGCCAGCGCTCCCGTAGCTAACGACGCCATAGATGGGTGCAGTCCGATCAGCCGGGTGCCGACCGCGCCGATCCACAAGGTGCGCAGGCCGATTACGATGATCTCGCCATAAGCCAGTGCGCCCGCCAATCCGAGAAGGGAGCCGGCCACGGCCAGCGCTGCGCCTTCCAGCAGGAACACGGCGCGGATCTTTGCGATGGAGAAGCCGAGGGCGCGCAGCACGCCGATTTCGCGCATGCGCTGTTCAATGCCGAGCTTGAAGAAAAGCCCGGTCAGCAGGAGTGCGGAGACCATCAGGAAGAAACTGAAGTAGACGAAGTACTCGCCGAAATCGGTCGCGCCTTGCGATGCCGCCAGGCTGCGGGCTCTGACCGGGATGACGGCGAGTCCCATTTCGGCCGGGTCGATCGCGGCGCGCAACGCATCGGCAAAGGCTGGCGATGGCGGCGAAATCCGAATCGACGTCAGCTTGCCGAAGCGTGTGCCCCAGAGTTGCTGGCCTCGCGCCAGTCCGATGAAGGCTTTCGGCGTCGTGCGGTATTGCTTCCAAAACTGTTCGTCGGCGGGGCGGACGCGGTGCAGATCGAGCGGGAAGGGCGGATCCCAATCGTGCAGGCTGTTCGATTCGGTGATGCCAGGGTATTCGGGCGCGTAGTTGTAATCCGAGACGGTCGGCACGACCTGTGCCAGGCGGAATTGCGCGTTCTCGGTATGCAGGCGGCCGTCCGATTTCCAAACGTAGTATTCGAGCGTGACCGTGTCGCCCAGCTTGGCGTTGAGGTCGTGGGCGGCCCATTGATTGAGAGCGATGCCATCCTGCGTGCCGAGCGCCGTCACGACGGAGTAGGGGATCTCGCGGCCGTTCGCGCGGATGCTGTTGGCGAGGTAGGTAAGCACCGGTTCGGCATTCAGGCCGAGCGATTTCGCGGTGGCGGTGACGCGATCGGCAAGGGCATCGGGGATGAACGTTGAATCGGTTTCCACTGCAGAATTTCGCAGCTTAATGCCGAGGTCGTCTAAAGTGATGAAGCTAAGATCGGGCGGCGGCGGCCCCGCCAGAAGCAGCGTATTCACTTTGCCGGCTTCGCCTAATTCCCGCTGCAATAGAGTCAGGGGAACATATGCGGCGCGCACATCGCCTTGTTGCGGGTTGAGAGAGAAATCGCGCTCGGTGCGGTGGTGGCCGACAGTCAAACGGATCGTCTTCCCAACATCCTCCTTGCGGCCATGCAGCGATTCGAGCGGAATCGCCGAAGGTTTCAAGAGGCGAATTAACAGTGCATCGCCTGGCTTTGCGTCCAGCTCGCGCGCCAGGGCGGCGCTTAGATGCGCCGGCCCGTACTGGTTGTCGACGCCGTAGATTTCGACGCCCAGCGCGCGCCGCCCGCTCGCCTGATGGACGACCATGCCGCTTGCCACGATGGTTGGGGTAGCAGAGACCGCGCCCCCCCACATTTGCTCGCGGAAGAAGCCGTTGCGCGTCACCACGTAATCCGTGCTGCCCAGCCGCGCGAGCACCAAATCGCGCAGGCTGGCGCGCACCGAATCTCCCACCAGCAGCGCGCCGCCCAACACAGCCGCCGCGGCCGCGACGCCCAGCAGCACCGCCAGGTTCGTGCGCCAATACCAAACGAGGTTACGCGCCAGCAGGGTGGAGGTTCGCATTTCGCAACTCGTACCGCAGGGGGAAGCGGGCGGCCAATTCCGCGCTATGCGTGACCACGATCAGGATGGTCTCCTGCTGGCGGTGCAGTTCGAGCAGCAGGGAAGCCACCACGTCCGCCGAGGCTTGATCGAGGTTGCCGGTAGGCTCGTCGCACAGCAGCAGCAGCGGCTTGCAGATCAGGGCGCGCGCCAGAGCCACGCGCTGCTTCTCACCACCGGAAAGTTCGGCGGGGCGATGATCGAGGCGATCGCTCAGCCCGACTTGCAATAGAAGCGCGCGGGCGCGATCACTGGCGCCGGCGGCGTCGTTCGAAACAAGCGTCGGCACCAACACATTTTCGAGGACGGAACACTGCGGCAGCAGGCAGTGATCTTGAAAGATGAAACCGATCGACTGGTTGCGGAACGCGGCCAGATCTTTCTCGGATAGCGTGAAGGGATTGCGTCCATCGAGCGAGATTGTGCCGGAAGTGGGCTGTTCCAGCCCACCGAGAATATAGAGGAGCGTGCTCTTGCCTGCGCCGGACGGGCCCATGATGGCCGCCGCGTCGCCACGCTGCAGGGTGAAGGAGACGCCCGAAAGGATGGCGAGGGGCCCGCTGGGGGTGGGATAGGATTTGGTTACTTGAGAGACGTCCAGCATGGGCGTGCTGGGACCATTGTCGCATGCGGCGTCGGCCCAGACTGTCTCTAGAGAGGCCGGCGGCGTTGAATGGGCGTGCCGAATCCGCTACGATGAAACCGAGGTCCCGCATGGCTGTCGAGACGGCACTGGTCACTGTCGAAGAATTCCTGCGGCTTCGGCCGCCGCTGGCGGGTCACTATGAGTTGCATCACGGCGAGATCGTGCGTATGACCGCTCCGAAATGGGGTCATCAACGGATACAGGATCGGCTGGCGGCGATTCTGCGGTCCATGGCCGGCGATAGGGCATACGTCTCGAAAGAGATGTCGTTTCGGCCGTCGCCAGAGTACGAAGTGTGGGAAGCCGATGTGGGTCTGGCTCTTTCGGAACGCGCCGATCGGGTTGGAGACGACGAGTACTTGATGGGGGCTCCGGACTTGGCAGTCGAAGTTTTGTCGCCAAGCAACACGGTCGATGAGATCGCCGAGAAGATATCGATCTGCATGGCGAACGGATGTATTAGTTTTTGGGTTGTCGATCCGAAGCGCAAGCGAGTGTCCGTCACCGAAGGCGACATGACGAGACATTATGGCGTATCGGCGGCGATCCAGTGCCATTTGCTTGATGGGAGTGTGCGCGTGGAAGAGATCTTCAGGAACTGACACTCAGCCCATCAACCAGGTTTTTCCCAATAATGGGGCGTCACGCAGCACAGAGCTTTTTACTTCTATCGTTGGCGCAGGGAGGAAGGCGGCATCTACAGCCTTTTGAAGTGATTTTATGGCCCAACTCGGGAATGCTGGCGACACCACGATTTCGTGGATAAGACGCGAAATGTCTACCGGCGCGTCCACGCCGGACGCCTTTCGGGTTCTCTTAGACCGTGCGGAAGAGCCTGCGGATTACCTGTGTTGCGAATGGCTTGTTCTGGGCAGTACGCACCGTATATGACAGCCCGAACTTCCTGTTCATGTGTGTAGCCCTTGTTTTTGCGAAAGACATTCCGCTCAATCTGGACATGTCTACAACCTGCGCATCGTCCATCCTCAAAAAACAAACACATTGGGCGAATGTTCAGAATCGTTAACATCCCGATACCCGACCCGGCCAAGCTTGAGCTCCCTTCCGACGCTCGCAACTTTAACGAGACTGGATACGGTTGTCTTGATTGCCACCCCTTCCTTACCGCTCACGTATAGCTTCCACATGGCCACAGATTCACTCTCATTTTCGTGCCAGCAGCTAACCAGAGGCAACGAAGAAGTGAGATGTGACGCCGCAATCAGCATGTATTTGGGATCTCTCTCGAAGAGGGGATCTGAAGGCGACCACGCGCCCTCCCACGCATCCTCAAGCTCAGGCAACCGTGAGAAGTAGAGTTTCTTCCGATCAATCAGGACAAGAAAACGAGCGAGGTCCATATAGCGCCACAGTGCTGTTTGCAGCTTCAGCTCGTTTTCTGGCTTGCTCATTGTTGCGCCCTAATCGAAAAACATTTTACCGCACATGCGTTTTGCAGTGGCTTGTTTTGAGCACAGCCTTTGTCTTGCGCGGCGGGCGCCGTCCATTGCAGACGCATTAGGATTGCAATATCTTCTTCGACGTTGGCCCAGACTTCCGCATGCTCCACGAACTCGCCACGCCCGGCGGCTGCGATACCGCGGTTCACACCTTCACGAAACCGCGCCTCGTCCTCTAGAAGCCGCAAGGCGGCGTCCTTCACCGATTGTTCCGCGCCGGTGCCGTTGTGGTTGGCAACTTGCGAAAGCTGCGCTTCCTGCTCGGGAGTGACTTCCATACGACTTCAGGGTAGTGGCTGGGTGCCCTTTCAAGGGGCGGCCTACGAGGCCGCTGCAGGCTGCGAGCCTGCCCCACTAGGACGCGATGGAGCCGTACACTTCCAGGGCGCGCGCGGCCATGCGGGCGGCGCTGTAATGCTGGCGGACACCTTCCACGCCATTCCTCCCGAGCCGATCTAGGAGAGCCGGGTCCTTCCATAGCTGGAAGATGCCTTGCGCCAGACTGGCCGGATCGTCCGGTTCCACCAGAATGCCACCGCCGGTCTTCTCCACGATTTCCGTCAAGCCGCCGCGGCGTGGCTCGACCACCGGCACGCCGTTGGCCATGGCTTCCAGCAGGAACAAACCTTTCGGCTCGTCGTAAGTGGCGGGGACCGACAGGACATCGAGGTTGCGCAGGAAATCGATTTTGTGCGGGCGGTCGAGGACGCCGCGATAGCGGAACTCGTGGTCGAGGCCCGCCTCTTTGACGCGCCGTTCGATGCCGTGCAAATAGGTGCGACGCTCCGGCGCCAGATAGCCGGCGACTTCCAGCGCGCTGCCGCCGAATTCCGTCTCGCGGCGCAGTTTCACATACGCGTCGGCGAGCAGATGCAGGCCTTTTTCCGGCGCGACGCGCGCGAAGTATCCGACGGTGAAGCAGTTACTATGCAGCTTCAGCGTGGCATCGTATCCCTTCAGATTCACGCCCAACGGCACGACGTGCATTTTGCGTTCGGGGATGCCAAGGAAGCGGCACATGTGGCCGGCATAGTATTCGCTGACGGCCGCGAAGCCGTCGACGTGTGCGATGTTCGCGCGGATCAGATCGAGCGACTGCGTGCGGTAGGGCTCCGGAAGCTGGCTGAGGAACAGATCCTCGCCCTGGAGGGTGCAACAGATCGGGCGGCCGGCAGCTTCGCGGATGGGGCCCGCCAGGCCGATCAACAGCGAGTTGGGCAGCGTCACGATATCTGGCGCGGGCTCCGTGCGCAGCCAGGCCGCGAGCTTGTGGATCTCCTTGCGCTGCAGGCCGTCTTCACCGCGCAGCATGGAAACCGTCATCTCGCCCAGCAGGCGCGGGTTCACCGGAATGGAGCGGCGCGCGGCGAGTTTCAGCGCCCACTCGGAATCCCAGAGCTTATCGACCAGCCACGGCGTGTTGCGGAACAGGCCGGAGTGCTGTTCCAGATACACGCTGATACCTCCGAAGAAGACCTTGTGCGCGGACACGTTGGTCTCGTCGGTGACGGTTGGGGTGTAGATGGGCAGCAGGATGATGTCGTGCCCCTGGCTCTTCAGTTCGGCGGCCAGCGCGTTGTCGCGGATGCAGCTTCCGCAGTACATTTGCGCGGCGCCGGCGGTGAAAGCCAGGATTTTCATACTGCGCACTGAAACGCCCGGCGGGCGTAGAGGTGATCGAACAGGTTGCCCTCGTGCGGCTGATCCCAACTGATGCGCTGGGTGGGAATCGCGCCCAGGTTCAGGCGGCCGACGCCGGGGGAAGCGAGCAAGCGTGCGATCAGCTTGCGGTCGTGCGTGATGGCGGTTAACACCAGGCTCGGACCAAGCGCGCGCGGGATGGCGTCGTGCTTCACCGGTACTACGCTGGCGAATGGAAACAAGAATTCGCGGTTGGCCAGGGGATGCGCCGGCGAATCGCACAAGACGATGGTCGGCAGCAGGTAGGCGCAGTCTTGGAAAGTGGCCAGGCGCGGACCTTGCCGATACGCCGCGGTAACGTCGCGCGCGGTTTCGTCGTCCAATTCGCCGTCGATGGTTTGCGAGATGCGCCCGGCCAGCGCGGCGTTGGCGAAAGGCGCGATCTGGGCCCGCTCGTCGGTTGCATCGCGCGGCGCCACGGCGGCCAGGCGCACGGCCAGCGCCTCGGCGATCTCGGCTGCGTGCGAGGGCGTCCATACACCCGACGCATTAATGCAGGAACGGCCGGAGTTTTCCAGGATCGACGAAACCATCACGTCGATGTATTGTTCCCAATCGTCCGCGCAATCTTCGCCGATCACGATCTTGCTGTAGCCCGGGCCATGCACCTCGATGCGCGGATCGCCCTGCCACTGCCGCGTGGACGAGACATCGCCGAACACCATGCCGCGGCCGCACCGGCGCAGAATCTCGGCCGCGCCGGCATGATCGGCCGGGTAATACCCGAAAACCTCCGGCGGCGCACCCGCGTGGATCAGCGCCTGGATCATGCGGTATGGCGTCCACGGCTCGGCGGCGCCGGGCTTCAGCACCAGCGGCGTTTTCAGAGCGAACGCCGGCGCCCACAGCGAATGCACGCCCGGAGAATTGCTGGGCAGCACCACGCCGAGCGACTCGCCGCGCGGGAAATAGCTTAGGCCTTCGGCGTGGCCGGCGTCGAGCGCGCGCAGATCCAGGTTGCGCGTGAGGCCGTTGACTACCGATTCCATCTCGGCCAGCACGGTGCGGATCTTGTGCATGTTGCGCCGCACCATCACATGCGGCAAGCCGGTGGTGGCGGAAACCTGCAGCACGTAATCCTCGGGCGACTGGGTGGTATCGCCGAGAGGGAGCGGGGATGCGGCGAACAGATCGGCCGCGCGGGTACACATGCCGAACAATTCCTGCGTGGTGAATCCCGCCAGAAGGGCGCGCGCCATTTCCTGATCGAGCAAATCGCGCCGGATCAAGCCGACGTTCGCCTGGCTGATTTCGACGAATGGTTCGCCGGTGCGGTAGTGCGGCGTGCGCACGCTATCGAGGCTGCGGTATGGCCGGCCGCGACGCAATAGCGGGATGTGAATTGGCTGCATCAATAGACGCCCTCGACTACGGTCTTCTGAAACCTGGAGAACGGCCGTACATTACGCACGCCGTCCCAAGGGTACTCCGTATATGACGGTTCGCGCTCCGCCTCGTCCCGTTCCAAAAAGCGCGGCATGAAAAATTCGCGCGTGAGAGTGGTCAGGCGCACGCGGCCGGTTTCGCCATATCCCACAACGCGGGTAGGGTCGTCGGGATCGACCACTTCGATCATGGCGCGCGGGGAGGGCGGGTAATAAATGATGGCGAAGTTGTCCGCGGCGAGGCGCGGCTTGTGCACCGCCAGTCCCATCAGGGTGTTGCCGTAGGTGGGCGCGAAGTAGACGCCGTCCAGCAATTCCTCGACGGCGAAGCGGTGGAATTGCGGAGTCATCTCGGTGCCGCCGCAGAACACGCCGCGGATGCCCATTTTCTTGAGCGACACCTTCTCGCAGAGGGCTTCGAGCAGCTTGGGAGTGGTGAACATGCAGCGGATATTGTCGTGCGCGCGCAGCAGCGTGAGGCCCTGCTCGACGACGTGCTGCTTGTAAGCCTCCGCCTCTTCGATTTTGCCGCGCTTCAGCAGCTTGATGACCCAGCGCGGGTCCAGATCCGTCATGAAGCAGATGCCGCCGCGGAATTGCGCGAGGTGTTCGACGGCCAGGCGCAGGCGGCGCGGACCGCTGGGACCGAGCATCAGCCAGTCGGCGCCAGGCGGGAAGGCTTCGTCCGGCAGAGTGGCGCTGAAGGCCTCGTAGTCGATGCGGAAATCGTCGATCGAGATGCGCGACTTGGGCACGCCGGTGCTGCCGCCGGTCTCGAAGACGTAGACGGGCCGGCCGGCGTAGGCTTTGGGCACCCAGCGGCGTACGGGCCCGCCGCGCAGCCACTCGTCCTGGAAGAAGCCGAAGCGGTCCAGGTCGTCGTAGCCGCGGATTTCGGTGCGCGGATCCCAGTCGAGCTTGGCGGCGAAGTCCAGCCAGAAGGGGCAGCCGGTTTCGGGGTTAAAGTGCCATTCGACGATTTCGCGCGTCCAGGCATCCAGCGCGGCGCGCGCGGCGTTGGTTTTTTCGAAGTGATCGGTTTGGATTAGGGTGCCCACGGTTCCTTTAGTTTAGTATGACGGGCGGAAGGGGCGGAGGTGAGGGGGGGGATGAATGGGCGCGCGAAGACTACTCCGCAGGGGGACAAACGCCCCGCAGAGCACCGCGCGAAACTGAATTCCGCGGACCGCACTCGGGTGGTGATTGGAGCGCCAACAAAGTCCTCATCGCCGAAATCCAACACGACCGCCGCCGGCCGGACCTTCGATCCCAGGCTCTGATGGAAGTGGACTTCGCCAAAGACGACGTCACCGGGTTTGTCGAGCTGCGTCCGGCGGAAGTTCGATTTGATCCCTGCTTGCCACTCGACTCTCGAATTCCGGAGCCCTCATCGTGAACCCGACCCCGCAACCGCGATTTCACATTCTACGTCCAGGCCAGCTATAGTGGCATCATGATGCTCTCAAGAGCGGAAACCAAGGCCTTGTACGACAAGATCGCCAAGGTCTACGATCTCTTGTCGGAGCACACCGAAGGACCGGTGTGCGAGGAGGGACTGCGCATGCTCGCGCCGCAGCCGGGCGAGACGGTCCTCGAAATCGGATACGGCACCGGGCACGCGCTGGTGTGGCTGGCGCGCGCGGTGGGGCCGTCCGGCAAGGTGCATGGGATCGATCTATCCGATGGGATGATGGCGGTTACGGAGAGCCTCATAAGGCACGAAGGGGTTGCGGACCGCGCCGAGCTGCGGAGCGGAGACGCCACTGACTTACCGTATCCGGCGGATAGCATGGACGCTGTATTCATGAGCTTCACTCTGGAGTTGTTCGACACACCGGAAATTCCGGTGGTACTGGCGCAATGCCGGCGGGTCCTGAGAGCCGGCGGACGCATCGTGGTGGTGGGTATGTCGAAAGAAGGCGAGCACGGGATGGTCTATGAGGCTTATGAGTGGACGCATCGGCATTTTCCCAATTTTGTCGATTGCCGCCCGATTTTTGTTAGTCGGGTCGTTGCCGAGGCCGGCTTTCGAGTTACACGCAAGCGAAACGTACAGATTTGGGTGCCTATGGAGATCGTGCGGGGCGAGAAGCCGGTGTCGGCACGAGCGGCGGGCGATCCGTAGGCAGGCGGCCTGCGAGGCCGCCGCAGGCTGCGAGCCTGCCCCACTTACTGAGTCAAGAAGCCGGCGATCGTCTTATTGAACAATGCCGGTTGGTCCACGAAGTTCATATGGCCGCTTTGCGGGAAAATGACCAGCTTCGAGCCGGCGATGAGCCGGTGCATTTCCTCGGATAGCGAGGGTGCGCATTCGTCACGATCCCCGGCGGTAATCAGCGTGGGCACCTTGATGGCAGGCAGGCGGCCGGCATATTCCACGGATTTCAGATTGCCGTCGATGACAAATTCGCCGTGCGATCCCCACATCTCGCGGTAAAGATCCCAGGACATGTTGCCGTTGGCGATGGGATCGTAATTCGGGTCCGGCCGCCGCTGGTAGAGATAAGGGAAATAACCTTCGGCCCAGGCCGCGATCATGTAGTCGTTCGGATAACGGTTCTTTTCATAGTCTTTACCTCTGCCGAACAGGCCGGCCTTCTCCAGGGATAGGATGCGATCGCGCAATTCGGGAGTCATATCGGCCAGTATGCGGCGGAAGACATCGTTCATCTTACTGGTGCTATGGAAAGTGCTGCACAGAATCAAGTGAGTGAGATTGGCCTGATACTTCAGCGCGTAGGCCTGCGCCAGCACGCCGCCATAGGAGTGGCCCAGCAGGGCGATGCGGCCCAGTTTGAGCGCTTGCCGGACAGCCTCGGTATCCTCCACCATATTTTCGACGGTGTAGCCGGAGGGGTCGTCGAGCTTTTCCGATTTACCCGACCCGCGCTCGTCGATGAAGATCAGCTTGTGCTGGCGGGCCAGCGGCAACAGGTACGGCAGGAAGTAGTCGTGCGATGCGCCAGGGCCGCCGTGCACGATTAACAGCGGCGCGCCCTGGCCGAGCGTCTGGTAATAAATCAAGACGCCGTGTGCATCTACGAAGCCGTCCTGCAGCGGGTAGTTCGCGGGCGTCTGGGCTTGTGCGGCGGTGAGGGGGAGAAGAAGGAACAGCAGCGTGGCGACTGGTTTCATGAAATGAGGATAGCGCAGCTAACCCGATGTCATGGTCCTCAGGTTACGCCCGCAGATCACGCTGGCTTCGCGCTTGTCGCCGTTGGGCCCCTGCCAATGCGTTTCCAGGCTGATCCAACCTTTGTAACCATCGTCCGCCAGCGCGCGGATTTGTCCCTTCCAATCGATACCGCCTTCGCCCAGCGCACACCAGATGGGACGGTGGCCTTCCACGCGGCAATCCTTGGCGTGCACGTGCGCGATGCGCTCCACGGGCAGACGGCGGTAACCATCCGGAAAGGGCGTCTCGCCGGAGACGTAGGCGTTGGCCGGGTCCCAGACCAGCTTCAGATTCGGGTGCGCGACGGCGTCCAGCACGCGGGCCGTTTCCGCGCCGGTGGCGATGTTGCAGGCATGCTCATTCTCCAGGCCGATAGTTCGCCCGTGCAGCGCGGCTTGCCCGGCAAGGTGTTCGACCGCGCGCGCGACACGTTCGAAGCACGCTTCCGGCCGCACCGCGCGCCAATACGAAAACACGCGAACGATGCGCGCGCCGGTACGCTCCGCGATTTCGAGCGCGCGGTCCGCGAGGCGCAGCTGATCCGCGAAGGTGTAGGTGGCGGCGAATACGTCCTGTTGAAAGCGGGCGTCCACCTCGGGAGAATCCGGGAGGACGCACTTCAGCAAGGGCGACGCGATGGAAACGATTTCAAGGCCGTGGCGGGCCACGATTTCGCGGGCGCGGTCGAGCTCGATATCGGTCAGGTCGATAATGTTTTTCCCGAATACCATGCGCAGCTCGGCGCCGGTCATGCCGATTTCGGCCATGGAGCGGGCGGCGGTTTCGAGATCCGGTGAGAATTCGTCGGTGATGGCCGCGATGGGGAACAGTTGTGGCATTAGCTGCGCATGCGCAATAACAAATACAGGCCCGTGAGCGAGAAGAGCGCGTCCGGGGACCACGCCGCGATGGCCGGCGGCAACTGGTTCACGTCTCCGATCTTCTCGAACAGCAGCCCGATGCCCCAATAGGTGATAGCGATGCCGATGCTCACACCGATTCCGGCCATGGCGCCGCGATTGCCCACCAGGAAGGCGAACGGGATCGAGATCATGGCCATGATCAACACGAACAGCGGCACGGAGAATTTCTGGTAGAACTGCACGCGCAGCTTCACGGTATTGAATCCGCTCTGTTGCAGGTCGCGGATGTAGCTGTCCAGCTCGCGGAAGTTCATCTGGGTATCCTGCTTGACTTCTTTCAGGAAATAGCTGGGCGGCTCGTTCAACTCCGCGAACGTCTGAACCTGGAACGCCGTCAGGGGCACGCTTTGGTTGCCGTGAAACTCCCGCCGCCAGCCGTTTTCAAAAACCCAGGTCTGCAGGGAGGCCTGCCAATGCGCGCGTTCGGCGGAAATCTGCCGCACCAATTGATAAGTGTTTGGCTCGAGCTCATAGACGATCACGCCGCCCATGATATTCTCATCCTTATCGAAGAACTTATAATAATAAATGCGCGGTCCCTTGCCGAAAATCCACTTACGCTCGGGACTCAGATACGTCTGCACGGCGCGGCCCTTGATCTCGTTGCGCAGGGCATCCTGCCGGCGGTTGGCTTCCGGCACGTAATAGTGATCGAACGCGAACAGGCCGCCGCTCAGGAAGCCGCTGGCCACCAGGATGGGAATGGCCAGGCGGTGCAGGCTCACGCCGCAGGCCTTGAACGCGGTCACTTCGTTGTGCTTTGTCAGTACGCCGAAAGTCACCAATACTCCGACCAGCACGCTGATGGGCAGCGTCTTATAAATCAACTGAGGTGTGAGGAAGAAGAGATAAGTAAAAACCTTCGCCAGCGGAATTCTGTTCCGCACGATGTCGCCGAGCAACTCGAAGAAGTTATAGATCTGGCTCATGGATACGAAGCTGGCCAGCAACATCGTAAAATAGAACACGAAGTTAGTGAGGATGTAGGTATCCAGAATCTGAGGCAGCAGGGGCCAGCGGAAGGTCCTGGTGCGCTTGGCCTGTCCGTATTCCGGCACGAAGCGCGCGCGCAGGCGGTTCAAGGCGCCGCCGAACGCGTCTTTCATGCCACCCACGAAGTCGCGGCCGCCGGGCGTTTCCATGCGCGCCACGGCGATCAGCCCGGCCACCAGGAACGCCGCATTCGGCAGCCACAGCGCCACTTCCACGCGCAGCGTTCCAGCGCGGGCCAGGCTGACCAGCGTGATGAACGCCAGATAGTAGCAGAAGAAGGCTAGGAAAACGGCGGTCACGTATCCGCCGGACTTGCCACCCTTGCGCGACGATACGCCCAGCGGAATACCCACCAGCGCCAGCACCAGGCAGGCGATCGGCAGCGCCAGCCGGCGATGCAGCTCGATACGCGCTTCCACCCAGTCCGGGCCGGTGGCGGAGTAGCGCCGCAATTCGCGCGTGTTCATCTCGCTGAAGGGCTTCCGCGCGCCCGGCACGGGAGGCGCCGCATACAGCGCCTGCGATACCACTGGCGAAAAGCTGTCGTAGCCTCGCAGATCCTTCCCCATTTCGTGGTTACCGGCGTTCCGCATGGAAAGCTGCAGCCGGTTGTGGTCCGGATCGGGCACCGCGATGGCTTCCTGGGCCACCGTGATGAGCGGGCCTTGGGCCTTGTCGCCCATGCCGCTAGTGCGCTGCTCCGGAGGCGTCAAATCGGCCAGAAAAACGTTGTGCCACACCACTACGGCGCCGGGTGTGACGTCGCCGACGTACAGAATCGTGTTGGGAAAATCCTCGTCGAAGACGCGCGGCTCGATGTCGGCGCTGACTTGCGATGCGGACAGCTTGTCCAGAACGTCTTTGCTGACGCGGATGGAAAGGGGCGTCAGCCGCAGCGTCATGGCCCCGGCGACCAACATGGCGAGAAAGGCGAACAGCATCACCGGCAACACCACTTTGCGGCTGGAACAGCCGGCCGCGCGCATGGCCGTGACCTCGCCGTCGGTGGCCAGGCGGCCCAACCCAACCAGGATGCCCACCAGCGCGCCGAACGGGATGGTGAGCGGCAGCAGCGGCGGCAGGGACAGCGCGAACAGATAAAGAATCGTTTCGGGCCGCGGCGAACTGCGCACCAGCACCTCAAACAGCTTGCCGACGCCCTGCAGAAAGATGATGGAGGTGGCCAGCGCCATGCCGATCAGGGAGCTGGAGATGATCTCGCGGAAGATGTAGCGGCCCAGGATGCGCATGGGGTTACGGATGTCCGGCCTCCGCGCGCAGCTCCGGGGCCGGCACAATGGGAAGCTTGGGCAACTCCTCTTCGAGCGGATGCAGTTCCACGTCGTCAATGAGCACGGAGGGCGCGATGGTGCAGCTCTCCGCCACATAATTTGCGCCGCCGATCAAGGCAAACGGCACTTGGTTATTCAGGAATTCAAAGACATTATTATCTTCGCCCGCGGCCAGGATATCTTTGAGCGAGCGCGTGTTCAGGCTGCGGAAGCGCAGGCCGCGCACCAGTTCCTCCCGGCCATCCAGGTAGACCTTGTAGACCAGCACGGGCGCGCTCACCGGATGGCCGCCGGCCTGCGCGGAGTTGGTCAGCAGCCGCCGCACTTCTTCGACGGAGGCGGACGACGGGAAATCCATGCGGCGCACGAGTATGCCATACGGTTTGTTGCGCTGCCGGCACATTGCGATCAGTTTACTCTTGAGATCCGCCACCGGCACGGTTTCGGCGGCGCGCACGAAAAGATTGCCGATGGCCGCGCCGTTCGCGCCGTAGCTGCCGGGCAGGCGCGCCCTGCCGTTGGAGCCGGCAAACCCCGGCACCGGCTGGCGGGTGAGCAAGAAAGTCTTGAGCACGCCCTTCTCCACCAGCGGCAGGGGGCGGGGAGCCACGCCTTCGCGATCCACCTCATAGCTGCCGAAAAGCGGACGGCCACGCCACGCTTTCTGCGTGGGATCGTCCACCACGTCGAACCATTCCGGCAGGATGCGCGCGCCTTGGCGGCCTTCCAGCTCGCTGACCTGCGCGAAACTGTTGCGCCCCGGCTCCATCACGGGCCGGCGGGCCACAGCCAGGTTCGCGCCCAGAACCTCGGCGAAAAGCTGCGCGGCGGCCGTGCCTTCAAACAGCACGGGACCGGAATAATCTTCGCCCTTGGGCGCGCCGGCGCGGGCCGTCAGGCTGGCGGCCAACGCCGCCACGCCGCGGCGCAACTCTGGCTCGGCCGGCATGCGGTCAAAATCGAGCGACTGAAAAACTACCGCGTCGTGCAGCACCATTCCGTCGGGCGCCTGCGCTTCGGCGCGCGCCAATACGTAAATCATATTATCGGGTATGCGCACTTCCGCGCCTTCCGAATTCAGGTAGTAGTGCGCGGTCTGGCCCGCGTTCAGTTCCACGGCGGAAGCTTTCACTGCGGGGTAGGCTTCGAAGATGGCGGAAAGCTCGCGCACGCGCGCGGTCCAGGCGTCTTCATCGAGCGGAATGTGGTGAATGTCCGATATCTTTTTCAACGGCTCGGCTTTGGCAAAATCGTCCAGGGGCTGGTTGACGGCGACATTCTTCAGGGCGGCCCGTTTGCGCGAGATGGCCTCCACGGCGGATTTGTAGGCGCTGTCGGTGGCCAGCCACAAAAAGCGGCGCATGACGGCGTAGGAATTTTCGAGTGGAAAGCGTTCGATCTCGTAGCGCGTGCCGGAGTGGTAGCTGCCCGCATAGCCGGTGTTATCGAATTTGTAGTCGCCCACGCGCACCCTGATTTCCGGGAGGCGAAAGCGGTCGTGGCGCACGGATAGGAGGCCGCCGAGGCTGGCGGAGACCGCGAAACTGTCGCCATCCTCGATGGTGTACTCGATGAAGTAAGGCGCTTCCAGAGTGAGGACTTTCAAACCGCGGGAGCGGGTCAGCTCATCGCGCATGGCGCGGAGGAGGGGGTCGGGGGCGGGTTGGGCGAGCGCGATTCCGATCGCGCAAACCGGGAGGAGCAATTCCAACGCCAGAAACCACCGCCGACGCCGGCAAAGGTAAGAGGCAGGCGGCCTGGGAGGCAGCCGCAAGCTACGAGCCTGCCCCACCAGTGCGTGCGCCACGTGGTAGCGTGTCACTGGCCCTCCATGGGGAAGGGCAGGAGGGGCGGGCGGTCCTGCGACTTGTTCTTTTTTTCGATTTCGATTTCGGAAACCAGCAGGGCGGGTGAAACGGCCGAGACCGGCACGCTACCGGATTCGGCGCCGCAGTACCCGTTGAACACCTGCGGCCGGTCCGAGGTGGCCAGTATTTTCGCAAAGCTGGCCAGCGGCGTGCCGACGATGTCCGCGCCGCGGATCAGCTCGTCGGGCCGCCCGTCGGGATAGACTCTGTACACCATGATCGGGATCACCTTGAATGCCTGCGCTCCTTGCCGCGCCGTGTTGGTGACGCCGCCGGTGACATCCTGGAAATAAAGGCCGTAAGGTTTGTTCTGACGCTTGATTTCCTCCACCAGCATTTCGCGCAGGCGCGCCTCGGGAACCGCGCGCGACGATTCCACCAACAGGTTCGACTGCCGCGATACGACTTCCAGACCCGGCTGGCGGCGCCCATGGCCGTTGGAGTGGTCGAAGCCTCGGATGGGCGACCGGGACATCAGGAACGCCTTCAGCACGCCATCCTCGACTACGGTAACCGGGCGCGCGGCGACGCCTTCATCGTCAAATGAGTAAGTGCCATTCAGCTCGATGCCGCCGGCTTTCTTGCGCGTGGGATCGAAGACCACGGACAGGAAATCCGGCAGGACCTTGGCGCCCACGCTCTTGGTGAAAGTCTGCCCTTCTTCTTCGTCTTTCTGGCGATGGCCTTCCACGCGGTGCCCGAAGATTTCGTGAAAGAAGACGCCCGCGGCGCGACCCGAAAAAATAGCCGGGCCGGCGAACGGCTCGGCCTCGGGCGCCACCAGCAGCGCCTCCAAGTCCTTAGCTACGCGCTCGACGGCGGCGGCGATGAGTTCGTCGTGCGGCAAACCTGCCGGATCGGTAGCCTCGAACGTCTCGCTGGTGGAGAGGTCCGTGCCGTCCATGGCCTTGGTCTGGGCGCTAACCACTACGCGCGCAAATCCGCGCCCATGGCGCAGGCGGCTGCCTTCGCTGCTGGCGAAATACTTGGTTTCGTCCTGGCAGGTGACGGTGACGCTGGAGGTGAGGATGCCCTGGTAATCGCTGAATTTTTCGGACAGCTTGCGCACGCGCGCGGCCCATTGATCCATCGCGAATCGGGAGTGCGGAACCGTTTCCAGGCGGACCACCGGCTCCTCGTGCGAAAAATCGCCCGAAGCGTCCTGCTCGGCTACTTTCACCTCGGCATTGGTGCGGATCTTGATCAGCCGCTCGGCGGCCAGCCGGTAAGCGCGGTCGGTTTCCAGCCAGATGCGGTTCTTGATGGCGGCGGGCCGATCCTCGAAAGTGAGCTGCGCGCCGGAGGTGAATTGCGTGCGTTCGCCGCGCACACGGTGGTAATTATCTAGCTTGGGCGAGCCCACCCGCACGCAGACATCCAGGCGGCGGCTCTTGCCGCGGCCGTTGCCGGCGAGGGCCCCGAGGGTGGCGGAGACGGTTTGAAAATCCTCCTCGGTGACCTCATAGGAGAGGAAGTAGGGGGCCGGATCGGCCTTAGATTTGAGCGTGGAAAAGTTGCGATCCAGTTCCGCGGCCATGGTGTCGAGAAGCACGGAGGACTGCGCCGAGGCGGCCGCCGTAACGCAGAGAAAAAGGAGCCCTAAGGCTGGACTGGCCACGAGAAGATCAGAATAGCATGCGTCAGCGGGCGGCCTTGGCGGAACGGGTTGTGCGCGGGGGCCGGATGAAAATGCGGCATATGCAACCAGTGCTCGTAAGTTATTTATTTTGATGGTCTCCGGTGCTGGCCGGTGGGCTCGACGGGGGCTGGCTTGGGGGCGTTCCAACCGCGTTTTCGACGAAACGAAGCCAATAAATCATTTATTTTGTTTTGCATCCGTGGAGACCGTCGTGCTGCCATTGCCGGTCTGCACGCGGGTGGTGCGGCCTAACCCGTCGAGGGTGCTGGCGGTCCAATGGCTGGTGCTGCCGGCGTTAGCGGTGGTGGCGGTGGTCGTCCAGCCGGTCGAGGTGTTATATCCGTAGGAATAATTCGTCTGCGCTCCGGTGGCGCTGGTCCAACTCTGCGAGGGCGCCAGCGTGTAGGCGATGCGGCCGTAGGTGTCGTAGCTGGTGTAAGCGGCCGTGCCATTGGGCGAGTTGTTCGGATCGTAGAGCGTTTGGCCCGGCCCCGCTACCGAGGCGGGAAACAGGTTCGGCGAACTGTAGGCCGCCAGCGTCTGCAGCGAAGTGGTTCCGTTGGGTGTCAGCGAGTCCGGCAGGGTGAAGTTCGTGAGCTCGGAAGTGGTCACGCTAACGGAATGGCCATTGTTGTCATCCTGCTCAACCACCGTCCCCGTAGCGTCATAGGCGGTATTGGTGGTCTTACCAGGAGCGTTCGATTGGGTGACGTTGCCGCGGTAGTTGAACGAGGTGCCGTAGCTGGCTGCGTCCCACTCGCGCGGTATGCCGCCGGGGGAACCCGGCGTGCCGCCATCATACGTGTTCGAAACCAACGTAACGTTGGGCGTGGCGCTGGTCAGCGTGCTGGTCAGCAGCCGGTTGTAGATGTATCGCGAACTGTAGTTGCTATTGTTCTGATACTGGTAAGTATTCGAATACGCGCGCGCCGGCGTGTTCAGGTTGCCGTAATCATACACCTGCGCGGTGAGGACGTTGCCATAGGAGTCCTGGGTCTGCACGGTTTGGGTCGTCTCGGTGTAGGCTTGGCCCTCATCCAGCACCGTCTTCAGGGTCCCCAAGTAGAGATTCAGGCTGCTGGGGTCCTGCGCCCAGGTATAGTAATCGTGCCGCACGGCCTGCGTGGCCCCGTGGTAAGGGCGCTCTTGCAGTTCGCTGACCAGCCCGGCATTCGCCCCGCCGCTGGGGTTGAACACCCAGTATTTCTCCGATCCCGAGGCATCATCCAAGGTCATCGTGCCGGCGTTCGGCGAAAGCGTATACGTGCTCTCCGCGCCGCCTAATGCGCTGAGCAGGTACCGGGAGGCGGCGTAGCGGACGGTTTGCGGCCCGGAGGCGAGGTTTGCGTAGCTCCAGCGCAGGTGCCCGCCCTGCGGAAACTGCGCCTGGTCGAGTTCGCCATCGTTGAGGCTGGTGTCGTAGGTAAGGTCGTAGGCGTATCCGAGGCCGTTGGTGGTCACGGCGGCCAGCAGGCTGGTGGTGCCATAGGACACGCCCGTGGGCGAGTACAGCGGCTGGCCCTGATTGATGGTGAAGGTGTAATTTTCGGGCGTGCCGACGTAGCTGGTAATGCCCGAGAGGTAGGACAGGCCGTTGCCGCCGGTCACGTAATTGAACGTATAGGATTCGTATAATTCATCGCCGCCGGTCAGATACCACACGGCGCGGGCGTCTTCAATGATGGTGATGCGCGCGCTGGAATTGATCCAGCTTGCGCCGGCGCCGGCCATATAGGTGACGACGATCTGGTTGCCGTTGCTATCTTCGACTACGGTGGGGTACAGGGTTCCGGCGTCCGGTTCGCCGCCCGCGGAGGCGCAGCCCATCACCCAGAATGTCCAGTTGCGGAAGTGCAGCAGGTTGGCGCTGGCGTCGTACCAGACGTACACGCTTTCGCTGGAACTCCACACGGAGCCGCTATTCTGGTTCAGGTGGTATTGTGCGCCGGTGGAATCCGTGAAAAGGTAGTACTGCACCGGGACGGGGTCCGCGGCGGCGCTATAAACCGGCATCAACGATCCCAGCATAAGCTGCCAGCCGAAGCCGTAGCCGGTGTCCACACCCATAAGCTCCAGTCCCTAGGATCCCGTTACCCAGTTTTGATTTAACGGGAGTCTCCTGCTGGCGAATGCGGAGCGCTTCCTCGGAGCCTGGGAAGTCCGGCACTCGGATTCGACGCAAGGTCGCAATCGAGTTGAAGTGTGTTCCCTTTGCCGCCCGGCGGACAAGGGGATCGGAATACCGCGCGTGAGCCGCACATTTAACTAGCCTAAGGGATCTGTATATCCAAAATAGGCGGCCGAAAAACGATAATACGCTAAAATCGTCGAATCCGTTTGCCGTGATTGCCGCATTTCGCGCTAGCCGTTTGATAGGGAAGGAAATATATTTTTCCGGCCCGCTTGCCGGCGAAACGTGGCCCGCAAACCGATGCACCAGGGTAGCGGGTTGAGCGACTGAGGTTATCTGCGCCGATTCTGCCACCACGCGTTCGCCAGCGTGGCGGACAGAATCAGCATCCCGCCCGCAATGGAGCTCACCGCCGGGCGCTCGCGCTGCACCAGCCAAACCCAAACCGGGTTGAGCGCCGGTTCCAACAGCAAGACGGTAGTAGCCTCGAAAGCGGGCACCTGCCGGATGGCCCGCGTGACAAATAAGTAGGCCAGTCCGATCTGGAATACGCCCAGATAGAACAGTACGCCGAGATTGAGCCAGCCCGCGTGGGGAGGGGGAAGAGCCTTGGGCAGAGTCACTAAGAACGCCAGCAAGTTCCCCATGACCACGGTCGCGGTGGCGGCATTACCCGCGCCTTCGCGCCGTCCGAGCCAGCGCAGTCCGGAAACCGTGAGCGCCCAGCTCAAGCCGGAAGCTGCGCCCAACAGGTTGCCCGTGCGCGGATCGGGAGCCGTGGCCACGGCCGGTTGCACGGCGCCGAAGCACAACACCATGCCCGCGGCCACGCCCCCCAGAAACAGCAGATCGGAGCGGCTAAGAGGTTCCTTGAGGAGCAGCGGACCGATCAACAGCAAATATAGGGGCGCGGTGGATTGCAGAAAGATCGCGTTGGCCGAGGTGGTCAGCTTGGTGGCCAGCGTGAACGCGACCAGCGTGGCGGCATAGGCGGCGGCCACTGGCAACAGCGGCCAGCGCCAATGCCGCCGCCCGTCCGGGACGAACGCGGCCAGTGCGAGCGCGGCGATCCCTGAACGGAAACTGGCGATCTGCCAGGGCGTCATCGTAATGGCTTTGATGGCCGCGCCACCCGTGGAAAACAGGACGGCGGCGGCCATCAGCAACAGCCAATTGGTGGCGCGGGTGCGGGGCACAGGGAATGTACAGAGTATCAGGCTATACAAACGTACTCCCTCAGGCGTATTCTAAAAATATAGAGGATCGTCATTGCGCACTATTTCCAACAAGACGAAGTATGCCCTGTCAGCCCTGTACTCGCTGAGCCGGCATTATGGCGAGGGTCCGATTTTGGTTCACTCCGTGGCCGCGGAAGAATCCATCCCGCTGAAGTTTTTGCAGGCCATCCTGCTGGAGTTGCGGAACCGCGGCGTGGTGGTCAGCAAGAAAGGCCGGGCGGGGGGATATGAGCTGAGCCGGCCGCCGGAGGATATCACGGTAGGATCGGTGATCCGCATGATCGAAGGCCCGCTGGCTCCGTTGCCTTGCGCGCGCGAGACGGGCTATCGCCGCTGTGACGAGTGCAAGGACGAGCAGACCTGCGGTACACGCCTGGTGATGCGCCGGGTGCGCGATGCCGTGGCCCATATTCTGGATAGCACTACGCTGGCGGATGTGATTCGGGAAGTAGACAAGGCCAGGGACGTTGAAGCGCACGGTCCGATGGTGAGTTTCAATATTTAGGTGGGCGGCCAAGCTTGGCCGCAGCCGCCTTGTAGGCGGCCAGGGCCGGCTGAAAGCCGGCTGCGGGCACAATTGCCCGCCCTACAACAGCTTTTCCACGATCGCCACGTCGCGCCAGACGCCGTCCAGTTGGCCGTGCTTTTCATAAATCCCCACCTCACGGAAGCCCAGCGCGGCGACCATCCGCAGGCTGGCGGTATTTCCCACGAAGATGCGCGAAACCAGTTTCCAGAAGCTCCCGGCCGCTGCGGCGGCGATCAACGCATCCAGGGCGATACGGCCGGCGCCCTGACGGCGGAATGCGCGATCCACGTAGACGGAAGCCTCGGCGATGCCTGCGTAGCAGGCCCGCGGCCGGTACTGGAAGGTCGACGCGAAGGCCACCACCGCACCCCGCTCCTCGACTACCAGCAGGGGGTGCACACCGTCAAACCATGCGCGGATGTCGTTCCCGGTGCGGAGCCGGGTTTCGAACGTCGCCGTGCGGTCCGCGATGCCTTGGTTATAGATACGGGCCATATCGGCGGCGTCTTCCAACCTGGCGGGGCGTGCATGCATCTCTCAACTTTAGCGGATTCCCGACTTCCGAGTGCTTAACAGTTTTGGGGATTCCTGACCGTCAGGGAGCGGTTTCCCCAAAACTGTTAAGCACTTAACCGTTCAGTCCGCCCCCGGTGGGGCTGGCCAGGGGAGGCTGGAAGGTGCCGTCGCCATTGCCCAGCGCAACGTCGACGATGCCGGTATCGGAAAAGGCGGTGGCTACATCCAGCTTGCCGTCGTGGTTGAAATCGGCAACCACCACGTCCGAGGCGTTTCCCCCGAGCAATTCGGAACCATTGAATGTGCCATTTCCGTTTCCCATCCACAGGCTCGCGCCCTGGAGCACATCGCTTATCACCAGGTCGGGCTTGCCATCGCCATTGACGTCGCCAACGGCGATACCCGAAACGCCGTCCAAGTCCGTGAAAGTTGAGGAGTTTTCGAAACCACCCTGGCCGTTGCCCAACAAAACGGCGGCGATACTCTCGCCGATGATTGCAATGTCGGCATTGCCGTCGCCGTTGAAATCCGCCGAGACCACCACGGTGGGAAGAGAGAAGTTCAGCGAAGTCGTGATGGGTGTCTGAAACGTCCCATCCCCATTGCCGAACAAGAGAAACGCTGCCGGCTCCAATGCAGTTCGTAACCGCCAGGTCCAGCTTGCCGTCGTTATTGAAATCGCCCGCTACGATGCCGTACGCACTGGGCCCGGCCGCGTAGTTGACTCCTTCCGCGAACCCGCCGTGGCCATCGTTCAGGAAGATCGTGACGCCGTCGTAGCTGTTGCTGACAGCGATATCTGGTTTTCCGTCGCCATTGAAGTCCCCAACCGCGATGGCTGAGGTCTGCGCATCTCCCGGGCTGACGGAATAATAAGGTGGATTGACGAACCCGCCCTTGCCGTTGCCGGTCCAGAGCTGAATGACGTTGCCCTGAAATCGGCCGCAGCCAGCCCGCCTGGCTCCAATGGCGCCGGCAAGACGGACTTGGCCGTCGCCGATTTCCAGCAACACGCCGAAGCGTAGCTGAGTTTTATTGTAGTGCTGACTATGCATTGAAGAGCGATGAAGCCCTCGTGCCGAATGCCTCAAGTTTTTGATAGCTGGATATTAGACTTGTCAGCACCTTCCGAAGTCTACCCGTCGCACGGGTTAAGTCTCGGCTTATGCCCGTCGCTGAATCCAAAGCGTCTCTATATTCAATAGTCGTGGCAACTGCAGCTTTAGACATTGTTGAGAACTGATCTAGCGTATTACGAAGAGTAGCAACATTGGGATCATTCTGATTCGCATGTTGCCGGAACCAATTCAACTGCCACTCAGCAACTCCGATAAGCTCGTCGGTGGCTTGATCGAATTCCGTGTGCAGGCTTTCCAGCCTTGTGCAATACTCGTTGATGTCATAAGCAGCTAGTTGCGCTATTCTCTGGAATTGGGCAAGTGATCCTGGGCCAGGATTATCTTTAAGAGTGTTGATTCGTGAAGTATGCTCCTGAAGGTCGGCAGCATTAGTCGTTGCCTCTCCTGTTATCTTTCCGAGTAATAATATCACCCGTTGAGCAGAACTTTCCAGGTCTGTGGCGAAATCTAGAAATCCCCGCTCGTCTGTCTTAGACGATCGTGCTGGTTGCGTTCTAGTGGCAGTTTGCGGTGGTGCACCCGGCAAATAATCACTCACAGGATTGCTGAAGCTGATTTCACCTTTTCGACACTGCTGGCCGATCCGTTGAAGTGTCGATTTCAATTTAAGTGCCTCAACAAAATTTACAGAGTACTCCTGTGTGCTGTAGCTTCGCAAATCAAACGGCAAGTCACTTATTGATTGCGTCAACAGAATCGTTGGGCGTCCTAACGTATGGGAAATTCCGACCTCGTACATCACATTGGCGTTTAGAGTTGTCAATTCTGCGACAACCAAGTCGGCGGATGCGATGCTCCTGATTACGGTTGCCAGAATATTCTGTTGATCCAGAAAACTGTCGGCACGGCCTACCCAATACCCCGCCTCTTCGAGAGCAGGTTTGATTAGCTGTTCGTAGATAGCCTCAAACTCCGCATCAAACGGCATGATGACGAATGCCTTCGGTTTCTGCTCATCATCTGGCGGCATTCGATCCTCCTTCATCCGATCATACACGATTACAAACCGCCATGGCTTTCACAACTCCGGGCGAATCACCCGCACAGTGTCGAATTCAGCCGCTCTTTGGTTTTAGGAAAATTGGAATGTCAGGGAACGGCGGCATTACAGCGCCGGTCCGTGTCCGAACCCAAAAGGCCGATTTTCAGGGTTCTGGGGCCGCATCGAGCAATGGGCGGCACTTGGCATCATCCACTCAGTTGCGGAGCCGTCCTGGGCGAGTTGTACGTCCCCATAGGGCATCGTGGCGGGCCTTGGCTGGCTCGTTGGGCAAACTGGCGGCAGGCTTGCACTGTCGTGATCGCAGCCGCCGCCTGGAATATTTTGGACAGTGTTTTTGACAATTGGGTTCCCGGTCAAAAGAGTATACATACCGGACGCCTGTGTTGAGCAGGCCGGGAATTCGGTCCCGACAACTCCCCTCGCCAAATTTTCGATGGGACTCCTGCCGCTTGGAACTTGGCTCTACAAGCCGCCGATCTCGCCCGGTGTGATCGGTCCAGGCGAGTGCGTGCGGAACTGAAATACAACCGTTCGTCAGCTTTGCGGAGCGGTACGGCTGCGCTTGCTGAGATGTGAGCACAGGAAAGCGGCAAACATGTGCTGGCGATCTTGTTTCGGAAGGGAGTACAATGAATCGAAAGGAGCTTTATGATTTCGGTAGGTACGATATTCAGCGTAGGTAAGGGTTTCAGGCACCTGTGGGACAAAGCTGACGAAGAGGACCTTCGCTGCGAATTCGATTTCATTCGGAGCAAGGTTTATTCGGGTGAAGTCAACACTTGGTTGCCAGAGGTCGGTTCAGAGCAAGACCGGCGATGCGCACGCATGGCCGATAAGGGATGGTTGATGCGTGACATGTTCGGCGGCTACATGCTTGCCGAAAGCTGCCAACATCGTAGTTCGTTGGGCTATTAGCCAGTCCGTAGAGCAAAGCACCTCCGTCAGAAAGGTGCCAGATTTTGCCGTGCGGATTGTTCGGAATGCGGAAAAGGCCCGGAGTGGCAACGCTCCGGGTCTGCCTTTGGTGAGAAAATGGAGATGCAACCCATTGACGTTCTGATGGACTGGCAGGGCCGTCACACGCTCTTACACTCGACTTTGCGAGAGCCAAACGGAATGGAGCACCAGCTTGACGTAGTAGTTGTGGCGGTAGATTCCACACGCCTAATATTGGCCGATCAGAATATGGTTTCTTCACGCCCTAGAGATTTGAGCGGGGCGCTGTTCGCCGTGTTCGAGAAGAGCAAGATGTTGTCTGTTCAGATTACCTTTGCAAACGGCGCTTTCCTAACGTTGATCGAAGACCGGCTTTGACGTTCCCGCATCCCTCCAAGAAGGCCGATTCCTGGCGTTCTGCTGGCCTACAGCGCAACGGAAGCGGCAAGCCAAGCTCTCCGATCAGGCGGCTTACTGTGGCCTTTGGATTCTCCAACATCCCCAAGTTTTGTACCATGCTCGGTACAAGTCCTTATCTGCTGTATGTAACTTGTTGATATTAAACAAATTGGCTCCCCAGTCTGGATACGTTTCGAACTCTTGCGGCCTAAACGCGGTCCGTTCGAACCAGTCCAAATGCTTTCAGACCAATGACATCCGCGCAGAACTGGCACACCCATCCAGAGTGGGCACCCAGCAGCGATGATTCGCCAACCTCGTGAGGACGAGTGTCTTGGGAGCCGGCAATCAACCATCTGGGATCGGGATGGTAAACATCGCAACGTTACGGGGAATTCGTGACATGAGAAGGTCCCGACGGTCCCGATCACGCCACTCTCTGGACTCTCTTTTTTCTCTTGGACTCTGCACCTTGTTTTCACAGGCGAGATGTGCTCCAATGTCTGAGTCCGACGGCTTTGGCGGCAGGGCTGGCATATGTACGGCGGGAGATTGTCGAGGGAGGTGTATGGAAGGATTAGGTAAACTTCTTGGAGACATGATCCCATTCTTAAGTCAATATCCGCCATGGGTTCGTGCATGCGCGGTGCTTTGGGTGTTTGTGACAGCTACCATTGTTGCGATTCTGTTGCTTGTCCCCCGGACAGCGCCGGCTAGGGATCTCGCAGCCGTGGCCCAAACTCCGCAGGCGGTAGGTCAGGTGCAAAGCGGTGAGGGGAACATTCAAGCTGGTCGTGACGTTACCATCCTCCAAGGCGATCGCAGAACCGATGGGCTACTTGAAATCACTCACGTTGACTTCACGCATCAGGCCGAATTTGATGTCATGGTCCGAAATCTCGGCGATACAGACCTTATCATTCATAAGATCGCTGCCAAGAAAGTGGAGGATCCTGGTATTGGCGTTTTGCCAATATTGAGACCGACGGCGAAATACCACATCCCCGTCGACGACTTGCCAGTTGGGGGGACAAAAAGCATTTCGGTTTCACACGTGGTGCCTGCTCGCAGCGCAGATCGGTTTCTTATCGCTCTCCATACCACGAACGTCTATGTACTTCAGATCACCCTTTACTACAACACAGACATGACGGTCTCATTCACAAAAAAGACCTGGATGTAGAGGTCCCAATGTTCAGGCATGGTCGCCTGTGCTTGAGGTGTGTCTTCTCGGCTCGCTGCTTGGATAAGATCGCGGTGACGTCGGCAGCGACCAGACCAGCGGATGCCTTAGTCTTAGTGCCGCTTATGACTGAACCTATGCTGGGCTCCAAGGACCAGGAGCGGTGGCGGTTTTGGGCTGACGGCGGAGCAAGTTCGTTGATACTCCCCAAAACCGCCGGCCGGAGCAAAACACCCCTGTACATGCGCCTGCAACGGTTTTCGCGCTCCAAATGGACGCAGTCTCGGCTTGTCGTACAAGCGCCCGGTCGGCCAGGAGAGCGCCGGATTACCCGTCGAAAGTCGACCCGTGTATACGGATTCCGGCCGGATCACGGCCCGGAAGCTATCAGGCAATCGGACAGTATCGCGCCCACGCGAAGAGTTCGAGTCCACGCTGGGGCCTCATCGGCGTTCGAACCGTCAAGTTGAAGAAGCAAAAGGGGAAATCGGCGAACAGCCAAACTGGGGTGGCTCCCCGGCATGGATTCGAACCACGATAACAACAACCTAGGCAAAATCTGTAAGTTGCAGGCTTTTCAATGGTCTAAAATGCCGCATTGGACCAAAAAAACCGCCACTCGTACACAACTCGTACACGGGCTCGCGTTCTGTTCTACCTGGGTTCTGGATGCGATCGACAGATTTCGATTCCTAGCACCCGCCCGATAATAAGCCCGAAAAGAATCGGCGATTCGAGTTACCGAGATGCAGTGCTGACGGTTCCCAGTTGCACTTTCTGGGGCCATCTGGGTCGGCGATTTGCGGCCGTCGAATTCCCTTCCCGAATCTCGAAGGCGTTTAACAATAGTAGGGACTTCGTTTACGATGCACAAT